>Ga0066710_100002547_pt1 | contig 14816 bp, 15 predicted proteins | sample GraSoiAngelo_159_FD_79666 | JGI IMG/M metagenome (GOLD analysis project Ga0066710, IMG submission 79666) | Grasslands soil microbial communities from the Angelo Coastal Reserve, California, USA - 14_1009_16_40cm | ecosystem: Environmental > Terrestrial > Soil > Grasslands | place: USA...
GCTGATCGACCACGCGGCGAAGCCCGAGGTGGCCTACGAGCACAAGGCCTCGATGCTCCAGGACGTCGAGGCCCGACGCGAGACCGAGATCGACTACCTGAACGGCGGCGTCGCCCGCTTCGGCCGCGAGCACGGCGTCCCGACACCGCTGAACGAGATGATCACCGCGCTGGTCAAGGGACTGGAGGCGTCGTGGTAGAGGCCGAGCGGCGATACGAGCTGATCCGGCAGGCGATGGCCGAGCACGAGCTCGACGCGGTCGTCGCCGCCGGCAGCGAGTACACCGGCTTCGAGGGCGCCGTCCGCTACCTCTCCGGCTTCCTCATCGTCCACCGTTACGCGTACGTCCTGCTCCCGTTCGAGAGCGAGCCAACGATCGTCTTTCCGGCGGAGGCGCGCTACGTCGGCGAGCACGGGCAGAGCTGGATCGAGGAGCAGGTCTTCGCCGATCACCCCGGCGAATGGCTCGCCGAGCGGCTCGCGGGGAAGCGGGTCGGCGTGTACGGGCTCGACTACGCACTGGCGGTTCGGGATTTCGAAGTGATGGAACACAAAGTCAGACTGGTCCCGTTCGACCAGGAGTTCGATCTCGCGCGGGCGGTCAAGAGCGACGCCGAGCTCGAGTCGGTGCGCGAGAGCGTGCGGATCAACGTCGACGGGTTCCACGCCTTCCGCCAGGCCTACGCGCCTGGGCGATCGGCGGCCGAGGCGCTCGCCCCGGCCGAGGCGCTTTTCGTCGAACGCGGCTGCGGGCGGCAGACGATGAACATGGTCCTCGTCGGGCCCGAGTTCGCGATCGCGCGCGCCGACCTCGCGCTCGGCGACTTCTGCATCCCCTCGCTCGAGATCGCCGGGCCCGGCGGGCACTGGGTCGAGATCTCACGCGCGCTCGGCTCACCGTCTGCGGAGGTCGCCCGCATGCTCGAGGCATACGAGGAGTACTTCGAGGCCGCGAAGACGGCGCTGCGGCCCGGCGCGAGCGCGCACGACGTCCACCGCGCCGTCTCGAAGGGCTTCACCGAGCGCGGCTACCACCTCGGCCACGTCACTGGGCACTCGATCGGGATGACGATGATCGAGCACCCGAAGATCGGCGAAGGCATCGAGACCGAGCTCGCCGAGAACATGGTCTTCTCGATGCACCCGCACGCGATCGCGGCCGACGGGCGCGACTGTCTCTACATGCAGGACACGTGGCTCGTCACCGCCGAGGGCGGCGAACCGCTCGCGGGCCTGCCCATGCGGATCTTCTAGACCTATCCTCTGGACAGGCGCTCGGAATGAATGACCACGGACTAGCCCGCCACACGGCGGGCGTGCTGACGAGCCTCGCGGCGGTGGCCGTCGTGACTGGCGCGATCTTCGCGCTCGAGCCCTTCGCGCCGGTGCTCAGCCTCGGCGTCCTCTACGTCTTCGCCGTCCTGCCCGTCGCCGTGCTCTTCGGCCTCGCCTACGCGCTGCCGGTCTCCGTCGCGAGCATGCTCGCTTTCAACTGGTTCTTCCTGCCGCCGAAGCACACCTTCCGGCTCACCGACTCCGAGAACTGGGTCGCGCTCGCCGTCTACCTCGTCACTGCCGTCGTCGTCAGCGGGCTCGCCGCCCGCTCGCGCCGCCGCGAGGCCGAGGCCGAGCGCCGCGCGCGCGAGGCGGCGCTGCTCGCCGAGGTCGCCGGCGCGCTGCTCGAGAGCAGCCACGTCCAGGAAGAGCTCGGGCAGATCGCATCGCGCCTAGCGGGCGCCCTCGGGGCCGGCCGGAGCCGGATCGAGCTCGACTCGGTGCGCCGGCCGGAGGGGCACGAGTCCGCGCACGAGCTCCGGGCCGGGGATCGGAGCATCGGCCGAGTGTTCCTCGACGAGGAGCCCGACCCTGTGATCGCGCGGCGGCTCCTGCCCGGCCTCGCCTCACTCCTCGCTGTTGCGATCGACCGCGAGCGGCTCGGGCGCCAGGCAGTCGAGGCCGAAGCTCTTCGCCGCAGCGACGCGATCAAGACGGCGATCCTGCGCGCCGTCACGCACGACCTGCGCTCGCCGCTGACGGCGATTCGCGCCGCGACCGAGGGCCTCGAGAACGCGTCGCTCGATCTCAGTGACGCCGACCGGACAGCGTTGCTCGCAACCGTCGATTCCGAGGCGAGGCGTCTCGACCGGCTCGTCGCGAACCTGCTCGACCTGTCGAGGCTCGAGGTCGGCGCCGCGGAGCCTCGGCCCGAGCTCTGGACGGTCGAGGGGCTCGTCGGGCAGGCGCTCGCGGTGCTCGGAGCCGGCGCCGAGCGCGTGACGATCTCGCTGCACGCCGAGCTGCCGCCGATCGAGGTCGACGGTGCGCAGATCGAGCTCGTGCTCGTGAACCTGCTCGAGAACGCGCTCAAGTTCTCGTCGCCGGCGGATCCGGTGGAGCTGCGAGGCGAGCTCCGCGAGGGAGAGGTGACGGTGAGCGTGATCGACCGCGGTCCCGGGCTGAGCGACGCAGAGCTCGAGCGGATCTTCGAGCCGTTCGAGCAGGGCCGGGCGCCGAGCCGGGGCTCAGGGCTCGGGCTCGCGATCGCACGAGGGTTCGCCCAGGCGAACGGTGCCCGGCTACGGGCCGAGCCGCGCATGGAAGGCGGAGCGTCCTTCGTCCTCTCCGTGCCCGCGGCGAGCCCGGCGAGGACACCGGCGTGAGCGGCACTCGCATCCTGGTCGTCGACGACGAGCCCCAGATCCTGCGCGCCCTCGAGACGACGCTGCGCGGTGCCGGCTACGAGGTCGAGACGGCGGCGACGGGCGAGGATGCCCTGACCCAGGCGGCGGTGCATCCGCCCGAGGGCGTGATCCTCGACCTCGTCCTGCCGGGCAAGAGCGGCGTCGAGGTCTGCCGCGAGCTCCGTGACTGGTCCGACGCGCCGGTGGTCGTCCTCTCGGTTGTCGGCGAGGAGAGCGAGAAGGTCGCGGCGCTCGACGCGGGTGCCGACGACTACGTGACGAAACCGTTCGGCGTGGACGAGCTGCTTGCCCGCCTGCGCGCTGCGCTCCGCCGGGTGGCTCCGCCGGGCGAGCCGGTGCTCGAGATCGCCGGGCTCGAGATCGACCTCGAAAAGCGAGCAGTCCACCGAAACGGCGAGCTCATCCAGCTGACGCCGCACGAGTTCGCGCTGCTACGCCTCTTCGCGCTCAACGAGGGAAAGCTCCTCACCCACCGGACGATCCTCCGCGAGGTCTGGGGCCCCGCCTACCAGACCGAGTCGCACTACCTTCACGTCTACATCTCCCAGCTGCGGCACAAGATCGAGCAGGATCCAGCCCGGCCGCGCTACCTGCTGACCGAGACCGGCGCAGGCTACAGGCTGGTCGACTCGAAATCTTGAGTCCGCGCTGAGGCCGCCGGGCCTAGCGTGAGAGGGTGCCTCACGCCCAACTCGCGCTCAAGCGGACGCTGATCGGACGGCCGCGCGCGACCGGAGAGATGCGCGACACGCTTCTCTCCAAGCGGCTCGCGCTCCCGATCTTCGCCTCCGACCCGCTCTCGTCGGTCGCGTACGCAACCGAGGCGGCGCTCGTCGTCCTCGTCGCAGCGTCGGCGGCGGCCGCACACCTCGTCCTGCCGATCTCGATCGCGATCACCGCCGTGCTCGCAATCGTCGTCCTCTCGTACATGCAGACGGTCCGCGCGTACGAGACGAGCGGGGGCGCCTACGTGGTCGCGCGCGAAAACCTCGGGACGATGCCGAGCCTGGTCGCCGCGGCGGCGCTCCTCGTCGACTACATCCTCACCGTCGCCGTCTCGGTCGCCGCCGGAGTGCTGGCTCTCACCTCGGCCGCGCCGTCGCTGGCGAGCCACAAGGTCGCGCTCTCGCTCGGGTTCATCGCGCTCCTCACGGTCGTCAACCTCCGCGGCGTCCGCGAGTCGGGGCTCCTGTTCGCGATCCCTACGTACGCATTCGTCGCGGCCATGTACGCAATGGTCGCGACCGGCGTCGGGAAGTGCGCCGTCTCCGGCTGCGCGCACGCGTCCGTGCCGAGCCCGCTCGCGGCCGGGACCGGCGCCATTGGGGCGTTCGTCGTCTTGCAGGCCTTCGCGTCCGGCGCCGCTGCGCTCACCGGCGTCGAGGCGATCTCGAACGGCGTCAGCGCCTTCCGGGCGCCGCCCGGGAAGAACGCCGCCAAGACGCTCCTCGCGATGGGCGTGATCGCGATCAGCCTCTTCATCGGCGTCTCGTACCTCGCGGTCGGGATGCACGCGCGCCCGAGCGGAAGCGTCTCGCTGATCTCCGAGATCGCGCGCGCCACCTTCCCCACCGGGTCGGCCTCGGCGCCGATGTACTTCGCCGTCCAGGCACTGACGTTCGGGATCCTCGTCCTCGCCGCCAACACCTCGTACCAGGGTTTCCCCCGGCTGGCCGCGGTGCTCGCGAAGGACCGCTTCTTCCCGCGCCAGTTCGTGAACCTCGGCGACCGCCTCGTCTACTCGAACGGGATCCTCGTCCTTGCCGGGATCGCCTCGCTCCTGATCTGGATCTTCCACGCGAACGTGATCTCGCTGATCCATCTCTACGTGATCGGCGTCTTCACCGCGTTCACGCTCTCGCAGGCGGGAATGGTGCGCTACTGGCTGCGGCGCAAGGACCCGGGCTGGCGAAAGAGCGCATTCATCAACGGCTTCGGCGCCGTTGCGACCGCCCTCGTCACACTGCTCGTGATTCAGGCGAAGTTCACGGCCGGCGCCTGGATGGTGGTGATCGCGATCCCCGCGCTGATCGCGTTCTTCCTCTTCGTCAACCGCCATTACCGGATCGTCACCCGCCGCTTGCGTGCGGGCGCGGCAGCGGTCAAAGCTTCGCCTGAAGCGACGAACAACGTCGTCGTCTACGTCGAGCACCTCGATCCCGCGACGAAGCTCGCCGCGTGGTACGCGCGTCAGATCGCCGGCAACGACTACCACCCGGTCTGGGTCGAAGACGGCCGGCGGCGACCCGACCCGCGCGGGCGCTGGTGGGACTTCACAGGCGGCGGGACGCGAATCGAGCCGTTGCCGGAGATCGATCGTCCTGCGGAATCCGTCCTCGACTACATCTGGGCGCTGCCGCGCGGGGAGTCCAACTTCCTGACGGTGATCGTGCCGGAGCAGTTCGAAAGGCCGTCGCTTCTCTCCGCGGTCCTCCGCCGACGGACGACGTTCTCGCTCAAGGTGCGCCTGCTCTCCGAGCCCGGGATCGTGATCACGAACGTGCCCGTCGTGTCGGGTGGATCCGAGTCTCCCGTGCCGAAGCGGGCGCTCGGGCGCGTGCTCGTCTCCGAGGTCCACGCCTCCTCGCTTCGCGCGGTCAACTACGCACGGACGCTCGGGCTCCCGGATACGAAGGCCGTCTACTTCGCATTCGATTCGGAGGACGCGAGGCGCGTCGAGCGCGACTGGCACCGCGAAGGGATCGACGTTCCGCTCGAGGTCGTCGAGGCGCCGTTCCGCGACCTGGGCGATCCGCTGCTCGCGTACCTGCGCGGGCTGACCGCCGATCCGGACGTGGCCGTCTCCGTGCTCATGCCCGAGCTCGTCTTCAACGGGACGCGCAAGCTGCTGCACAACCAGCGCGCCCTCTACATCAAGCGGCTGCTCCTCTTCGAGCCCCGGGTGCTGCTCTCGAGCGTGCCCTATCACCTGCCGTGAAGATCCTGGTCGGATACGACGGCTCCGAAGCGGCCCGGCGCGCGCTCGTCCACGCCGCCGAGCTCGTCGGCCGCGGCGGAACCCTCGGCGTGATCAACGTCATCACGACGCAGGCGGTCAGCTCACGGCTCGAGACCGTCCGCGACGGCGAGCGGGGACAGCAGCGGAAGCTCCTGCAGGAGGCGAAGATGCTCCTCGGCGAGTGGGAAGTCCAGATGACCCCCGTGAAAGCGGTCGGCGATCCGGCCACCGAGATCCGCGCGGCCGCCGAGGAGTCCGGCGCGGGCATCGTCGTCGTCGGTCGTGGCAGCGGGCTGCGCCGCCTGATTCACGGCTCGGTCAGCACGAGGCTCGTGCGCCAGGCGCCGTGCGACGTGCTCGTCGTGCACTGAGCAATAGATAGCTTCCGCTCGTGGCGGCTTCCGAGCGCGAGGAGCGGGTAACTCCGCTCGAGCTCTTCTTCGACCTCGTCTTCGTCTTCGCGATCACGCAGGTGACGAGCATGCTCTCGGTCGATCCGACCTGGGCCGGGCTCGGGCGCGCGTTGCTCGTGCTCGGCGCGCTCTGGTGGGCCTGGACCGGCTACGCCTGGCTGACGAACAATGTCAACCCGGACGAGGGCGCCGTGCGGCTGGCGATCCTCGGCGCGATGGGAGCGCTGCTCGTCGTCGCCCTTGCGGTGCCGAACTCCTTCGGGGACGACGGTGTCCTCTTCGGCGTCGCCTACTTCTCCGTGCGCCTGCTCCACATCGTCCTCTTCGTCCTCGCCGCGCGAGGCGACCGCGCCATGCTGGGCAGCGTCTTCCGCCTTGCGATCGGGTCGACGATCGGGCCCGTGCTGATCATCGTCGCCGGGTTCACCGACGGCGGAGCGCAAGCCGCCCTCTGGACGATCGCGCTCACGCTCGACTACCTGGGCGGCGCTTTCAGCAGCGGCGGCTGGCGAGTATCGCCCCGGCACTTCGCCGAGCGGCACGGCCTGATCATCATCATCGCCCTCGGCGAATCGATCGTCGCCATCGGCGTCGGAGCGCGAGGCGAGGCGCTCGACGCGGGAGTGATCGGGGCGGCGCTGCTCGGGATCGCGGTCGTCACGGCTCTCTGGTGGGCGTACTTCGACGTCGTCGCCCTCGTCGCCGAGCGGAAGCTGTCCGAGGCGAGCGGCATCGCGCAGGCAGCGCTCGCACGCGACACCTACAGCTACCTGCACCTGCCGATGGTGGCGGGCATCGTCCTCTTCGCCCTGGCGTTGAAGCGGACGCTCGCGCATGTCGGCGACGACCTCGACACCGTCCGCGCTTTCGCCCTGTGCTGCGGGCCGGCGATGTACCTGCTCGCCCACGACGCGATGCGCTTCAGGACCGACCGAACCTACAACTCGCGGCGACTCCTCACCGTCGTCGTCCTGGTCGCGCTCCTCCCGGCCGCCCTCTCGCTACCTGCGCTGGGCGCGCTTGCCGGCGTGACGGCGGCTTGCTGGGCGCTCGTCGTCTGGGAGGCGCTTCGCCACTCCGGGACCCGTGCCCGCATCCGCCACGCCTGACCGCCCCGCCAGCTCTGCCTCGATCGCTTCGCGGAGCGTGGCAGTCGTGTTCGGGATCACCGATGTGGCTAGCGCTGGAGCAGCCAGGCCAGGAGGGCCGAGTAGTCCCTCTCGCCCCAGCTCGCCTCGGTCGCCTCGGCGAGCCGGTCCCGCACGGCCTCGATCACCTTCAGCTCCGTTCCGGCCGCCTCCAGGATCAGGTTCGCGTCCTTGAGCGCGAGCCGGAGCGCGAATCGCGGCGGGAACTCGCCGCTCTCGATCGCCGGACGGCGCCGTTCGGCCTGGGCGGCGACCGGTGTCGCGGCCAGCACCTCGAACGTGGCGTCTCGCGACAGGTCCAGCTGTTTCCCAAGCGCCAGGGCTTCACCCAACACGCCCAAGACGCCGAGCAGTGTCGAGTTGGCGACGAGCTTCGCCGCGGTGCCCGCACCGACGGGGCCGACCCGGATGATCGAGCCGAGGACGGAGAGCAGCGGCGTCCAGCGCTCGACGAGCTCGTCCGGGCCGCCGGCGAAGACCTTCAGCGTCCCGGATTCGACCTCGCTCAGGCTGCCGAGCACCGGCGAGTCGAGCAGTCCCGCGTCTGTCGGCTGAAGCACGGACCCGAGCCGCGAGGTCGCGGCCGGCGAGACGGTCGACATCTGGATGACGGTCGTCGCCGCGGAAGCGCCGGCTGCGACGCCGTCCGGTCCCTCGGTCACCAGCTGCAGCGCCTGCGGGTCGGCGACCATCGTGATCACGGCCTCGGCCCGCCGCGCCGCGTCCGCAGGGCTCTCGGCCGCAGTCGCCCCGAGCTCGATCAGGGGCTGCGCCTTCTCCATCGTCCGGTTCCAGACGATGAGCTCGTGACCGGCATCGAGCACTCGGCCCGCGATACGGCCTCCCATCCGGCCGAGCCCGATGACGGCGACTGTGCTCACGCCCGGGCCAGCTCTCGGAACTCGTCGTCGGTGACGAGGCCCCGCTTCTCCGCGCCCAGGCGCTTGACGGCCTCGAGCAACTCGCGCTGAACCTCGGCCGAGAGCTCCAGCCCAAGCTCTTCGCACTTGATCCGGATCGAGTCGATGCCGCTCTTCTTGCCGAGCACGATCGAGCGCTTCGCGCCGACGAGCTCCGACGAGTACGGCTCGATCGACGGCGGGTCGTGGAACTGGCTCGCGACAGCGCCGCTCTCGCGGCGAAAGAGGTTCTCGCCGACGAGCGGCTTCCACGGCTCGAGCTCGTAGCCGGAGAGCTCTCGGACGCGGTCGCCGAGGTCGCGGATGCGTGTGAAGTCGATACCCGTCTCGACGCCCCAGAGTGCTCTCAGGGCAAGCGCGACCTCGCCGATGTTCGCGTTCCCGGCCCGCTCACCCATGCCGTTGATCGTCCCGTGGATCCAGCGCGCGCCGGCGCGGACGGCCGCGATCGCGTTCGCAGTTGCCAGCCCGAAATCGTTGTGGCCGTGGAAGTGAACCGGGCCGAGCTTTCGGACTCGACCGACCAGCTCGTGGACTGCTTCGGGCGTCGCCACTCCGATCGTGTCGACGACGACGACCTCGGCCGCGCCCGCCTCGACCGCGGTCGCGTAAGCCTCGTCGAAGAAGGACGGATCGGCGCGCGTCGAGTCGACCCCGAAGTACGCGACCGTGATCCCGCTCCCGACTGCGTAGGCGACCGCCTCGCGGATCCGCTTCAGCATTTCCTCGCGCGAGACCCCGAGCGCGCCGAGCTTGAGATCGGAGATGGGCGACTCGATCACGCTCGCTTTCACTCCGAGCTCCACGAGCGCCTCGACGTCGGCGCGAACGGCTCGCGAGAAGCCCCAAATCTCTGCGGGCAGACCGGCCTCGACGATCAGCCGCACCGCCTCCCAGTCGTCGGCCGAGACGCGGGGGAAGCCGGCCTCGATCCGCTCGACGCCGGCCCCAGCAAGCCCGCGCGCAATCTCGAGCTTCTGCTGCGGATCGAGGACGACGCCGACGGTCTGCTCGCCGTCGCGCAGCGTCGTGTCGTAGAAGCCGACCTCCGCGTCGAACGCGTACGGCCGGTTGACCTCGCCCGTCCAGATCATCCGGGGGCCAGCTCCCGCAGCTGAACCTCGACCTTCGTGGCCAGCTCGCGCACCTCGTCTGCTTCGCGCAGCAGACCGTCGATCGCTCTTTCGAGCGCCCGCAGCAGCTCGTCGGCGTCGATCGAGCGCACCAAGGTGTCTTCGAACTGGCGCAAGACCTCGGCCGGGAGCTCGTCGTAGCCTCTGCCCCAGAGAGCCTCGAGCCCGCGGCGACGGCATGCGAGCGACAGCGCGGAGTCGCGAATCCCGTCGATCCAGTACTGCGCCTGCCAGACGCGTCCGCGCTCCACGCAGAAGCGCGCGCGCACTGCGTGATGAGCCCCCATCCCGAAGAGGTACTGCGCAGACGGCGGCTCCATGTGGCCACGTTCGACGGCGTTGCCGAAGAAGACCTTGAAGTTGGGCCCCAGCGCTCCGAACTCGGACGCGGGCGTGAACGACAGGTCGACCTGCAGCGATCCCGGAAACAGGAAGACGCGATAGATCGACGACAACCGCGGAAGGTCGAAGAGGTGGACTGCGTCGAGCTCACGCTCGAGGCTCTCGGTCCAGTCGGCGAGGACGTCCGCCAACGGCACACCGTCCGCCACGCCGAATCCGAGATCGAGGTCCGACCACTCGTCACCGCTCCCGTGCGCCAGGGATCCGATCATCGCTCCCGCGACGACGCGCGGGTCCGCATGGGCCATGGCCACGATGCGATCGCGCACGCGATCGCGCTCCCCGATCGTGAAGCGCTTCACGGGATCGAGCTTACGACGTTCGAAAGTCGTCCGGGAACGTTCCGAGGCGCTCGGCCCCGTGATCGGTGATTAGGAAGTTGTCCTCCAGGCGCAGGCCGCCGCCGCCCTCCCAGTAGATCCCCGGCTCGATCGCCAGCACCATGCCGGCCTCGATCGTGCCGCCTCCGGCCTGGTGCGCATAGGGCGGCTCGTGCGCCCGGGCGCCGACGCCGTGGGCGACCGGATGCGAGGGCTGGCCGGGATAGCCGGCCTCGGCGATCCCGGCACGGATCAGGCCGTCGAGCTGCGCGAGGCTCGCGCCCGGGCGGCAGTGCTCGATCGCCGCGTTGTAGACCGTGAGCAGCTGCTCGAGGAGATCCTCGTATTCGGACGTCAGTTTGCCGGGACAGATGTTCTTCGTGTAGTCGCACCAGTAGCCGTCCGCGCAGACCCAGATCTCGTAGAGGGTCGGCTCGTTCTCCTGGACGGGACGGTCGCTCGTCGCCGTGAACGTGCGGATGCCGGGGCCCGACCAGACGAGCGAGAACCCACGCGCCAGCTCGACGTCCTCCCGAGCCGTCCCCTGGCTGTGGACGAATCCCTCCCACATCGCCGCCGCCTCACTCTCCTTCATCCCCAGTGCCAGGTGCTCGCGGGCGTACTCCATCGCCGATGAGGAGATCTCGTTGGCGATCCGCATGCGCGCGAGCTCCTGCTCGGTCTTGATCGCGCGCGCTTCGTTGAGGAGCGGCGTCGCGTCTGCCGCGTGGGGCCAGGCGTCGAACCACGCCGCCGTGTAGGTGGTCGGCTCGCCGACCATGCGGTCGGCGGCCTGGGTGCCCAGGGAAAGCTCGAGCCCGATGCGGTCGTACTCGCCGGCAGCCTCCTGCACGAGCGCGAGCACGCGGGACTGAGGCGGGCTCGGGTCGAGCTCGTCGTAGCCTGCGAAGAGGCGGATGTCGTCAGTCCAGGCGTTGCGCTCGGCATCGTCGCGCGAGGGCTCGAGCGCGATGAGGATCGGATCCCCATCGCTCGGGAAGACCACGACCTCGTACCCCTTCATGCCCCAGTAGTTGGAGAGGTAGAGCACGTTGTCGGGCGCGCGGACGACGAGCGCGTCGAGCTCGTGCGCCTCCATCAGCGCACGAACGCGCTCGAGCTTCGCATCGTCCCGCGGCCAGGTCACAGGGCGAAACTACAGCGCCTCAGAGGTACTGGCCCTGTGAGTCGGAACTCTGTTTGCCTAGGCTCCTCGCCTCGCGAGCTTGCGCGCGTCGGCGACTTTCGGGCTTTCGGCCGGGGTTCTGAGCGACAGGGCCAGTGAGACCACTCTACTCCTTTGAGGAGCCTCCGGCCGTCTGCCACGAGACGACCGGGTTGCGAAGGACGCCGATGTGCTCGATCTCGGCTTCCATCACGTCGCCGGGCTTGAGATATAGAGATGCGGCGTCCTCGCTGAACCCCGCCACGCCCGACACCGTTCCGGTCGAGAGCACGTCCCCCGCGCTGTAGCCGAGCGGCGAGTAGTGGGCAATGATCTCCGGGATCGTTACCGACATCCGGCCCGAGTGCGACGTCTGCCGCACGTCGCCGTTCACGCGCAGCTCCATCGCCAGGTCGTGCGGGTCGGGGATCTCGTCCGGGGTCACGATCCACGGCCCGAGCGGGCAGAAGGTGTCGATCGCCTTGCAGAACGAGAACACACCCGACTCCATCTCGCGCCGTTGGATGTCGCGCGCGGTGACGTCGTTGAAGATCACGTAGCCGCCGATGTAGTCGGCCGCCTCCTCGGGCCCGAAATGCTTGCCTGCCTTGGCGATGACGACGGCCAGCTCGAGCTCGTAGTCGAGCTCGCTCGTCAGGTGCTCCGGATAGACGACCGGCTCGTCGGGCCCGACGATCGCGTCCACGTTCTGGAAGAAGACGATCCAGGGCGCGATCTTGTGCGACCAGCCGACGCGCTTCGACTCCTCCTCGTGCTCGCGGAAGTTTCCGGCCGTGTGGAAGAACTTCTTCGGGACGATCGGCGCACGGAGGCGCACATCGGAGAGCGGGTAGGTCTCGCCCGTCGCTCGCGCAACCTCGCCGGCCTCGAAATAAGAGCGCATGTCCGGGACGTCGAGCTCGGCGACCTCATCGTGCTCTACCCGCCCCACCTTACCGTCGTCGAAGGTGACGAGCTTCACGCAGCCGGCGAGACGATTCGCCTGGCGAAGCGACTGACTCCGAGGGCTGCGACGGTCAGGCCGCCGAGCGCGAGCCCGACGAGATTGTTCATCGTGCAGGTCCGGCAGACATTGCAGCAACCCGGAGTCACAGGCGCGTAGTCGGCGGCGCGATTCGTGATCGGAGCCATGCGAATCGAGAGCCTGCGAATCATCTCTGTAAGTCTAGATCCACACCCTTGCCGCCGACCGGCGTGAGGGTCATCTGCTCCGCCATGCCCGCGATCAGGGGCATCCCTCGCTGGATGAGCGCCCTCACGTCGTCTCGCTCGAGCGACTTGGCGTGGGCCTCCTCGCTCGCCCAGAGCTCGGTCACCCAGATCGCGTCGGGCTCGTCGGGAACGGTGTTGACGATGTACAGCTCGCACTCGGGCATGTCGCCGAGCATCTCGGCCGCTTCGAGGAGCACCTCGACGAGCGCGCCGCGCTGCCCGGGTTGAGCCATCACCTTCCCGTACATCCCGAATTTGCTCATGGCCTGAGGAGGTTACGCTGGCCGACGTGCGAGCGTTCATCGCCAGGACGATTCGCGCAGTCAAGCTGCTCGCCCGCGACCGTCGCATACCACGACCGCTCCGCTGGCTGGCGGCAATCGGGCTGTTGCCCATCCCGGGGCCCGTGGACGAAGCGGTACTTCTCTTCGTGGCCCTGCTCCTATGGGTCTTCTACCGGGACACGCTGGCCGATGCGTGGCGGCAGGCCTAGGAGGGCTGCACGCGCGTAGACCTCGGCCATCTTGTCGCCCAGAGTTGGATTCAGCGCATCGGTTGCCAGCTCGGGTGGGCGCCACCCGCGGCACCCCAGTCATTCCAGTCGCTGGCCCCGTGGAGATTCCGGCCGTTCGCCTGCATGACGAAGGTTCCGGACCGCCTCGTTTGGATCGCGATCTTGTGACCATCGGGAGACCACACAGGTTTCCCTGCCACCCCGATCGTGCCGCACGGCCGGCCGGCGCACTCCGGAGTGACGTCTCTGCCGGACGGCGTCAGGAACTTGATGCCACGGTAGGCATGTACCGCGATCCGCGAACCATCTGGCGACCACGCCGGCGCGGACGCATCAACGGCGATGAGCCTCGGCTGCAAGCCGTCGAGGTCGCTGACGTAGACAAAGCTGCGACGCTTTCGTCGCACCGCGAAGGCGAGCCGCTGGGGGTTCCGCGACCACGTCGGTGACGACGGCCGTCCCACGCCTGTGTTCACGGGCAATGCGGAGCTCGAGCCGTCGGCCGCGATGACGCGTATCGCCTTCCCCGTGCCGGCGTCATTGTCGGTCACGTAGGCCAGGCGCGAGCCGTCGGGTGACCAGGCGAGGTCGTCGATGAACGCGCATCCGCTCGTGATGTTCCTGTCGGTGCGGGTCGAGAGATCCATGATGTGGATGCCCTCGTAGCCGGTGGCCGTGGGCCCGCAGGACACGTCGAAGGCGATCAGCCGACCGCTCGGCGCCCAGGCGAAGCTCTCGAGCAAAAGGCACTTGTCTTGCGGACAGTCGACGAGCGTGCGCAACCCGCCGTCGCTCCGGACCGTGTAGATGCCACTTCGAGTCGAGTCCTGGACGATGAGCGTCAGCGGCCCGTTCCTCACCGGGAAGCTCGCCGCCGCAGACTTGATGAGCGCCGGGTCCGGCTGCGCGCTGTGCACGGCCGCTGGACCGTGTCCGCGTGCTATGAACGCGCCGACGACTGCCCGGCGACCACAACCGTGCACGCCACATACGCAGTGCGCCGGTGCCGCGCAACAGTCCGGGCCCTGGTGAAGAGTGGCGTTGCCTCGTTCGCGTCCACGTTCCCTTCTCGCTAGAATGAAGCTACTATGACTAGCACCATCCGCGATGTCAAGGTCGACCGGGAAGCGCCCATCCAGCTCCATGAGCAAGTTGCGGGCGAGATCCGGCGGGCAATCGCGGAGGGTCAGGCCAGGCCCGGAGAACGGCTTCCGCCCGCTCGCGACCTCGCGGAGGTGCTCGGCGTGAACACGAATACCGTCTTCCGGGCGTTGCGGCAGCTGCGGGACGAGGGGCTGCTCGAGTTCCGGCGCGGCCGCGGGATCACGGTGGCCGGTACGCCCGGTCGCGGTGCGGTGGTCGCGGAGGCGAAGGAGCTCGTCCGCCTCGCGCGCCGGCACGGGTACCAGGTCGACGAGCTCATTCAGATCATCGAGGACGTGGCGTAGTCAGACGCCGCAGACGCGCATCGCTGCACGCGCGTAGACCTCGGCCGTCTTCACGAGGCCGTCGACGGCGAGGTTCTCGCCGAGCTCGGCGTCGGGAAGGCCGCTCGAGGTGCCGTAGTTGACCGTAGCGATGCCGTAGCGCGACAGCACCGACGCGTCCGAGAACCAGCGGACGACGTCGCGCTCCGGCGGCGTACCAAAGACCTCGCCATGGGACTCGTCGAGCGCAGCCACGAGTGGGTGTCCCTCCTCGATCTCGGCCCCGGGCGCGGTCACGTACACCTCGGCCTCGACCCCGTCCAGCGAGCGCGCGAACTCGAGCGCCTCGCGCCGCGCGTCGGCCATCGGCACGTCCGGAGGCACGCGCAAGTCGAGGAAGAGATCGGTTCGGTGCGGCGTCCGCGACGCGCGCCAGCCGAAGCCGCCCTCGATGCCGCCGACGTTCGCCACGCCGCGCAC
>Ga0066710_100002548_pt1 | contig 14810 bp, 12 predicted proteins | sample GraSoiAngelo_159_FD_79666 | JGI IMG/M metagenome (GOLD analysis project Ga0066710, IMG submission 79666) | Grasslands soil microbial communities from the Angelo Coastal Reserve, California, USA - 14_1009_16_40cm | ecosystem: Environmental > Terrestrial > Soil > Grasslands | place: USA...
AGTGTTGAGTGTTGAGTTCAGAGTCTTGAGGTATCGGTCCCGCGGCGCACGAGAGCCGCTCAAGACTCAAGACTGAGAACCGAAGACTGCAACGATTCCCTCTATCGTGCCGGCACCGCCTCCATCAAGAGCTCCAGCGCCCTCTTCAAACCGCTGGAGCCGACGGTGCTTCCCTTGAAGTGCCCCAGCCGGACGACCACGAGGTCGTGGTCCGGCACGATCAAGGTCGTTTGCCCGCCTGCCCCGGACATGTAGTACGCCTCGTTCGCGACCGGAAAGGTGCGGTCGCCGTTGATCCAGAAAAAGCCGCCGTAGACGGGACGGTTGTCGGCCTTCCAGGCGGGTGCGAGCGTGCTCACGAACTTCACGTAGCCTTCGGGAAGGACCCGCTCGCCGTTCCACACGCCGTCCTGTAGATACAGATTGCCCAGACGAGCCCAGTCGCGGCCTGACATCAGGTCGTATCCCTGGGTGAGGAAGTTCCCGAAGGGGTCGGTCTCAATCACCATCGTTCGAATGCCGATGCGGTCGAAGAGCGCGCGTTGCGGGAAGGACAGGTACTGCTCCCGGCGTTTCTCGACGGCGAGGCGAATGAGATAGTTGACGAGGACGGGGTCGGTGTTCCGGTATCGCCCAACCGTTCCCGGTAGCCACTGTTGCGGACGCGTGGCGGCGTAATGGAACTGGTTCACGGTGCCCGTATAGAGATACAGGTGATCGGGGTAAGACCCCGCCGGGTTGTAGTCGGGATCCTGCGGCGCAACGATGCGCAGGCCGCTGGACATGTTGACAAGGTCGGCGATCCGGATCTTCGCGCGCGGGTCTCCTTGGCCCTGCCACTCCGGAATGGGGGCGGGCTGGAGCAGCTGATACGCTCCCTGTCGGATGAGGATCCCCATCAGCGTCGCCGTAACGCTCTTGCCCATCGACCAGCTCTCGAGCGGTGTGCGTGACGTGATGCCCGTCGCGTAGCGCTCGCCAATCAGACGGCCTTTCCAGGTCACCACGAACGCGGCCGTCATTTCCCCGGGTGACTGAAAGGCCGCATCGACCGCGCGCTGCACTTTGCGGGCATCCAGCTCGGGGGGAAGCGGCGAGTCCGGCAGGACGTCCCCCATCGGCCAGGGTTGCTTCGATGCATCGGGGAGCGCGCTCTTGACTTCGACCGGCTGGAAGCTCAAAGAGCTTGATCCCATCGGCAGCGCGACACAGCCCTGGCTTCCAACGTATCGTGCCGTCCGCGTGATGCCGCTCGACAGCTTCACGTGGACCGATTTGGCCGCTCGATCAATCACGGGCTTCCCGAGCTTTGCGCGGATTTCGTAGGGGCTGACAAAATAGCCGACATTCTCGGCGGCGAAATCGGGGTCGAGTCCGGTGATGAATACCGCCGCACACATGACGTTGGCGAAGCCCGCTGCGTGGTGTTCGAGCGGATCGCCGGGCGGAGGTACATAGGGTGTGTTGAGCTCGAGCGATTTCGCCCGGGCGAGGAGCGTATCGGTGGACGACCGCTGCGCGGCACCCGACCGCGCGAGGAGGCTTGGCGCAGCTGGCGGCCAGGCGGCGGCCACCAGGACGAGAGCCAGCACCGTGGTCGACGCTATGGAAAGGATCCGCATATCGCGACCTCCGGTTATCGCCGAAAGATGGCTTTGGGAATCATGGCGTGGATGCCTTTCGTCCCGTCCACGACTTGCGTGACAACGAGGTCCATCGCCGCGCTCGCAAGAAGGTAGGCGTCGTCCCGCGTGAGGCCCTTGGTTGCCACGAGGAAGTCGAGCATCTCGCTCGTGGCTATCCGCGCCGCCTCGTCCAGATCCGTGTGGAGCCCCATGGTCATGTAGTGCGTGGCAGTCTCCGCCCGCGGCCAGCGCAGGCGCTGTCCCTTGTGCAGGATGACCTGAATTTCGCCTTTGAGGGAGGTTTCGACAGCCGACAGGCACACCTCCCCGTGGCCCTGAACGGCATGGCCGTCGCCGATGGAGAGAAGAGCGCCCGCGGTGTGAACCGGCAGATACAGCGTGCTTCCGGCGCCGAGGTCCCTGTTGTCGAGATTCCCGCCGAATACGCTCGGGGCGCCGCTCGAGACGCGACCCATGCCAGCCGGCGGGGCAACCCCGATGACCCCCCAGAATGGCTTCACCGGCACTTCGAGGCCTGGAGCATACTCGACGGTCTTTTTGGTCAAATCGATCCACAGCACTCGCGATTTCTCGTACGGAAACTGGTCCGGTAGCAGTCCCCGATTCGGTACGAAGCTCTGGCCGGCAATCGGCAGCCGCACGTCGACGGACCGAATCCTCACTTCCAGCATGTCGCCCGGCTCCGCGCCCCGGACGGCAATGGGTCCGTTCAACGTGTGGTCGCCGCGCCCCGCGCCGTCAACACCCCGAAAGACCTCGTAGAGCTCCGCAGGAATCCTGTCCTTCGGGACGCCGAGGCTTTCGAAATACGCTGGGTTGCCCGAGGCCGTCTCGAGCCGCACGATGTCGCCCGAGTCGATGGTCAGCACCGGCTTGAGCGAGGCGTCGAAGAACCCGCGATGCACGGTGGCTTGCGAGGCTTTCAGGTCGTGCACGGCGGCCTTGGGTTCACCCTGGGCCAATACCATGCCTGGCCACCCAAGCACGACGATCACCCCGAGGCGGATCCGTTTCATGGTTGCTCCTTCCCTGTCGTCCGCGCGTCCCTAGGCCGCGGTCGGCTGCGGTCCGAAGGCTACGGTCTGAGCGTGATCGCCGAGTAGCCGCCGTTCGGGACGATATCGATGTTGTGCGTCTTGATGATGAGCCGGGCGTTCGGATCGCGTTCCTGACGGGTGACGACTTCCCCGAATTCCGGGTCGTCGTGCGCCGCCTTCAGGCGCTTGTCGCGCTCTTCTCTCGACGGGTAGCCACGGATGTAGATGAACGTATTGGCCGCATCGATGCCAAGCTCCGTATCGCTTTCAAGTGGAATGAAGTACCCGACGTTGGTAATCCCGTGCCTCGCGTAGATGGCGGCTGTCCGCGTAGCAAACCGGGCGGCCAGGGCGTCTCGCTTGCCTGGCTGCGCCGTGTAGACGCGCAGCTCGTAGAAGCCGGCCGCACGCTGCTGCTGGGCGTAGCCCCAGCCGACGCCAGCAATCGCGGTGGCGAAGCCCACCGCCGCCATGACTCTCCACCTCCACATGGACGCCTCCCTGACGGGAGACTCTATAGCGATCCCGGAGTGGACGGGAGACTTTATGACGATCCCGGGCTGTTCCTCGCTAGTTGCGACTCGACGTTGTCGGGACCGAATGCGGTCGGTCAACCAGCGCCTGGTACACGAGCGTGGGGAATTTCGTGCCGATGTCGGTGGCATTCGGCAGGAGCTGGATCATCATGACGAGAACGAGGTGCGCTTCGGGATCCACACGGTAGGTGGTCCCATACGCACCAGCCCACCCAAACGCACCCTCGGAGTCCATCCCGTTCGCACCGTAGCGGTCCGTGGTCTCAAACCCGAGGCCAAAACCGAGCCCTGTGGCCGAGTGCAAGGACCCAACCTGATTGGTGGTCATCAATCGGACCGTGCGGGGAGCCAGAATGCGCACGTCGTTCAACGCGCCGCCGTTACGGATCATCTCGAGGAAGCGGGCGTAGTCGCGGGCGGTCGAGAGCAAGCCGGCGCCTCCAGCAAAGCTCCGGCGCGGGCCTTCGACGTAGTCGCCTTGACCCTTCGGCCCTGCTGGCGATCGGACGATTCGTCCGTCCGCGCCGCTGCCGTAGACGGCGGCCAGGCGGTCGCGCTGCTGGACGGGAAGGAAGAACGCCGTGTCCTTCATCCCGAGGCGATCGGTGATCCGGGTGCGCACGTACTCATCCAGCGGGACTCCGGATGCTCGCTCGACGACGCATCCGAGCACATCCGTGTTGTATCCGTAGACCCATGCCTCGCCCGGCTGCGCAACAAGGGGCAGCGTACCCAGACGCTCCATCGTGTCGCAGATAGCCTCGGTCTTGTCGGCCGTGTACCAGCCGAAGCCCGCGGCCGGACCCAGACCCTTGGCCTCGTACGCGGCGGCCACCTCGCCCTGGGTGCCGTATGACAGCCCGGCTGTGTGCGTCAGCAGATCTCGAATCGTGATCGGACGCTTGGCCGGGACCATCGTGACACCCGATTCGTTCCGGACGGCCACCATTGACTTGCCAAACGAGGGAATGAACCGGCTCACAGGATCGGACAGACCGACCTTGCCGTCTTCCACGAGCGACAGGACCGCGACACTGGTAATGGCTTTGGTCTGCGAGGCGATGCGGAAGATCGTGTCCATCGACATCCGCCGGCCAGCCTCCTTATCGCTCCACCCGACCGCCTTCTCGTAGGCGGGCTGCCCATCACGCAGCACCAGCGCGACCACACCGGCAACCCGGTTCTGATCGACGTATTCCTGCAGCACGCGGTCGATGCGCGCTACACGATCGGCCGCGAGGGCCGCACCTGGCCGCACGGCAGTGCCCGCCTGGGCCGACACCCAGATGCCAGCGTAGAGCACCGCGCTCAGGGTAAGAGCGGGACCGATTCGCTTCACTTCTTCTCCTGACCCTCTTGTGCGCTGGCGGCCTTTTCCTGAGAGGGCGCTTTCTCGGCGCGCACTTTCTCCTGCACCCGCGCACCGGAGAGGATGTTCGGCAGGCCGTAGTTGCCTTCGTGACACCCGTATTCGTAAATCTGACCGGGAATCCTGCGCAGCGTGTTTACCAGCGTCCACGGCTGCGTGAAGGTTGCCGGGTCGCTAATCGTCAGCTGGTAGTCCATCGTCTGGTTGTCGACCTTCGTGAAGCGCTCGATGAGACGCAGGCCCGCAGTGGCTGCCTGGAACCCGCCTTTCTCGTTGAAGTTCGTCGTCTCGATCACGAGGGTTTCACCTTCCCAGCGGCCTCGCGAGTCGCCCGCCCACTGCGTGATGCCCGACGAGAGCGGCGCGCGTCCGTCGAGCGGGATGATCCGGGTCTGGCGCATCACCTCGCTGACAATGACGACATCACCCCGGTTCTGAACGATCTGGTGATTGTTCAGGTAGAACGGGTTCGGCACGAGCAGGCCTCCCGTCATCAAGCACCGTTCGGCCAGATTCCGGTCCTCGAACGAATTGGACGGCACGAGGTTGAGCAGTTTCGCGAGCGCGGCGTCACGCCGCTTCTTTCCCTCGGGCGTGAACGGGATCTTGCCGTCCGGCGGATCGACGATGAGCGACGTGCGATGGCTTCGAACCACCTTGCCGAGCTCGAGCCAGCGATCGTTCAGCTCTCCGCTGGCCGCAACCTCGATGGCGATCGGCTTGAGGGTCCGCTCGAGGCCGGTCCGCTCGACATCGGCGACCTCCGCCTCTGTGAGAAACTCCTTGTCCTTCATCTCGGCAGAGCGCTCGAGCGGCGTGAGTGTGGCGTTGCTCCAGATGCCCTGCAGATCGGGATCGCCCCAACTGGTCTTGGACCGCTGCTGCGCCAGCCCGGCAACGACGAAAACGACAACGACACACGCGGTCACCCACGTTCGCATAGACGTCCTTCCACGAAACGGTCAACCGAGAATATCACACGGAATCGCGCTGCTCGCCGGCTGGCGGCGCTGTTGCACGCTTCGTCAAGGGGAGACGTCATGGTCGCGGGATCTCCTCGTCATACGGATTCCACGCAGGTGGGCCGATTCGCAGCTGCTGCTCGAGCCGTGTAACAAGGCTGTCGATCGGAATGGACGTGGTCGGGCTCCCCTCGAGGTGAAGTCTCGGCGTGATCTGATCGACGCCGTCGAACACCCAAAGTCCTCCGGAGCTCTCCTCCTGATTCAGTTCGTTCGCCAGCCCGGACAGGTCCACCCGCGGGGCGGGCCGCCTCGAAGCCATCTGAACCCATCCCTCGTATCGATACTGCAGCTCTGCCCGGCGCCCCTGCAGAATCAGTAGCCGCGTCCTCAGGGTTCGGTTGTGCAGGGCGAAGGGGTGACACTCTGCCATTCGAAGTTGGGTAAATCGATGCACCGGGTATCGAATCAAGTCCTCGGGGAGCCGAGCGATCGCCAGGTCCAGTTCGTCACGCTCGTCGATGGTGATCTGTCCCCTCTCGAGAAGTGCCTCGCTCGTCGCCAATCGAGCGTCCTCGACTTCCCACAGCGCACGGTAAGGCTCGACACTGTCAAGGAGCCCTGGCAGCACCTCGAGAAGCCGGATGTACAGGTCAGCCGCCATGGCGGCGTACGGCTGCTCGAAGAGCGCCTTGGGAAATGGGGAGGCTTCCGGATCGGCATACGCCGCAAGGGTGAACGCGATCCGGGCCGCCTCTCGTCTCTTGTAGATACCGAAATCTCCAGCCTGTGCGACGTCGATGATCAGGTCTCGATGACGCTCCGCCGCGGCCGCGTCCACCATCGCCAGGATGCCTGCCAACCCGTCTTCGTCGAAGTGGTTGTTCGAGACCGCGTCGGCATCGACATGAAAGGCCGGCCGGTCGAGGTAGTTGAACACGATGGCCGTCGACGTGTCGTCTCCGAGTTGGGCCGGGGTGCCGCTTTTCGGCCAGTGCGACAGCGTCAGGAGGGTGTTGGTCGTTCGAGCCCCGTCGACGATCACGTTGGGGATCGACCCGATCTCCGTGTACGGGACAAACCGCATCGAGGGCGCTTATTCCAGCTCGACGCCGGTGGCCACCAGAAAGCGGGACACCATGTTGTAGCCGGCGATGGTCCCGACGAGCTCCACCACCTGCTGATCCGGCAAGAGTGCCCGGACGCGACGCATCGTGGCCTCGGTCACCACCACGTCACGCGTCATCTCGTAGGTCAACGACAGCGTGGCGCGCTCCACTTCATCGAACCGCTTCAGATCGGCGAGCGCCGTCCTCGGTCCTCGCAGTGCATTCAGCTGATCGGCTCTGCCGCCGACGGCGATGAACTCCTTTTCATGCTGGGCCCACTCGTAATTCGCCCGATTCAGGACGGCGATTGACAGAATCACGAGCTCGCGCAACTTCGGCGGAAGCGACAGGTCGCCCCGGATGGCCGCGAACATGGCGTTCCACCCCTGAGCGAAAGGCGGGCTGTTGAGCAGCATGCGATCCAGGTTCAACAGCTTCCCGCCCGGCCGTCGCATCCGCAGGGCATCGACGAGCGGCTGAGGGCCGGGATCGGCATCCGGCCGGTAGGGAATGCCCGACTTCGAGATGGTCTTCATGCTCGACCCAGACAGTTGCTCGCGGGTCACGCCGGGTGGCGCCAGCCCGAACGCCGCCCCAGAAGCCGTTGCGACCAGAATGGCGAGGAGCCCGGCAACGGCGAGCCCCCGCCGTTCCCGAAAGGTTTCACTCCGCACGATACCACCTGCTTTCGAACAGTCACGGCCCGACCCGGCGCTGACGCTGGACACCTTACCACGGACGCCGAGCGCGACGGCCGCGCGATGTCAGGCCTCACGGTCCGCGCGTGACGGATGCGAGGCCAGATCGCGAACAACGACCACTTCGGCGCCCTCTTCCGCCGACGGCTCCTCGAACAGCTGCAGGAACCCCTGCAGCATCTCGGGATCGATATGGAAGTTGTACGGCGGCAGGCTCGCGTTCCTCCGATCGAGCCGAGCCTCGATCACACTCAAAGGCGTGTCGATGAAATGAATTTTTGCGTCGGCCCCAACCGCCTTCGCAAGGTTCACGCAACGGATTCGATGCCCCCTCATGAAGAACCCATCGTCGAGAACCACGTCAACAGCGCGACGCAGGAGCTCCGCCGAGGCTTCCCAGATGAGCTCTCGACATGCGAGCACGCGTCTCGTGTGCGCTTCATGGCCGATCGAGCCGATCGCATATCGCCCAAACGACGTGATGAGCCAGCGGTCCAGGCAGAAGAGGACGCAGCTTTTGTCCGCCCGGAGCGCCAGCGCGTATGAGGTTTTCCCCGAGCACGGCAGTCCCGATATCAGGTGGACAGTGGACACGACCGTCAATCCCGACGGAGCGTTTCTCTCCACGCGATGTAAAGGCCCTCGGCGTTCCTGGTGCTCGACCCGAACACCTCCAGAGCGTCACCGGTCGCGCGGTAGCTCGCTTCGACGAAGGATTCACCGACCCGCATGTGGTAATGGCAGTAGCCGCCAAACACATACCCGTTGCCGATCGGTCCATTACCGCCCGGCGCTCCCGGGACCTCCAGTCGAAACACATGGGGCGCGATCCACGTCATCGCGAACCGTGCGTCGACGACGCTGCCGTCGTCGAAGTCGTGTCTGAATGTCACGTCGAAGCCGTCGCTCGTGGCAGCGTTGGTCTGCACGACGCGGTACGACGACGACTTGCCGGCCGCATCGTGCCATGTTCCGTCGCCCTTGAAGGTGCCGGAAAATGGGTCGATGGCGTGCGCATGAGAGAGGGGGTGGCCGGTCGAGGGCGCCGGGACTACGAGGTCCTTGCGGAACGCGCGTAGCTGCCCGGTCTCGACGAATCCGAGGGCCCGATGCGCGGAATGGCTGACCACGTTCTCGATAGAGGTATCAGACCCCAGTTCCACGCACCCCTGATTGATGGCCCACGTCTCTGCCGCCTCGACCAACGCCCTGCCCACTCCCTGCCGTCGCGCGTCCGGCGTCACGTACCACCCTTCGAGGTACGCCACGCGATCGGTCCGGCAGCCGTCCACGATGTTTCGAATCGACAACTCCGCGACGCCGACCGGCACATTGGCCTCCGTCACGGCCAGCAGCACTTCTTGCGGCTCATGCCGATGGCCGGCCAGGTACTGCTCGATGGCGACCTGATGATCTGAAAAGGAGCCTTCGGGCCACAGTGCAAGGCGCATCCGCCCCCAGGCATCGGCGTCCGCGGCGGTGACGGAGCGGATTCGCGTCATGGGTTTGCCGACCGCCGAATCCTCATCATCGAGTCCCAGACGAACTCGTCTCGATTCCGCCGTGTTTCTTCGAGGATGCCGTTGGACGTCAACCGAATCCGGGCTCGGATCTCTTCCGCCTCCCACCGGTAGAGGGGATCGCAGGAGACGGCGGCTGTGCCGCGGCGGGTGGCCGAGGCGGTGAAGCTTGCTGGACCACCACCACAGTCCACGATTCTCAGACGAAGATCGTCCTCCGTCAGGGCGAACATTCGCCGGTACTCGTCAAACGATCGGCCCCAGGGAACGACCTGATCCAGAGTGAACATCCGTCTCACGCCTGCGTCGCGCCGCTCGCGAATCAGAGCGGTTCCAGGATACTGCCGTTCAGCTCGATCAGCTGCCCACCGCGGACGAGCGCACCGAGAAAGTCAAGGAGGGCCATTTACTGGTAGTACTGCGGCGCTTTGCGGAGTCGGGCATTGGCCGTGAAATCGTGCTGTATCCAGAGCTGAGCATCTCGGCTCTGGAGAAAGGCATCGATGGCGGCGCGCGCGACTGCCGTCTGCGCCGGATCGAATTCGAAGGTTGGCACGCGGCTCAGCGTGCGCTCCTCCGGATAGTGATAGAGGTCGCCGGAAAGCACGACCCCGCCCGTCTGTGGCAGCTTGACATACAGCACCTGGTGCCCGGGCGTGTGGCCGGGCGCGAGCTTCAGAATGACCGACCCGTCGCCGAAGACGTCGTGTTCGTCGCCTTCAATCACGACGGTTCTCGCACCTCTGAGGGCCGCATACGTCGCGGGCAACAGCAATGCCGGTCGGTCAGCAGCGAACATGGCGTCGCGCTCAACCTGTCGCACGAGCCATGTGCTCGAGACGAAATCGTTCGCGTTGGCCGTGTGGTCCCAGTGATAGTGCGACAAGGCGACATACGTAATCTGACCTGCGGAGAAGCCGATGTCCCTCAGCTGCTCACCGAGCGGTTTGACCATCGTCACTTCCCGTTGCTGCGAGTCGGGAAGAACGACCCGCTGAAGAACGGCGCTCCCAGTCGGCTTCCACTCCGTATCCGGCACGGCTCCCACGTCCCACATGAGCGTGCCCCTTGGATGGACGACGAGAAAGCAGGCGACAGACATCCTGATCGTCGCGACCTCCTCTGCTTTCAGCCGAAAGCGTGAGATGTCGGCACGTTCGAGCGTTCCGCAGTCGAAGACGTAGAGTCTGACGGCGGCCTGTAGCCGTGGATCCGCCTTCGAATCCGCCCCACAGAAGCTCGTGAGGACCGCGGTCGCGAGCGTCAGTGCCAGCGCCGCCACGCCGCCGGTCACGCGTTCCCCCATCCAGCGTGTCGCGGAATAGACACGGCGCCTGAAGCCAGGTCTCGGCTCCACTTCGCCCTCGAACTGCATCTGGAGCTTGTCTCGGAGCACGTGCTCGGACGCGACATTGAGCGGATGGCAGGCCGCGAGCACACGTGCGTACGTCCAGGCCCCCAGCGCGCGTGCAATCAGGCGCTGTCCCAACCGGGTGGCGTAACCACGACCGTGATGCGCCTTTCCGAGTACCCATCCGAATTCGATGTCTTCTTCACCCAGGTAGCCGCAGGCTCGGAAGCCGGAGAAGCCAATCGCCAATCCGGTTGACTTAAGCGCGACGGTTCCGAGCTCGAGTCGGTCTCGAAGACGGAAATGGTCGAGAATGAACCGATCGGCGTCGTCGCGGAGCAGGGGGCGCTCGTCCAGGGCCCGCTGCATCACACCGCCGTCACCCAGAATCGTGACGATCGCTTCGTGGTCCCTCTCCTCGTAGGGCCGCAGGATCACGTCTCCGCAGTCGAGGATTCCCCCCTCCTGCTCGGCCTCGACCAACGCTGCAAGCTTGTCGAGCGCCATCCGCCAGCCCGTTTCATTGTCCGATGGTGAGATCCCCTGTGGCAGGTTGTCGTGGACTGCGACCACCTCAGTGCCGCCGCTCGTATCTGTGAGTGTGAAAGTCACGGTCATTTGTCCGCACATCGCCGGGTTGGCGGACTCGAACTCCATCGTCTCGATCACCAGCTGATCTCTCTGGAGCCTGACGAAGCGTCCGTGGTAGGTATCCGAGTGGGCCGTGGTCTTGCCCATCCCGGTCGGCTCGTCGTACGTCAAGGTGACTCGGAACTGGCCACCCTCGCGGGCGTCGAACGCATGGACGACGCCGGTCATGCCGATCGGCACCACCCACGTACCAACCGATCCCGCCTCAATCAGCGCACGATAGACGCGTGCCCGTGGGGCCTTTACATGCCGAGCCGTGCGTGTGGCTACGGGCATGAGGTTCTCACTGCAGCCGCTGTCAGGCTGCCCTCATTGACGCCCACAAGAAGAGGGCGAACGCCGCGAGGCCGAGCGCGGTTCGCACCGTGTGCCGGCGTCCCCAGCGCTCGAGAATCCTTCTCGTTTCGCCGGACGCCGGGTCCCAGTCGGATGCGGCGAGACGTTTCTGGTCGGGGAGCAGCATCGCGACCGTCCACGGTATGACGGCGATGAGCGCAGCAGCGCCCCACGTCCATGACGAACGGACACTTGCTCCGCCCTCTATCAATGCCGCCGCGGCGGCCACCAGCGCCGTCGCGGCGTAGCGTGGAGTCCGCCGCGCGCTCTGTGCCCATTGGGCCAGCGCAACCTCGTTGGCGCATGCGAGCCGGGCTGGCTGTTCGACGAGCGTCACATAGGCCGTCGAGCCCCAATACAGGCCTGACGCACCCAGAGCAATGAAGGGCAGGACATCGGTCACGGTCGATCGAACTCCCAAATACTGTCCTGGTCTCAGTATCGAAACACCGGCTCGTTTTGTTGTGCACGTCGCGCTCTGAAGGTGCCACAGACGGCAACTGCGACAGTGAGGTCCGGCCGGCAGCCGATCAGTGCCCGACGCTGAGGAGGTTGGCGAGCAGCTGGTACGCCCCGTCTACCCCGGCGGGCAGCTCCCGCCAGAGGCCGAGGCCCACGTACACCCATCGGCCCTTCCCGAATTGGGCCATGACCAGGGCGCCGCGCTTCTCACCCTGGTTGTTCGGGAACGGATCCTCCAGCGCGACGAGATCGCGGTACCGGGAATCGCGCTCGCCGAGGAAGTAGAGGCCACGCTCCTGGACCCAGTTCCTCCACACGGCGTCGGTGATCCGGTTCGGCGTCGAAAACACCGGATCGGCCGGCTCGAGAATCTTCACCACGGAGTTCTCGTCGGTGATGCGGTCGGCGCTGACCTTGGCCGGATACGGACCGTACTGGGACGCGTTGAACTCGAACTTGTTGTACTGGACGATCAGGGTCCCGCCCGCGCGGACGTAGTCGATGAGGCGGCTATTGTTCGCGCGCAAATCGGAGCGACGCTCGTACGCGCGGACGCCGGTGACGATTGTCGAAAACCGCGACAGATCGCCCCAGGCGAGCTCGTCTTCCCCGAGCAGGGTCACCTTGACGCCGAGCTGTTCAATCGCCGTGGGTACCTCGTCACCCACCCCCATGACGTAGCCGACGTTGAGGCTGGTTTGAGCCTTGACGTCGACGACCTTCAGCGTGGAATCCGCAGCGCGATAGAAGTGCTGGCGTCTGATGTGCGGGTACTCAATCACCTGGTACCCACGGCCGATGTCGGCCCCCCCGACCTTGGCGGACGCGGAAACGTGGTATTCCCCGGCGGTGGTCGCCGACGCAGGCTGCACCTGGAAACGGATGGTCTTCACCTCGTCTTCGTAGGAAAACTTGACGTCCTGCGCGGCGGGCGTCACCGTCCAGCCGCTGGGGACTCGCAGCGTCACGGCAGTCTCCAACTCGCCCTTCGTATCGTTGACCACTGTGACCCGGACGTCTCGGTCCGCGAAGACCGGCCGCGGCGGCTCGGGCGGCTTCGTCGTGCTGGGGGGGGCGGGGCGCGCTGGTGGACGCCGAGCAGGGGCCGGCTGACCCGACTGCGCGGGCGTTGCCGCAGAAGTCCCGGGTGCGGGCGTAGCAGGCGGCGCCTGTGTCGTTCGCGCAGGCGGCTTCTGGGTGCTCGGGGCCGGTGGAGGTGGTGGTGGCGGTGGCGGCGCCACTGGAACGGGGATGATGGTCGTCTCGGGTGACAAGCGGACCGAGACGGGAGGCACGACGAGCAGCTCCGTCCGCTTCTCTCCGCTGAACGGATCACCGCCGCCGTACCGATATTCGATGGGCAAGCCGTGGAACGCCTCTTCGCCGCCCGCAAACCCCAGTGTGACCTGCACGTAGAACGAGGTCGGTCTGAACGGCAGTCCAAACGGCGCGTCATCGAAGGTGTACCGACCGGCTTCGCCCTCCCGGTGCCAGTACGGCTCGGTAATACGCGTATCCGCTGGCACGCGGAGCATCGGATCGCATCGCACCACTTGATCTTTCTTGAGGGTGGAGACCGGCGGGCCCGTCGGCGAGGGCGGCGCGGCGCCGCCACGGCACCGACCACCCGCACGTTCGAACCCAAAGCCTCCTGTGTTTGTCACGAGCGCCAACGAGCAGATTCCGTCGCCCTCCAGACCGTCGAACTTGATCTGCTTCAACGCGATGTCGGCAGCCCCGCGGTTGGCGATCGTCATCGTCACCTTCAGCGGCTGTCCGGGGACAACCACTCCGTCGTCGGCTAGCGCCTGCACGCGGAGCCCGCTGGCCAGGACGAGCGCCTGCTGGAATTCGCGCTCTTTCTGCCGCAGACGCAAGTCGATTTCGAAACGGCTCGAGTCTTCGAGGTTCAGCGTCCGCAGCCGGCCTCGGAGGACGCGGACGCCGCGGAGCCCGCCGAGGAGCGGCGTGACGGCGGCATCTGACCCTTCGGTCTCAAACCGCTTCACGGCGCTCTGCACCGCGGCAGTGATGGCAGAAAGCCCGTCGGTCAGCTCCCGCGGCGGGCGGCCATTCACAAACTGGGCGAGGCCCGCGACCGTGGTGTCCACGCCGTCGAACAACGACTTCTCTTCGCGCTGCAGCTGACCCGCGATGCTGGATTCGATGAGCTGGTAACGTGCGAAGGACGGTCCGGCCTGGGTCAGGGCCTGGCCGGTGCCCTGACACTTGTGCATGCTACGGGCGTCGGTGCCAATTTCCGTATACGTCCGACCGAGCAGACGATCGTACGCGCCGATGTTCACTGACAACGATTTCGTCCCGCCGTCGGCTGGGGGCCCGACCTCGGTGAAATAGAACTTCCGGGGCCGCCACGGCCGAAGGCCCTGTTTCAGCTGCTCGGGGTACATGGCTGGATCGCCGGCGGCCTTGAAGGCTTCCCGCGCGAGCAGGGCGGATGCCTGATGATGCTGGCCCCCGAAGTCGCCGCTTGGCGGCAGGCCGGTCATCACGTCCGGCCGCACCGTGCGAATGAGCCGGACGAAGTCGCCGATAATCTCGTCGCGGCCCCATTTGGCGAGCGTCTCATCCAGGCTGAAGGAAAAACCAAAGTCGACGGCGCGCGTGAAGTACTGCTCTGCCCCATCGAAGCGGTGCGCGGCAACGAGCTCCTCGGTGCGGAGCAAGGCGAGCGGTTCAAACAGCTCAGACCCGATTTCGTTCTGACCACCGTTCCCCCGCGTGGCCGTCACGAGCGTCGTCCGATATCCTTGACCCCGGCCGAGCATGGTGAGCATGGCGTTGTTTTCGTCGTCGGGGTGCGCCGTGGTCATCATGAAGACACCGGTATTCGACAGGTGGCGCAGGGCGAGACCGACGGCGACGTGTCCCTGCACGTCGTCGAGCGGCGTGACGCGCAGCTGGGCGGTGGGGAGGGTCAGGCCCGGGGTGAGGAACAAAAGCAGCGCTGACGCCTTTTGTTTCATCGGCAGGGCACCAGTTGACCGGATTCCGAGTATACCCCGTCACTTTGGGTCGACGCGCGTGCTTGTGGCGTGGCGACAGACGCCATAGTGTCAGCTAGAAGCGCACCGGCTCCTCGAGCGTCTGCTCGTAACACGATTCGTAGAGC
>Ga0066710_100002550_pt1 | contig 14802 bp, 12 predicted proteins | sample GraSoiAngelo_159_FD_79666 | JGI IMG/M metagenome (GOLD analysis project Ga0066710, IMG submission 79666) | Grasslands soil microbial communities from the Angelo Coastal Reserve, California, USA - 14_1009_16_40cm | ecosystem: Environmental > Terrestrial > Soil > Grasslands | place: USA...
ACGCGTCGTCATCGATGTCGCGGAGACGAGAAGCGCGGCGCGGTAACGCGGTGGCGACGCGAACGACATCTGTTCGGCCGTCGCGCTCCGGCCTCCCGGAGCGCGTCGGCTCACGGCTGGCGGCCACGAGCTCGGCGAGCGCGTCTCCCTGCTTCAGAAGCTCGGCTTCGTGGCAAATGGCGTCAGCTGCAGCTCGTGTGTCCAGCACGACCGGTCCTGAGTGTGCAGGTACCAGAACGCTTCCGCGATCTTCCCGGGATCCATCACGACCTCGGGATGCTGCCGGGCTCTCGGTAGCGCTCGCGTGCCCGGCGAGTCGATGAGGCCGTCGATGATCACGTTGGCCACGTGGACGCCATGCTCGGAATATTCCTCGGTCAGCACCTGTGCGAGCGTGCGCATCATGACGCGCGGATAGTACAGCGACTGTCCGGTCAGGCGTTTGCGGCCCCGCAACGAGAACTGGTTGTTGGAGATGAGAAACGTGCCGGCGCCACGCCGGCGCATGGCGGGCAGGACTTCCTGTGCGACGAGGAAGGGGCCGCGGCTGGCGACGTGCTGAGCCGTCTCGAAGATCTCGACGGGCACGTGTTCCAGCAGCTCCTTGTCCGGCGGCAAGTCACGCCCCTCAAGGTAGCCGGCGTTGTAGACGAGGACGTGCGGATCACCGGCTTTTCTGCGGACCGTCGCGAACGCACGGGAAATCGATTCGTGCGACACCAGGTCCAGCTCGACGATCGTGCATGCGCCGCCTTGCTCGATGATGGCCTTCTCGAGCGCAGCGGCATTGGCGGCGGTGCGAGTCGTCAGCACGACGAAGAATCCCTCGCGCGCGAATTTCTGCGCGATGGCGCCGCCGACGCCCCACCGGATGCCCACGGGGACATCGCTGTCGTCGAGCGCCTTGCCGTGTGCGAGCTTCGTGTTGCGCCCATCGGCCTGCCACTTCGAGGTGGCGCCGACCACGACGGCAACCGGTTTCTGCGCTGGGTTCATGACGGTGGATGCCCCCTACGCCTTCTCCGTGATGTAGATGTTCGACAGCATGTCGCGGTAGATGTTGCCGTCGATGACGAACTCGCCCTGCTTGTTCTTCTCGACGCCGCGCACGTGATTCTTCGCCGCGGCCCACCGGCTGACCCACGCGACCGGGACGTAGCCGACGTCGGTCTGCATCAGCTCCTCCGCCTTGGCGTAGTGCGCGAGCCTCTTCTTCTGATCACGCGTGTCGCGGCCGCCCTCGAGCTCCTTGTCGAACGCGTCGTTCACCCACGCCTGGCGCTTGCCGGTCGTCTTCTTGCCGTAGAACGTGTCGAAGTACTCGTTGTGGGGATCCGGATAGTCCATGAACCAGCGGATCCACACGAACTGCAGATCCTGCTTCCACAGCCTCTCGCGGAACACGCGCTGCTCGAGGACCTCCAGCTCCGTCTTCATGTTCAGATGCTCGAGGAGGACGGCTTGCACGGCCTCGGCGAGCGACTTGGCGCCGAGCGCCTCGTCGCGCATCGACAGGACGATCCGCGGCCAGTTCCGTCCGCCGTCGAAGGGCGTGCCCTTGAGCTGCGCCATCGCGAGCTTCGGATCGAACTTCTGGATGGCGCGGATCTTCGGGTCGTCCACCGCCCCCGGGAATCCGGGCGGGATCATCGAGTGCGCCGGGATCGCGAACCCCTGCGAGACCTTCACGACGTTCTCGCGATCCACCGCGTGCGCGACCGCGCGCCGCACCTTGATGTTGTCGAACGGCGGCTTCGTCACCTGCGGGAGCAGGTACCACGTCCCGGGGTACGGAAAGCGAAACGCCTCCTTCTCCGTCTTCGGATTGGACTGGAACCGTCTCAGGTCCGCGACCTGGAGCAGCGTCATGTCGAGCTCGTTGTTGTCGTACGGGATGGCGCCGGCGGCGATCGGGATGATCGGGATCGTCACCTTCTCGAGCGTGGTGTCCTTCGCCCGCCAGTAGTGCTTGTTCTTGCGCAGCACCATGAACTTGTTGTGCTCCCAGGCCTCCAGCGCGAACGCGCCGTTCGAGACGATGTTGGCGGCCTCGGTCCACTTGTCGCCATACTTCTCCACCGCCGCGCGGTGCGCCGGGAACGCGGCGAGATACGCAGCGAGGACCGGGAAGTAGCCGCGCGGCCCTTCCAGCGTGACCTCGAGCGTCCAGTCGTCCTTCGTGCGGACGCCGACCTCGCGGGCGTCCGTGATCTGTTTCTTGTTGAACGCCTCGCCGTTCTTGATGTCGTAGAGGAACGACGCGTACGGCGCGGCGGTCGCGGGATCGAGCTGACGCTTCCACGACCACTCGAAGTCCCGCGCGGTGCACGGGCCGTTGTCCGACCATCTCGAATCCTTGCGAACGACGAACGTCCAGACCGAGCCGTCGGCGTTCGTGGAGATCTTCTCCGCGATGTCGGGCACGGCCTGGAAGTCGGCGTTGAATCTCATGAGCCCGGCGAAGAGCGCCGGGACCCCGGTGCAGTAGAGATCCTTGTTGAAGTCGTGGCTCGCCGGGTCCTGTTGCCAGTTGCCGCCGCCGCCCCACCTGAGATGCTGCTCGCGGGCGAGCTTCTCGCCGGGACCGAGCTTCGGCGCGGCGGAGACCGACCGCGCGTTGAATCCGGCGGCGCTCATCGTGGCGAGGCCGGCGGCGATGCGCAGAAAGTCCCGGCGGCCGAGACCGCCGGCGGCGAGGCGGTGTTCGAGCAGCGCGAGCTGACGGTCGGAGACGCGTGGCGTGTTCATGCGCGAAACCTCCTCTGGGAAGAGCGTCACTTCAGTTTGGGATCGAGCGCGTCACGCACGCCGTCGCCGAGAAACGTGAACGACAGCATCGTGATCGCGATGGCGATCGACGGAAACACGCAGAGATGCCAGGACGAGCGCAGGTACTGCTGGCCTTCACCGACCATCTGGCCCCACGACGGCGTGGGCGGGTTGATGCCGACGCCGATGAACGACAGCGCCGCCTCGGTGAAGATCGCCTCCGGGATGCCGAACGTGACCGCGACGACGATCGGCGTGAGCGCGTTCGGGAGCACGTGGCGGAACAGGAGCCGCCGGAAGCCCGCGCCGAGGGCGCGCGCGCCCTCGACGAACTCTTTCTCCTTGATCGAGAGCACCTGCGCGCGCGTCTGCCGGGCGATGCCGACCCAGCCGGTGAGCCCGATCGCGATGAAGATGTTGAGCAGCCCGGCGCCGAGCGCCGACATGACCAGGATGACGAACAGTAAGCGCGGGAACGCGTACATGACGTCGACGAAGCGGGTGAGGAACAGGTCGACGCGTCCGCCCAGGTATCCGGACAGGGCGCCGATCGGCACCCCGATCAGCACGACGATGACCTGCGCCCCGAGCCCGACGATCATCGACACGCGCGCACCGTAGATCATCCGGGAGAGCATGTCGCGGCCGAGCTGATCGGTGCCGAGCGGGTAGTCGCGCGAGGGCGCCTCGTTGAGGCGGCCGAAATTCGTCTTGGTGTAAGTGTACGGGCTCAGGACGTCGGCGAAGACCGCGATCAGGATCAGCATGACCACGACACCACCGCCGGCCATCGCGAGCCGATTCTTCCGGAGCCGCCGGAGCGCGTCGCGTCCGAGACTCGACGAGACGATCGGCTCGCGTCCGCCGGCAGCCAGAAGGCCGACCGCGGTTTCGGCACTCGTCGCGGCGGCGGGACTCACGTCAGCACACTGCTAGAGGAGCGCCCCGGCTTGGCCGGGACGCTTCCGAACGTTGGGGGTGTGGGGGCCATTTCGGGGCCCCCCACTAATATCGAATCCGCGGGTCCAGGAACCCGTATGTCAGGTCGACCGCGAGGTTCATGATCGCGAGGAACGCGCCGTAGGTGAGGACGACGGCCATGATCATCGGGTAATCACGGCCGGTCATGGAGAGCACGAAGAACCGTCCCATTCCGGGCACCCGAAAGATAGACTCCACGAAGAACGATCCGGTTCCCACGGCGGCAAACAGCGGCCCGAGCAGCGTCACGATCGGGATGAGCGCGTTCTTCAACGCGTGCTTGAAGATCACCGGCGTCTCGCTGAGGCCCTTGGACCGCGCGGTCAGCGTGTAGTCGGCGCGGATCACCTCCAGCATGCTGGCGCGCGTGAAGCGCGCGATGATCCCCATCGGGCCGAGCGCCAGCGTGATCGTCGGCAGCACCCAGGTGCGCGGCGTGTCCCACCCGCCGGTCGGGAAGAGCGGCACGAGAAACGAGAAGAGGATGATGAAGAACACCGCGAGCACGAAGTTCGGGACCGCGACGCCGAACGTGGCGAGCGTGACCGAGACGTAGTCCCACGACCGGTTCTGGTACACGGCCGCCAGGATTCCGAGCATCAAGCCCCCTGCGACGGCCAGCGCGAGGGCCATCGCGCCGAGGAAGAGCGACACCGGGAAGGCATCGACGATGATCTCGGACACGGTCCGCGTCCGGTAGACGAACGAGTTCCCGAAGTCACCACGGAGCGCCTTGCCGACGAAGATCGCGAACTGCTGGTAGAGCGGCTTGTCGAGACCGTAGTGCTGCGCGAGGTTCTTCTGCGCTTCGGGCGAGAGGGGATTGGCGCCCTCGGCCACGGGATCCAGCGGGCTTCCCGGCGTCGCGTGCATCACCAAGAAGGTGACGAGCGCCATCGCGAGGAGCGTCGGAACGAGCCAGAGGGCGCGCCGAATCGCGTAGTTGAGCACCCCCGCTACTATTGGCAAAGGGCGAAGCGGAGTCAAGCGATGCAGAACCTTGACGGGCGTCGGCGCGCTGCCTAGACTGCCCGCGATCGCACAGTGCCCGTCAGGGATCGCTGCGCCGGCGATCGGATCTGAACCACCAGCGCCGCACGCGAGTTTCTGGAGAAAGGACGCCAACGTGCCGACGACCGCGCCCGCTCGACGCCTTCTGAGTTTGAGCGTGGCTGTTTGTCTGGTGACCGTCGTCGTGGGCGCGGTATCCGGCCAGCCCGGATTCAAGCTCACGCATTCGGTCGCGAAGACGACGCCAAGCCAGGTGGAGGTGCACGGGACCGTGACGAACGAGTCGCGGGCCGAAGCCGTCGACGTCTCCGTGACGGTCGAGGCGATCGGCGCGAACGGCAAGCCGGCCGCTCGCGGAATCAGCTATGTCGCGACGAGCCTGAAGCCCGGCGCCAGCGCGGATTTCGTCGCGAAGGTTCCGGTCGTGCCGGGTGCCACGACCTACCGTGCGGCCGTGTCCACGTACCGCTTCATCCAGGGCTATCAGAGCCCGTAATCCCTCCGCTCTCCAAACGGGGAAGAAATTCTCCACTTTTGGAGAGCGTCCGCGGACAGTCGTCGTTCGATCGACCAAAACAGCCAGAACAGCGGGCCGTCGGGGTGGCGACCATTCCGGGCATGCCGCTTGCTGCCGTGCCGCGTGACCGCGGTCCTAAGCTGGCGGCGGAGGGGCCGATGCTGATCAGTCGCTGCGCATGGCATCCCCGGTATCACGGGTACCCGCTCGTCAATCGGGTCGTTTCCTGGCGCGGATTCAGTCTCCAGTTCACCGACGGAATCTGTCCGAGGTGCGCGCAGCGGTTCAGGGGCGAGCTCGCCGGGTTCATCAACAAACGGCGACAGGCTCGAGAGGAAACGGTCGAGCGCCCCACCGGATCGCGATCGGCCGCCTGACGCTGCCGCCCTTTCTGGCTCGGCGCCGGAACGCCGGATTCTCCGCCTGCAGCTCACCGGCGAACGCGCGCTCGCGCGACCTCCATTGTGGAAAAAAGATGGGGGGCCTCGTGATGGCCCCCCATGTTCTTGTTGACGACTGTCGCCCGGATGCCGGGCGACGTGTGTTGCGCGATCCCTCCTAGAACCCGCGGCGCTTCATGCAGTCGAGGAACGCCTGCTTGTACGCCGGATCCTGTCCCGCCGAAGACATACCGCTGAGCAGCCGCTGGTCGTCGCGCGACGCGGAGCCGCTCATGGTGCCCGACGTGCTGGTGCTGCCGGACGTCCCCGACATCGTGCCGCTCCCGGACGCGCTGCGATCGGACGTGCCGGACGTGCTGCCGGTACCAGAAGAGCTACGGTCCGACGTGCTCGGCGACGTGACACTGCCGGAGGCACTACGATCGGACGTGCTCGGCGAGGTGACGCTGCCGGACACGCTTCCACCGGACGTGCTGGGCGAGGTCGCGCTGCCGGAAGCGCTGCCGCCGTACGACGGCGTGCTCGTGCTGCCGGAGACGCTTCCGCCGGTCGAGCTACCGGTGCTCGGCATGGTCGAGCCTGAGGTGCCGCTGCTCACGCTGCCCGACACTCCACCGGACGTGCTCGGCGACGTCGCGCTGCCCGACGCGCTTCCGCCCGCCTGCATGCCACCGCTGGCATCCGGTCGGCTGCCGATCGTTCCACCCGTGCTCGGCGACGCGGACGGCGCGCTGCCGGTCGTGCTCGCCAGCGCCTTCGCTTCGCGATTGCACGCGTCGAAGTCGCTCTGCTGCGGGTCAGCGGCGAGCGCGAGCTGGCAGAATCCCAGCACGATCGCCGCAGTGAACAGTGCAGTGATCCGTGTCAATCTTGCCATCGCATGGTCCTCCTGGAAGGGTGATCGCCTTGTTACGGCAATCTCCGAAGCTTCAATCGAAGTGCCAGCGAACGCCCCGGTCCTTGCGATGCCGCGAACGCGCCGGTATCCTCGTCACGTCCTCGCGATCGGACGGGCGAGAGTGGCGAAAATGGCAGACGCGCTGGACTTAGGATCCAGTGGGTGAAAGCCCTTGCGGGTTCAACTCCCGCCTCTCGCACCATCGCCAAATCGTAGACTTCGGTAGACACACCACGGGCCCGGTTCGTCGCCGGGCCGTCGTTTGTCCCCTTCGTCCCCGCGTCACTCTGCAGAGGCGTTCACCCCGTGCTCGCGTTGATCACCGCATCCGTCAGCGCGATGGAAAAACGTACCGAGAGTCGCCATGAACGACGTGACGCCGGGCGATGGGCCCGCCGGGCGGGCGACGAAGGGATCGGCTCTCCCTCGGGTCCGGCTAATCGGACTCGTCTGATTTTTGAGACTCAACTGCGTCGGCGATCTTGGGGCAAACGTCAGTGTCTTTGCGCGCGACCTCGATCAACCGAAGGACTCTGCGTTTGCTCGCCGCCCATTTCCGACACGTCTGGTCGTCTTCCTGGTCACAGGCGACTCGCAGGGTTTCGAGCACTCGGTCGATTTCTTTGAGCCACGCGTTGACACAGTCTTGCGCCACTTCCATGTCGAACAGTTGACCGTAGAGCACCTCCATCCGGTCGGACTCGTACAGAAAAGGCCGGCTTGGCCATTCGATGACCGCTTTCCTCGCCGCAGAGATGCGATCGTGACATTCGGCGGCCTTCGAGATCGCGACCCGCAGCCTCGTGAGGAGCTGCGGCTTCGCAAGTGCGGGTTCTCCCGCGCTGGACTCCGAAGCGAGCAGTGCAGGCACTGCGATGACGACCGAGAGGAGGATGATGATGGCCCGTAGCCGTTTCATTCGTGCCTCTCCTGCGTGTGACTTCACTGACAAGTCCGCCGCCTGATCACCGGCATCCCCAGGACGAACGCCCCGGGCGCCGGGCCGCTCCGCTGCCCAGCCACATGCGTCCCCCCCACTGAAGACCGCCGTGGCGCGGCAAGCCTAGCCGTCGTCGGGGTACATCGTCAATCAGGGATTGATGCTCCTCGAGCAGAACCTGCCGAGCGCCCAGGAACGCAAGCACGGCAGCCCCTTCCATCACGGTTGACTCGCGCCCCGGTATCGTTTCGAATGGTCGGTGCCTGATTGGCGGATTGGTGCTCGACCTTCGGGTCGTCGAGGGCTTGATGGTGACGACAACACGAGATTCAGCTGACCTCGCGCGACTGTGGCTCGGTGAGCAGCAGAGGCGGATCCTCGATGCGCTCGAAGCCACAGTGCTGCACGCGGGTGGTCTCCTCGTCCTGAGCGGTGATCCTGGTGTCGGCAAGACAACACTGGCAAAGGCGCTGATCGCGCAGCTTGCGGCGCACGCAATCGTCGCACGGCTTCCGCGGCCGACCGCTGATGCGCCGACGATGCTCGAGGCGCTGGGACGAGGTCTCGGCGTTGACGTCTCTGATCGCTCACGAGCGACGTTCGTGCACAGTGTGCGAGAGCTCGTCGACGACGCTGCGGGCCAGGATCGGCGCGTGCTGATCGTTGTGGACGAGGCGCACGATCTCACACAAGACGCGCTCGCCGAGCTCGAGCATCTGCTGTCCCCGGATCTGTCAGGGCTCCAGCCGCACTTGGGTGTATTGCTCGTCGGGCAGGAAGAGCTTCCAGCGTTGCTGGAAGAGCCACGATCGCACCTCCAGCGCTTCGTGACACTGAGCGAACGCGTTCCCACTCTCAGCGCGGCAGAGGTCGAGAGCTTCGTCCGGCACCGGTTGGTGGTCTCAGGCGTCGACCCGGCGCTTTTCAAGGACGACGCGTTCGGCGCGATCGGGGTGATGTCCGCGGGGATCCCGCGACTGGTCGTGCGGTTGTGCGATGTCGCCCTGATCGGACGTGCGCCGAACAAAAGGATCGATGCGCGAACCGTCCGAGAGCGTGCGGAGCGCTTCGGGGTGCTGCCCAGGATGCCAATGATGCCAGCGCCGGATCAGACGAGTAACGCTCCGGCCATCTGGGCCGGGACGCGCATCCGAGCCAGCATGTTGCGCGACCTCGTTCGGCCTGGTCTGGTGGCTCTTGTTGTCGCCGTCGGAATCGCGGCGGTATATGCCGTCGCGTCCCACGGCCTCCGCGGCGCCCGCCTCACGCCCGATGCGGCAGCACGGATCGTTTCCCGGGAGCATGTCGGTACCGGCTCGATTCCGACGGCGCCGGCCGAGTCGGTGGCCCGCCCATCGTTACCGGTAGACTCGACGTCGAAGCCGCGCTCTCTCGAGTCGCCGCCGACTCGGCTTGCGGAAAACGCGCAGCGTTCTGCGACGGCTCCGGGCCCCATTGGCTCGACTCCGCGTGCGAGGCAGCCGGACGCTGTCCCGGACTCGACGACGACGCCACGCAGCATCGCCTCCCCCCCTCGGGTCGTCGCCGAGAAAGAGATGATCGCCCGGCGAGCAGCGGACTCGGCCCGTCGGTCGCGTGCCGCGGAGCAGCCGCCGGCTCTGCTCACGGCGCCTGCAGAGACTCGGGCGATCCGTCCAGGCGACATTGGAGCGCCGTCGCCTGCTGCGCAGGGGAGTCCGGTCCCGAAAGCGGCAGCCGTGCCACGCACCGCGTCGTCACCACGTGTCCCGGCGCAGAAGAACACGATCGCACCGGACCGGGCAGGTGGATCGCCCGCAGCGGCGCGGCCGCCGACGCTGCTTACGGCGCCGGCAGCGTCCCGAGCGAGTTCTTCAGCTCCCACTGGCGCGGTGCCGAGTGCTGTGCAGCCGGAGGCTGCGCCGGCCTCTACGGCCACGCTCGGTAGCACGGCCGCCCCACCACGCGCCTCGGCACCGACAGCCACGATCGCACCGGCGGAGGCGAGGTCTTCCGCTGGTTCAGCCACCGCACCGGATCCGGGAGCCATCATCGACTGGCTCCTCAAGGAGGCCCCGGGCCGACGCTGATCTGCGACGGAGGTGCCATAGCGCCAGGCATGTTCTGGCACGCCGGAGTCGGCGTCACTCTCCTCTCGCACCTCCGTTGCACATCCGGAATTCTTCCACGGTGGAGGCCTGGCGCCCGCGCCGGCCGGAACGACGCGCTGTGGTAAGCTGAGCCGACATTCACGCCCGGGGGCTCCCAGGAATACGATGAAGGTCGACGTCGAAGAAATCGAATCGTGCAAGCGGAAGCTCGCCGTCGAGGCGCCGGCCGACGTCGTCGAGAAGGCGTGGGAGCGAGCGTACGGTCGTGTGCAGAAACAGGCGCGACTCCCCGGCTTCCGGAAGGGACATGTCCCGCGCTCGCTCGTGAAATTGCACTTCGCGAGCGACGTCCGGCGTGAAGTCGCCGAGCACCTGATTCCCGACGTCTATCGCCAGGCCGTCTCCGAGGCCCACATCGATCCGGTGAACGATCCGGATCTGCGCGACGTGCGGCTCGAAGAAGGTGAGCCGCTCTCGTTCGTCGCGATCGTGGAGGTCAAGCCGGCCATCCCGCTCGGCGACGTGCGCGGCGTCGAGGTCACGCGCAAGGTCGTCCCGATCAGCGACGCGGACGTCGACGAGGCGCTCGAACGGATGCGCGAGCAATACGCGGAGTTCCGCGCGGTGGAGCGTCCGGCGAATCCCGGCGACCTCGTCATCGTCGATGCGACCCTGACGCCGGAGGGGCGTGAGCCGGTCGTCGAGCGCGGGTCCGAATTCGTGATCGGGGCCGGCTCGGTCCTGCCGGAGATCGATCACCTGGTCGTCGGAATGAGCGCCGGGGAAGAGCGTCACGCCGGCGTGCGGTTTCCCGACGACTACCGCACCGAGGAGCTGCGCGGCCGCTCCGGCACCGTCGACGTGAAGCTCACGGAGGTGAAGGAGAAGGTCGTCCCGGCGCTGGACGACGAGTTCGCGAAGACGCTCGGCGATTTCGACAACCTCGACGCCGTGCGGGCCGAGCTCAAGAAGCAGCTTGAGGCCCAGCGCGCCGCGGACGAGAAGCGCCAGCTCGAAGAGAGCGTCGTGGATGCCGTGCTCGCGCGCCACGAGTTCGGCGTGCCGGACGCGCTGGTGCTCCGACACGTCTCGCATCAGGTCCAGCACGCGCGCGAACGGATTCGCCGCCAGGGTGTCGACCCCGACCGCGTCCCGTGGGATTACCAGAAGATCGTCGCGGAGCTCAGGCCTGTCGCGGAGAAGGTCGTGCGCCGGACGCTCTTGCTCGAGGCGATCGCGGAGCGCGAAGGGCTCGCCCCGAGCGAAGCCGACGTCGACGCGGAACTGGAGCGGCTCGCGCAGGCCGCCCAGCGACCGGCGCCCGCGGTGCGCCGGATGATGGAGAAGAGCGGAGACCTCGAGGCCCTGCGCCAGGGACTGCGCGAGCGCATGGCCGTCGACTTCCTGACCCAGCACGCCACGGTCCGTGAGTGATCGCGGCCGTGGTGCAATCGTGAGGAGATCCCCGATGGCTCTCGTGCCGATGGTCGTCGAGCAGACGCCCCGCGGCGAACGCGCGTTCGACATCTACTCGCGCCTCCTGAAGGAGCGGATCATCTTCCTGCCGACCTTCATCGAGGACGAGCTCGCCAACCTGGTCATCGCCCAGATGCTGTACCTGGAGGCGGACGACCCGGACAAGGACATCAACCTCTACATCAACTCGCCGGGCGGCTCGGTCACCGCCGGGCTCGCGATCTACGACACGATGCAGTACGTGAAGCCGGCGATCTCGACCATCTGCATGGGGCAGGCCGCGTCGATGGGCGCGCTCCTGCTCTGCGCCGGCGCCCGCGGCAAGAGGTTCTCGCTGCCGCACGCGCGCATCATGATCCATCAGCCCCTCGGTGGCGTGCAGGGCCAGGCCACGGACATCGACATCCAGGCCCGCGAGATCTTGCGGATGCGCGAGGAGCTGAACCGGATCCTCGTCCATCACACGGGTCAGTCCATGGACAAGATCCAGCGCGACACCGATCGGGACTTTTTCATGACCGCCGAGCAGGCGAAGGAATATAGAATCGTCGACGAAGTGATCTCGTCGAAGCCGACGCCTCGCCCCGTCAACGAGATGGCTGCGCTGTCGGCGCAAAGCCAGAAGACGTCCTCCTAGCGCCCCCGAAGACGACCACCACGGCGAGCGATACGCCGGAGCAGCAAGAGGAGCGCAGCACAGCATGGCCCGCACTCGTGAAGGCAACGGGACGTTGAAATGTTCGTTTTGCGGCAAGAGTCAGAACGACGTTCGCAAGCTGATCGCCGGCCCCACCGTCTACATCTGCGACGAGTGCATCGAGCTCTGCAACGACATCATCGCGGAGGAGTGGGAAGAGGAGAAGAGCCGCGAGATCCGGAGCCTGCCGAAGCCCGCCGAGATCAAGGCGGTGCTGGACCAGTACGTCATCGGGCAGGAGCGCGCGAAGAAGGTCCTCGCGGTCGCGGTCCACAACCACTACAAGCGCATCGAATCCGACGGTGACGCCGGAGACGTCGAGCTCCAGAAGTCGAACATTCTGCTGATCGGCCCGACCGGCTCGGGCAAGACGCTCCTCGCGCAGACGCTCGCGAAGATGCTGCGCGTGCCGTTCACGATCGCGGATGCGACCACGCTCACCGAGGCCGGCTACGTCGGTGAGGACGTCGAGAACATCATCCTGCGCCTGCTCCAGGCCGCGGACTACGACGTGGAGCGCGCCGAGCGCGGCATCGTCTACATCGACGAGATCGACAAGATCGCGCGCAAGTCGGAGAACCCGTCGATCACGCGTGACGTGTCCGGCGAGGGCGTGCAGCAAGCGCTCTTGAAGATCCTGGAGGGCACGGTCGCCAACGTCCCGCCGCAGGGCGGGCGCAAGCATCCGCATCAGGAGTTCATCCAGGTCGACACGTCGAACGTGCTCTTCATCTGCGGCGGCGCGTTCGTCGGGCTCGAGAAGATCATCGAGAGTCGCGTGGGCCGGTCCGGCATCGGCTTCGGCGCCGAGATCAAGAGCCGCGACGAGCGGCGCGTCGGCGATCTCCTGGCGATGATCCAGCCGGAAGACTTGCTGAAGTACGGCTTGATTCCCGAATTCATCGGACGGCTCCCGGTCATCGCGACCCTGCACGATCTCGACGACCAGGCGCTCGTGCGCATCCTGAAGGAGCCGAAGAACGCGATCATCAAGCAGTACCAGAAGTACTTCGACCTCGAGAAGGTCCGGCTCCGGTTCACCGACGACGCGGTCGCCGCGATCGCGCGCGAGGCGTTGAAGCGCGGCACCGGCGCGCGCGGGCTCCGCGCCATCCTCGAAGAAGTCATGCTCGAGATCATGTACGAGCTGCCGTCGATCCAGGGCCTGAAGGAGTGCGTGATCACGCGGGAAGTGATCATGAACCACGACCGCCCGGTGCTGGTGTCGGAGGCCAAGGAGCAGTCCGCGTAGCCGAGCGTCCCGGCACGCTGTTCGTCGTCGCGACGCCGATCGGCAACCTCGAGGACGTCACGCTGCGGGCCTTGCGCGTGCTGCGCGAGGTCGACCTGGTCGCGTGCGAGGACACGCGTCGGACGCGCGCGCTGCTGACGCATCACGACATCCACACGCCGACCACCAGCTACTTCGAGCACAACAAGCTCTCGAGAGGGCCGCAGCTCGTCCGGATGCTGGCCGAGGGTCGATCGGTCGCGCTCGTGACGGACGCCGGCACGCCGGGGATCTCGGATCCGGGGTTCATGCTCGTCCGCGACGCACGCGCGGCGGGGATCCCGATCGTCCCGGTGCCGGGCCCGTCCGCCGTCATCGCGGCGCTCAGCGCCGCCGGCGTTCCCGCGGATCGCTTCGTCTTCGAAGGATTCCTGCCGATCAAGCCGGGCCGGCGCGTCAATCGACTGAACGCGCTCAAAGAGCTCGAGACCACGCTCGTCCTCTACGAGTCCCCCCATCGCATCGTCGCCACGCTTGGCGCAATCCGTGAGGTGTTCGGCGAGATCGAGGTCGTCGTCGCGCGTGAGCTGACGAAACAGTTCGAGGAGATCGTGACGGCGACACCCTCCGCGCATCTGGAGCGTCTCGCTGCGGGCCCCCGCGGCGAGTTCACGGTCGTCGTTCCCCGCGCACGAGCGCACGAGGAGGCGCCCTCGTGACCCTCGCGTCCCGTCGGCGGGGCGAGAGGGTCACGGAGGAAGCCTGGTCGGGCGCCTGAAGGCTACAGCGCGCGGAGGAAGTTGAGAACGTCCTGCTTGTTGGGCTCGCTGAGGCGGTTGAAGCCGTCGACGACGGCGCTGGCCTCGGAGCCGGCGCTCTTGTGCGCCTGGATTGCGGCGAGCAGATTCGTGGCGCGTCCATCGTGGAGGAAGAAGACGCGCTGACCGGCGCCCCAGAGTGGCGCGGTCCGGAACTCGTCGCCACCCGCCTGACCCTGGATGACGTTGTCGGCCAGCCCCGACCCCATATTGTGGACCAGGAGGTCCGAGAACAGCTTCACGTCCTGGTTGGCGAGGGCGGCGACGGTGGAATTCCCGGTCTGGAGCGTGGGCGTATGGCAGAGCGCGCAGCCGACGCTCTGGAAGAGCTGGAACCCGTGGGCGATCGAGTTGGGCCCACCCGGGACCGTCGCGGACCGGGTGGGCGGCGCCAGGAAGCGCATGAAGAAGGCGAACTTCTCGATGGCGCTGGTGGTCTCGACGCCCGTGGCGGCACTGGTGTCCGTCACGGTATTCGGCACCGTCGCGAACTGGCAGGTCGCCGTCTCGTCGCGCTCGGTCTGGAACAGCTCGTTCGTGATCCCCATCTCGACGTTATAGGCCTCGCCCGAGAAGAGGAGCAGGGACTTGTTCTGAGCCTTCCAGCCGAATCGGGCGATCGTTCCGTCGTTGCCGTTCCGGTTGGGGTGACCCGTGATGCCGAGCGCGCTCTTGGCCGACGCGTTGGCGCCCTGATTGGCGACGATCACCGCGTCGGGAATCTGCTCGATGAGGCCGGCCCCGAACGTCGGGGTGGGGATCCGGAAGATCACGTTGCTCTTGTTGAGCTGCGCCTGGAAGTTCTCCTGAAGGATGGCGCAGCCCGGGGCGTCGGTGCGTCCACTGATCACGTAGAGCGCGTGGACGCCGCCGTCACGGGTGCCGTCCGCGTTCAGCTTGAATCGCGCCTCGCGGACCGGACCATCGGCGGCGATGAACGGGGGAACGACGTTGTTGGCGCCGAGGAACGTCG
>Ga0066710_100002551_pt1 | contig 14799 bp, 11 predicted proteins | sample GraSoiAngelo_159_FD_79666 | JGI IMG/M metagenome (GOLD analysis project Ga0066710, IMG submission 79666) | Grasslands soil microbial communities from the Angelo Coastal Reserve, California, USA - 14_1009_16_40cm | ecosystem: Environmental > Terrestrial > Soil > Grasslands | place: USA...
CAGAACCCGGAGCGCCCGCCGAGTGATGTCCTCGAGGTTGCCGATCGGCGTCGCCACCAAGTACAGGATGCCTCCGTCACCGGAAGCGCGGGCTCGGGTCACGGATCTCTCAGCGTTGGGAGGCTTTGCCCTTTGCGGTCGAGGAGCGCGCCCGAAACTAGCATGCCCCAACGCGTCGCGTCCACAGCTGCGTGCGGCGCTTGCTTCGTTTTCTCCAACCGAGCCGCCTGACGCTCGCAGTGGTATCACCCGGCTCCGGGCGTCGATGGCGGCTCGAGAATCGGGGCTTCACGCCCGCTCCGGTCTCGGCGGCGCGGAACCGGATATCTTCACGCATGACTTGGGCTTGCGCGGCCGGTTTCGGTGAGGCGGGCGGCTGGGACGGCGACGGTCGCGAATGACTTGCTTGAATGCGGAATTGCGAAGGAGCATCATCCAAGTGGTCGCCCGAGGTCGTAAGTATTTATGGATTATTCAGTTTCTGCGGGCGCAGTGGGAGGAACGGGCCATTCTCTCCCCGCTTGCAGCACGAGTATCGTGAAGTCAGCTCGCGGCATCTCGAGATTGTGGCGCCCACGCCAACCCCCAGGCGGTACTGGGGCTCGGGATCGTGCCAGGGCCATCCCTCCGCTCGGCACTCCGCCTTCGCTCTCTTGATCACCCGTGACCGGGTTCCATCGCCCCGCGCCCGATGTCGGACGCACAGTCCCCCGATGAGGAGGAACGCTCCATGAAGCGAACTGGTGTTCTCGTTCGCGCCGTCTTGCTGCTCACGCTGGCCGCCGCGCCCGCCTGGGGCGGCACGACCGGTAAGCTCGCGGGCCGCGTCACGGATGAGAAGAAGCAGCCACTGGCCGGCGTCAACATTCGGCTCGAGGGCCAGAGGCTCGGCGCGATCTCGGACGAGAACGGGAACTACTTCATCATCGGCATCCCGTCCGCCCCCTACGTCGCGCACGCCAACCTCATGGGCTACGCGCCGTTCACGGCCGAAAACGTCCAGATCACGCCCGACTTCACGACGACGCTCGACATCGTCCTGAAGACCGAAGCCGTGCAGCTCGCCGAGGTGAAGGTGGAGGCGCAGCGCCCGCTGCTCCAGCACGACGCGACGAGCACCACCCGGTTCATCTCCGCCGACGACATCTCGCGGATGCCGACGCGGGGCTATCAGGAGGCGGCCGCGCAGCAGTCGGGCGTGGTGGCGTTCCAGCGCCTGATCGACCGCGAGTCGCAGAACGGCCCGACCCTGATCATCCGCGGCGGTCGGCCGAACGAGACCGCCTACTACGTGGACGGGTACTCGCAGCAGGACCCGTTGACGGGGAACGCAACGACCACGATCAACAACAACGCCATCCAGGAGATCGTGGTGCAGAACGGCGGTTTCAACGCCGAGTACGGCCGGATCATGTCGGGCGTGGTCAACGTGATCACCAAGAAAGAGCAGAACCGCTACAGCGGCAGCCTCGAGGCGCTGACGGACAATCTCGTCGGCGTGGGGAACAGCTACCTCGGCACGAAGTCCTACGACTACAACGTCTATGACGCCAGCCTGGGCGGGCCGATCCTCCCGGGCCGTGATGTCGGCAACTTCTACTTCAGCGGCCAGCGGCGCTGGGAGGGCGACCGCAAGCCGAATTCGATCTACGACGGCCCGGTGCCATCGAACAGCCTGGGCGGGTGGACCGGGCAGGGCAAGGTCACGGTTCCGATCCACAAGCAAATGAGTCTCAAGCTCGGCGGCCTCGTCTCCAACGACGACTGGCGCGAGTACCTGAACACCTACCGCTTCGACCTCATCCACGCGCCCCGCTACGAGGACCGGAACCGGTCGTTCACGGGCCAGCTCAATCACACGTTGAACGCGAAGTCCTTCTACTCGGTGGGCTTCAGCTGGTTCCACACCGAGCGCAAGCGCGGGGACGGGGTGTTCTTCGACAATGTCGGGCGCTACGGCAGCGTGCCGCAGCCTGACTTCGACCTCGCCATCCCGTGGTTCTGGCCCGGCACGTCGGATCCCAGTTCGAAACTGGGCCACATCCTCGACTCGCTGGCCACCATCGGCGGCGGCACCGGCCACGTCTGGGACGACTACCTGCGCCGGCAGTCGCAGTACTGGGCGATCAAGGGCGACTACACGACGCAGTGGAGCCCGCACCACCAGCTCAAGGGCGGCTTCGAGTACGACCAGCACACGCTGCGTTACTACGACCACTTCTTCCCCGTGAACTTCGCCATCGGGGACGTCACGAACATCGACCGCTACGGATTCTCGGCCGACGGAAGCTCGAATCAGGACAGCGGAATCGACGGCCCGCGCAAGCCGAAGACGCTGGGGGCCTACCTGCAGGACAAGTACGAGCGCTCCGGCGTGATCGTCAACTACGGGTTGCGCTACGACTACATCAACGTGAACACCAAGTCCCTCAAGAGCGAGCAGTACCCGCTCGGAACCGGACCGGCCTACTCCCTGGCCGACAGCAACCTCACGGACAGCAAGACCTACACCCGCTTGAGCCCGCGGATCGGCGTCGGCTTCCCGATCTCGGATCGCACCGTGCTGCACGCCAACTGGGGGCAGTTCTACCAGCAGCCGAACCTCCAGGATCTCTACGTCTCGTACCGGTTCCTGGAGTACAAGATCAACAACGCCGGCTACTTCGTGGGCTTCGGCAATCCCAACCTGAAGCCGGAGCAGACCCAGGCGTACGAGATCGGGATCGCCCATCTCCTGAGCAACTTCGCGAAGCTCGACGCGACGCTCTACTACAAGGACGTGAAGGACCTGGTGCAGGTGCAGTCGGTCAGCTCCAAGCCGAACGCGTTCACCTCGTACCGCAACACCGACTTCGCCACGATCAAGGGCCTGGACCTCGGCTTCACGCTGCGGCGCGTGAACAACATCCAGGCCAACATTGCGTACAGCCTCTCGTCCGCGGTCGGGACCGGCTCGGTTTCGAACAGCAGCGCGAACCCGGCGTGGTACGGCTCGGAGGTTCCCAAGCAGACGGCGCCGCTGGATTTCGACCAGCGGCACAAGATCTCGATCAACCTGGATTACCTGCTCGGCAAGGGCCAGGGTCCCAAGCTGGGCGGCGTCACCCTGCTCGACCGCTCGGACGTGAACCTGCTGTGGAACATGGCGAGCGGAACGCCCTACACGCAGGCCCAGGTCTTCGACGAGGTCAGCCTGGCCGCTCTGGCGAAGCAGCCGGTCGGACCGCTCAATTCCCGGAACGCTCCCTGGACGCAGAGCATCGACTTCAAGGCGTCCAAGACCTTCACCATGGCGGGGGTCGACGTGTCCGCCGATCTCTGGGTGCTCAACCTGCTCGACACCAAGAACGCGATCTCGGTGTTCACCGGAACCGGCTCGGCCAACACGACCGGATTCCTCGACACGCCCGCCGGGCAGGCCGCATCGGACAATCTGTTGAGCAAGTACAACCTGCCGATCCAGCCCGCCTACGACGTGGCCCAGCAGAATCAGACGCTGTTCGTGAATCCGCGTCTGATCCGCTTCGGCCTGCGCATGGGGTTCTGACCATGACCTCGACTCCGCAGGACTCGCAGAGGAGCCGGATGATGACGAAGCGATCGGTGGTCGTGAGCGGCGCGTTCCTCGCGCTGTTCGTCTGTGGCAACGCCGGGGCGGTCCGTGACGTGCAGGAGCTGCGGCTCGACCTGCAGCCGCAGCGGCGCGCCCACGATCGCGACGGCGCGCGGCCGCTGCGCACCCAGATCACGGACAACACCCAGACGATCGGGGTCAACAACATCCGCATGTTCGTGACGAACACCGGCTCGTTCGCCTGGGACAAGGCGGGCGCCGGCCAGCCCGCGGGGTTCGAGTTCCCCAAGGGCACCGGTAAGACCGCCCTCTACGCCGCCGGCCTGTGGCTGGGCGCCAAGGTGAACGGCGCCCTCCGCCTCGCCGTTTCGGAGTATTCCGACGAGTATCGGCCGGGCTCCGCTGTGGGCGGCTATCCCCCCGACGATCCGACCAAGGCCGAGTACAAGGTCTACAAGCTCGATCGCGTCTACAACAACCCGAGCACCCGCGACGCGGCGCTGGCGGATTACGTGGCGGGCGCGGTCCCGCACGGCGCGCCGTCGATCTCCGTGCAGGCGGACGGAAGCCTCAACACCCTGGGCGACGAGATGATGTGGGCGGTCTACAACGATCTCGACTCCACGGCGCACAACAACCGCGCGGACAACCTCTTCAAGGCGCTCGGCATCGAGGTCCAGCAGACCACGTTCGCCTTCGCCGCGCAGGGCGCCCTCAACAACACGATCTTCATCAAGTACAAGTTCATCAACCGTGGTCCCTGGTTCCTGGACCAGATGTACGCATCGCAATGGTGCGATCCGGACCTGGGCGGCGCCACCGACGACCTGGTCGGCTGCGACGTCCCGAAGAGTCTCGGGTTCGTCTACAACGCCACGAACAGCGACGACCAGTACGGGACCTTCGTCCCGTCGGTGGGGTTCGACTTCTTCAAGGGTCCGATCGTGGCGGGCAGCCCGCTCGGGCTCTCGTCCTTCAACAAGTACATCAACGCCACGGATCCCAACACCGCGGTCAAGACCTACAACTACATGCTGGGGCTGGACGCCGCCGGCAACGTCATCATCGACCCCACGACCGGCACCGCCACCAAGTTCCAGGTCCCGGGCGACCCGACGACGGGGACCGGATGGCTGGATTCGAATCCGGCGGACCGCCGCATGATGCTCACCACCGGGCCGTTCACGATGGCGCCCGGTGAATCGCAGGAGATCGTGGTCGGGATCGTCGTGGGCCAGAGCGTGAACCGGATCGCGAGCGTGGCGAAGATGAAGTTCGATGACGAGACGGCGCAGTCGGCGTTCGACCTGAACTTCAACGTGCCGCCGCCGCCCGACCCGCCGGCGGTCAAGGTCACGACGGCGGACGGCGGCGCGCTGCTGACCTGGGACGACCACGCCGAGCGCTACAGCGTGACCGGCTACAACTTCGAAGGGTACGCCGTCTACCAGGGGGCGTCCGTCGCGGGACCGTTCACGTGGCTCGCGACGTTCGACATCAACAACGGGATCACAACGGTGAAGGACGACCAGTTCGACGAAGTGTCCTTCGTGGCGCTCCCGAAAGTGACGGCGCATGGCAACGACGGAGGGATCAAATACGAGTACCGGACGACCCAAGACGTCGTGCGGGGCGGCCCGCTCTACAGCGGCACCAAGTACTACTACACCGTGCGCTCCTACTCGGTGGGCGTGGGGCTGGTGCCGCAGGTCAAGGAGTCGGCCGACACGGTGCGGACCGTCGTGCCCCAGACGCCGTCGGGCGGTACCGATTACGCGCCCACTGGGACCACCCCCCTGGTCCACGGCCAGTACGATACGACGGTGCCCGGGACGACGGATCAGGTCCAGGTGTTCATCAAGGACCGGGACAAGATGCTCAACGCCAACTACAAGGTCGGCTACAAGCCCGACGCGGCGGGCATCCCCGTCTGGTACGTGACGCGTACGACCACGAACCCGGCCGCGACGGACACCGTGATCAACAATCTGACCGAGTTCTCGGGTGACGAGCACTACCCGATCTTCGACGGCGTCCAGGTCAAGGTGATCGGGGCCGTTTACGGGCACCTGCTCAGCGCAGAATACGTGGACGTGGGGCCCAACCCGCCGGGCCTCGTGCCCGATCCCGGGGCCGGCGGCCAGTTCTGGGACCCGCTCGGCACGGGGGGCGGCGCCGGCTACGCAGCCGACAACTTCGGATCCGCGATCCCGCCGTCGGACGTCACGAAGTTCCACAACGTCGAGATCCGGTTCACAGGCGGCCCGGCCGGCCAGAAGGCCTACCGGTATCTGCGCTGCAACTGCACTCCGCGCACGTACCTCTTCCAGGACTACGTGGACGTGCCGTTCACGGTCTGGGACACCGACGACAACCAGCAGCTCAACGTCGGCTTCCTCGAGAACTTCCAGAACGCGAACGGCGTGTGGGACCCGGACACCGTTGCCGATTTCGGGGGGCCGCCCGACGACGACCGGCAGTTCATCCAGGTGTACGCCAGCGCGTACGATCCGAACCCTCTGCCCATCTACACGACTACGTATCCCGACTGGCTGGTCACGGGCAACCTCGACCTGCTCTACTTCGTGTGGCCCAAGGCCACGACCTCGCCGCTCACTATCGACGCGGGGGACAAGTTCGTGTTCGCGCTCCCCATTCGCTCGCAGAACGACTACTTCACGTTCTCGACCACGGCGGCGAACCGCTTCAACGTGGCGCTGGCGCAGGGCGAGCTCGGGCGGGTCCAGGCCGTGCCCAATCCGTACTTCGCGCACTCGTCCTATGAGCTGGACCAGTTCAACCGCGTGATCCATTTCACGCACCTGCCGGCGCAGTGCACGATCCGGCTCTTCACCCTATCCGGCAGTCTGATCCGCGTGATCCAAAAGAACGACGCCACTTCCCAGGTGACCTGGAATCTCGAGACCGACAGCGGGCTGCCCGTGGGCAGCGGGATCTACATCTATCACGTGGATGCCCCGGGGGTCGGCAACAAGATCGGGAAGGTGGCGGTGTTCGTCGAGAAGGAACGCCTGAACAACTACTGATTTTCGGGTGATCCCTGACATGACTCGACACAGAACGAACGAGAGGAGTCAGACGATATGAAGACAGCCCGATGGATCGTGCTCGCGGGGTTGACTCTGGTCCCCGCCCCGGCGCTGGCGGGTTCGCCGGAGCGCCTCGGCACCAGCGGTGCGGATGAGCTGCGGCTCCCGGTGGGCGTGCGCAGCCTGGCGCTCGGAGGCTCCGACGTCGGGAGCGTGACCGGAGTGGAGGCGCTGTACTACAACCCGGCCGGGATCGCGGCGGGGGCAGCTTCCACCGAGGTGCTGTTCAGCCACGCGCGCCTCATCGCGGACATGGACCTCAATTACGCGGCGCTGACGCAGAAGCTGGGCGATGTGGGGACGCTCGGTCTCAGCGTGAAGGCGCTGAGCATCGGCGACATCCCGCGCACGACCGAAACCGCGCCCGACGGCACGGGGGAGATCTTCTCGCCCACGTTCGTCGTGATCGGCGCGTCGTACGGCCGCCAGGTCACCGACCGCGTCGCATTCGGCGGCACGGTCTCGTACGTGTCGGAGCACATCCTGCAAGAGAGCGCCCGCGGCATCGCCTTCGACCTCGGCTTCCAGTACGACACCGACTACCGCGGCCTGCGCCTGGGTCTCGCGATGAAGAACGTGGGCCCAAGCGCCCAGTTCACCGGCACCGACTTCGAGCGCCTCCAGCACGTCCAGGGGGACGATCCCACGGCGGCGAACCGGGCCCTGTCCGGGAGCTCAGGGGATTTCGAGCTGCCGACGTGGTTCCAGTTCGGGCTGTCCTACCCGGCGCTGCATGGGCCGCAGGGCGTCCTCAACGTCCACGGCCTCTACATGAGCAACAGCTTCATGGTGGACGAGGGGCGCGTGGGGGCCGAGTACTTGTACCGGAAGGACTACGCGCTGCGGGCCGGGTACAAGATCACGAGCGACAACAACGACCTGTACGGCTTCACGTACGGGGCCGGACTCCGGGTCGGCGTCGGCGCCAGCCACATGTGGCTGGACTATGCCGGGCAGACCGTGAGCGACTTCTTCGACGACATTCAGCACGTCGCGCTGACACTTCAGTTCTGAGCGACGCGCGGGGCGTGGCGCGGCCCTCGCGCCGCGCCCGCCCGCTCTCCCGCCACCTCCTGGAACGCCTCGATCGCCCGCTCGATCCCGCGATCGTCCACGTCGAGGTGTGTGGCCGCGCGCAGCAGCCGCGGGCCGTATTGCGACATCCGGACGCCGCGCGCATCCAGTCCCGCCAGGATCGCTTGGGGATCCAGCGCTTCGCCTTCGAGGTGGACGTAGACGAGATTGGTGTCGGGCACGGGCGCTCGCACGCCCGGCACGGCGGCGAGCCCGGCCGCGAGCGTCCGCGCGCGGCGATGGTCGTCGGCGAGCCGCACGACGTGATGGTCGAGCGCGTAGAGGCAGGCGGCGGCGATGATCCCGACCTGCCGCATGCCGCCGCCCCACAGCTTGCGCACGCGCCGCGCCCGCGCGATGGCAGCGGCGGGCCCCACCAGGATCGATCCGATCGGGGCGCCGAGCCCCTTGGAGAAGCACATCATCACCGTGTCGGCCGGGGCGGCCCACTCGGCGATCGGAATGTCGGTCGCAACGCTCGCGTTCCACAGGCGCGCGCCGTCGAGGTGGACGGAGAGACCGCGCGCGCGCGCGGCCGCAGCGGTCGCGCGCTGCCGCTCGAGCGGCACGATCACTCCGCCCGCGCGGTTGTGCGTGTTCTCGATGCACACGAGCGAGAGGCGCGCGACGTGGTCGTCGCTCGCGTCGGAGAGCGCGGCCTCGACCATCTCCGGGGTCAGCGCGCCGCGCTCGCCGTGCACCGGCCGGGCGAGGCAGCCCGAGTTCGCAGCCAGCCCGCCCTGCTCCCACAGGATGATGTGCGACTCGTCCTCCACCAGCACTTCGTCGCCGCGTTCTGTGAGCACGCGGATCGCGAGCTGATTCCCCATCGTGCCGCTCGGAACGTAGAGCGCGGCTTCCTTGCCGGCGAGATGCGCGACGCGGCGCTCCAGCTCCAGCACGGTCGGGTCGTCGCCGAACACGTCGTCGCCGACCTCGGCGTCTGCGATCGCCCGCCGCATGCCGGGCGTGGGCCGCGTCACCGTGTCGCTGCGCAAGTCCACTGCATGCATCACGTTTCGGTCTCCTGAGTTGCACCAAGCGGGACCAAGGGTTTCGCGAGAAGCGAGTCTACATGACCGGCGCTTGACAACCTACGGGGCCGGATGCCATCTCATAGGAGAAACCCGGCACGGACGCGCGGCGTAGACACCGGCAGGGCCCGGGCCGCCGCTGCTTGGAGAGGCCGCCGGCCGCGGCTCGAGACCCAGCGTAAGGAGCGCTTCAGCCCATGTTCATGTTCGGATGGGATCCCACGTTCATCCTGCTCGTCCCGGCGATGTTCTTCGCCATGTGGGCGCAGTGGAAGGTGCAGCGCACATACGCCGAGATGTCTCGGGTGCGGGCTGCGAACGGCATGACCGGGGCCGCGATGGCCGCGGACATCATGCGCCGCAACGGCGTGACCGACGTCCAGATCGAAGAAGTCGGCGGCATGCTGAGCGACCACTACGACCCGCGCACGAAGACCGTACACCTCTCCTCCGGGATCGCTCGCGGCGATTCTGTGGCCTCGATCGCTGTGGCGGCGCACGAGGTCGGCCACGTGCTGCAGCACGCCCAGGGCTACCCGGCGCTGGCTCTGCGCAGCGGGATCGCGCCGGTCGTGAGCATCTGCAGCACCGCCGCCTTCCCGCTCTTCTTCATCGGCCTGTTCTTCAACATCCCGGGGCTGTCGAAGACCTTGATGGACTTGGGGATCCTGCTCTTCAGCGGCGCCGTGGTCTTCCACCTCATCACGCTGCCCGTCGAGTTCGACGCATCGAAGCGCGCGCTCGTCCAGCTCACGGAGAACGGGTCGATCGCGCCGCAGGAGGTGGCCGGGGCCAAGAAGGTTCTCGACGCAGCGGCCCTCACCTATGTTGCGGCGGCGGCGATGGCTGCGCTCCAGCTCCTGAGGCTCGTGATGATCCGGGACAGCCGCCGCTGACGGCGCGGGCGCTCGAGCCGGCGCCCTGGAAGCAATCGCGGGGCGGGAGATCCTTCGTCTCCCGCCCCGCGATGTTCTTGTCGCGCCGTGCGTTCTCCGAGCGCGTCGTGTCAGCCCTGCGCGACCATGTCCTTCAACTCCTTCGAGACCTTGAAGACGGGGACCTTGCGCGGCGGCACCGGAACCGCTTCTCCGGTGCGGGGATTGCGCGCGATCCGCGACTTCCGGTCCTTTACGCGGAACGTGCCGAACCCGCGAATCTCGATGTGGTGCCCGCTCTGGAGCGCCTTGGCAACGGCGTTGAGAAACGAGTCCACCGTCTCGGCGACGTCCTTCTTCGTAAGGCCCGTCCGCTCGGAAATCTGGTCCACGATATCCGCCTTCGTCATCTCGCCCTCCTGAGCTCGTGCCCGGCGGCCTGCGAGAGCCGACCGCGACGGTGCGAAGCTAACAAGCCCCGAGAAAAGCTGTCAACCAGTCTTTGGACAAGGCGTTGCGGGATTCTGCCGGACCGCCGGGTCGGTTTGAGCTGGTGATGACGTGCGGTTGAAGCGGGGTCGCGCGGCGGCGGCAGGGGCGACCGGCCCCCACCGACGCTCTTCTGGGTTCTCAAACGGACCTGGGACCGTTCGCGGGGCCCGGTCCCAGCGCGCGCCGCCTCGCCTCCTCGATGGGGTCGGCCTGGGCTCGCTCGATCTCCCACGCGAGCCGCCCCGGCCCTCGCCCCGCCTCGGCGGCCCACTCGCGAGCGAAGGCGCCGCTGCGGATCTCCTCCAGGACCGCATTCATCGCAGCTCGGCTCGCAGCACCCAGCACCCGGGGGCCGCGTGTCATCGCCCCGTAGAGCGCTGTGCCGCTGATCCCGGCGCGGAAGCCGGCCGGCCCTTGCTCGTGGAGCAGGTCCGCCAGGTACTTGAGCTGGTGCACGCACTCCAGGTAGGCGATCTCGGGCGAGTAGCCCCGCTCGACCAGCGTCTCGTGGGCAGCCGTCACAAGCGCCAGGAGCCCGCCGCACAGCACCACCTGCTCGCCGAACAGGTCCACCTCGGTCTCCTCGCGAACCGACGTGCGCCACAGGGGCGCCGCCCCGATTCGGGCGGCGTAGGATTCGGCGAGCGCCAGCGCGTGACCGCTAGGGTCGCGATGGGCTGCGACGTATGCCGGAAGCCGCGCGCCGCGTGTGTACGCCTCGCGCAGCACGCGCCCGGGGCCGGTCGGAGAGACCAGGACGACGTCGGCGTGCTCCGGGAAGGCGAGGTCGGAGTAGACCAGGTTGAAGCCGTGGGCGAAGACCAGCGACGCTTCGGGCGCGATCGCCGCCGCCAGCGCTTCCCACAAGGCGGGCACGACCTCGTCGGGCAGCATGACGGCGATCACATGCGCGCCGCGCGCGGCATCGGCCAGACCCAGCACCTCGAAATCCTGCGCGCGGGCGCGCGCGGCGCCTCCCCCTTCGCGGGCGCCCACCCGCACAGCCACTCCCGAGTCGCGCAGGTTCAGCGCTTGGGCCTCGCCCTGATGGCCGAAGCCGAGGACGGCGACGGTGGCAGACGCCAGCCGGTCGCTCACGTGCGGGGGTTAGTTCTTCGAGCCGGTCGCGGCGGAAGTGCCGCCCCAGTCCGACTTCGCCGACAGCACGCCGGACTTGAAGTGGTAGGCCTGCTTCTTCGACCAGTAGAACCAGGACTCGTATTTCTCGCCCTGCGCCTCCCAGGGATAGAGCTCTTCGGGGGCGCCCATGGAGGCAAGCGTCTTGGCCGCCTCCGAGCCGGCCGGGGCCGCTTTGGCCGCGACCGCCGCGTTCGCGGCCGGCTGGCCGTTCTGAAGCGCCAGGAAGATCATCAGCTCTTCGGTGGCTTTCGGGTTGTTGTTCGACTTCGTGTACACGCCCCCGAGCTGGCGGTGGAGCTTCTTGTCCTTGGGCGCGATATCGATCGCCGATCGCAGGAGGCTCGCGGCTTCAGGGAGCTTGCCGAGCTCGGCGAGCGTCCCGGCGAGGCCGGACATGATCTCGGCGTCGTTGGGCCTGAGCTTGAGCGCGGCGCGCCACATGGCCTCGGCGGATGCCTGATCGCCCGCGTTCTGGAATGCGACTGCGGAGTTGAAGAACAGGTCGGGATCGTCCTTCTTCAGTTCCCCCGCCTTCTGATACGAGGCGCCCGCCAGCTTGAAATCGGGCTTGCGCGCGTCTCCCTGCAGGGTCTGCGCCCGGTTCAGGTACGACGTGCCGAGGCTGGAATGCAGATCGGGATTTTCCGGATCGCCCCTGATCAGATCGTCGAAATAGGCGATCGCCTCGTCGTAGCGCTTCTCGTCGCTGAGCTCGTTGGCGTAGTTGAGGCGCGCGATCTTCAGCGCCGCCTTGAGGGAGGAGTCGTCGGGCGCCGCCTTCAGGCCCTCGCGAAACGCCTTCTCCGCCTTCGGAAAGTCGATCATGTGGAGGTAGACCGACCCCAGGTTGCGGTACGCCTGGGGATTGCCGGGGCGCAGCTGGGAGGCGCAGGTCAGGCTGCCGATCGCCTGCTGATAGTACTTGTCGGCCTCCGCCTTGAGCGTCTTGTCGGCGTCGTTGTCGGCCTTCTTCATGAAGTCCGGGTAGGCGGTCTGCGCGCTGTTGATCTTGCTGACCCCGTCGTTCAGCTTGCTGACCCAGTACGCGTCCCGGTTGTTGGCGGCGATCTCCGCCTTCTTCTTGTCGCCCCTCGCGTTGAGGCCGTCGATCGCCTTCGCGAACCAGCGGCCGGCCGGCCCGCAGCTGTCGATCTCCGCGTAAGCCCAGCCCAGGTAGCCAAGCGCCTCGTAGTCGGTGCTGTCCTGCGCCGCGCAATCCTCGAGCTGCTGGACCGCCTTCTGCATCTGGCGCAGGTAGTCCTCCGTGTTCCCCACGCCCTTGTCCCTCAACCCCCCGACCACGTACTGGATGCCGCCTGCGCAGTGCGGGTTGCGGGCCCCGGCCACTCCGGGCAGGAGCAGGCTCACGAGCGAGCCGAGCGCCAACCCGACCCCGATTCCACGAACGTTCACGGGCTCCTCCTTCTCAGGTCAGCTTGTTGCCGTTGACCGTGAGGCCGAACGAGACGTCGAGAAACTTGGCCGCCTTGCGCGAGGCCAGCATGCGGGTCATGAAGATCTCGAAGTATTCCATGACCTGGGAGATCTTGGTGTCCACCGTCAGCTCCAGCGTGATGCTCTTCGCCGCCTCGTCCACATTGAGGAAGCTCTTCTCGACCGCGTAGTTCACGCGGTCGTGGATGTCGAACTTGATCATGTCGGGATTCCGCACCCGGGTGCGGTGCACGTCGCTCTTGTCCGCCAGGATCACGGCCGCCGCCACCGGGCTCACCGGGTCGCCGTCGTTCTCGTGGTGGTTCCCGATCGCGCCGATCACCTGCAGGATCTCCTCGTCCGACATCCCCATGTCCGACAGGAGTTGCATCGCCATCACGGCGCCGATCTGGGCGTGGTGGTCGCGGTTGACCGCGTTGCCGATGTCGTGCAGGTAGCCGGCGATCGCCGCCAGCTCCGCCGTGCGCTCGGGATAGCCGAGGCGCTTCAGGACGTTGAACGCGATGCGCGCCACGAGCCCGACGTGGCGTTCGCCGTGCTCGGTGTAGCCGATCTCGGCCAGCGCCTCGTCGGCCTTGCGCACGTAGAAGCGCACCCGGGAGTTCTCCCGCACTTCCTCGAAGCGCAGGAGCGCGCCCGGCTCGGAGGGGGAGGTCACAGGGGCGGCGGAGGCGCCTCCGGAAGCTGCGCCGCGGTTTGCGTTCGATCGCTGGGGCATTCGTTGACCTTGGGGATGCGGGAAGAATGCCAAGTGCTCGGGTCGCGGTGGCGAGTGCACATCCCGCGGCGACTCTAGGGCCGCAAGTGACGGAGCGTCAAGGCGGAGGACGGTCGCGTGGGGTGCTAAAGAGTGACGACCCAAGGCTCCCGGGGCGGCAGCTGCGGGCCGTCGGGCGTGCATCGGATGCCACAGTGTGGCGGGCAGGGGACGGGCGCGACTCTGGCGCGACGGCGGCCGGCGAAGCAGGCGGCGGATTCCTTCCGTTTGGCGTGTCCTTGCGGCAGGCGGCTTTGTTGCCGAATCCGGCGAACCACTCTAGCGTGCGGGCATGGATCGCGACGAGCTGCTCGGGCTGCTTCGGGCCTTCGAGCAGGAGGCGCTCGAGTACGTCCTGATCGGCGCGACCGCCATGGGCCTGCACGGCATCGTGCGGGCGACCGAGGACGCTGACCTGTTCGTGCGGGCCACGCCCGAGAATCTCGCACGACTAAGAACGGCTCTGCGGGGGGTCTACCCAGACGACGCGAGCATCGATGAGATCCGCGACTCTGACCTCCTCGGAGAATACCCATCCGTTCGCTACTACCCGCCGACCGGCGACCTCTACCTGGACATCATGACCCGACTCGGGGAGGCGGCGAACTATGACTCGGTCGAGAAGGAGATCAAGCTCGTAGAAGGCATCCGCGTTTCGGTCGCGACCCCGGCCGCGCTCTACCGGCTCAAGCGAGACACGTTGCGTCCGCTGGACCGCCGCGACGCGGCGGTTCTCGCCGAGCGATTCGGACTGAAGGACACCGACTGACGTGCCGGTCGAGCGCTATCGATCCGTCGAGGAAATGAACGCGGCTCCGATTCGCGTCGTCGCCGGCGACCCGTTCGAGCGGTTCGTGCGCATCTGCCGCCGCTACTGGCTGCTGGCTCCCAGGCGCTACCCGTGCGGCGTCTTCAGATTCCGCACCATCGAGGAAGCTCAGGCGGCGCGGGCGCGCGTGAGCCGGGAGGCGAAGCGCCCGGCGGAATAGCCCGGCCGCGAGGCCTTCGGGCTCGCTACACCACCTCGTACGGATCGATGTCCGCGACCACCCGCACCGCGCGCGGGCGCTTCGTCTGCTCGGCCACCTCCAGCGCGCGCGTCGCAGCTGCTCGCAGCACGGCTGCGCGCTCGGCCTTGAGCAGGATGTGGCGGCGATGCTGGCCGCGCACGCGGCTCAACATCTGCGGGGCCGGGCCGAGCACTGCGACCCCCGCGAGCGCGGCATCCGCTCGCAGCGCATCGGCCACGCGCGCGGCCGACTCATCGACCTGCGCCTCCTCTTTGCCC
>Ga0066710_100002554_pt1 | contig 14797 bp, 11 predicted proteins | sample GraSoiAngelo_159_FD_79666 | JGI IMG/M metagenome (GOLD analysis project Ga0066710, IMG submission 79666) | Grasslands soil microbial communities from the Angelo Coastal Reserve, California, USA - 14_1009_16_40cm | ecosystem: Environmental > Terrestrial > Soil > Grasslands | place: USA...
GCTTCGTCGGGTGCGGTGACAATCTCGGGTTGCGCCTTCGTGGTGGTTCCCGCCACCTCGAGGTAGACGCAGGCCTCCACTCCCTGGAGGTGCGACGCCGCCACCGCCAGGTCCGCAGGGTCGGCAATCTCCAGGTACAGCGTGGCGCCGAGTGCCCCGGCTGGCGGGATGAGCGCGTTGAACGCCCCCACGTCGCCGGCGAGGCGGTCGGGGTCGGTCACGTGTTCGGCACGCACCAGCTCCTCCAGCGCCGAGCGGATCGTCTCCCGGTTCTCGAAGACCAGGGCGAGCTGGTCGCCGAGGGTCACCCGGCGATGACGCTTCAGCTCGGCGACGCCGCGGCGCGCCTCGCCGCGTATCTCCTCATATCGATCGCCGACCCGAATATCGCCCGGGCTCAGCTTCTCCATGGCTACTCGGAGCCCGACTCGGCGAGGGCCCGGCGCAGCCGGCCGGCATGGGCGCGTTCGGCGCCGGCCACCGCCTCGAACCAATCGGCGACGTCGGCGAGGCGCTCCTTGCGCGCGGCCGCCGCGTACTCGTCGTAGGCGTCGGCGTCACCGTCAGCTTCGGCGATCGCGCTGTCGAGGTTGGAGGCGGCGTCGCCGCCGCCGGCCAGCCCATCCCCGGCCTCCTCGAGAAACTCGAGATGGCCGAAGCCGTGACCCGTCTCGCCGTCGGCGAGCGTGCGCAGCAGTGCGGCGACGTCGGCCCTTCCCTCGATGTCGGCGCGACGGGCGAAGTACAGGTAGCGCAGCGCCGCCTGGGCCTCTCGTGCGAAAGCCTCGCGCAGGTTGGTCGCGGTGCCGCTGCCCTCGAGCTTGGCCATCACCGCGAACTCTCGCATGTCGGAGCCGCCATGGCACGCCTCAGTGAATCCTGACCTTTTCGCTATGCTTTCCCATGATGGAAGCGATCCCGTTCGACCGGAGTGTCCTCAAGGTCAACCAGGTGATCCTCATGCTCGGGCTGGTCGGCGGCTACTTCGCGGGCCTCGCCGTCCACGGCTTCATGTACGTGCTCCCCGTGCTCGCCGTGATGATGCTGGCCGGCACCGCCTCGCCGCGGACCAACCTGGCTCGCTTCCTGTACCTGCGCATCCTCAAGCCGGCAGCGCTGGTGCGCCCGCGCGTGGTGGTCGAGGATCCTGCCCCGCACCGCTTCGCACAGCTGGTCGGCGGGGTGTTCCTGGTGGCGGCGAGCCTCGTGTTGCTGACCGGTCAGCTCGGCGTCGCCTGGGTGCTGGGCTGGATCGTCGCCGCCCTGGCGTTTCTCAATTTCGCGTTCAACATCTGCGTCGGCTGCATCATGTATGCGCAGCTCGTACGGATCGGCCTGCTGCCCTTGCGTCGCGCCTCGCACGCATGACGCTGGTGCTCCTCGCGCCGCTGATCGCCGCCGTGGTCATCGCCGGTGCGGCCGTCGGGCTGCGCGTCCAGGGCCGCCGGCAGCAGCAGCTCCTCGGCCGGGTCGTGGTGCCCGTTGATCCCGGCACGGCGGATTCCTCGCCGTCGGTGCTGTTCTTCACCGGTGAGGCGTGCACCATCTGCCACACGGCGCAGCGCCCGGCGCTCGAGACCCTCGCCGCGGCATTGCGCGACCAGGTCGCCGTCCGCGAGATCGACATCGCGCGAGAGCCCGAGCTGGCCCGGCGCTACCGGGTCATGTCGCTGCCCACCACCATCGTCCTCGACCACGCCGGCGAGGTGACCGCGATCAATACCGGGTTCGCCAGCGCCGAGCGCCTGCGCGACCAGCTGAGCCGGGTGGCGGCCGTCCCGATCGCCGCTGCCTGAGCGCGGCAGGCGGCCAACCCTCGCCGCACGCGCGACAATGCCAGGCGATGGCCATCCCTGAACGGGCTCCGGAGCAGCCGATGCTGGTGCCCGGCGACCTGTACGAGGTCGACGAACTGCTCAGCGATGACGAACGGCTCGTGCAGCAGAGCGTGCGCACCCTGGTCAGAGATCGCGTGCTGCCGGTCATCGGCGAGCACTTCGAGCAGGGCACGTTCCCGCGCGAGCTGCTGCCGGCGCTGGCTGACATGGGCCTGCTCGGCATGCACCTGCAGGGCTACGGGTGTGCCGGAACCTCCGCGATCGCCTATGGCATTGCCTGTGAGGAGCTCGAGGCCGGCGACAGCGCGGTGCGTTCCTTCATTTCAGTGCAGGGCTCGCTGGCGATGTTCCCGATCTGGGCTTTCGGAAGCGAGGAGCAGAAGTCGCGCTGGCTGCCGGAGATGGCCGCCGGACGCGTGCTCGGCTGTTTCGGCTTGACCGAACCCGACGCCGGGTCGGACCCCGCGGCGATGCAGACACGTGCCCGCCGTGACGGCGACGACTGGGTGATCGACGGCACGAAGATGTGGATCACCAACGGCTCCGTCGCCGACGTGGCGGTGGTGTGGGCGCAGACCGACACCGGCATCCGCGGCTTCCTGGTGGAGCGCGGCACGCGAGGGTTCAGCACCAGTGACGTGACGCGCAAGCTGTCGCTGCGGGCGTCGGTGACGTCGGAGCTGTCGCTGCAGTCGGTGCGCGTGCCGGCTGGCGCGGTGCTCCCCGGGGTCACCGGGTTGCGGGGTCCGCTGTCCTGTCTCAACGAGGCGCGCTTCGGCATCTCCTGGGGAGCGATGGGCGCCGCTCGCGCATGTTTCGAGTCGGCGCTCGAGTACAGCCGGCAGCGCTCAGCGTTCGGCAAGCCGATCGCCGGCTTCCAGCTGACGCAGCAGAAGCTCGCCGACATGGCGACCGCCATCGTCCAGGGCCGTCTGGTGGCGCACCGGCTCGGCGTGCTCAAGGACTCCGGCCGCGCGCAACCCGTGCAAGTGTCGCTGGCCAAGCGCGCCAACGTGCGCATCGCGATGGATGTCGCACGCAGCGCGCGGACGGTCCTCGGCGCCAACGGCGTGACCCTCGAATACCCCGTGTCCAGGCACATGGCCAACCTGGAGTCGGTGCTCACCTACGAGGGCACCGAGGAGGTGCACACCCTCATCCTCGGCCAGGCGCTCACCGGCCACAGCGCGTTCTAAGCCGCCGAAAAATCCGCACCCGGCCACCGCGATTTTTCGGCGTCTAGTCCCATCCCTCGGTTTCGCGGAACGAGTGATGTCCGTGCGCCGCGAGGATGAGGTGGTCGAGCAGGGGCACGCCGAGCAGGTCACCGGCGCTGCGGAGCGCCGCCGTGACGATCCGATCGGCGCGGCTCGGAGAGGGATCACCACTCGGGTGGTTGTGGCCGATGATGACGGCAACTGCGTCGCAGCGCAACGCCGGCGCGAACACGTCGCGTGCCTGCAATCGTGACGCGTTGACGCTGCCGACCGCCACCGCCTCGCGACGTATGGGGCGGTGCCGCGCGTCGAGCAGGAGCGCGACGACCTGCTCACGCCGAGCGTGGCGGAGCGGGTCGAAGAGCAGGAGCGCATCGCGGGGCGACGCCACCGCCGGCCGGTCATCCGACGTCCAGCGTTCGGCGAATTCCCAGAGCGCCGCCAGCCGCTCCGCGCGGTCGGCGCCGATGCCGTGATCGCGAGCGAGGCCTCGGGCGCCGAGCATCCGCCGCTCCCAGAACGGGATCCGCGCCAGGCGCGCCGCAGTGGCCTCGACGTCGGCGGCCGGGCGAGCGCCGCCGAGCACGCGTGCTATGAGGCGGCTTTCGCCGCCACCCTCCCCGTCTCGCTCCAGCGCGGTGGTCACCCACCCATCGTACTATGCTTCCCAGTAGTTTCGCTTAGACCTAATAGGGCGCCGTGGAAGAAGCCTGTGATGCGGGCGATATAGGTTCGCCGATCGGCGAAGTACGCTCCGACATGCCCGACGCCGGGCAACCGCCAGAGCTGCTTCGGTTCACCGGCCGCCTCGTAGAGCAGCTCGGCGTGGTGGGCTGGAACGCTGGCGTCGGCGTCTCCATGGATGATCAGCAGCGGCCGGGGCGCGATGCGCTCGACCACGAGCACCGGCCGGAAATCGGTCAGCCTCGCCCCGGTGCGGCGCGCGAACAGGGCGAACACCGGGGCGATGACCAGAGCCGCCGGCACTCGCATCGCTGTGCGCACCCGCTCGCCGATGAGCAGAGCCGGGTCGGCGAAGGCGCTGTCCGTGCAGACGGCCCGGACGCGCTGGTCGTCGGCAGCCACACTGATCGAAACAGCGCCACCCAGCGAGTACCCCAGCAGGCCGATCGGCACCGAGCCCAGCCGGGCAGACAGCACATCGATGACCGCCGTCAGATCGCTGCGCTCGTGCACCCCGAGCGTGTGCGCGGCCGCGTCGCTCCCCGGCGTGCCGCGCCAGCCATACGCGACAACGTGGAAGCCGGCCCGCTGCAGCGCCGCGGAGATCCCCAGCACGTCAGACGCCTGGCCGCGGTACCCGCTGCTGACCACGATCGCGGCGTCCCGCACCCCGGGCAGGTACCAGGCGGCAAGGCGTACCCCGTCGGCCGTGCGCACGTCGAGCGCCTCGTGGGCCGCGCCGTAGTCGTCGGGCGTCGCGGCAATCGACGGGCCCTGACGCCGGCCGAAGGCGCGGTAGTAGACGAACGCGCATGCACCGGCCCAGGCAAGCGTCAGAAACGACGCCGACCCCCCGGCGAGCTTGCCGGCCCTTCTCACCGAGTGAAGGCTAAACCGATCACGAACACCACGAGGAGCGCTGCGGCGAGCAGTGCCACGACCAGCCACCCGCCCCAGGCGTTGAGCAGCTCCGCCATCCACGCCAACGGCCGGCCGGCTTGGTCAGCCGCGGCCGCGTCGCCAGGCCCGACCGAGTCGTCGGGCGCACGGACCGCGATGAGGGCGACCCTCCCCGCCGCGTCGTCGGGGATGTCTGCGGGATCGACCAGCGCCGGGCTTCTGGCGACGCTGCGCCGCCGGCGCGAGACGCGCGCCTCAGTCACCCACCCTCGCCTTCCGCGATGACCGCGTGCATCACCTCGTCAGCGGCGGCTCGGTAGGCGCTCGCCGCTTCCGACGAGGACGAATACGCCGTGATCGGCTCACCGGCGAGGGCCGACTCCTGCAGGCGGACTGTCGTCTTGACCACCGTTTCGAACACGCGCACGTTCGGAATTGCCCGCAAGCCCTCGAGCATCTCGCGAGAGAAGCGCGTTCGCGCGACGACGAACGTCGGCAGCAGACCGAGAACGCGAAGGCGAGGGTTGAGCCGCTCGCGCGCCTCATGCACGGTGCGCAGCGTCTCCTTCAACCCCTTGATCGCGTAACCCGACATCTGCACCGGGATGACGATGAAATCGGTGGCTGCGAGCACGCTGACTGTGTGGAAACCAAAACTCGGCGGCGTGTCATACAGGATGAAGTCGTAATCCCCGAGGTCACGCTGGACGGCATCGCGCAGGCGGGTCTCGCGGTCGAGCGTGCTCGGCAGGCGCGCCTCCACAGCGCTCAGGTCGGGGTTGGCAGGCAGCAGATGCAGGTTCTGCCAGCGCGTGTTCTGCAGAAGCTCGTCGACGGACCCGGAGGGATCGATGATGACGTCGGCGACGGTGTGTGCCAGCGCATAGGGATTGAATCCAAGGCCCGACGTGAGATTGGACTGCGGGTCCATGTCGATGGCGAGCACGCGGCGACCACGCTCGGCGAAGACCGCAGCGAGCGATGCGCACGTCGTTGTCTTGCCCACGCCCCCCTTCCCTGAGACGCAGGCGATCGATACCGTCATTCTTGGTTCAGTTCATCCTGATAGCGCATTCAAAGTCGGCTGAGCCGGCCTGCGAGCACCGGCGCGCTGGAGAGGTCCCAGACGCGGTTGAGACGGCGTTGCACTGACGCTTGCACGATCAGACCACCGATGATAGGCATGAGCAACCAGCACACGCTCCACGCGGGACGCAGTTGCACGTCGGTGGTGCGACCGACACGATCCTCGACGATACGCACACGCTCCAGTGTCATGACGATCGCCACCACGCTGACCGGGAGCAGGAGCTCGATGTACGGGATCACGAGAATGCCGCCGAGGAGTCCGTATGCCTGCAGCACGGTGAAGCCAGGGTCGAACGACAGGCTCACGCCGAGCAGCGCCAGGACGATACGCGCGGCGCCGGCAACGGTGATGAGCACGCCGAGCAGCCACGCGAACACCACCGCGAGAGTCGACCTGGCGGGACGCACGTGCATCCGTGGGTCGAAGTCACCCATCTCGACGTTGATGCGCTGATACCAGAGCAGACCGTACACGCCGAGCGTGACGATCGACAGGATCACGACGGCTGCCACCGAACGGCGCTTGCCGGTCGGGCCGAATGACGGCGCGGGTGCGGTGACGGGCTGCCGCTGCGGCATCCCGGTGCCTGGTTGCGCACCGCTAGGCTCGTCACCCCCGGACGCCGGCGTCCGCGAGCGTGGCCAGGACAGACCTGGACGCTCCGGCGCTGCGGGAGTCTCGGAGGTCCCGGTGGTCTCCGGCGTCGGCATGGCGGTTGCCGGCACCACCGGTGCTTTGGTTTCTGCCGGCTTCTTGTCGCGGTCGGCGAGCCCGCTCATCCCCGGCGGCTTCACCGCCGAGCGGTCCCGTGGTTTCGTGGTCGTGTCTGCCATCCCTTGTTCCTCGTGTGCAGACCGCGGGACGCGGTCAGCGTGCTGCTAATGGGACGTCGCTGGCTCCGGGTACTGGATTCGAACCAGTGACCTTGCGGTTAACAGCCGCCTGCTCTACCGCTGAGCTAACCCGGATCATGCGCTGAAGTCTATCTCGACATTCGCGTGAACGAACGGCTGTGCGCACTGGGACGGGCAGCGTCAGCGCTATTCGAGGTAGTCCTTCAGCTTTTTCGACCTTGACGGGTGACGCAGTTTGCGCAGCGCCTTGGCCTCGATCTGGCGGATTCGCTCGCGCGTGACACCGAAACGTTTGCCGACCTCTTCCAGGGTGCGCTGATGTCCGTCGATCAACCCGAAGCGCAGCTGCAGCACACGCCGTTCTCGCGGCGTGAGCGTGTCGAGAATGTCCTCGACCTCGGTGCGCAGCATGGTGAGCGACGCAGCATCGGAGGGCGCTGTCGCCTCCTTGTCCTCGACGAAATCGCCGAGATGGGAGTCCTCTTCCTCGCCGATCGGTGTCTCCAGTGAGACGGGGTCCTGCGAAACCTTGGTGATCTCGCGCACCTTCTCCGGCGTGATCCCCATCTCCTCGGCGATCTCCTCGTCGGTTGGCTCACGGCCGAGCTCCTGGAGCAGGCGGCGGGACACGCGGACGAGCTTGTTGATCGTCTCGACCATGTGGACGGGGATGCGGATGGTGCGTGCCTGGTCCGCGATGGCACGTGTGATGGCCTGCCGGATCCACCACGTGGCGTACGTCGAGAACTTGTAACCCTTGTGGTAATCGAACTTCTCGACCGCGCGGATCAGCCCCATGTTGCCTTCCTGGATCAGGTCGAGGAACGACATGCCGCGGCCGATGTACTTCTTGGCGATGCTCACCACGAGGCGCAGGTTCGCCTCGGTCAGCTGGTTCTTCGCCTCCTCGTCGCCCTGCTCGATGAGCTTGGCGTAGTGGACCTCCTGCTCAGCCTTCAGCAGCGCGACACGCCCGATCTCCTTGAGGTACATCCGCACCGGGTCATCGAGCGAGACCGAGTCGATGGCCTCGGCCTTGGCGATGAGCTCGTCGTCGATCTCGTCGACGGTCTCGAAGTCCTTGTCTCCGTCGGTGACGTCGATGCCCATCTCGCGGAACACCTGGAAGATCCGCTCCAGGTGGTCGGGCTCGGTGTCGATCTCGGGGAAGGCGGCCAGGATGTCGTCGGGCGTGAGGTAGCCGTGGTCCTTGCCGCGGATGATCAGCGCCTCAGCGGCGATCACCAGCTGGTCGCCGCCGCTGGGAGGCGGCGCGAGCGTGGCCGTCTTGGATCGCGTCGTTGCAGTCGTTGTCACATCACAGGCAGCTCAAAGCAGGGAAAACGGGATCAGCGCCGGGCGCCCCGGCAGTGGGCACGTCTCCTGTATAAACGAAACTCACCGAAATAGGTGTCAACTGCGCCGCCGGGTGCACACCAAGGCCGGTTGGATTGGCGCGATCAGGGAGGCAAGGCTGTGCCACCGCAAGAGCATGGACCAGTGGGGCATCTGTCAAACGTCCGTTCCAGTGCGAAGCGGGCGGCACTCGCCTTCTCCGCGCTCGCCACGGTCATCCCCGCGGCTCTGCTCGCCGGCCCCGGCCTCGCTCCAGCTGTCGCGTCTGGCAGCGGCCAGCATCTGATCGTCGCCTTTCCGACAGAGCCGGCCCAGCTGGCTCCGGCGATCGCGCGCGCACGCGCGGACGGTCTGCTCCTTGACCATGAACTGTTTCGCGGCCACGCCGACTGGAACGTCTGGGACGTCCAGACCGTCGCCGGCCTCGACGCCGCCACCGGCGTGGCCCGAGCGCAGCAGATCACGTACGTGCGCTGGGCCGAGCTCGACCAGACCCTGACCTATATCGACCGCGCGGCGCCGGCGGCGGCGACGAGCAGCGGCGCGGCCCTACCGGCGGTGCGGGTCGGCGAAACCACATCCGCCGCCACCGTTGCGACGCGGTCCAGCACGGCGCCGGCGCCACCCGCCACGCCACCGTCGAGCTGCGCGCCGGCGACCGGTCTGGCCGCGGGCACGCCGAACGATCCCCTGTACTGCGACGAGGTCGGCTCCACGTCGAATCAGCCGCAAGCCTTCTACGCCGAGGAATGGAACAACTTCTGCTTCGTGCCGAGCTCGCAGACGGGGGTGGAGACGTCGGCCCCGGCGACGCCTCATGCGAGCGGAATGTGCACCGACGCCGCCTGGAAGCTCGGCGCACAGGCACAGGGGACGGTGATCGCCGTCCTCGACTCCGGCGTCGATTACTCGCATCCGGACCTCGTCAACCAGATGGTCGACGAGACGAACGATCCGCTGCTCACGGACGCCAACTTCCCCGGCACCGCGTCAGATGGTCACAAGCATGGCTGGAACTTCTACGACGACAACGCCGAGCCCATGGACTTCTACGGCCACGGCACCGGCAGGGCTGGCATCGCGGCGGCGCAGGCCGACAACGGCATCGGCCTCGCCGGGGTGGCCCCGCGCGCGAAGATCATGGCGGTCAAGGTCGGTGACACGTACGTGGTGCACTCGGAGAACCTTGCCGAGGGGGCTGTCTACGCCGCCGATCACGGTGCCGACGCCATCAACACGTCGCTCGGCGCGACCGGTAACTCCCATCTGCTGCGCGAAGCGATCGTGTACGCGTACACCAAGGGCGTGGTCTGGGCGGCGGCAACCGCCAACGAATACTCGACGCACCACAACTTTCCGACGGACGTCGACACGGTCATCGGCGCCGGCGGTCTGGGCCCTGACGCGGAGCCACAACCCGTCGGCGGCCAGGGGCAGACGTGCGCGATCAGCACATCGGGTGTCCCGAGCAACTGCGTTCCGGCGCCGGCTCAGACGACCTTCCTGCAGAAGGTCAATTACGCGAACTACGCCGGCATCCAGACGTTCGCCACGCCGATCGACACCGTGTCCACGCGCGCCGCCGCCGAAGCACACAGCTGCGACCCGCTGGCATCGGGCTGCTATGGCACCGGCGATTACACATTGCACAACGGCGGCACTTCGACCGCAACGCCGCATGTCGCCGGCGCGGCCGCGGTCGTGCGCAGCGCCGGATTCGTCGCCGGGCTCTGTCAGGGGCACGCCAACATCGGCGGCGCCCTGACCGGCGTCTCCTGCACGGCGCCGTCGCTGAGCGCCAACGAGGTCCGCCAGCTGCTCGCCTACACAGCGCTCAGAGTTCACAACGACGATGCGACCACGGGCACCAACGACTACCCGCCCGACCCGTCGGGCGACCCGAGCGGTGCCGGCGGCGCCTATTACCCCGAGCAGGCCGGTGATGCGCACCTCGGCTGGAACATCTGGGCAGGGTTCGGCCGCATCGATCTGTACGCGGCCGCCGCCTACGCCGAGGCAAGCGACATCCCGCCCGAGGCGCAGCTGTTCGGCGATACGCCGCCACCCGGGTATCCGACCGACGGCGCCAAGCTCTTCGGCGTCTACGACCCTACCTCGCAGCACACGCTGGACATCGTCGGCCACGTCGGCGCTCCCCATCTACCCACGGGAGACCGTGTCGACTGGAAGGTCCAGGTAGCGCCGTGCATGGAGCCGGCCGAAGCCGACTTCATGACGATCACGACCGGAACCGGCGCGAGGGACGGCAGCCTGACGACGTGGACGCTTCCGTCAACGCTGGGTTCCTGCGCGAACGCCGGTGTGTCGCACCCGTTCTCGCCGCCTGGGACGTACACGGTGCGCGTCCTCAGTCAGATCAACCACTCGACCGGCGCAGCCGACGCTGTGGCTGACCCTGTTGCCTCGAGCGACCCGAATTACGCGGCGCCGGGGGCGACCGCGCCTGCGCCGGCTGCGCTCATCGGCCAGGACCGCCGGGTCGTCTACCTGCGGCCGCACAGCTCCCACGATCATCTCGGCAGTCCGTACTACATCGGCGCCTCCGGAGAGGGATCGCCGACGCTGTACGACATCGAGGGCAAGGGCCAGCTCGACATCATCGAGGCGACCGCCAACGGCACGGTGGTGGCGCTGCGGCCTGACGGCACGGCGGTGCCCGGCTGGCCGGTGGCCATCGACGACCTGTCGCACCTGGTGCCTCATCCGGAGGCGGTCGAGGGCACTGTTCCAAGCGGGCAGATCGTCGGCAGCGTCGCTGTCGGTGACATCGATGGCGACGGGCAACCCGAGGTGGTCGCAGCCAGTTTCAAGGGCGGCCTGTACGCCTGGCACCGCGACGGCAGCCGGGTGGCCGGCTTCCCCGTGCAGATCCCCCCTACCCCGGCCGCCACTAATCCACCGGAGCCGGCGCCGAACGTGCCTGACAGCACGTACTGCACCAGCGCCCACCCGGCCTCCTACCACGAGCGCTACAGCGACTACGGCTCGATCAGCGCGCCGGTTCTGGCTCCCCTGGAGGGACAGGCCAGCGGGCTGGACATCGTTCAGGCGGCGAGCAACCAGTGTGTCTACGCGGTGAAGCCGAACGGGACGATCCTCTGGTCGTACTTCCCGGTCGACCCGACGATGCCGCCCGGGAATGAGCCTCGCAAGATCGGTGACACACCTGCGGTGGGCAGCCTGGCCGGCAACGGCAGGCTCGACGTGGTCTTCGGCACCGAAGAGGTCTCCGGAGGCGCACCGAATTCCACCGGTCGGATCTACGCCGTCGACGGTGTCACCGGCACCCTGCTTCCCGGCTGGCCCGTGCGTCCCGCATCCGTATCGGCGAGCGGCGTCCCCACCGTGGCCACAGGCGTCATCTCTTCGCCGGCACTGTTCGCGAACCCGGGCGGCGGACTCGGACTGCTGCTCGCGGACGGGGTCTTCCTGAGTGGGGATTCGGCTGCCCACCCAGTGCAGACGTATGACGCGACGGGCGCAGCGGTGACGACGCTGCAGACCACCACCACGGGTGGCGGGAACACGTCCGACGCCTTCCTCTGGGGGGTCACTCAGACTGCGCTCGGCACACTCGGCACCGGCACCACGCTGGACATCGTCACCGGCGGGCTCAGCCCCGAGCTGGCCGCCGATCAATCCGCGGCCCCGGGGAAGAAGCCGACGTTTCAGCACCTCGTGGGCGCCTGGGACGCAAGTAACGGAACCCCGGTGGCCACATTCCCGCGCCAGACCGAGGACTGGCAGTTCCTCAGCGGCCCGGCCATCGCCGACGTCAAGGGTGACGGCAGCCGTCAGGTGATCACCGGCAACGGGGCGGGCTGGCTGCACGCGTACGACCCCGGTGGTACGCCCGCCGGCGGCGGCGTCAAGCTCTCCACCGCGCTGAGCAACTACACGGATTTCGGCGAACCCGCGGGCTTCCCCGTTTTTGAAGGCGGTGGCTATATCACCTCGACGCCGGCGGTCGGCCAGCTCACGCGCGGCGGTCCGCTGAGCGTGGTCAACGTCACGCGCGACGGGTACGTGTTCGTCACCGACACTGCGGGCTTGCCGTCCGCGAACGACCAGTGGTGGAAGTTCCACCACGATGAGCGCAACAGCGGGCTGTACGGCCTCGACACCCGGCCACCCGCCACGGTCACCAACCTGAAGATCACCGTGCCCGACTCCGGCGGTCAGTCCACGGTCACCTGGACCGAGGTGGGCGACGACTGGTGGGTCGGGCACGTCGCCAGCGTCGACCTGCGCTGGTCCACCTCGCCGATCACCGCTGCCAACTTCAGCAGCGCGCACCAGGTGAGCGTGGCCAGCCCGGTCGCGTCGGGCGCCACCGAGTCCGTATCCGTCGGCGGGCTGCCGACGGGTCAGACCATCTATGTCGCCGAGCGCGGCACCGACGACGCGGGCAACGTTGCTCTGCTGGCCAGGGCCAGCGCGCTGCCACCGCTGCGCGACGACCTCATCGGCATCAGCTGCCCGACCACAAGCTTCTGCATGGGTGTCGGAGCCGCTGTCAACAGCAGCAATCACCCGCAGACGCTCACCGAGACGTGGAACGGCAGTGCGTGGAGCCTGGTGAGCTCGCTCGACAGCAGCGCGACGCAGACCAACTTCCTGCGCGGCGTGAGCTGCACCAGCGCGAGCTTCTGCATGGCCGTCGGCAACTACATCACCGGCGGGGTCTCGCAGACGCTCATCGAGCGCTGGAACGGCAGCACCTGGAGCATCGTCACCTCGCCCGACACCAGCACGACGCAGGCCAACACCCTCTACGGAGTCAGCTGCACGAGCGGCACGTTCTGCATGGCGGTGGGCACCGCCACCAACAGCGGCGGCCACCCGCAGGCGCTGGCAGAGCGATGGAACGGCAGCGCCTGGACGATCGTCACCACCTTCAACACCAGCACCAGCAAGGTGAACCAGCTCAGCAGCGTGAGCTGTGCCAGCACGTCCTTCTGCATGGCTGCCGGTAACTACGTGAACAGCAGCAGCCACCTGCAGACCCTCGTCGAGCGCTGGAACGGCACCGCCTGGAGCCAGTCGGGTTCACCCAACACCAGCACGACGCAGAACAACTTCCTGTTCGGCGTGAGCTGCGTGAGCACTGCCTTCTGCGCTGCGACAGGCAACTACGTGAACAGCGGCGGTCACCCGCAAACGCTCACCGAGATGTGGAGCGGCACTGCGTGGAGCACGGCGACCTCGCCGAACACCAGCAGCACGCAGGCCAACGTGCTCAACGACGTGAGTTGCGCCAGCGCGTCCTTCTGCACCGCGGTCGGCTATTACGTCAACGCCGGCGGAACGTCGCAGACGCTCATCGAGAAGTGGAATGGCACCGCGTGGAGCAAGGTGACGTCACCCAACAGCAGCAGCACGCAGGCCAACGTGCTCAACGGCGTGAGCTGCACGAGCGCCAGCTCCTGCGGCGCCGTGGGGTATTACGTGAACAATCTCGGGTTGTCGCAGACGCTCGCCGAGCGGTGGAACGGCACCAGCTGGACCCAGGTGAGCTCACCCAACGCGTAGCCGCCCTCGCATCACCGGGGCCTCGCGGGCCAGCTCGGTGAGCTGCGCAGCCAGCCGGTCGACGTCGGCGAAGCGGCCCTCTTCCTTGGCGCGGTGCAGCTCGTGGCGCACGAGCTCGATCGAGCGCATCACGCTGGCTTCGCGGACGCGTTGCACGCACCCGGCGATCGCGCGCGACAGCGCATCCGGATGGCTGCTGTCGTCGAGCTCGGGGACGTCGTCCATGAGCAGGCGGGCAGCGTGGCGCTGATCGGGGGCGCCCAGCCGGTGCATCGGGAAGGAGCCGTTGTCGGCGGTCGCTGCCACCTCGATGAGCTGACGGACCGTTGGGTGCGTGAGCTGCTCGACGTCGAGCCCCATGCTCTCGGTGAGCTGCCGTGCCAACGCCGGCCGGTGCACGACGATGCTGCCCAGATAGGCCTCCCACCGGGGCATGGGCACGTCTGCGCCGAGCGGCTCGCTCGCCTCAGGTGGCGGCGGAGCCGGTGTGGGAGTGGCCAGCACCACGCGCGGCGGCCGCCGAGCCGTGTCGTGCCGCAGCCGGTCGAGATCGGCCGTCAGCGATTGCATGCCCAGGTCGAGACGCCGAGCTGCCTGCTGAAGGTAGAGCTCGCGCGTGGCCGCCTCCGGGATCCTGCTGAGCATCGCCACCGCCGCCTCGGCACCGGCGCGGCGCGCGTCCACGCTGCCTCCTTCGGCACCCGCCAGGGCGCGGTCCAGTAGCACCTGCCACTCGGGCGGGGCCGCGGCCACCGCCGCGGTGAAGGCCTCTGGGTCACGGCGCACCAGCTCGTCCGGATCCTTGACGCCATCCGGCAGCACGCAGATCCGGCTCTGGACTCCCTCGGCGGCGAGCACGTCGACGGCGCGCGACGCCGCGGCCCAGCCGGCGTCGTCGGTGTCGAAGCACAGCGTCACCATCGTCGCCAGCCGTCCGAGGTGGCGCACCTGCTCGCGTGTCAGGGCGGTCCCGCTGCTGGCGACCGTGTGCTGGACACCCGCCGAATGCGCTGCAATGACGTCGAAGTAGCCTTCGACCACAACCGCGGCGTGCTCGCGGCTGATTGCGTGCCTGGCCCGGTCGATACCGAACAGCGCAGCGGACTTGTGGTACGCGGCCGTCTCCGGCGAGTTCAGATACTTGGGTACTGCGTCGCCCAGCGCCCTGGCGCCGAACCCGAGGGTGCCGCCTCGCTCGTCGCGGATGGGGAACACGAGGCGGTGGCGAAAGCGATCCCGCGCCTGGCTACCGCGGGCCGGATGAGCAAGGCCGGCCTCGACGATCTCGTGGACTTCGACCGCCCC
>Ga0066710_100002555_pt1 | contig 14793 bp, 14 predicted proteins | sample GraSoiAngelo_159_FD_79666 | JGI IMG/M metagenome (GOLD analysis project Ga0066710, IMG submission 79666) | Grasslands soil microbial communities from the Angelo Coastal Reserve, California, USA - 14_1009_16_40cm | ecosystem: Environmental > Terrestrial > Soil > Grasslands | place: USA...
CCCAGTAGCGGTACAGGCGCGCCTCGAGCATCTCGAGCATTCCGCCGACGTAGGTCGGCTTCGCGCGGTCGAGGAAGTGATCGGTCAGCGCCGTGTTGCGGTAGAGCGCGCGCTCGCCGTTGCCGTCGCGCTCGAGGAAGCCGAGCGCGACGAGCGCGTCGAACAGGTCCATCGCGCCGCGCGGGTGCATCTTCACTGCCGCGCCGAGCGCGTCGCGCGTGCGCGGCCCCTTCGCGAGCTCGCTGAACACGCCGAGCTCGACGGCGGAGAGCAGCGCCTTCGAGGACCAGAAGCCGAAGCCGACGTCGAGGATCGGCTTGGGATCGAGCGCTGCGCTCATTTCGCCGCCGGCTTCTCGATCTTCGCCGCGTCCATCGACCAGAAGCCGCGCAGCGCCTTGATCTTGTGCGCGTCGTCGATCGTGTAGGTGAAGATGCCGTGCACGCTCATCTTCGTCCCGTTCGGAAACGTGGTCGTGAGCGTGAGCACGTGCGCGGACTCGTTGCCGGCCGCGAATGACTCGTGCGCCGTGATCGAGACACCCTGCGTGGGTGCGAGGTTCCTGTCCCAGAACTCCTCGGCCTCGCGCTTGCCGCGAAAGCCCTTGCCGGTGGGATTGGTCGGGCCGATGCCGACCGGGTCCTCGATCGTCACATCCTCGGCCATCAGATCGAGCCACTGCTCGCGCGCGCGCGCCTGCACGCAGCGCCAGGAGTGGTGCGCAGCCAGGATCGCGGGGTGGATGTCCTTGCTCATGGGGGGGGGGCCTCCACGCAGTCCAGATTACAGCGCCGCGGCGACGCGCGTCGCCTCCTCGGTGGCCTTGCGGATCAGGCCGAGGCCGGTGCAGTCGCCGACGGTGTAGGCCTCGGGCACCTCGCCCTTCACCGCGTCGTAGAGGGTGGTGTCGGCCTCGAGCTCGCCCGCGATGACGACTGTGTCCGCGGCGATCTCGTGCCGCGACCCGCGCTCGGGCCGGATCGCGATCCCGCGCGCCGTGATCTCCTCGTACGCCACGCCCGTGTTCACGGCGACGCCGAGCCGGTCGAGTGCGTCCATGTGCTCGGTGAGGCGCTTCGCGCCAACCTCGGGCGCGAGTCGCTCGCCGCGCTCCACGATCGTCACGCGGCGGCCGCGCAGCGCGAGCAGCTCGGCGAGCTCGAGTGCGGCGAGGTCGGCGCCTACCACCACCACCCGCTTGCCGAACGGCATCCACAGGCGCGTCGCCGCGCGCAGCTGGGTCGGCGAGAGCCAGCGCGCCGCCGGCCGCAGCAGCTGGCGCAGCTGCGGGCCCGTCTTCACGTGGCGGCGATCGCTGCCGGGGATCTCCGGCAGCACGACGCGCCCGCCCGTCGCCACGACCACCGCGTCGGGCGCGAGCGCGCGCACCTCCTTGGGCGCGAGCGCGCGCCCGCGCCGCACCTCGATCGGCAGGCGCGCGACCTCGCGCAGCAGGAACGCGAGGAAAGGTGCGTTCTCGGGGTGCGCCATCGCGGCGAAGACGAGCGATCCACCGAGCCGGTGCTCGCGCTCGACGAGCGTCACGCGGTGGCCGCGCAGCGCGGCGAGCCGCGCCGTCTCGAGCCCGCCTGGCCCCGCGCCGACGACGATCACGCGCTTCGGTGTCGCGCTGCGCTCGATCGAGAGCTCGCCCTCGCGGCCGGACAGCCCGTTCACCGCGCAGCTCATGCTCGCGCTCTCCATCGAGTCGATGCAGTTCTCGCAGGAGATGCAGGGGCGGATCTGCGCGCGGCGCTGCGTGCGCAGCTTCTCGGGCAGCTCGGGATCGGCGAGCAGCGGGCGCGCCATCACGATCAGGTCCGCCTCGCCGCGCTGCAGGATCGCCTCGGCGAGCTCCGGGCTGTGGATCCGGCCGACCGTCATCACGGGCACGTCGACGGCGTTCTTCACTGCGATCGCCGCGCCGACGTTGTGCGCGGGGCCCCAGTGCGAGCCCGTGATGATCATCGAGGTGAGCCGGTCGATCACGCCGCCCGAGACGTGGAACGCGTCGACACCCGCCTCGACCAGGCGCGGCGCGATCCGCGCCGTGTCGTCGATCGTGCGGCCACCCTGTACGCGCTCGTAGCCGGAGATCCGCAGCGTGATCGGGAAGTCGGCGCCCACCTCGCGGCGGATCGCGCCGAGTACCTCGAGCAGGAAGCGCAGCCGGCCCTCGCGCTTGCGCCCCGCGTAGGCGTCGCCGCGCTTGTTGCGCCACGGCGAGAGGAACGAGCCGAGCAGCATGTAGCCGTGCGCCGCGTGCAGCTCGATGCCGTCGTAGCCCGCCTCGCGCACTCGCCGCACCGCCGACGCGTACTGGTCGAGGACCGCGGGCAGCTCCTCGGCGGCGAGCTCGCGCGAGGGCGAGCCCGTGAGATAGGAGGGGATCACCGACGGCCCGAGGCTCGGGATCTTCTCCATCTGCGGCGAAAGCGCGTCGGGGCCCGCGTGCACGATCTGCGGCTGTACCTTTGCGCCGTGCGCGTGGATCGCGTCGGTGATCGCGCGATGGGCATCGATCACGTCGTCCGACGAGAAGTGCATCGACTGCGGCACCTCGCGGTGGCGGCGGTCGACCACGCACGCCTCGAGCGTGACGAGGCCCACGCCACCGCGCGCGCGCGCGGCGAGATAGTCGATCAGGCGCGGCGTGGGCAGCTGATCGAGGCCGGCATAACCCGTCGTCATCGGCGACATCACGATGCGGTTCTTGAGCTGCATCGCGCCGATCGAGATCGGTTCGAACAACTTCATGCCGGGCTCCACGGCGCATGTGCCGCCGCATTGCGCCCCGCCACGCGCCCGAAGAAGGTCGCCTCGCCGATCGAGAGCCCGCTCGCATAGCCACGGCCCTCGAGACACAGCCCTGCGGTGTTGCGGCCCGCCGCGTAGAGGCCCGGGATCACCGCGCCCTCGGGCGAGAGCACCTCTGCGCTCGCGCGGATCGCGAGGCCGCCGAGCGTGAACACGCCGAAGAACGAGTTCGCCGTGGAGCAGTCGAGTGCGGCGAACGGCGGCACCGAGAGTGGCCGCAGGTGCTGGGGCGCCTTGTGGAACAGCGGGTCGTCGCCGAACGCGGCCGCGCGGTTGTAGCTCTCGAGCGTGTGCACGAGCTCGCCGTCGGGCATGCCGAGCGCATGCTCGAGCGCGGGGAACGACTCCTCGACCGCGGCGATCTTGTGCAGGGCCTGGGTGCGCGCGTAGATCGCGTCGTCGACGACCAGCCACGCGCGCCCGCCGCAGCGGTAGACCATCGCGTCGCTCGTGCGCCCGAGGTAGGCGTCCTCGTTGATGAAGCGCTGGCCGTGCGCGTTCACCAGCACTCCTTTGAGATGGCTCGCGGGCGGGTAGTAGGCGTTCAGCACGAGCCCCTCGTGCATGTTGACCGCCGCCGCGCCCGCGCCCGCGCCGATCCGGATCCCGCTGCCGTCGTCGCCGGGTGAGGCCGCCTTCCAGTTGCACTGGAGCAGCTCGGGCGCGTGCTCGGCAACCATCGCCTCGTTCAGGATGAAGCCGCCCGCGCACAGCACCACGCCGCGGCGCGCCGCGATCGCGAGCTCGGCACCCGCGTGCCGGGCAATCACGCCCACCACGCGGCCGTCCGCGCGCTGCACGAGCCGCTGCGCGAGACAATCGTCGAGCACTGCTGCACCGGCCGCGTCGCCCGCGCGCAGCAGGCACTCCATCAGATAGCCGCCCGCCTCGCCCGCGCGCGCTGGCTTGTGGCCGCGCGGCGCCGGCACCGCGGCTTCCGCGAACGGGTAGACCTCCTCGTTGCCGCTGTAGAACAGGCAATCGTCGCCGAACGGATGGGTGGTCTTCTCCGCGACATAGCTCTCGCGAAACTCCACGCCGTGCGACGAGATCCAGGCGAAGTGCTCGAGGCTCTGCTCGCAAAACGCGCGCACCTTCTCCTCGTCGGCCTGCGCGCCAGCCGCCATCCGCACGTGCTTGATCATCTCCTCGACCGAGTCGTCGAAGCCGCACGCCTTCTGGATCCGCGTGCCGCCGCCGAAATAGAGCACGCCGGTCGAGAGCGCGGTGGTGCCGCCGCCGCGGCCCATGCGCTCGAGCACGAGCGTGTCGGCGCCCGCGCGCGCGGCTTCGATCGCGGCGCACGCGCCTGCGCCGCCGTGCCCGACGATCACGACGTCGTGGATGCGGTCCCAGCGCGCGACCGACTCGGCGCGCTGCGCGCGCGTAGGAGCCGCGTCGGCCACGGGCACGAAACCGCCCTATACGCGCCGCGCGAGCGCGGCCAGCTCGTCTACGAAGCGCAGCATGCCGTCCACGTCGCGCGGGCCGGCGAAGCCCGCCGGCGCGAGCGCGACGAGCCGGTGAACGCCGAGATCGGCGTACTGTTTGACGAGGTCGGGCGTGATCGGCGGCGGCGGCGTGACGCTGATCTCGAGCGGTGCGAGATGCGCGGGGCGCTCGCCGGCCGCGATGAACTCGCGGATCCAGCCGAGCGAGCGCGCGGTGAGCTCGGGGTTGGTGAAGAATCCATACCAGCCGTCGCCGCGCGCGGCCGCGCGGCGCGCGGCGGGCCGGCTCATCCCGCCGATCACGATCGGCGGGTGCGGCTTCTGCACGGGCCTCGGATGAGCATCGATCCCGCTGAAGCGAAAGGAGCGGCCGGAGAACGACGGCTTCTCCTGCGTCCACAGCGCGCGCAGCGCGTCGATCGCCTCGTCGGTGACCGCGCCGCGTTGCTCGTAGTTGGCGCCGAGCGCGCGGAACTCGGGCTCGAGGTAGCCCGCGCCGAGGCCGAAGATGAGCCGGCCACCCGACACCGCGTCGACGCTCGCGAGCTCCTTCGCGAGCTCGACGGGATTGCGCTGCGGCAGGATGATGATGCCGGTGCCGAGCTTGATCCGCTGCGTGTGCGCCGCGATGTGCGCGAGCGCGACCGACGGATCGAGGAACGGCGTGCGCGGCGCAGCCGGCGAAGGCGGCGCCTGCGGATCGGGCAGCACCACGTGCTCGCCGGTCCAGAGTGATTCGAGCTCGGCCTCTTCCGCGGCGCGCGCGGTGCGCACCATCGCGGCGGTGTCGCCGCACAGGCCGAAGTTGATGCCGAACAATCCGATCTTCACTCTCGAGTCCTCCGTTCGGCTTCCCCTGATGGGTCTTCGCTCGCCTTCGGCTCGCTGCGCGCGCCCTTCGGGCGCTTGCTAAGCTCCGCGCAGCACTTCGCCCGGCAGCGCGCCGGTGTGCTTGCCGCGCTCCATCGCGGGCACGCCGTTCACGATCACCATCTCGTAGCCGTGCGCGTCGACGTAGTAGCGCTCGGTGCCGGCCGGGAAGTCGCGCACCACGGTGTGCTCGCCCGCGGCGAGGTTCGGCAGATCGATCAGTACGAGGTCGGCCTTCGCGCCGGTGCGGATCACGCCGCGGTCGACGAGGCCGTGCACCGCAGCCGGCATGCCGGCGAGCCGCCAGATCGCGTGCTCGAGCGAGATCGGGTCGGGCACCCAGTCGGTGAGCAGGAGCGTCGTGTAGTCCGCGCCGGTGAAGCTGGCGAGGTGCGCGCCGCCGTCGCTCGAGCCCGCCATCACGAGCGGGTCGAGCACCGACGCACGGACGACGTTGGTGATGAACTCCTGCGCGGCGGGGCTCGGCCGCGTGCGCCAGCCCGTGGCGAGGTCCTCGGCGATCGACGCGTCGAGGAACGCGTCGAGTGTGTCGCCGCCGCGCTCGGCGGCGAGCTCGGCGGCCGAGCGCCCGATCCACGCGCGGTTCTTCTCGTCGCGCACGTGCTCGACCTCGAGGATCGCGATCGGGAACGGCGCCGCGCGCTCGACGGTGGCGAGCTCGTGGCGGAGCTTCTCGCGCACAGCGGGATCGGCGAGCTTGCGGCAGCGCTCCGCGATGCTGCCCTGCAGCGCGGCGAGCCAGCTCGGCATCTCGTCGAAGATGAACGTGTCGGCGAGCCGCAGGTGCAGCCCGAGCCGCTGCGAGGTGAACTGCGGGTGGATCCGCACGCCCTGCGTGCGCGCCTCGCGCGTGAACTCGAGCGTGCGCTGCCAGGCCATCGGCGCGTCGGGCGTCGGACCGAGCGGCCCGATCTCGATCGGCTTGCCCGAAGCGGCTGCGATCGCGTAGAGCAGCGCGCGGTCGGCGTCGTTGTGCCCCTGCGCATGCGTGCGCGGGATGATCTCGATCGCGCCGTAGGGGAACTCGGCGAGCACCGAGCACAGCTCGGTGATCTCGTCGGAAGAGGCGAAGTTCGACGGAACGCCGCGGCCGTCGGCGCCGACGTGGATGTCGAGCTGCGAGGTGGAGAACCCGACCGCGCCCTCGCGCATCGCCGCGCGCACGAGCTCCTTCATCTGCGCGATCTCGGCGGATGTCGCCGCGCGTTCGGAGGCCGCGTCGCTCATCGCATAGCGCCGCACCGCGGAGTGGCCGACGTAGCCGCCGACGTTCAGCGCGAGCTTGCCCTCGAGCCGGCGCCAGTAGTCGGCGAAGCCGCCGCCGACAAAGCGGAAGCCCTCGCGCATCGCCTCGCGCGACATCCCCTCGACGCGCGTCAGCATGCCCGTGAGCCAGTCGACGTCCGCGGGCTTCGCGGGGTAGAGCGTGAACCCGCAGTTGCCCGTGAGCACGGTCGTCACGCCGTGCTGCATCGCGGGCGAGGCGACCGGATCCCAGTCGAGCTGCACGTCGTAGTGCGTGTGCACGTCGATGAAGCCCGGCGCCACGACGAGGCCGTCGGCGTCGACGACGCGCTTCGCCTCGCCCTCGACGCGGCCGATCGCCGCGATCCTGCCATCCTTCACCGCGACGTCCGCGATGTAGCCGGGGAGCCCGGTGCCGTCGACGACGTTGCCGCCGCGGATCACGAGGTCGTAGGTCATCGGAGTCCTCCTCTCCGCGCCCGCAAGTTACATACTACGCGATATGTTTTTGCGTGGTCAATGGCGCTTCCGAATCTGCCCGCGACTCGCGCAGCGAAAGCCGATGGATTCCTCTCGATCGATGTCCGAAATGGGGCGGCGCGGCGAGGCTCGCGCCTGCACCGCGCCGCCGGGTCGCCGAGCGGGGGGATCAGCGGATGATCTGGCGGACCGTCTCGCTGAGCTCGGCGACCTCGTCCAGCGAGACCTCCACGAACGCGGGGTTCGCGGCGCGGAGGTCGGCGAACGTGATCGCGGCGGCGGTCCGGCTCGTGCAGAACACCTGCTCGACCTCCGCCACGCGCATCGTCACCGCGAGCGCGCCAGTGGACTTCAGGAAGAAGCGCACGAGGAAGTCGTATCCCAGATCCTGATCGCGCACGTCCTCGAGCGTGCAGAAGCCGTTCTGGCCGGTCACGTCCGCGGTCGGCAGCCCCGTCCGCTTGTAGCGACCGGTCGCGGGGGAGATCACCGGGACGTTGTGCGCGTCGCGGTCGATCGCGCCCATCACGAGCGCGTCGACGCCGCGCCCGCCGATGAACACGTCGCTGCCGTCGCCGGGGCGCCAGACCGCGACGTCGTTCCCGTCGTCGCCGAACATGACGTCGCTGTTCGGCTGCGTGAACTGCTCCGTGCCACCCACGATCACGTCATCGCCCTTGCCGCCGTGGATTACGTCGGCGCCGAGCAGGCCGATGATCACGTCGTCACCGCCCTTGCCATCCAGGACGTCCGTGTTGTTTAGACTCTGATTGGAAGCTCCGGCCGGCTGCACGAGCGGATTCTGCTGATTGTCGTCGTCGGCGCCGAACAGCAGATCGCTGCGGTTCGTGCCCTCGATCAGCGCGGCCTTCGCACCTCCGATCAACAGGAGCGTGACGACGGCGAATGCCATCGCGACGCGCAGGAGCATCGCGATCCCCCACTGCGCGGTCGCGATCCGGTGACGGTTCGAACAGGTGTCGACGAAGCTCATGTCCATTTCTCCTTGCCTCGGCGGGCGCAGTTTGATCACGCTCTTCTACGCGCGTGCGCGGCCGCTGGATGCAGCGGGGCAGGCCATCACGTGCTACGTGGCGGCATGCGAAATCGAGGCGGCAGCCCCGCGGCCCGACGAATCGGATGCGCGCTCGCCGGCGCGCTCCTGTGCGGCGGAGTCCCCGCAGGCGCCGACTGGCGCGACAACGTCACCTTCACGCTGAGCGACCGCGCGCGCGGCGAGTTCGTCGATTGGTTCCGACCCCCCGACGGAACCGCGCCGGCCGGTGCGCAGCGCTACGCGTTCTTCGCCAATCAATTTCGCGCCGGGGTGCGCGTCGATTGGCCCCACGTGCAGCTCGCGCTCGAGGGCCAGGACACCCGCCTCGCAAATCTTCCCGACGACGCGACGCTGTCGCCGCCGCAAGGCGCGCTAGGCCCGGGAGCGCTCTATTTCCAGAACACGCGGGACACTTCCCAGGGAGAGACGTTCCTGAAGCAGGGCTTCGTGGCGCTGCGCCGGCGCGGATTCACCGCGAAGCTCGGACGGTTCGAGTACCGAGACGGCGCCGAGACGGTGCCCGGCGACGCGACGCTCGCGTTCCTGAAGCGGGCTCGGATCAACGAGCGGTTGGTCGGCACGTTCGACTTCACCCACGTGACGCGGAGCTTCGACGGCGGCCTGCTCGCGTACGACGAGCCCGCCTGGAACGCGACGGCGATCGGGCTTCGACCGACGCGCGGCGGCTTCGAGGTGAGCGCGAATCGCGAGCTCGATGGGGTGACGCTGGCGGGCCTGGCGCTCACCGCGAAGCGCCTCCCGTTCTCCGACGCACCGCCGGCCGACCTGCGGCTCTTCTATCTCTACTTCGAGGACCGGCGCAACAGGCCGCTGAAGGTCGACAACCGCGCGCTCGCCGCTCGCCAGGGCGATCGGGACTCGATCTTCGTCCACACGATCGGCGGACACGCGATGACCGCGGTGGAGGCCGGTCCGGGCGTGATCGACGGGCTCCTCTGGGCGGTCGGGCAGGGCGGCGAGTGGGGCGCGCTCGACCACGCCGCGTGGGCCTACGCCGTGGAGGCCGGCTATCAGCTCGCGCGCGTTCCGGCGCAGCCGTGGCTGCGGGTCGGATACGATGCCTCGTCGGGCGACGGCGATCCGACCGATCGCGACCACGAAACGTTCTTCCAGGTGTTGCCGACGGCGCGCACCTACGCCCAGCTCCCGTTCTTCAACCTGATGAACAACCAGGACGTGTTCGCACAGCTGATTTTGCGGCCGCACGCGCGCGTCATGATCCGCACCGACTATCACTGGCTATCGCTCACAGAGCGGCGCGACCTCTGGTACGCGGGTGGGGGCGCAACCAACGCGAAGATCTTCGGCTTCGCAGGGGCGCCCTCGGGAGGGCATCGCGAGCTGGCCCACCTGGTCGATCTGTCGGCGACCGTGTCGCTCCACGAGCGTCTGTCGCTCGGCCTGTACTACGGGCATGCCTTCGGCCGGTCCGTCGTGCGCACGAGTTTCGCAGACGAGAACGCCGACTACGGGTTCGTCGAGCTCACCTTCCGTTATTAGGCACTCTCCATCACGGTCGGACCGGTCGGGCGATTGCTCGCCGCGCGCGGCTCGACGGTGACGAAGAGCTTGGCGATCGGCGCCGTGTAGGACTCGACCGGCACCGCGAACGGGGCACGCACGGTACCGTCGCGGTTCGCGACGAAGTCGCCGCACGGCACGTCCGCGTCGCCGACCCGCGCCCAGAGCCGATACACCCGTTCCGCCGGGAGCTGCGGCAGGCGCCGCAGCACGACCGCGCCCTTCTTCGCATCGAGGTCGAGGACCACCGACCCGGAGGCCCGCCCACCCGAGCCCGTGGCGGCGAGCGTGAACGAGCGCACCACGTTGGGCTCCTCGAGCAGCGCCGTCACCTCGCGCTGCAGCTCGAGCTCGGACCGCAGCCGATACACCTCGAATCCGAGCGCGAGCGCGATCGCCGCGGCGGTCGCGGCCGCGAAGCGGCTCCACACGATCCGCTGCGGTGCGCGCTTGCGCACGGGCGCCGCCGGCGCCGACGCAGCCCGCAGCACGGTCTCGCGCAACGCCGGCGGCGGATCAGTAATGCTCGCGTAGGGAAACAGCTCGAGTGTGTCGCGGAGGCGACGCACCTCGGCCCGCAGCGCAGCGTCCGCGGCCATGCGCAGCTCGAGCGCCTCGGCGTCGGCGCGTGAGAGCTCGCCCAACACGTACTGGACCATCCGCTCCTCGTCCGCGCCATTGCCGTTTGCAGCTCGTGTCATCCGACCAGATCTCCCAGCGCCAGCTTGAGGCTCAGGAGCCCGCGGCGCGCCCAGCTCTTCACGGTGCCGAGCGAGGCACCGAGGTCCACCGCGATCTCCGACTGACTGAGCCCGCGGTAGTACGCCATCTCCAGCACGCGCCGCTGATTCTCGGGAAGTTGTGCCAGCGCGGAACGCACGCGTTCGCTGCACTGTCCGATCGAGATGCGCTCCAGCGGCGCGAACGAGGGTGAGCTCGGGGGAGTCGTGCGGTGGAAGTCCTGCAGCAGGCGGACCTTGCGGCCGCGCGCGCGCAACAGGTCGATCGCGCGCGTGCGCGTCATCGTGGCGAGGAATCCGCCGAGCGCGACGCGCGCCGGGTCATAGCTGCCGCTCTGTCGGTAGAGAGTCAAAAAGATCTCCTGGGTCAGGTCCTGGGCGTCTTCCGCGTTCCGCAGAGCCGCGAGCGCGAGGCCGTAGACGAGCCCTGCGTAGCGGTCGTAGATCTCTGCGAGCGCGCTCGGATCGTGTGCCAGGGAATCCACGAGCTCCCGGTCGGCCCGGGCAGATCCCGCAGCTGCAGCGTCTGGGCTCTGGGTCATCCCGGATTCCCTAGCAGCGCGACCGGCGGTTCGAAACAACGAGGCCAACGCCTCTACTACGTCCGTACGGCGCGTCCGGATGCACCGGCCTTCAGCGGTTGCCCGCGCTGGTTAGCGAGACCACGGCGTCATCCCCCGCCCCGATCCTGCCCAGGGGTGTGGCAGCCCCACTGCCCAGATCGACCGCGTACAGCGTCGATCCGGATGCTGCGTAAGCGCTGTCCTGGCCGGACGAATCGGTGACGATTTCGAAACCGGCCAGCGGACCGAAGTCGACGCCGAGCGGGCCCACGGTCGCCAGCACGCCGTCGTTGGGTGGGTCCTGAACCGCGAGCACGTCGTGGGCCGTGTCGAGGTTGAAGAGCTTCGTGGTGGCTGCGCCCGGCAGCGAGTGGGTGTAGGCCGAGGCGGTGATCCCCGGCCTCCTCCCCGCGTTCGGATCACCGGCGGCGTAGGTCACGGACCGATCGACCGCGGTGGCGCCGTTCTCCACGTTCACGCGCAGGTTCTGTCCCTGCGCACTCACGAGCCGCAGGCGGTCGGCCTGCGGATTGAAGTCGATTCCCGATCGCATTTCGCCATCGAACGGCACGGTCAGGCTGCTGACCAGCTTCGCCTCGCCGCTCCGCGGGTCGATCGTGTAGATCTCGTTGGTGGTCGTGAGGCCATAGATCCGCTGGTCGGCGGGCCGCAGGTCGATTCCGACCAGTGCGCCCGCGAGCCCGCGGACGGAGACCCGGGTCGCGGCCTCCGGATGATCGGCGGAAAATACGAGCAGCGCGCCGGACTCCGTCAACGCGACGAGTGTCGGAGCGCCGGATGCCACGTGCGCGGCCGCGAGCAACGCGATCGCAATGACGAGTGCGCCTGCGGGCTTCACAGCACGACCGGCCGATCCGGCTGCTCGCGGCGCGGCGCCCGGCTGCCCGGGAAGTGTTGGGCGAGCAGATCGCTCACGGCATGGATTCCCGCGAGGGCAGCGGCTTCGTAGGAGCCTTCGCGCAGATGCGCCTCCATCTCGCGGCAGATCGCCTCCCACTCCGCGGGCGCGACCACCGCCGATACACCGCGGTCGGCGATGATTTCGACGCCGCGTTCCGCGAGCAACAGGTAGATCAGCACGCCGGTGTTGTGCTCGGTGTCCCACACGCGCAGCTCGCCGAACAGCGCGATCGCGCGGTCGCGCGGCGAGACACCGCGCAGGATCGCCCGCGCGTGGAGCGCGCCCTCCACCGCGAATCGAATCTCCGGCTCGTGCCGCTGCTCGGCCGCGGCGATCGCGGCCTCGATCGCATTCAGCGCGGAGGTCGGGAACCGCCGGCGCACGATCCGCGAGGGCGTGGCGAGATGACGCAGCAGGCGGGCGAGATCCATCACCACCTCCCCGAGGCACCGCCGCCGCCGAATCCGCCTCCGCCACCCGAGAAGCCGCCGCCGCCGAATCCACCGCCACCGCCGAAGCCGCCTCCGCCAAAGCCGCCGCCCCAGCCGCTGCTCGACCAGCCGCGCCGTCCCTGCGTTCCGGCCGCGAGCACGACGAACCCGGCGGCCACCGCGGCGGCGAGCCCGACCTGCACAGCGTGGGTAAGCCACCAGCCGAGGCCGCCCGCGAGCGCACCCGCAACGGCGCCGCCGCTGTAGCGGTTGTGGATCAACCGCACGACGCCGCCGATCAGGATCGGCAGCGGGACGATCAGCCACAGCGCGTCGCTGTTGGGCAGGTCGCCGACACCGCGGCGCGGCGCCGGCAGCGGCTCGCCTTCGATCGCGCCGATGATCCGCTCGACCCCGGCCAAGATACCGCCGTACAAATCGCCGGCGCGAAAGCGCGGCACGATCACCTCCTCGATGATGCGCTTCGCGATCGCGTCGGGCAGCGCCCCCTCGAGCCCATATCCCACCTCGATCCGCACCGCGCGGTCGTCCTTCGCGACGAGGAGGATCACTCCATCGTCGATGCCGCGGCGGCGGCCGATCTTCCACGCGTCGGCGACGCGGATCGCGTACTGCTCGATCGTCTCGGGCTGCGTGGTCGGCACGATCAGCACCACCACCTGGCTGCCCTTCGCGCGCTCGAACTCCGCGAGTCGCGCCTCGAGTGCCGCCTGCTGGCCCGCATCGAGTGTGCGGGTGAGGTCGGTGACGCGCGCCCGCAGCGCGGGCACCGGGACTTCCGCGGCCGCGAGTCCGGCCCACAGCAGCGCGAGAGCCAGCGCGTGCGCGAGCACGGCCGACTACTGCGGTGCGGGTGGCGCGGGTGCGCCGGCGCCGAAATCTACCGTGGGCGGCTTCGCCAGTGCCTTCTCGTCCTCGACCGTGAAGCTGGGCTTGGTCTGGAATCCGAATAGCATCGCGGTCAGATTGCTCGGGAACGAGCGCACCGTGACGTTGAACTCGCGCACCGCATCGATGTAGCGATTGCGCGCCACGGCGATGCGGTTCTCGGTGCCCTCGAGCTGCGCCTGCAGGTCGCGGAAGGCGGCGTCGGCCTTGAGCTGCGGGTAGTTCTCGGCCACCACGAGCAGGCGCGACAGCGCCGAGGTCATCTCGTTCTGTGCGGCCATGAACTTCGCGAACGCCTCCGGGTCGTCGATCATCTGCGGTGTGGCCTGCACGCTGCCGACGCGGGCGCGTGCCTCGGTCACTCGCGTGAGCACCTCGCGCTCGTGCGCGGCATATCCCTGCACGGTGCGGACGAGGTTCGGCACCAGGTCGTTGCGGCGCTGGTACTGGTTGAGCACCTCGGCCCACGTCGCCTTGACGCCCTCGTCGGCGGTCTGCAGGCGGTTGTAGCCGCAGCCACTCTGCAGCGCCGCGATCACGAGCAGTGCGCAAACTAACGGGCGAAATCTCGCACGTTGGGATGTCCCGGGCTGGGGCATGGGAGACTCCTCCGTTGGGCCTGCTCCACTCCTAGCACATGCTGACTCCGCGAACGCACTCCGGAAAAGAACTTGACAGCCGCGCGCTCCCGGGAGTAAGCGCTGGAGCGGATCCGAGGATCGGGGAGTCGCGTGCGCGCGAAGCTCGTCACCCTGGCGCTCGCTCTGGCGATCGGCGCATCCAGCGGGTGCGCTTGGCCCGATCAACGCGTCCGCCTGCAGCCGACGATCCCGTTCGCCCGTTCCGAGCTCGGCGGCCGGCGCGCCATGGAGCTGCGGGTGACCGACCAGCGGCCGCGCGGCGAGATCGGGCGCCGGATCGGCCCCGGGGTGGGCGGGGCGATCACCACGGATCAGGATCTGGAGCTGCTCGTTCGCAACTCGTTCGCGGACGCGCTGGAGCGAAATGGCTTCACCGTGGCCTCGTCGGGGACCGGCGAGGCGGTGCTGGACGTCGCGCTGCGCAACTTCGAATACGAAGTCGCGCGCCAAGGGTGGTCGCTCAGCATCCGCGCCTGGGCGGCGCTCGTTCCCGCTCGAGCCCGAGAGCAACGAGGCACTGCTGTACGAGACGTTCTCGGGCGCCGTTCGCCGATCGCGCGCTGCTCGACTGCCTAGTCGGATCGCAGAGCCCGCCGACGGACTCCTCCGCTCCTCCCGATCAGACGCCGTAGATCATCCGGCCGCCGTCGACCGTGATCAGGTCGCCGGTGTGGTAGCGCGCGGCGTTGGAGAGCAGATAGACGGCGATGCCCGCGATCTCGTCGGGCTCCGCCATCCGGCCGAGCGGGATCTTCGCGATCGCGGCCTGGCCGAACGGGTGCGCGTCGTCGAACGGCACCATCTCGGTCTTCGTGAGCCCGGCGCAGATCATGTTCGCGCGGATCTGGTGTGGGCCGAGCTCCAGCGCGAACGTGCGGATGATCCCCGCCACCGCGCTCTTCGCGGCCGCATAATGGCCGATGCCGGGCGTGGCGGTGAAGTTGGTGAGGCTGCCCGTCGCGATCAGCGAGCCGCCGCGCTCGCCCGCCTTCGCGCGCTCCACCATGTGGCGCGCGCCCTCGCGCAGCGCGATGAACGCGCCGTACTGCGCCACGCGCTGGAGCTCGTCGTATTGCTTCAGCGTCATGTCGACGAGCGGCGAGA
>Ga0066710_100002556_pt1 | contig 14789 bp, 13 predicted proteins | sample GraSoiAngelo_159_FD_79666 | JGI IMG/M metagenome (GOLD analysis project Ga0066710, IMG submission 79666) | Grasslands soil microbial communities from the Angelo Coastal Reserve, California, USA - 14_1009_16_40cm | ecosystem: Environmental > Terrestrial > Soil > Grasslands | place: USA...
GCGAGGATCTGCACCGGCAGATCGACGTGGACCCAGCCGAGTACCGAGGGCCCGATGACGATGCCGGCCACGATCTCCAGCACGACGGCCGGGACGCGCAGCCGCGGCAGGAACCCGACCGCGAGCGGTGCCAGCACGGCGAGCGCCGAGATGATCAACAGGTTGGTGAACGACACGTCGGGCATCGCGATCACATCCCATCTGCCTTGAGCAGCCGCAGCCGCGCGTCAGTCCGGATCGGGCAACGCCGCGGCCACGTCGCAGACCGACGCGCGCAGCGGTGAGCTGCCGCTGACCGGGTCGCTGGGCTGCTGGCGCAGCACGAGGTTCAGGTTGGCGCTGCCCGGTCTGAACGGCGGGTACCCGGGAAGGCCCAGCTCGGCGCAGGCCTGCCACCAGCCGTGCTGGCCGCACACGACCTGGCGATCGAGGCTGGTGTTGAACCGGGCACGGGCGCGGACGTCACCGTGCGGGGTCTGGATGCGGACCCAGTCGCCGGCGGCGATGCCGCGCGCGGCGGCGGTGTCGGGGTGCAGCTCGACCTGCGGGTCGGGCGCGGACTTGCGCAGGCTCGCGACGTTGCGGTGCTGGGTCTCGCAGAACCACAGCGGCTTCGCGCAGGTCAGGATCAGGGGGTACCGGTGCGCGAGGTCGGGACGCGACCGGGGGCTGATCCGCGGCTCCTCGAACTCGGGCAGTGCGGGATTGGCGCCGAAGTTGACCAGCCCACGTGCCGGGTACGGATCGCCGTCCAGGACCGCGGTGTAGAGGTCCTCGCCGGTGACGAACTCGAACCGGGCCGGCCCGAGCGGCCGCCGTGCCCGGCCGAGGGCTTTCGCGCGCTGCTCGGGTGCGAGCAGCCCGGCGCCGTCGATCGGGTTCGTGGGCACGGCGGGAAACAGCACGTTACCGCCGCGCGTGTCGAAGCTGCCGGTCAGCGCATAGAGCTGGTTGATCGCCCGTACCGTCTGGGTGGTGTTGCTGTGCTGCTCCAGCCCGCTCCAGGTGTAGAACGCGACCGGACGGGACTGCCACAGGGTGCGCGCGGTCTGCTCGATCTCGGCTGCGGGTACCCCTGTCATGCTTTCGGCCAGTGCCGGCGCCATGCGCCGGCACTGCGCGGCGACCAGGTCGAACGCCGGCCGGCAGGCCACCGGCCCGGCGGTGGTCGCCACCTCGTGGGTACCGGACAGCGCCAGCCTCGCCTCGTCGACCGGGTACCGGCCGAGCGCGGGGTCGTAGCCGACCGGCCCGCCACCGACGCTGTCCCATGCGACGTAGTGCGCCGGTTCGCCGCCAGCGGCCAGGTCGCCCGCGCGCAGCAGCCGGCCGGTGTCGTCGCGTACCAGCAGCGGCGCGTTGGTCCAACGGCGGACGAAGTCCTCGTCGAACCAACCCCGCTCGATCATCACGTGGGTCAGCGCGAGCGCGAGTGCGCCGTCGGTTCCCGGCCGGACCCGCAGCCAGTGGTCGGCCCGGCCGGCCAGGCCGGCCTTGCGCGGATCGACCACGACCAGCTTCGCCCCGCGCCGCAGCGCCGCGACCGTGCCTGTCGCGTGCGCCAGCCGCGCGACCGACGGGTTGTAGCCCCAGTACAGGATGCAGCCGGCGTGGTCGAGGTCGGGGAGGTAGGCGCCCGGTACCGCCTCGCCGTAGGTGTAGACGGAGGCGAGGTACCGTCCCCAGCCGCACAGCTCCATGTAGGTGCACAGGTTCGGGCTGCCGAACGCGCGCCGCAGGCGGTTCAGCCAGTCGACCGCGTCGGACATCGCCGAGGTCGACGGGGACGTGGTGCTGAACACCACCGACTCCGGCCCGTGCTCGCGCGCGAGTGCGAGGAGCCGGGCGGCGATGGTGTCCAGCGCCTCGTCCCAGGTGATCGGCTGCCACCCCGGATCGGCGGCTCCCTTGGGGTTGGTGCGCTTCAGGGGATGCAGCAGCCGCTCGGGATGGCGCACGATCTCCGGCGCGGCCTTGCCCTTGATGCACAGTGCCGCGCCGGTCGGATGCGACGGATCCGGCTCCAGCGCCACAAACGCGCCATCGGTGACGATCGCCCTTGCGCCGCACCGCGACACGCACAACGGGCAAAACGTGGGTACCTGTTCTACGCCCATCGCCCCTCCAGCACGCCGCGGCCATTCCCGACGGTACGCGAGGTCAGGTGTCGAGTCCGGGCGCTGGTGAGTAGACGCCGATCCGGTTGCCGTCCGGGTCGGCCAGGTGCGCCCACACCAGCCCGTCGCCGGCCGTGGTGGCGGGGATCAGCACCGTGCCGCCGGCCTCCCGCACCGATACGCAGGTCGCCGCGACGTCGCGTACCTGGATGCATACGGTGGCGTAGTTGGGGATCCGGCCGCCGGTGGTGAGGACTCCGCCCTTGACGGAGTCGGGCGCCGGAGTGCTGACGATGTGGTACGGCGCGCCCGCGTTCCCGTCGACGGCGAACGTCCAGCCGAACACCGTGCCGTAGAACCGCTGCGTGGTTTCCGGGGCGTCGGTGCCGATTTCGAACCAGCCGATCCCGTGGGTCATCGTGGACAACACGTGCTCCTCTGCCTTGATGCACTGTTCGGACCAGCATGCGGGGCATCCGAGACAACGTCCTGTCGGTGTTACCGGAAGGGCGCAACCCGATGACCGCCTGATGCGGGCGGCGCCGCGTTGGTCAGGTGGCGCCCAGGCGTGCGAAGCACCGCCCCGCCTGCGTCCAACGCTCCATAGTGGACAGTCCGGCGGGGTGGGCGACGGCGTCGAGGTCGTCGACGCTGACGGCGGCCCAGGGGAAGGGGGGTCCGGTCCGGCCGTCGTAGCGCAGGGCGGCCACGCCTTGCCACGTAACGGTTCCCGGCGGATCGAGTTCGAGGAGGATGTCGCCGCCGGTGACGAGTAGTTCGCGGCAGCGGGACAGGAGGCGGTACGGGTCGCCACCGATGCCGATGTTGCCGTCGGCGAGCAGCACGTGCCGCCAGGTACCTTCGCCGGGTAGCGGGGAGAAGACGCAGCCGTGCCGTACGGGTCCGCCGCGGCGGCGGGCCTGGCGTACGGCTTCGGCGCTGGTGTCGACGCCGAGTGCGGCGCGTCCGTCGGCGACCAGGGCGGCGGTCAGACGGCCGGGGCCGCAGCCGACGTCCAGGGTCGGGCCGGTGCACCGCGCGAGGAGACCGTGGTCGCCGGGACGCAGTCCGCCGCACCAGTCGCCCGGGTGTACGGGCCGGTCCGGTCGCCCCGGCCGGACCAGCGTGACGGTGACCGGGCGTCCGGCCGCGGCGTGCCGGAGGATCGTGCCGTACTGGGCCAGCGCGCGGCTCATGCCGGTACCGTCGCCGGCAGGTGCTGGCGTACCGCGTCGGCGAACGCCGTGTCCGCGCACAGGTCGGCCACGGCGAGCGCATCGGATGCGGTGTCCACGTCGCGTAGCGTCGGGCCGTAGCCGACCCGCAGTCCCCGCGCGGCCAACGCCGTCACGGTCAGCGCACCGGTCTCGGCGGTGGACATCGGTACGTCGAGCAACGCGTGCCCGTGGCGCGGATCGCGCAGCGCGAGGGCCCACCAGCCGCCGTCGGTGGCCGGCCCGAGCACGGCGTCGTGCTCGGCGAGTCCGGCCGCTACGGCGGTGAGCAGCTGCGGGGTGATCTGTGGCGTGTCCATGCCGATCAGCAGCGCACCGGTGCCGGGTCGGGCGGTGTCGACGAATCCGCCCGCGAGTCGGGCGCCGAGGCCGGCGCCGCGCTGCGGTACCCGGTGCCAGCCGAGGGGCGCCTCGATCTGTCCACAGTGGACGATGGTGTGCCGGATGGCGGGTGTCGCGCCGGCGGCGGCGAGGGTGTCGGACAGTGCGGCGGCGGCGATCTGTGCGGCCTGCTCGGGGGTGCACGGTGGGCACAGCCGGGTTTTGACCTGTCCGGGTACCGGGGCCTTGGCGATGACGAGCAGCTGTACGTTCATCGGGCGAGCACCCGGCTCATGTCCGCCACGGTGCGGGCGGTGCCGAGCACGGTACCGGTCACCTTCGACCGGCCGCCTTCGGTCCGCGGCGCGTAGTCGACGTCGGCCTCGGTGATCCGCCAGCCGGCGCGGGCGGCCTTGACGACCATCTCCAGGGGATAGCCGAAACGGCGGTCGGTCAGGCCGAGGCCGAGCAGGGCGGTCCGTCGGGCGGCGCGCATCGGCCCGAGGTCGTGCAGCGGCGCCCCGGTGGCGCGGCGCAGGCGGGCGGCGAGTACGGCGTTGCCCAGCCGTGCGTGTACCGGCCAGGCGCGGCGTACGGTGGGCCGGCGCCGGCCCAGGACGAGATCGGCGCGCCGGTCCCGGACCGGGTCCACGACCCGGGGCAGCTGTGCCGGATCGAAGGAGCCGTCCGCGTCGAGGAAGCACACCAGATCCGCCTGCGCGGCCTGCAGGCCGGCGTGCGCGGCGGCGCCGAAACCCCGCTGCGGTACGTGGACCACGTGGGCGCCGTACCGGGCGGCGATGGCCGGGGAGCCGTCGGTGGAGCCGTTGTCGGCGACGATCGCCCGGTACCCGGCCGGGATCCGGGACAGTACCCAGGACAGCGCGGCGGCCTCGTCCAGGCACGGCAGGACGACGTCGACGGATGCACTCATGCCGGTCACGCTAGGCCGGCCGGGTCGGCGGGGTCGGCGTGTCGTGCTTACGGAACCCTTACCGCGCACCGGTTCTTACGAACCGGTGACGACGGGCGCGGCCACCGCCGCGAGCCGGTAGGGTGCCTGCGATGACCCGCGTGGCCCTGGCCGTGGAGGCGGCGCTCGTGGCCGTCGCCGTCGCGGTCGGTGCGGTGCTCAACCACCGGCACGTACCCGTCCACGCCGACGCCGCCCCGCTGTACGCGGTCTGGCTGCCGCACGTGGGTCCGGGTACCCCGTTCGCCGTGGTGGTCGCGCTGGCCGTGATCCGGTACGGACCCGGGCTCGCCCAGCGCCTGCCGTGGCATCGGTTGGCGGTGTCCGGGTACCTCGTCTGTCTTTTGTGGACGGTTTCCCTCGCATTGGTCGACGGGTGGTCACGCGGGATCGCCACCCGGTTGACCCCGCAGGCGGAGTACCTGCACGACATCCCGAAGGTGCCGGGGATCCGGGCCATGCTCGGCGGGTTCACCGGTCACATCATCGACTTCCAGCCCGGGTCGTGGGCCACCCACGTCGCCGGCCATCCGCCCGGCGCGTTCCTCGTCTTCGTGCTGCTGGACCGGATCGGCCTGCCCGGCGGCGTACCGGCGGCGGCGCTGTGCAGCCTCGTCGGCGCGACCGCACCCGTGTCCGTGGCCTACGCGCTGAAGGCGTTGGGATACGAGGACAGCGCGCGGGCCGCGCTGCCGTTCCTGGTCCTGTTTCCCGGCGTGGTATGGGTCGGCGCCTCGGCGGACGGGTTGTTCATGGGCGTGGTCGCGGCCGGGCTTGCGCTGCTCGCCGCCGGACGCGGTCTGCCCGGCGGGTTGCTGCTCGGGTTCGCGCTGTACCTGTCGTACGGGCTCGTGCTCGTCGGCCCGCTCGCCGTGGCCGTGCTGTGGCTGCGCCGCCGCGCGGGAACCGTTGTGACAGCGGGGTTCGGGGTCGCCGCCGTCGTGGCGGCCTTTACCGCGGCCGGGTTCTGGTGGCCCACCGGGTACCACCTCGTGGTGCGCCGGTACTACCAGGGCTGGGCAGCCGACCGCCCGTACGGATACTGGGTCTGGGCCGACCTCGCCGCGCTCCTGCTGTGTGTCGGGCCGGTCGTCGCGCCGGCCCTGCTGCGCCTGCCCCGCCGCGCCGGCATCACCTTGGTACCGCTCGCCGCGTTGACCGCGATCGTGGCCGCGGACCTGTCCGGACTGAGCAAGGCCGAGGTCGAACGGATCTGGCTGCCATACGCCATCTGGCTCCTCGTCGCGACCGCGTGGCTGCCCGCGCGGCAGCACCGGGTGTGGCTCGCGGCCCAGGCGCTGACCGCGCTGGCGGTCAACCACCTGCTCTTCACGCCGTGGTGAGGGCCGGGGAACGTAGCGGGGCGGTGGCGAACTCCGCGACGCCCTCGGTGAAGCCGACCCGGGCACGGAAGCCCAGCAGCGACAGGGCTTTCTCCGGGGAGGCGACCACATGCCGCACGTCGCCAGGCCGGGCACCACCCACCACCACCGGCGCCGGGCCGCCCATCGCGCCGGCGAGCGTCGACGCCAGCTCGCCCACGGTGTGCGGTTCACCCGAACACACATTCACCGCGGTGAACGGGTCGGGCGGCGAGGTCGTCAGCGCCGACAGGTTCACCGCGGCGACGTCGCGTACGTGGACGAAGTCCCGGCGCTGCCGGCCGTCCTCCAGTACCCGGGGCGGCCGGCCGCGTTCGAGCGCGGACCGGAACAGCGAGGCCACCCCGGCGTACGGGGTGTCGCGCGGCATCCGGGGGCCGTAGACGTTGTGGTACCGCAGCGCCCACACGGTACCGCCGACCTGCCGTGCCCACGCCGAGGCGAGGTGCTCCTGCGCCACCTTCGTCGCGGCATAGGTACTGCGCGGCTCCAACGGTGCGTCCTCGGGTACCAGGCCGGGGGTCAGGGGTGCGCCGCAGGACGGACATGGCGGCTCGAACCGGCCCGCCGCAACGTCTTCCGCGCGCCGGCCGCCGGGCCGCACGATCCCGTGCAGCCGGCATGCGTAGCGGCCCTCCCCGTACACGACCATCGAGCTGGCCAGCACGAGCCGGGTCACGCCCGCCCGGTACATCCCGGCGAGGAGTACGGCGGTGGCCCGGTCGTTGTGCTCGGCGTACCAGGGTCCGTCCGCCGGGTCCACGCCGTGACCGACCATCGCCGCCTGGTGGCACACCGCGTCCACCCCGTCCAGCGCCCGCGCCACCACACCGGGGTCACCGACGTCACCGACCACGAGGTCGTACCCCGCGCACCACGGCGGTGCCGTACCACCGTGCGCCTGGGGCAGCAACGCATCGAGCACCACCGGCTCGTGTCCGGCCGCCCGTAACGCGTCCACCACATGCGAACCGATGAACCCGGCGCCGCCCGTCACGAGTACCCGCATACCGGCACGCTACGACGCGCACCGCGCGACGGCCCGCAACCGGCCGACACGTAAGCGGATCGAAACAGCTGCCCGGTCGGCCGTCCCGCTCATGCCGGCGGGTGTGCCTTCAGCCAGGCGGCCGCCCGGCGTGCTGATGCGCGTGACAGCCACGCATCCTGGATCAGCTCGGCCAGCTCCCTGCGGGTCAGCTCACCGATCCGGCTGGCCCGCAGCAGTACCGACGGGTGGCCGTTGAAGTGGGCGGTCGTGAAGAACGGTGACCTCGGGTCCTGGACCAGTGCCTGCTTGTCCGCGTCTGACTCGACCCAGAAGACGATCACGTCCGCATAGCGTTGGCCGGTGTCGGGATCGACCGCGTCCGGGCGGGGATTGCGGAAGAAGATGAAGGACTTCCCGCCGACCTGGTAGACCGGATTGTCGCCGGACCCGTACTCGACGGTGACATGCGGCATGTCCAACGCCAGGTCGTGCACGTCTTCGACACGAGCACGCCGATCGTCGTCGTGGGCCACGCCTCACCGTAGCCGGCGTCCCCTATGACCATTCGACCGGCAGGCTGCGCAGGCGGCGCCCCAGCGGCGAATCGGAGTCGCGGTCCAGGCTCTGGTACCCGGGTCTGATGCCGGGCAGGCGGTCGAGCAGGATGCGGAAGCACTCGTCGGCCTCCATCCTGGCCAGGGCGGCTCCCAGGCAGTAGAAGGCACCCATGCCGAACGCGGTGTGCCGGTTGCCGGTCCGGGTGATGTCGAACAGTTCGGCGTCGGGGAACACGTCCGGATCCCGGTTTCCGGCGAGTATCGCGAGGTGGAACAGGGTGTTCGCGGGGAAGCTGTGCCCGGCCAGTTCCACCGGTTGCTCGCTGACCCGCATCACCGCGCCGGCCGGGCCGTCGTAGCGCAGCATCTCTTCCACCGCCGAAGGCGTCAGTTCGGGGCGGCGGCGCAGGAGGTCGAGCTGGTCCGGGTGTTCGAGGAGCAGGGCCAGTCCGTTGGCGATCAGTCCGGCGGTGGTTTCGTGACCGGCGAACAGCAGCAGCACGCAGTTGGCGACGATCTCCTCCTCGCTGATGGTGCCGTCATGCTGGGCGGCGACGAACACGCTGAGTATGTCGTCGGTCGGTTGGATGCGTCGCTGGGCGATCAGCGGGTGCAGGTACTCCTGCATCTCCAGGGTGCTGCGCTGGGCACGGCGTAGCGCGCCGATGTCGGCGATCTGGAAGACGGCGGCGATGTCGCGCGACCACGCCTGCAGACGCTGCCGGTCACCGGCCGGCATGCCGAGCATGTTCGCGATGACGTTGGCGGGCAGGGGATATGCCAGGTCCGTAACGACGTCCATCCGGCCGGCGGGTGCCACCGCGTCCAGCAGGTCGTTGGTGATCTGGCGTACCTGCGGGCGCAACGTGTCGATCGTGGCCGGGGTGAAGTACCGCTTCAGCAGTTGCTGCAGGCGCACATGGTGGGCCGGATCGGTGTGTCCCATCCAGAGCCCGATGGATTCGCGCAGCGGCCGCAACTCGTCCTGTTCTTCCTGGCTGAGCCGGTCGAACCCGCGGGTCAGGTTCCCGGTGGCCAGCCGCCGGTCCTTCAGCGCCGCCACGATGTCCGGGTGCCGGGTGAGCACGTAGGCCTGCAACTGCGGACTCCAGCCGACCGGGCTTTCCGCGCGCATCCGCCGCAGCAATGCCATGGGATCCCTGACGGCCTCGGGCGTGAACAGATCATATGACCGGATGGTGGCTGCTACGTCAGTCATGCCGCCTATTGTTACCCAAGGACGAATGTAAACCTATGGATGGCGCGGGATCGCGCAGTGAGGTCGGGGAGAGGAACGGCTGGAGTGGGCCGTCGACGATCCCCGGCAACCGCCGGGCCATCCCGGCGAGCAGGTCGGCGACCTGGATCCGCGGATCGTCCCGGGAGTCAGCCATCACCAGCCCGGCCAGCGGCGACAACCTGGCCGGCGACGACGCACCTGCCGGCGACGAGGCACCTGCCGGCGACGCGGCGGCGCCGTCGGCGAGCACCTGCTGCAGGCGCCTCAACCGGCCGGCCGTGAGGGCACTCTGCTCGTCGTGGATCACCAGTACCCGCCGCTGTCCGCCGCTCCAGAACAGGACGGTCTCGGCCAGCGCCGGCAGCATCGGCTCCAACGGCGGCGGGATCGACCGGTCTTCGTCGCGCAGCCGGGTCAGCACAGCCCACGCCCGGGTCCGGCCCAGCCCGTGCAGGACACCCTCGGCCTGCGCGCCGAGCCCGTCCCGTACCAGCGCATCCCGCGCGTGGAAGAACCGTTCCAAGGCCCGGCGATCCGGCGGACGCCGCCGCTTGGTCCGGACCAGCTCGACGAAGGCCGCGAGGAAGATACCCCAGTCGGAACCGGCCGGGCGCCGGGCCCGGTACAGGGCGAGGGCGGCCGGACGCTGGTCCTGGGTCAGGCGGGTACCGGCCGCGTACGACGGTTCGGCCAGGAACAGGTCGACGATCCGGGTGACGAGGAAGTACTCCTTGTCGACCAGGTGGACGTGCGCCCGGCCGCGAAGCGCCGCCAGGAACCACTCCAGCGCCTCACCCGCCTTCGGACTGCGGAGGAACTGCCCGGACTTGAACTCGTTCGGCGAGAACCGGTACCCGGACCGAAGCGCAGCGATCAGCCCGACCGCCTCACCGACGCGCAGGTCGACACTCGCGTGCGTGATCACCGGCGTGGCCGGATCGAGCAGGTTGGTGCCGGAGAACCCGGACTCGTCACAGGCGATCTCAACGACGGCGCCGGCCACCGCATCCACCGGCGGCAGCCCGCCCTGAAGCGGCAACCTCACGCCGAATCCCTCACCATGGCGACCATGCTCGCCCGCCCGCCCCGATCGGACCACCGATTTGCGGTCCGGACGCGGCACGCGGGGCGGTGGGCTCGGCCGGGCGATGGTCCGCCACCCCAAGCTGTTCGGTGCCGGCCGGACGGGGACCAACGACCCGCCGCGCAGAGCCCGATGACCGCGGCACCGCCTGCCGGCCGGGCGTCGGCCTACCGCGACGATGTCATCAAGGCGACAGGACTACTCCAGCGGCCGCTCCAACGGTCATTCCAGTCGGTGCGGCGACGATCGTAACGGTATCCATCGGATAGCTGGGGGCAGGCGGCGGCCACCGAGGCGGCCAGCGCGACCAGCTCGCGGCCGGGCGACCGGCCGCTATGACGGCCGCTACCCCCGTGGCGGCTGGGTGGGCCGGCCGGGACGCCCGACTCCGCTGTCCCGGCCGGTCCCCGTCCAAGGCGGCGGAACCCGCCGGGCCCGGCCGGTCCGGGGCGGGCGCTGGTCAGCTGTCCGGCGGCAGGAAGTCGTCGCGCAGGATCGCGTAGATCACCATGTCCTGCCACATGCCGCGGCGGAACCGCGCACCACGTAACAGGCCCTCCTGGCGGAACCCGATCCGTTCCAGGGCCTTGTGTTCGGCGATGTTGTCCGCATCCGTCTGCGCCTCGACCCGGTGGGCGAGGGTGTAGGTGAACAGGTGTTCCACGAGAAGCCGCTGGGCCGCCGTGCCCAGCCCGCGGCCCCGGTACCCGGGCAGGAGGGCGAGGCCGATCTCGTAACAGCCACCGGCGGCACCGCCCCGGTTGTTGGCCTCCCAACTCGCGATCCCGACCAGCGAGTCGTCCGGCAGCACGACGGCGAGCGCGGCGGTGTCCGTGCCGATGTAGCCGTCCTTCTCCCAGCGGCGGCACCGCGCCTGCGCATCCTTGAAACCCGGCCACACGAACGATCCCAGCGCCTGCGGATCGGTCACGATCCGCTGCAGAAAGGGAAGGTCCGCTTCCGTGAACGCTCGCAGCGCTGGCTGGTCATCCATGGGCACCTCGTCGTCGTGTAGCCGTCAGGACGTGGTCGGCCATCGCGACGCCAATGCCGCGCGCCCCCCTCCGGAAGCGTCAGTTGCGCATCCGGTTGACGAACAGAGTGCCATCGTGCCGGCGGATTTTCGAGGGCGCCGGATGCGGTCACCGACCCGTGATCGCCGGAATGGCCAACGCGACGGCGAGCGACTCGTCGAGAAACATCAGGCCGCGCTGCGCGAACTCCTCGATCGCCTCCCGGACGGTCTCCACCGGCAGCTTCTGGCCGAGCTTGTCGCGCACCGCCGACGCGGTGGTGGGGCGGTCGCTACAGGCCAGATAGATGTCCGCGAGCGGGCCCTCGAAGGTGTAGGTGCCCTCCTTACCGGGGTACCGGCCGTCATAGATCTGGAGATAGCCCGGTGCCGACCAGTACTTGAGGACCGGCCGCTCGCCCGACGCCCACGTCGCCTTCCACTCTTCGACCGCCTGCTTCAGCTCCCGGTAGGTGCTGTCCGGCAAGGTACCGGCCATCTCGTGGTCGAAGAAGTAGGCCACCCGGTCGAGGTCGACCCCGTCCGGGTAGACGTAGTGGTAGCTGCGTTCGGGCACGCAGACGCGCACTCCGAACTCCTCCGGCCGCATGTAGAGCGGGCTCCACCGTTCCATCCAGAGCCGGCCCGCGGAGACCGGCGGCTGCAGGTGCGCCAGGTGCGGCACCCAGTCCGCCTGCTCCTTGCACTGACCTTCGGTCTCGCCGGGGAACCCCCAGAGGATGTTCCACACCACGTGCAGGTCGTAGTACTGCGCCCAGCGCAGCAGGTTGACGTTCTGCGCCGCGCGCACCCCCTTGCGCATCAGGCGCAGCACGGGGGAGCTGAGCGACTCCAGCCCGGGCTGGATGCCGACCAGACCGGCCTGGGCCATCGTCCGCAATTGCGCGCGGGTCAGGTTGGCCTTGACCTCGTAGAAGAGCTCGTAGTCGGTGTTGTTCGCGGTCAGCGTCGGAAACAGCTCGTTCAGGTACGTCACGTCGAGGATGTTGTCCACCGCCTCGAAGCGGAAGCTGCGGTACCGCCGGGCCTGCTCGGCCAGCTCGGCGAACACCCGCTGCGCAGACTTGGACCGGTACTTCATCGTCGAGCCGTTGAGGCCGCAGAACGTGCAGTGGTGCTTCTCGCCCCACCAGCAGCCCCGCGCGGACTCGAACGGGATCCACGTGGTCCGGTGTCCGACGGGCGGCAGCAGGCCCAGCCGTTGCGACCGCTCGAAGTACTCCTCGTAGTCGGGTACCGGCAGGTCGTCGAGGCGGTGGCGGGGTGGCGCCGGTGGCGTGGCGACCACCTGGTTGCCGACCCGGCGGGCCACGCCGGGAATGCCGCTCGGGTCTTCGCCCGCGGCCAGCGCGCACAGCAGCCGCGGGAAGGCGTCGTCGCCTTCGCCGGTGACGGCCAGGTCGACGCAGTCGACCGAGCGGGTCAGCTCGACGCCCATCTCCCCTTCGAAGTTGGCCCCGCCGAACACCGTCACGATGTCCGGGTAGCGCCGCTTCAACCGGCGGGCCAGCGCGAACGACGCCGCGTTCTGCTGGAACACCGAGCTGAACCCGACCACGCGCACGCCGTCCCAGCCGGTCTCGACCAGGGCGTCCAGGTATGCGGGTACGTCCTCGTCGCGGATGCGCAGGAGCCGCTCGCGCCGCTCCGCCAGGGTGCCGCCGAGATAGGCCAGCTCGTCGGCGAAGTCGTCGACCAGCCGGCCGTCCGGGTCGGGTGCCGCGTTCCCGAAGGCCGCGACCGAGAAAAGCCAGTCACCGACCAGCCAGCCGCGGTGCTCGCACAGCGGGCGGTACCGGTCGACGCCGAGCCGCGCCGCGAAGTCGAGGTTGGCGTGCAGGGTACGGACCGGAAAGCCGTACCCCTCGACCACCGCCTTGAGCAGCCCGAGCTGGATCGAGGGCTGCCCGGAGTCCAGGAACGGCATTCCGACGATGACCGTCGACCACGCGGCGCGCGCCGCGCGGTCCACGGGGTCCGGCGCGAGGGCCCCCGACATGCCGGCGTCGCTCATCCCGTGCCGTGGATGACCTCACCGAGGTCATCGCTGATCGCGCGTCCGTCATGGACCTGTCCCGGGGTGAACGCGGTGCGGAACTGGTCCCGGATGGACGGCAGGTGGGCCGGCGCCTGCACCCCGACCGCCTCGCCCACGCGGCCGGTGGTCACGAGCGGGCTGACCGGATTTCCGGCGCGCGCCCGGCCGATGGTGTCGACCGCCAGGCTCAGCCGGCCCCCGAGCCGGGCGCGGTCGTTGTCCGACAGCTTGTCCTCGTCCCGCTTCGCGCCGCGGCTGTCGATCTCGGCACGGCTGACCTTCCGGAGGCCACCCGCGTCGGCGGTGGAACCGCGGCCAGCCGACTCTCCCGCCGCGCCCGGACCGGATCCCTTGATGTCGTCCGCGTGCGCGACGACGGCGCTGCCCAGAATTGCACCAGCCGCCAAACCACCCAGAATGATCCCGAAGCCGCGACGGCTGGCACCACGATCACTGTCCTCACCGGACATGGTCTGCCCCCTATGTGACCTGAATTGCCCCAGAAAAGACTTGGCCCCCCGCGGGATGATGCCTTACCGACCGGCAGCATACGACAAGCAAAAAAACGCGCCGAACGCCCGAACCGACGGGTCAGGCGGTGCGCAGCTTCGCCCGGACCCTTTCGGCATCCGGATGGCCGAGCGCCTCAAGGGTGTCGAGAGCCTGCTGCCAGGCCGCCTGCGCGGCGTCGAGGTTGCCCATGTCGTCGTGGGCGTCGCCGAGGTCGACCAGCGTCCGGGAGTGCCCGTCCCGGTCGCCGAGCTCGCGCCACAACGCGAGGGCACGCTCGTAGCAGCTGATCGCCTCGGTGTGGTGACCCGTCTGGTGGTGCGCGTAGCCCAGGCTGTACCAGCTGTTGACCAGGTGCGACTGGTCCTGGAACGCCCGGTTCAGCTCAAGGGACCGCTCGCAGTAGTCGAGGGCCTGCTGATGGTGGCCGAGCCGGGCGTGGTACCGGCCGGCGAAGCTCAGCGCGTCGGCCTCCCCGAGCCGGTCTCCCATCTTGCGGGACAACTCGAGGGCCTGTTCGGCGTGGACGAGCGCCTCGGCGGCCCGACCCTGGTGCGCCAGGACCCACCCGAGGCTGAGATGGGCCCGGGCCTGCTTGGCGTTGTCGTCCAGCGTGGCGAACAGGTCCAGCGCCTGTCGGTTGTGGACGTACGCGTCGTCGTAGCGACCGAGCTGCATGTACGCCACACCGAGCACGCGGTGGGCGGTGGCCTGGCCGGCGGGGTCGGCGAGGCGGCGGGCCGCCTCCAGCGCGGCGCGCTGGCTGGCCGCCCAGTCGCGCCAGTGCCCCTTGGAGTTGAGAAAGGCGGTCAGCACCCAGGCCAGCTGGGCGGCGTGCGTCTCGAACCCGGTACCGAGGGCCAGGTCGGTGGCGGCGAGCAGGACCGGCTGCTCGACGGTGAACCAGGCCAGCGCCTGATCGAGGCCGGTGAGTTCCGGGACGGTGACGCCCGGCCCGGGCGGCGGTAGCGCGAGCTGGTCGCGGTAGGGGTACAGCAGGCGGTCCGCGACATTCGTGGCGTGCAGGTAGTGGTCGAGCATCCGGCCGATCGCCGCGCGCCGGCTGGCGTCGCTGTCGACCGCCTCGGCCTGCTCCCGGGCGTAGGCGCGCAACAGGTCGTGGAAGGTGAACCGGCCCGGTGTCCGCTCGTCGAGCAGGTGGGCGCCGACCAGCTCGCCGAGGAGGGGCCGCACCCGCGGGGGCGGTACCCCGGCGAGGCTGGCGGCGGCGAGCGTGGTGACCGACGGGCCCGGGTGCAGCCCCAGCAACCGGAACAGCCGGGCCGCTTCGGCGCTCAGCGTCTGGTA
>Ga0066710_100002557_pt1 | contig 14787 bp, 16 predicted proteins | sample GraSoiAngelo_159_FD_79666 | JGI IMG/M metagenome (GOLD analysis project Ga0066710, IMG submission 79666) | Grasslands soil microbial communities from the Angelo Coastal Reserve, California, USA - 14_1009_16_40cm | ecosystem: Environmental > Terrestrial > Soil > Grasslands | place: USA...
GCCCGCGCCTCCAGCCAGCGGCCGAGCACGACGAGCGTGATGACGACGGCACCGGTCTCGTAGTAGGTCATCCCGCCGGCCGGCATGAAGATGTGTGGCCACAGCGTCACCGCCACGCTGAAGGCATACGCCGCGTTCGTCCCGATCGAGACGAGGGTCGACATGCTGGCGGTCCGGTGGCGAAGATCGCGCAGGAAGCCCACTTGGAATTGAGAGCCGACCCAGAACTGCACCGGCGTGGCCAGCGCCCAGAGGAGCCAGGGATCGCGCAGCCACGCGGGAGTCCAGGGAAAGATCTCCACCATGCTGCCGACGACGAGGGGCACCGAGAGGACCGCGCCGACGATGAACTTCACGCGGGTGCGTCGCTGCTCTTCGGCTCGCGCCGCCTGTTCACGGTCGGGCGCATCCGCAGCCGCCGGTCGAGGCTCGACCAGCTCGTAGCCGGCGTGCGCCACGGCGTCTTGCAGGGCCGGTACATCGGTCCGGGTGGCGTCGAAGGTGATCGTCGCTTTCTCGGTCGCCAGGTTGACCGTCGCCGTGTCCACGCCGGCCACGGATGTCAGGGCCCGTTCGACCCTCGCCACGCAGGCCGCGCAGTGCATGCCGCGGACCGGCAGGGTGAGACGCTCGGCCTCGCCCGGCATCACTTGCCCCCGAAGCGCGTGAACACCTCGAGCAGCTCGTCGATCTTGCGCTGGCGTTCGCTCTTGCCCCCGGCGCGGAAGGCGTCGGCCACGCACGTTTCGACGTGCCGGCCGAGCAGCAGCTTCTGCACCTGCTCGAGCGCGCCCTGCACCGCGGAGATCTGGAGGAGGATGTCGACGCAGTAGGCGTCGTTGCCGATCATCCGCTGGAGCCCCTGGACCTGCCCTTCGATGCGGCGCAGGCGGCCCAGCGTCTTCGTCCTGGTGGCGTCGTCCAGCATGCCCTGTACCCTCAGGGGGTATTCTGCGTCCGCCAACGGAGCCTGTCAAACGATCGCCGCATGCTCAGAGCTCGAAGAGCGAGGGCTGTTCGGGCGTCGAGGGGCGGCGGCGCGATGAAGGTCGCCGCTTCGAGCGCGGGCCTTGCCCGCGCACCCCTCCCCGGGGGGAGGCTTCCGAAGGGGGGCGGCGCCCGCCTCCGAGTTTCTTCCATCCCTTCTGGTGGGCGATGCGCTCGCCCTGCTTGATCACGAGCAGGTCGACCAGGCGGGCCAGCGGATTGCGCAGGAGCCCGAGGTAGCGCTCCCAGTATCGCGGCGAGAGCGCGAGCGTCCGCATCTGATCGAGCGCGACGGCCAGCGCCGCCCGATCCCCCTTGCGGGCGGCCGCGCGCAGCTCGCGCAGCACTCTTCCGGTCGAGACGCGCGACGGCGACGTGCGGCTCATGCTCGCGGGATGCTACCACGCAGACGCGCTCAGGATTGACGCCGGCCGAGTCGGGCCGTCAGCGGACCTGGAGCTGAAACTCCTCGCGTGGGGACTGCGCGCCGGTCGCGTTCACGGTGATCGTGACGTCGAGGCTGGCGCCCAGCCTGGCCAACGGATCGCGGCCGTCGCCCTCGAGATAGCTGACCACCTCGGGATGCGCGCGCACCACGATCTCGTGGCCGTGCGACTCCGTTCGCTTGGCTCGGATGGCGCGGAAGATGTCGCCGGCGATGGCGACTTCGGACTTCGTCACCCCGCCGCCTCCGCACGCCGGGCAGCGGACGGTCAGTAGCGAGCGCAAATCCTGGCGCACCCGTTTGCGCGTCATCTCCACGAGCCCGAGCTCGGAGATCTCGAGGACGTTGGTCCGGGCCTTGTCCTCGGTCAGGGCCTTCTTGAGCTGCTTGTAGACCTGCTCGCGATGCTCGGGCACTTCCATGTCGATGAAATCGATGATGATGATGCCACCCAGGTCGCGCAGGCGGATCTGGCGCACGACTTCGCCCACCGCCTCGAGATTGATCTTCAGGACGGTCTGTTCGAAGTCGCGCTTGCCCACGTATTTGCCGGTGTTGACATCGATGGAGACGAGCGCCTCGGAGTGATCGATCACGATGTAGCCGCCAGACTTCAGCCATACCCGGCGCCGCAATGCCTTCTCGATGTCCTTCTCGACACCGAACGCCTCGAAGATCGGCGTGGGGCTCTCGTAGAGCTTCACCCGCTCGGCCAGCGCCGGCACCAGTGCCTCCACCCATCCGAGACACTTCTCGTACACGTCCCGGCTGTCGACCAGGAACTCGTCCACCTCGGGCGACAGGAGATCGCGCACGACGCGGAAGGTGAGGTCCCCTTCTTCGTGGAGGACGGACGGTCCTTTGACGCTCTCGTGGCGCTTGCGGACCTGTGACCACAGCCGGCCCAGGAACTCGACGTCGGCGCCGAATTCCGTCTCGCCGCGCCCTTCGCCGTTGGTGCGGACGATGAAACCGCCCGGCGGGGGCTCGAGCGCCCGCACGGCGGCGCGGAGGCGGTCGCGCTCGGCTTCGTCGTGGATGCGGCGGGACACGCCGATGTGGTGGGCCTGCGGCATGTAGACGAGATACCGCCCGGGCAGTGAAATGAACGACGTGATGCGCGCGCCCTTGGTGCCCAGCGATTCTTTGGAAACCTGGACGAGGACCTCCTGGCCCTTGCGCAGCACCTCTTCGATGGGATGCCGCGGCTCGCGGCGGGGGGCCTCGTCGGCGTCGCTCTCGCTCTCGGCCTCGTCGCCGCCGTCGGCGTGATCGCCTTCGACGACGTCCTCGGCGGCGAACTCTCCGCCGCCGTCGCCGATGTTGGCGGTGTAATCCCCGGCGTAGAGGAACGCGTCCTTGTGGAGGCCGATGTCGACGAACGCCGCCTGCATCCCAGGCAGGACATTGGTCACGACACCTCTATAGATGCTCCCGACGACCGAGCGGCGACCATGCCGCTCGAGATAGAGCTCGGTGAGGAGATGGCCCTCCTGCACCGCCACCCGCGTCTCCAGGAAATCGGCGTTGACGACGATACGCTTGCCCACGGCAGCACCCCTCCGGCCGGACCGGTCGCCCCATCACGTCGGCGTCCAGTGGCCTCATTGGAACTGCCGCATTCGCACGGAGAGAAGAAGCCCCAGGGCCATCATGGAGACGAGCATCGACGAGCCGCCATAACTCATGAGCGGCAACGGAATCCCCACGACGGGTAGCAGCCCGACGACCATCCCCACGTTGATGAGGACCTGAGCGGCCACGAGGGACGTCGCGCCGAGCGCGACCAGGCGTCCCACCGGTTCTCGGGCCGTGGCCGCGATGTCGAACCCCCGCAAGAGGAGCAGGACATAACAACCGAGCAACACGAGACACCCGACGAACCCCCACATCTCGGCGAATACGGCGAAGATGAAATCCGTATGACGCTCCGGCAGGAAGGCCAGACGGCTCTGCGTCGCTCCGGCGACGCCCTTCCCGAGGAGCTGTCCCGATCCGATGGCGATCTTGGCCTGGATGACGTTGTACGCGCTCCCGAGGGGATCGCGGAACGGATCCAGGAACACCATGATGCGTTCACGCTGGTATTCCTTGAGGGCGAACCAGGCGATCGGCGCCGCCGCCAGACCGGCGGCGGCGATTCCGGCCAGCGTGCGCACGCGCACGCCCGCGCCCACCAGGAGGACCAGCAGCAGAGGCATGAGGAGCAGCGCCGTGCCTAGATCCGGCTGCTTGACGATCAGCACGAAGGGCACGGCCGCGATAGGCGCCAAAAGCGCGAGGACGCTGGGTGTGATCGGCTGCGCCCAACGGGACACCAGCAGCCACACGACCGTGAGCAGGAAGGCGAGCTTGAAGAGCTCGGCCGGCTGCACGCTAAGGGGGCCGAGCACGATCCACCGTCGCGCGCCCGAAACCGACCGCCCCAGGACGAACACGGTCACGAGGCCGGCCAGACCGAGGACGTACATGGCGGGGGCGACGCGGACGAGCTTCTTGTAGTCGATGCTGGCCACGACCACCATGGCGAGCAGGCCGACGCCAAACCATCCCAGCTGGCGGAGCACCACGGTGCCGCCGGCCCGCCCGACGTGGAGCGTCGAGAGCGTGATCGCGCTCAGCACCACCAGGCCGCACGTTCCGGCCAGCAACGGCCAGTCGACGTTCTGAAGCAGCCTCCGGTCGATCCCGATCACTGGCTCACCCGCGGAGCTCCGCCGCCGCCACCTTTTCGAAGAAGATCGCGTTGAGGATGCGGCGCGCGATCGGAGCTGCGACCTGGCCACCCTTGCCGCCGCGCTCCACCAGCACGACGACGACGACCTCGGGATCGCGCACCGGCGCAAAGGCCGCGAACCAGGCATGGTCCTGGCCCTTCTCGGCCTTCGAGTGCGCGACCATCTGGGCGGTGCCGGTCTTGCCGGCGATGTCGATGCCTGGGATCTTCGCGCCGACGCCGGTGCCGTCGTTCACCACGGCCCAGAGCGCCTGGCGCAGGAACGCCCACACGGCGGGCGAGAGCTCGACGTGGCCGGCCACCTGCCCGGGATCGCTGTAGAGCACGCCGCGATCGGCACGCTCGATACGCTCGACGAGGCGTGGCTTCCACAACACGCCGCCGTTGGCGACGGCGGCCATGAAGCGCGCGACCTGCATCGGCGTCACCAGGACCTGGCCCTGGCCGATCGACATGTTGACGACGTCGCCTCCCTGCCAGTTCTTCCGGCGACCCTTGAGCTGCGGGATCAGCCCGAGCTTCTCGCCTCCGAGCTCGACGCCGGTCGCCTGTCCGAAGCCGAAGATGCGCGCGTATTTCGTGATGGCGTTGCCGCCGATCTTGAGCCCGGCCTGGTAGTAAAAGATGTTGCACGACTGGGCCAGCGCCTTCTGGAGGTCGACGCTCCCGTGACCGCCTTCCTTCCAGTCCTTGAACGTCCACGCGCCCAGGTGAAACTCACCGCCGCAGGAGATGCGATCCATCGGCGTCAGCGAGCCCTCCTGCAATCCGGCCGCGGTCACGACGATCTTGAAGATTGATCCCGGGGCGTACTGGCTCTGGATGGCGCGGTTTAGCAGCGGATGCTCGGGATCCTGCACGACGCGAAGCCACGCCGTGCGGTCGATCGTCCCGGTGAAGCGATCGATCTCGAACGCGGGCGTCGAGACGAGAGCCCGGATATCGCCGTTGCGCGGGTCCATGACCACGACCGCGCCGGCCTTGCCCTCCATGGCATGCTCGGCCGCCTCCTGGACGCGGCGGTCGATCGTCGTGATGACCTGCGAGCCCGGATGCGGATCGGTGTGCTGGACCACACGCACGGGCCGGCCCAGCGCATCGACTTCGATGCGCTCACCGCCGTCGCGGCCTCTTAGGAACTCGTCGAGCAGACGCTCGAGTCCGCTCTGGCCGACCATATCCCCGCGCCGGTAGCGCCCGCCCTTCAGTTGCTCGTCGCTGGCCTCGCGCACGTAGCCGAGCAGGTGTGCCGCGAAGCGGCTGTTGGGATACGTGCGCTGGGGCTCGACCTCAACGATCACTCCGGGAAGCTCGAGCTTCCACTCTTCGACCTTCGCCATGTCCTCGAGCGTCAGTCCGCGGCGCACGCGCACGGGCAGGAACGAGTCGGGTGGGACGCGCGCGATCGACTCCTCCAACTCCTGGTACGGAATCCGGAGGAGCGAGGCGACGCGGCCGAGGACGGCATCACGGCTCTGGGCCTCGCGGGGCAGCTCCCGCGGGATCAGCGAGAGCGTGAAGGCCGGGCGATTGTCGACGAGCGGCACGCCGTTCTTGTCGAAGAGGATGCCGCGTGGCGCCGCCACCGGCCGGATGCGGATCCGGTTCTTGTCCGAAGCATCGAGGAAGTGACCGCCTTCGAGCACCTGTAGATACCAGAGCTGACCGACGATGATGAGGAAGGCGCCCATGACGGCGACGGCGATCGCCATGACCCGGGCCTTGCCCCGGTCGCGACGGTCGGCCAGCCGTCCGCGGTAGCTCATGCCGTCGTATGGCGCTGGGCGTCCGCCCAGGCGAGGGCGAGGACGAGGGCGGCGCCGAGGAAGCCGTTGTACAGCGCCTGCGGCAACACCACGTACGCCATCAACTCGCCGAACGGCGCCGGAAAGTAAAAGATCTTGAGGATCGCGTAGCGAAACACGCCTTCGAAGATGCTCAGCACCACCAGCCCGGTCACCTGCACCAGCGGCTGCGTGACGCGAAGCCGGCCACCGATGGCGCCGAGGGTGAAGCCGAGCACCGCCTTGGTGAGGGCTTGCGCGCCGACCAGCCCACCGCCGGCGACGTCCTGGAGCAACCCCGCTGCGAAACCGCCGATCGCGCCGAACTCGGGGCCGCGACGCAGCGCGAGCAGGACGACGACGATGAGCGGAATGTCGGGAGCCACGTCGCCGATGCGCAACGCTGGGGCGAGCGTGGCGTGGGCCATCCCGCCGCCGAAGATCGTGAGGGCGAGCACGCTGCGCACGGGTCAGCCGCCCGTCGGGAAGTAGGCGGTCACGTCGTCCGTGCGGTCACCCGTGACGAGAAGGACTTCGTCGATCCTGGCGAAGTCCACGGAGGGCTGCAGCGTCGCGAAGGAGAACAGCGCCGAGCCGCGATCGTCGATGGCGCGCACGCGACCGACGGGAATTCCGCGCGGAAAGAGACCGCCCAGGCCTGACGTCACCACGAGGTCACCGACCTGGAGCGCGCCGCCGTCGCGGGCCTGGTACTTGAAGCGGATCGTGCCGCGCGGCTCGCCCTCGACGACGCCCGGCGTGCGTGTGCGGACGGCATGGGCGCCGACCGTGGACGTCGGATCGGTGAGCACCTGAACCACCGCGGCACCGGGACGCACGTCCACCACGCGCCCGACCAGGCCATCCGGCGAGATGACGGCGGTCTGCCGCCGCACGTCATCGGCGCGCCCGCGATTGACGGTGAGCGACCGCACCCAACCGCCCCACTCACGCGCGATGATCTCGCCGGTGAGCGTGTTCAGGGGCAGTCGCGTCTTCAGCTCGAGCAGCCGACGGAGGCGCTGATTTTCCTCGGATGTCTCCGACACCGACAGCGCGTCCACCCGCAGGCGCTGATTCTCGTCGCGCAGGCGTCGGTTCTCCGCGCGCACGTTCTTCCAGTCGAGGTAGGTGGACCAGAGACCAAACGCGCCGCGATGGATGGCGGCCAGCGTTTTCTGGACGGGCGTGGTGACTCGCGCAACGAGGTCAGCCGCGCCGGATGCTCGGCCACGCGTCTGCAGGGTGAGCAGCAGCAGGCAGACCACCAGTATCGACGCGAGCAGTGCCAGTCGGCGAATCCTCACCGCTCCAACCTCCGACCCTGGCGGCTACGCGGGGATGGCCACCTTCTTCAAGAGCTCCAATTCGTCGAGGACCTTGCCGACGCCTAGCGCGACACACGACAGCGGGTCGTCGCCCGGCGTGACCGGCAAGTTCGTCTCCTGCCGCAACAGGTGATCCAGCCCGCGCAACAGCGCCCCGCCACCGGTGATGACGATGCCCTTGTCGACGATGTCCGCCGCCAATTCCGGCGGCGTCCGCTCCAGACACGTGCGAACCGTTTCCACGATCGTCATCACCGGCTCCCGCAGCGCTTCGCGGATCTCTTCGTCCGTGATGACGATGGTCTTCGGAATGCCGTCGATGAGGTCGCGGCCCTTGACTTCCATCGTCCGCCGCTCGCCACCCATCGGATAGGCGGAACCGAGATTGATCTTGATCTCCTCGGCCCGCCGCTCACCCACGAGCAAGTTGTAGTGCTTCTTGATGTACTGGACGATCGCCTCGTCCATTTCGTCGCCCGCGATGCGGACCGACTTCGAGTACACGATGCCCGAGAGCGAGATCACCGCGACCTCGGTGGTGCCTCCGCCGATGTCCACGATCATGTTGCCGCCCGGCTCCTGGATGGGCAAGCCGGCGCCGATCGCGGCCGCCATCGGCTCCTCGATCAAATACACTTCGCGGGCGCCCGCCTGCATTGCCGAGTCTCTGACCGCCCGCTTTTCCACCTGCGTGATACCCGAGGGCACGCCGACCACGATGCGTGGCCGTACCAGCGTCCGACGCCGATGCACCTTGTTGATGAAGTAGTGGAGCATCTTCTCGGTGACGTCGAAGTCGGCGATGACGCCGTCCTTCAGTGGTCGGATCGCGACGATGTTCCCCGGAGTGCGACCGAGCATCGCTTTGGCCTCGTGCCCGACCGCGAGGACCGAGTGGTCGGCCTGATGGATGGCGACGATCGAGGGCTCGTTGAGGACGATCCCTTCCCCGCGCACATAGACGAGGGTATTGGCTGTCCCGAGGTCCACCGCGAGATCGTTGGAGAACATCCCGGCAAGCAGGTTGTAGAACATCGGTGCTCCATTCAGGTCTTGGGTTCAGGCTTTGTCAAAAGCTCCCACGACGGGAGCCCTCGTAGACTAGCACAGTCTATGCCACACCTAAAGGAAAACCCCTGGTTTGACGCTGGTTTAGACAGCCGCTACGGTCCTCGTGACGTTCGCCTGTTGGATTTCCGAGAAAAGGAAATGTTTTTCAGCGAGTTCGGTGTCGTTTGAGCCCTGGTCGGGGACTGTCGTGGGAAGAGACGGCGGACATGCACTTTGGTCAGTGGGTGTCAGAAGCGTGACCTCCGCGTCGAACTGCGCCCACCCTGACACCTGCGAGTGACAGTCGCCGTCACCGACCCGGTCGGCGACCTTCCGTCGCGTGCGAGATTGGCGCAACACGGAAGCGAGGTATAGCATCTCGCCGCCCATGGCGACGGACGAGTTCGAACTGTTCTTCGAGCGCGGTGTCACCGATGGCCTACCGGTCGTGCCGCCCACCCGCTCACGCGTACAACGCATGCTCGAAGCCACCCGACGGGCGCCGGACACGCTCCTCGGCGAGATGCCGCCAAATTTCGGCCGCGTCACTGTCGAGAAGGTGGCGATCAACGCTGTCATGGCCGGCTGCCGTCCAGACTATTTGCCGGTGGCGCTCGCTGCCGCCGAATGCGCATGCGAGCCAGCGTTCAACCTCCACGGCGTGTCGACGTCGACACACTTCTCGGCGCCCTTGATCGTCGTGAATGGGCCCGTGCGCACGCGTATCGGCCTCAACAGCGGCTTCGGAGTGTTTGGACCCGGGTATCGCGCCAACGCGACGATCGGTCGCGCGTTGCGACTCCTGATGATCAACGTCGGAGGCGCCCGACCCGGAGAAACGTCCATGTCCACGTTCGGCCACCCGGGACGTTACACCTACTGCATCGCCGAGAACGAAGAGGCGAGCCCCTGGCCGCCGTATCACGTCGGGCGAGGGCTGACGCCTGCTACCAGCGCGGTCACGCTCTTTGCCGGCGAGGCGCCCCACGGTATCTCCGATCACTCGAGCCGGACGGCACGCGAATTGGCCGGCTCGCTCGGGTGGTCCATGACGGGGCTGTGGAACAGCAAGCATTTCCCCTTGTACTCCCACACCATGCTCGTTGTCGGTCCCGAGCATGCTCGTACCTTCGCTGACGATGGGTGGGCGAAGGCCGATCTGCGAAGTTTCCTGCACGACACCATCCGCCGGCCCTATCGCGAGCTCGTACCCGACGATCAGCACGGCGAGGGCACGAATCTGAGGTTCGCGCGCACTCCGCCTGCGGCCGACATGCTCGTGTCGAAGTTCCCGTCGCCTGACGAGATTCACGTGGTCGTCGCAGGCGGCACGGCAGGACGGTTCTCCATGGCCATTCCGGGTTGGCTTGGCACGAAAAACGGGTCGCAGCCGGTCACCCGAGCGCTACAAGACGATTGACGCGACACGAGCGGCCCGTGTAGTCTTTTCTCAGGTTCTGGTTCACACTGGATGTCGGCAATGCCGTAAGGACCGAAAGACACGCCGCGCGGAGATCCAGTCCGCGCGGCGTTTTTGTTTGCCTTCCGCCGTGGAAGGCGCCCCAGCTCAGTGCGGGGTGCATCAAGGGGAGTGGCCCCGAAGAAAGGTACAAGGTACGGAAGCATGGCAAACGGACGAGTGAAGTGATTCAACGAGGCCAAGGGGTACGGATTCATTACGCAAGATGGTGGAGAGGACGTGTTCGTCCACTCCACGCCATCCAGGCCCAGGGCTTCAAGACCCTGGTCGAGGGTAACAGCGTCGAGTTCGACGTCACTCGCGGTCCCAAGGGTCTCCAGGCCGCCAACGTCAAGAAAATCTGAGGGTTCCGACCTGCAGATTCCGCCCGGGCCCCGAGGGGCCCGGGCCCAATTCGCTCCGGCAGATCGGAAACACGCTTGACAGTGTTTTTTTGCCCATTGTAAAGTCATCTTCGTTCCAGATGGTGCCTCTGATCGGGACGTTCGTGGCTGTCGGAGTCGCTCGGGTCTGAGGAACTAGCGTCGCGAGGACCGAGGGTCCTGCGGCGCTTTTTTGTTGTCCCGGACGTGATCGGGACGCCACCGGCCATGGGGGCCGGGATTACCGGAGCGATCAGGCCCGCTCCGCAAAGAGGGAAAGGGAGTATGGCACAAGGCACGGTGAAGTGGTTCAACGACGCAAAGGGATATGGGTTCATCCAGGTTGAGGGCGGCGAGGACGTTTTCGTGCACTACAGCGCTATTCAGGCCCAAGGATTCAAGAGCTTGAGCGAGGGCGACAAGGTCGAATTCGAAGTCACCAAGGGTCCGAAGGGGCTGCAAGCGTCCAACGTTCGCAAGGTCTAACGTCCACAGCGTTCATCCAGCGCCCACCACTTCACCGGCCCGTCGGGATACCCCGGCGGGCCGTACTGCTTCCGGGGACGGGACGTCCCACCGGGCCAGCTGAACAAAAAAGCCCCGACGAAGTGTGCGACGCTCTTGGTCTTTCTGGCGTCGCCTCGCTGGTGAGGCGAGATCGTCGGGGCCGGTGGTGCCTGGTTCTCCCAGGCTCGCCACCTCGAGCTAGCGTGGTCGCTGCCTAGGAGGCATCCACCTCACAGATCACCGTAGGTTTACACATCGGCTGGATCACCTCCTATCTCGGCAAGGCCGCCACGCGGGCCCAGTCCCACTCCCTCGAACCGGATGCCGACTCCCGGCCCCAGGGTCGGTCACGTCAGCCGCCGGCGGAATTGTCGACGGGGACGCCACTGGAGCGCTGTGAACGCTCCGACCGATTTGCCCACATCGTACCCCAGCCCGCGAGTCGCCCCAAGAAAAAGTGCTTGCGTTTTACTTCACGACGATCCGCTCGCGGTTCCGCTCCCACAACCCGCCGCCGATTCCGTCCACCTTGCGGACGTCGTCCGGCTTCTTGAACGGGCCGTGGGCCTGGCGGTACTCGACGATCTTCTCGGCGACTTTTCGACCGACGCCGTCGAGCGTCATGAGCGACGTCACGTCGGCGGTGTTGATGTTGATGGACTGATGGTCAGCGACCGACGCCTTCTCCTGATCGCGGCCGGAATGCGGGCTACGCTCGGTCAGTGCCTCGGCGACGGGGACGAACACCAACAGGGTGAAGACAGCGAAGACGACGACCTGGTGAATCATGCGACTCCTCCGCGTGTGAGTGAATGGTTACGCGCTCGCGAGCGGCGCCATTCAACGCGCGTCGTAGAGGAGCGTCAATGTCCAACGTTCGATACGGCCCGGCGTCACTCCTCGGAGACGCCGCCGGGCGACGTCAAATAGTCCTGCCACTCGACGGGCAGGAGCGACTGCTTGCGATTGTTGCAGTCTTTGCAGGCGGGCACGACGTTGCCGCGCACGCTCCGACCACCACGGCCGAGCGGCACGATGTGATCCATGGTGAGGGCGCGCGGCCCGACACGCCGCCGACAGTAGTAGCAGATACCGGTCGAGCGCCGGCGCTTCCACCAGCCACTCTCGCGGAGCTCACGAGCCCGCGCCCGTTCGCGTCGTAAGACATCGGCATCGATGGGCGCGTAGAACTCACTCATGGGAGGCCAGCTCGGTGGAGAGAGCCTCCCACTCGCGCATCAGCCACGCCACCTGGTCCTCGGCCTCCTTACGCTCGCGGGCGACGGCGCGAGCGCGTTCGCCGTCGGCATACAGCGCGGGATCGCCAAGCGTCTGGCCGAGCGCGGTGAGACGTTCTTCGAGCGCGTGGATCTGACGCTCCACCTCGTCGAGGCGACGACGGATCTCGCGGACCTCACGGCTCGCGCGTGGCTTCGCGGGCGGCCGCCCCGCGGGCAGCTCGACCGTCGCTCTGGCCGCCGGCGCCGCCGGCTCTTCGCGAGCGGAGACTTCGATCAGCCGCGATTTCGTGGCGAGGTAATCGTCGTAGTTGCCGAGCGAGGTGGTCAGGCCGCCGTCGGAGATTTCGATGACTTTCGTGGCGATGCGGTTGATGAAGTAGCGGTCGTGGGAAATGAAGACGATCGTTCCCGGGAACCCGGCGAGCGCCGCCTCGAGGACCTCGCGCGAGACGAGATCGAGATGGTTGGTCGGTTCGTCGAGACACAACAGCGCGGCCGGGCGCGTCAGCATCTTGGCCAGGGCCAGGCGGGCCTTCTCGCCACCGGAGAGCACGGCGATCTTCTTCTCGACGCTGTCCCCGGAGAACAGGAACGAGCCCAGGACGGTGCGCAGGCGCGTGCGGGCGGCCTCGGGGGCCACCGCCTCCAGCTCTTCCAGCACGCTGCGCTCCGGATCGAGCGCATCGAGCTGGTGCTGGGCGTAATAGTGAGCGGCCACGTGTGCGCCGAGCGTCCGTTCGCCGCGGTCAAAGGGAAGGACGCCGGCCAGGATGCGAAGCAACGTCGACTTGCCGGCGCCATTGACGCCGACGAGCGCGATCCGTTCGCCGCGCTCGATGTCGAGGTCCACGCCCGCGTAGACGATGAGGTTGCCGTACGCCTTGTGGACGTCGCGCAGCGACGCCACGCGACGCCCGGTGCGGGGCGGCTCAGGGAACACGAAGTGGATCCGGCGCGATTCGGCTTCCACTTCGACCCGCGCCATCCGATCCAGCATCTTGATGCGGCTCTGCACCTGGCGCGCCTTGGTGGCCTGGTAACGGAAGCGGTCGATGAAGCGCTCGATCTCGGCCACGCGCTTGGCCTGGTTGCGCGCCTGGGCCTCCAGCAGTTGGCGCCGAGCCTCTCGCTCGATCAGGTAGTCGTCGTAGTCGCCTGGGTAGAGCGTGATCCCGGTCGGTCCCAGGTCGGCGATGGACGACACCATCCGGTTAAGGAAATAGCGGTCGTGAGAGACGACGACGACGGTACCCTCGTAGGACGCGAGGAAGGACTCCAACCACGCCAGCGATTCGAGATCGAGGTGGTTCGTCGGCTCGTCGAGGAGCAGAAGCCCCGGTCGCAACAAGAGCAACCGCGCCAGGGCGGCCCGCATGCGCCAACCGCCGGATAGCTCGCTGAGAGGGCGCGCGAGGTCGGTGGCCGCGAAGCCGAGACCGCTGAGGATCGTGCGAGCTTCCGCCTCGAGCCGATACCCGCCGAGCGCCTCGAAGCGGTGCTGCAGCTCGCCGTACTGCTCGGTCAGACGTTCCGTCGGCGCCGTGGCGAGCGTGGTGGCAACGTCCTCCATCGCACGCTCGAGCTGCCAGACATCGTCGAAGCCGCTCAAAGCCTCGCCCAGTACCGACGTCGCCGCCGTACCTGTCACCTCCTGCGGCAGGTAGCCCACGGTCACGCCGCGCGGCCGACTCACCCTTCCGGCATCGGGGTCCTCCAGCCCGGCGAGCATCCGACACAGCGTCGTCTTGCCGGCGCCGTTCGGCCCCACCAGCCCGACACGCTGGCCACCTGTGATCTGCCACGAGAGGTCACGAAAGATCTCCTGACCACCGAAGCTTTTCGTGAGGCCTTCGGCCTGGAGGAGCACCTACCCCATCCCGTGGACGTGCTCGGCAACGATTTTCACCGTGACGTGAACCTCGCCCGGTCGGCGCCACGGATAGCGATCCTGGCCGATGTACTTCGCGGCCAGGGCGTCGATGTGCGCGATTCGCGAATTACGCTGGACGTTCTTGTCCTTCACGCGTCACGTCTATCCTTCCTGCGTGGTGAGCTCGGTCGCGCGCGCTTCGGCCAGACCCCGCAGCGCGAACAGCAGGCGGATGACACATTGCTGGACGAGCAGTGTGTCCTGGGCGAACGGATCGCTCAGCCACTGACGCGCCCAATCGCCTTGCTGTTGCGCGAAGCCGAGCGTCGGCGACAAGAGCTGGAGCTTGAGCAGAAGATCGTCGGGTGGAAGACCACCGGCCCGCAGGCGCGCCACCACCGCCGCCCGGACGGCGGCATTCCAGATCCCGGTCAGCCCTTCCAGCAACGCGGCATAGCAGGTGAGATCCTCTTTGGCCTGAAACTGCTGGAGCACGGTTGGGACGAGCGCGTTGACGACGGCGTCCCCGTCATCGTCCACGCCGAAGAAAGGACCGATGACCGGATCCGTGTGAGGCCGAGCCAGGCGCTCGAGGAGCGCCACGGCCGTGGTCGCCGGAACGGCCGGCAACTGGGCCAGGCGCTCGAGCAGCGGAATGTCGGCCATCGCTATCCTCCCGCCCGAGTGGGCTCACCTCGCATATCGGCGCGGGCGAGCTCGCGCGCACGCCCGGCGGGTACCACGAAGGCCGAAGCCACCGCGGCCACACATACGATGAGGCCGACCACGAACACGCCGTGGAGGGCGGAGGCCATCGGCAAGCCCGCTCCCAGCCGCCATGACATCACCGTGCCCATCACCGAGACCCCGATGGCCCCACCGACGGCACGGAAGAATTGGGTCATCGACGTCGCGATGCCGAGATCCTTGCGCTCCACCGCGCTCTGCACGGCGATGAGCATCGGCACCATGTTCAGGCCCATTCCGACGCCGGCC
>Ga0066710_100002558_pt1 | contig 14785 bp, 14 predicted proteins | sample GraSoiAngelo_159_FD_79666 | JGI IMG/M metagenome (GOLD analysis project Ga0066710, IMG submission 79666) | Grasslands soil microbial communities from the Angelo Coastal Reserve, California, USA - 14_1009_16_40cm | ecosystem: Environmental > Terrestrial > Soil > Grasslands | place: USA...
CGCTTCAGCCACCCGAGCGGAGGCTCGACGGCGAGTCCTCCGACGCGAAAATAGCTCGTCATCATCCGCTGCCCCGACACCATCTCGAAGATGCGGAGCACGTCCTCGCGCTCGCGGAAGCAATAAAGGAAGACGGACATCGCTCCGAGGTCAATCGCGTGCGTGCCCAGCCACACCAAATGGCTGCCGATGCGGGTGAGTTCGGTGAGCAGCACCCGGATCCACTGGGCGCGCGGCGGTATTTCGAGATCGAGGAGTTTTTCGACCGCCAGGCAAAACCCGAGGTTGTTGGAGAGCGGAGCCAGGTAGTCGATCCGGTCGGTCAGGGTGATTCCCTGCGAATAGGTCTTGCTCTCGAAGGACTTCTCGAAGCCCGTGTGCAGGTACCCGATGTCGTACTCCCCGCGCAGAACGGTCTCGCCATCGAGCTCGAGCACCAGGCGCAGCACCCCATGGGTGGAGGGGTGTTGCGGCCCCATGCTGAGGATGACCCTTTCTTCCTGCCCCGGGATTTTTTCAAGCGTAACGGGCATTTAACGGTACCCTTCGGTCGGGTAATCCTTGCGGAGCGGATAACCTTCCCAGTCCTCCGGCATCAGAATGCGCCGCAGGTCGGGATGGCCTTCAAAGCGTATCCCAAAGAGGTCATAGACCTCGCGCTCGTAAGCATTGGCGGCTGGCCAAACAGGCACGACCGAATCGAGAGCCGGAGGATCGCCCGCAACACGGACCTTCAGGCGCAACCGCTGCCCGCTTTCGAGCGAGAGCAAGTGATAGACACCTTCGAACCGTGGCTCGGCCGGATAGCGGTCCAGCGCCGTCAGATCGGCAAGAAATTTAAAGGAAACGCCAGGGGCGTCGCGGAGGAACTCGCAGAGCCTGAGCAGGCTCCGGGACTGGATGAAAAGCGTCAGCTCCCCGCGGAACGTCTGGTTTTCCTCGACCGCCTGGGGATCGAAGCCGCGGAGCCTCAGGAGCAGGGCATCAGGTTCGATGGCGGGTGGCATAAGGACTGCTCACAGGCGCGACGAGCCGGCTACTCTTGAAGGCGAAATGAATCCTGCATCGCTTTGCGGACGGCTGCTCTTGACTTTCCTCGCCTGGCTTGCTCGAAATTTATTTCAGGTAATTTTCTTGCGGGGTCCTGGGCATCCGCAAACGGGGTCGCGTCACCTGTAACCTGCTTGAGATTCACCGGCTCCAGTCCAGGGCGCCCTTTTTCCAGATATAGACAAATCCGGCGAATAGGACGACGATAAACGTGAACATTTCGAAAAACCCGAACCACTTCAGGCTCCTGTAAACCACTGCCCACGGGTAAAGAAAGGCAGCTTCAACGTCGAACAAGATGAAGAGCATTCCCACGAGGTAGAAACTGACGGAAAAGCGCTCCCGGGCGTCTCCTACAGGGGCGATGCCACATTCATACGGAGAAAGTTTTTCCCGAGACGGGCGCCGCACACCGACCCAAGCCGAGACTCCAAGGATTGCCGCGGCAAGTCCGACGACGATGATGAAGTGGACCAGAACGGGAAAGTAATCCGCAGGCATTGCAAGAAGTTAGAAGTTTTTTCGCATAGTCCCGATAAGCGACCACTATAGGGGGAGCAAATTCAGCGTGTCAAGTTTTTTCTTGCCTCGGCAACGTTCCAGCGGCTAACATCGTTGTGAGTTCGAGTGCTTTTTGCTGGGTCTGCGGGGCGGTCGCGGATGATCATGGGCTTCAACACCGAAATCGAGCATAACGGTGTTGTGTTCCACGTCCAGACTGAGCCCCGCAAGGACGCGCGGATCGAAACTTTGGTGTACCTGCGAGGAGCGATTATTCATTCTCTTAAGACCTCTTACCAGGAATTACTTAACTCGTCAGAGTACAGCGACGAGAAGTTGGCGCGTTTGTTAAAAGACCAGCATCAGCGGGTGATCGTCCAGATCCGTACGGGTGAGATCCGGCCTCCCGAAGCTCCCGCGGGCAGCACCAGTCGGGGTGCTTGAGTTGATGACTATTCACCTGAACGGTGAGCCGCGCGAGGTTCCCGAGGGACTGACCTTGGCAACGCTTCTTGATTGGCTGAAGCTGCCGCGCGATCGCGTCGCCGTCGAGCACAACCTGGAAATAGTTCAAAGAGACCTTTGGGAACGGACTCCTGTCGAATTGGGTGACCGGCTGGAAGTCGTACAGTTTGTGGGCGGAGGGCTCCCCACAAGAGCTCAGGCGTCTGGCCGCCGGTCTTGACTTGGACGGCGTCAGTCGGAAATTCTGGCTCGGACCTCCCTTAACACAATGAAATCTCCCGTCAACACTTCCGCGGCGTTCGTCTTCGTCACGCTGCTGATCAAGATTGGCGTGGTCGCCCTGCTGGCGGGATTCATCGCCCGCTTCGGGCGTTTCCGCAGCCTGATTCTGGAGGAGCAACGGTCGCCGCGGCAGAAGCTCGAGCTGGCCGCTTTCCTGGGCGTCCCGTTCATGCTGGGAGTCCTCACCCGACTGCTCGCGCGCTATCAAGGCACGGATTTGGGCCTCGAAGCCACGGTGCTGGCCGGCCTGTTGGGCGGGACCATCGTGGGATTGGTGGTGGGCATGATGGTGAGCTTGCCGGCCTGGCTCATCGGGGGAGAGTTCCTTGCCGTCCCGATGGGTGTGCTCTACGCCGTCGTGGCGGGCTTGGCGCGCTATGTTTGTCCGGACAAGGAGGAGGTCTGGAGGTTCTCTCCCTTCATCGATCTCAGTCTCTACCGGTCCATCCGACAACGGTTCAAGCACCCGGCGATGGACTGGCAGGTGCTGTTCTCGCTCGTGTGCGTAATTCTCGAGATCACGCGACTGACCATCGGCCGCATGGCGCACGGGAGGCTCAACTATCTGAACTCCAGCCATCCCTGGAGCAATGTCTTGATTGTGCTCGGAACGATGATTGGCGTCGGCTTACCGGTGCGCATCTGGAACAACACACGCATCCAGTGGAAACTCGAGGAACAGGAGAGGGCCCTGATGCAGGCTCGCGTGGATGCCCTGATCAGCCAGATCAACCCTCATTTTCTCTTCAATACGCTGAACACCGTCTCTTCCCTGGTACGCATCGATCCGGATACGGCCCGGACGGTCATCCTGAAACTTTCGAACATCCTCCGCCGGCGGCTCAAGACGCAAGTGCATTTTGTCCCGCTCAAGCAGGAGCTTGACTTCATCGACGACTACCTCGATATTGAAGTCGTGCGCTTCGGGCGGGACAAGCTCGGGATCCGCAAGGAGATTGATCCGGAAACTTTGGATATGATCGTTCCCAGCATGATTCTCCAGCCGTTGGTCGAAAACGCCATTCGTCATGGCATCGGTCCCAAAATCGAAGGCGGGACCATCATCCTCCGCTCTTGGCGGAAGACCGGCCGTCTGGGCCTCGAAGTCATGGATGACGGAGTGGGCATTTCGGAGGGAAAATGGCAAAGGATCTATGAATCCGGCATAGGCATCCGGAATGTCCGCGAGCGGCTGAAAGTCCTCTATGGCCAGGAATTTTCCCTGAAGATCGAAAGCCAGCCTGGAAAAGGCACCGCGATTCGCTTCGAAATACCCGAGCTGGTCACCTCCGATAAGGCCACCGAGCCCGAAATTGCTCATGCCCACCCCTCCGCCTCGCCTTGAGGGGCCCGGCCGCCACTTTCCCCCTTTCTCGTTGCACCGGGTATGCTAGTATCTTGCGGGTTTCGGCGTACCTGCGGGCAGCGCGCTGGGAACAAAGTAATCAGGACAAGGAAGGCTGGTGAAGGGGTGTCGGCCTGTCGTCGAGGCTGAGAGTTGTTGATAACGAAGCAGGACAAGATTCGGAAGGGACAGGGCCCGTGAGTTGTCGCGTCACGAGCGGACAGGGGTCCTGGCTCTAGTTCCTACACATTTCAATCCAGAGGAGTGAGGGACCAGTATGGAGAAGAGTCAGCCCGGGCGGGCAAAAGTTACGCCAAGCTCAATGACCATGATCGAGCCGCGATTCCGCGATATCTACAAGGCGTTTTACAAGGAAAGTTACTTTACTCCGACTACGCTAGACTTAAAGACCAAGGAGCTGATCGCCATCGCCGCTTCGCTGGCGGCCAAGTGCGAAGGGTGCTTGGAAGGGCATATCAAGAAAGCGCTCGAATTGGGCCTCACCAAGCAGGAGATCAGCGACGCCATTGTAGTCGCCATCGGCATTGCGGCGGCCGGGGTCGTGGATATGTCCGACCGGGCAGCGGTCAAGTTCGATCTCCATCATTTCGAGTAGGCAACCACATCGCCCTTGTGCGAGTTGACGCGCGGCAATTCAGTGGACTGATTCTGGCCGGCGAGGTCGGCCGGTTATACGGCCCGGGGTCAATTTCCCAAAGCATGGATTATCTGCTCGTCGCCAATCTATTTTTATTGCTCTTTCTGGGGCTGGCGGACAATCAGATGATTGCCGCGCTGCTCCCTACGTTGGTTTCTTCACTGCACGTTACGGTGAGACTGGCCGGACTGCTGGTCGTAGCGTACTCGGCCGCGGCAGCCGTTGCCGCCTTTGTTTCGGGTCCGCTTTCCGACACCTATGGGCGCCGGGCATTCTTGCTGGTGGGCGCGGCGGGATTTACTCTGGCTTCCTGGTCGGCTTCGCGCGCGGAGACCTTTCGGGGCCTTCTTCTGGCCCGCGCGCTGACGGGGCTCGCCGCTGGAGTCATCTCCACTTGTTCGATTGCGTTTGCCGGCGATCGGTTCCCCTACGCTGTGCGGGGCAAAGCCATCGGCCTCATCTCCTCGGCCTACTTTGCCGCGCCGATTATCGGCGTGCCTCTGGCCGGGCAGGTGGCGGACCGTTTTGGCTGGCGCCTTGTGTTTGCCTTCTTTGCGGGTTTGTCCCTTGTCGTGTTCTTCGTGTCCCTGAGACTGCCTAAGGATGACCGAGCGTCTGCGCTCAGCTCCGCCGGGTTTCAGGCCTCTGTCCAGGCTTTCCGGTCTTTTCTCAAACGGCGCGACATCCGCGCGGCACTTTGTATTGCTTTCCTGGTTTCGGGCGGGTTGGTGGGCTTCATCACATACATCGGGCAGTGGCTGCACGACCGCTTCTCGATCGCAACCGGTGAAATCACGATGGTGTTCATGGCAGGCGGTCTCGCCTCGCTCGTTGGCGCGCCTCTCGGCGGGATGCTCTCGGACAAATGGGGGAAGCGCACGGTTTCCATCGCCAGTAACATCGAACTGGCTCTTGCAGTGGCTCTTGTGCCTTTCTTGCGCTGGGGGCCGGCGCTCTTTCTGGTCTTTGGGGCTACGGGGCTTGGGGCTGCTTTCCGGCAGGGACCGCTGACGGCACTCATGACGGAACTGGTCCCCGCCGCCCGGCGCGGGGCCTTCATCGCGCTGCGAAACATCTCTTCGCAAATCGGCATCGGCATTGCGGCGCTCGCGGGAGGAATTCTGTACCAGTGGCACGGGTATTTCGCGGTGGCCTCGCTCTGCGCGGCGATGACGGCCCTGGTAGCAGTCTTGCTCGCCACCCACATCATCGAGCCGCAACCTGCGGCGGACCGGTCGATCTAGCGGCGCTGGGTGGCTCGCTGGCGGCCGGTGGACGGGATTTCTGTGACGGAGGTGGGGTCAAAACCCCGCTTGTTGGCCCAGAAAGGACTTACGCTCTGATTACAGCAAGAACAATTTGGAGAGTAACGCGGAATGTCCTTCTGATTTTCGCCGCGCTCGCGGCAGTCTTTTTCTTCGTCGTCGTGCCCTGGCTGATGGCGGGCCTCGTTACCACCAGCCGCTTTCACTTCCCGGACCCGAACGACGGCAAGACGCCGAAGTCATACGGGTTGAATTTCCGGTGGATTGAGTTCCCCTCGCCCGACGGCGTGCCGCTCAAAGGTTGGTACATCCCGGCGGAGGGGAAGGCGCGGGGAACGATCGTTTACGCTCACGGCCACAACCGCACGCGGGTCGAGATGCTGCCGGAAGCTGCGTTCGCCCGCGGCCTGGGATACAACGGCCTCCCCTTCGATTTGCGCCACCAGGGCCGGAGCGGGGGAAACGTCTCCACCGTGGGGTACTCGGAACGTCTGGATTTGGTGGGCGCCGTCCGATACGTCCTGGACACGGAAAAAGTTAACAGGCCGGTCATCCTGTGGGGCGTCTCGATGGGCGCAGCCGCTTCGCTCTTGGCTGCTGCGGAGTGCCCGGAGGTGGACGCGGTGGTTTCCGACAGCTCGTTCCTTTCCTTCTCCGACACTGTGAAACATCACTTCAAGATGTTTTTTGGCCTCCCAAGCTTTCCGATCGCTGATGAAATCATCTATTGCACGGCGTACCGGGGCCATTTCCATGCCTCCGACTTTGATTTGGTCAAGGCCGTCGAGCGGATCGGGGAGCGACCCGTCCTGTTCATCGGTGTCGCGGGTGACCGCCGCATGCCGCCGAATATCGCGCGCGAGCTGTACGCTCACTGCGCAAGCCCCCACCGGGCGCTCGTCATCCTGCCGGGCACGCGGCATGGAGAAGGGTTCAAGGACGCTCCGCAAGATTACCAGCAAGCCGTCCGTCAATTTCTGGCGCGCGTCGCCAGTGAGCCCAACGCACAGGAGGTGTCTCATGGGTACCGAGTCACAGGCGATCAAACAGGGCCCGCTCCAAAGCCTTAAATGGATTCGCGGTTCGCTGATTTTTCTGGCACTCCTCGTGGTCGCTCGCTTCTTTCTGGAAGTGGTCGGCGTGTCCCCCTCGACGACCCGTTATCTGTCGAGTTCGGCCGCGGTTTTTCTCATTGCCATATACCTCGGGACGGTCGCGCCGCTGCGCGGGGTGACCAGGACCGTCAATCTCATCCTGCCTGCCGTCATCCTGGCGGCGTGGATGGAAGTATGGGTCGTTCTCGCAACTCTGGTTTCCGCAGTCTTGCGCCTGGAGCGGAGCCACTTTGCCGACAAGGAGGATTACGGCAACTGGTCCCACCTCGGGCAGCACATCTGGGGGCACATGGAGGAACTCGTTGTCTTCGGTGTTTCTGCGCTGGTCCTCATGTCCGTGACTTTTTTGCTTCGTCGCTGGCCGGTGACGGTCGGCCCCGGCGCAATCCTGGCGGCGCTCGTCGTTCTTCGTTATTGGGCGGAAGCGATGGACATCGCCCCGACGACGGCCGCTGCGTGGAGCTCAACTGTGGCGGTGCTTGTGTGCGGCTTCTATCTCGGCGGTGTGGGCCCGCGCGTGGGCCTGAATTCTGCGGCGCAACTTTTCATACCGTCCATCGTCATCGGATGGGTATGGAGGTTTTGGGCGTTTCTGGCCGCGGTCCTCAGCGCCTCCTTCCCCTTCTACAGGACACATTTCTTTGATCCCTCCGGCGGTCGAACCTTCGTCCGGCTGGCGCAGCTTCTGGGGGCCAGTATTCTCGAGGGATTCGTGGCCGGGCTCGTGGTCTGGGGAACCGCAATCTGGATTTCTCGAGCCACGCGTCGCGCGGTAGCGACGTAAAGGGCGCGGGGAGTCAGCGGAACCGATTTCGATTCGCGCGCGTTCTCGGACCTCTGAGGAGCGCCGGGGGCCGACAACCTGAGCGCAGGTCGAACCGACCATGAGGAGAGGGAAGGGCCGGCGTAGTTTCCTCTCAAATTCCGGCTACGACGCGCTCGTAGAGCTTTTCGTAGAGGGGAATAATCCGGCTACTGCAGAACTGGCTCAGCGCGCGCTCGCGAGCGGCCTTCCCCATCCGCTCTTGACGGCCGGCGTCGGTCAGGATTTCAAGGGCGCGCGCAGCCATGGTCTTGGTATCGCGCGGCGTCACCAGATAACCCTCAACCCCGTCACGGACGACCTCCGGCACGCCCCCGACCCGGGAACAGACTGCGGGCACCCCGCAGGCCATCGCTTCCAGCACCGCAAGCCCAAAGGACTCAAGATCGCTCGGCAGGAGCATCAGGTCCGCGCAATTCAGCAATCCCTGCACCTGGTTCTGTTTGCCTAGGAAAGTCACAGCACTTGCCAGGCCGTTCTGATGAACCAGCCACTCGGCGGTTGCGCGGTCAGGGCCGTCGCCAATCATCAGCAGCTTGGCCGGGATCTCCTTTCGCACCAGGGCGAAAATTTCGATGACGTCCGGCACGCGCTTGACGGGCCGGAAGTTTGAGAGATGGACCAGGACTTTTTCATTCCCGGGCGCGAACTCCGCCCGCCGGGAGTTATCCTTGGCAGGCTGAAAGACGTCGCAGTTTACGAAGTTGGGGATCATTTCGATGGGGCGCTGGACATCGAATTCCTTCAGCGTCACCTGTCGCAGGTATTCCGAGATGGCCGTGACAGCATTGCTTTCCTCGATCGAAAAGCGTGTGATGGGCAAATACGACCGGTCGATTCCGACAAGGGTGATATCCGTTCCGTGGAGCGTCGTTACAAATGGGACGCGGCGGGGCCGGAGCATCGCGCGCGCCAGGTAGGCGCTCACCGAATGGGGAATGGCGTAATGGACGTGCAGAAGGTCGAGAGGTTCGCTCGCCGCCACGTTGTACATTTGCGTCGCAAGCGCCAGGGCATAGGGGGGATGGTCGAACAAGGGATAATTCATCACTTCCACTTCATGGAAGTGAATGCGTTCAGAAGCCTCCGTGATGCGGACGGGAACGGCGTAGCTGATGAAGTGGACTTCGTGCCCACGCGCCGCCAACTCGAGACCCAGCTCGGTGGCTACCACACCACTCCCGCCGTAAGTCGGATAACACGTGATACCAATCTTCATGCGGATTGGGGAGTCCTGCCTCGTTCCCGAGGGCGTCTAGTGCCGTTCCAACTACTTGGGGCTATTTCCGTGGGCAACGCTTTCGAGCAATCTCGAAAGGCTTCGGCTTAAGCTTTTCGCCACATTAAGTTGGAACGACACTAGGAGGGGTTCTCGGGTTTCTTCGCTCCGGCTGGAGCTGCCGCCAGCACGATTATCTCCTTTACTTTTCGGCGATCGCCGCTCTGCTCATAGTAAACAATCACCGTGGCGCCCGGCGTGAGCTCCGTCAGCTTGATTTTCGCCCCGTTTGCCAACGCCACCCGCACGCCCTTTGTCACGGGGAACACTTCGGTGTTGCCGCCCTGCACGGTGTTCACATTCAGCAATTTACGTTTCAGGTCGAGGGACTGTACAGTTCCACTGAAGGCCTGGCGGGAGGGCCCTGAAGTAATTTTATCCAAACCCGGGACTTTCGTCTTGCGCTCCTCCTGGGCGTTGCCGGGCGCAAAGAAGGATATCGTCGCGATGACGAATGCCAGGACGGCCGGCTCTATCTTGCGAAGCCTGCGGGCTGAAGCGGCTAAAGGTGTTGATTCAGGCTCCCCTCGAGCTTGCAGTCTTACGCGGGGCCTGCAGGATGCGGCTCGTTCGGAGTCAATGGAGGAATTCAATCGGCGACTCCCTGAGAAGTCTCAGCCGGCCGAGCTCAGCGATCTGCGAGTGCGGTCGGGCGTGAAAGTTTGCGGCGTGAAGGAAGTCCCGGTCCTTTGGGCGGCCTATCCTCGGGTACTGAAAAAGTCTCTTTCGGCCGCGCGGAGCATCGCCCAAGGGCGCCAGACGCCAGCGGGGTCATTCGCCGTTGTTCTGGGCTGCGAGGTTGCCATCTCCACCGCCCTTGGCTTCGTTCTCCTTGTACATGTACCGGATAGACGATTTCATGATCAGGAGATTGGGCTCGTTCGTGCGATGGACTTTAATGCAGGTCTTGTCGTACCACTCGATGACTCCGTGAATTCCTTCGCCGGTGTCGAGGACGACGACCATCGGCGTGCGGGCCTGCATTTGCTTGATATAGTAGAAATTCTCCGCGTTCGTCTGCTCCGGTGGAGCAGGTTTCTTCCGCTGCAGGCGCGTGCCCATCTGGTCCTGGACTTCCGACAGCGTTGGACGGATCAGTTTTCGGTTCACTCTTTTACACTCCTTACGCCCCATCCACCGGGGCTCGGCGATTTGGGGTTGCAGTCACGTCAAGGGGCATTCCAAGCGCCCGCTCATTTAGGGTAGATGCCGATGCGAGTGGATCGGTTCCCTCGTGTCCCTAAACTACCGCCAGGAAATTGCTGTAAATATAGTGAGTTTATCACAGCTCCCCGCGAACCGCAATCCGGCTTTGCCCTATCCGCTGTTGACGGCCTCCGGGCACGTCGCTCCGGGCGAAGGCCTGGACCTGGCAGGCACAAATTCTGCTGGCCTTCCTCTTTGTTCCGGTCAAGACCCGGCCTGGTTGAGTGCGGCTCGGGGTCACACCTCCTCTCGCCCGAGCGCGGCCACAAGGTCAACCGCCAGTGCGTCTAATCCTAATTGCTGGCTTACGTTGCGCGTTTGCAGGCGATAGGCTTGGTCAAGACCAGCTTTCATTGTTTCAACCCCCGCGAGCCCCAGCTCGGAGGCCCACGAATTGAGTCGGTCCACAAGGTCTACATTGACCAACTCAGATTCTCGACCGCCCTCAAGGATCAGCAGGAGGTCTCGCAGCAGCGTATACCCGATTCTAAGCGTCTCATCGAGGCCTTTCCGATCTTCGGTCAGGGCGCGGGTGGACTCGAACAGGGCCTTCCAGTCCGGCGCGACTTCGGAGCGCGGCCCCCTGCCGAGGGCACTACCGAGGAAGTCGAGCCAGGGCTGGCGGCGGCGTTCGAAATCAGCCAGGTTGAAAGCTCTTGCCCGGCTCACGCTGCCGGCCGTTGCGCGGGCTGCAAGCAGTCGCTTCGCCTTTGGCACCTGCCTCTCACGCTCGAGCAGGTCGCTGACAACGGACTCTTCGACCTGGACAAATTGCACCCGCAAGCAACGCGAGCGGATGGTGGGGCGCAATTCGTGGGGGTTGGGACAGACGAGCACAAAAGTTGTGGTGTCAGGAGGCTCTTCGAGCATTTTGAGCAACAGGTCAGCCGCCTGCCAGTGGATCGCCTGTGTCTGGTCAAAGATGAGGACGCGGCGAGGCAGCTCGAAAGGCCGCGCATAGGCCACATTCCGCACCTCCCGCACCTGCTCCATCAGAATGTAGCGCGTGATGGGTTCGATGAGTTGGACGTCGAAATAGACCAAACCCTCGACGCGTCTTTGGGCGTCCTTAATTTCCCGGCGCCGGGTGAGATCATCGCGCGCGGCTGCAAACATCCCCTCGACTTTGCGGCAAGCAGCGCATTCGCCGCAAAAATCGTTGCCCGCCGGCTCGCGTCGCTCGCAGTTGAGCGCCTTAGCGAGCATGAAAGCCAGCGTCTTTTTCCCGACTCCGTCCGGACCCGAAAAAAGGAGCGCTCCCGGGACGCGGCCGGATGCGAGGAGATCGCGAACCGCGTTGACCGCACCGGAGTTCCCAAGGAACGATGCAAAACCCATAACGTTTAATGATGGCTTACGAACATCATCTCCGGCAGACCATCGGAAGTCGCGGCCCGCCCGCGATTTCTGCGCTCGGTACCCATTCTCGTTCCGGCCAGTGACGGAAGGCTACCGGCCCTTATGCCGCGGAAGTAGCCTGTCGACCAGGCGGCGGATCTTCGCCTGGACTTGAGCCGCCGGCCCGCCGGCGTGGACGACTTTGACGCGCCTCGGGTCGCGCCGCGCAATGGCGAGGTACCCGGCTCGGACCAGCGACTGGAAGTTGAGACCTTGTGCCTCGAAGATTCCAATCCTCTTAGTTCCGCGGGCGGCGCGCCCCCGGACTCGCGTGAACGCTGTCCGCGGGTCAACGTCAAGCAAAATCGTCAGGTCCGGTTGAGTGCGGCCGCAGATGATACGGTCGAGCGACTCAACGGTCCGGATTCCCAGCTTCCGCCCGTAGCCCTGGTAAGCTCTGCTCGCGTCATTGAACCGGTCGCTGACCACGACCTCGCCGCGGGACAGCGCCGGGCGGATGACCTCATCGAGGTGCTGGGCGCGCGCGGCGTACATTAGCGCGAGTTCGGTCAACGGATGACGTTTCGAGGAGAAGCGACTGCGCTGGCCGCGGGAAGGCAGGAAAAAGAGGCGACGGATTTGCTCGCCCATCGCCGTGCCGCCCGGCTCGCGAGTAGCGCAAACTCGATACCCCAACGCCCGCAGGTGGTTAACGAGAAGGCGCTGGTGAGTGCTCTTGCCCGACCCATCAATCCCTTCGAGCGTGATAAAAAGTCCCGGGGACTTCAATTGACTCCTTATCTTAATCTGGGCTTCGCAGGGTGGTGCAGTCGCCTCCTTTTGGAATGGGCAATCATACCTGCGCGGAGCGACGGCCCCAAGAGATTATCGCCAAATTGGGTTCGAGTCGCCCGGTGGGTCGGTGTACTCGGATTCCAAGCCTGGGCCGTTTCCGCATTGCATTCAGCTCAATTGATCCTTCCGGCGCTAGGATACAATTGACGGCCAACATGGGGCAACGGAAGTAGTCAGCCGCTAGCGGGCAACCGCCGGCTCGTTCAGCCATGGACTTTGAAGAAAATATCGGGCACGTGCGGGAGAGGATTGCCAACGCCTGTCGCCGGGCCGGACGGCGGCCGGAGGAAGTGAAACTGGTGGCAGTCTCGAAGACCGTCCCTCCGGATCTCATTCGCCGCGCGTTTGAAGCCGGCTTGCGCGATTTCGGCGAGAATCGCGTGCAGGAGGCGAACGCAAAGCGGCCCGCCCTCTCGGATTTAACCGTCACCTGGCACATGGTCGGCCACTTGCAATCGAACAAGGCCAAACTTGCCCGCGAGCTCTTCCATGTGGTGCACTCAGTGGATTCGTTGCGCCTCGCGCAAAAGCTCGACCAGGCTGCGGTCTGCTCCGATGACAAGCTCCCAGTCTTGCTCCAGGTGAACCTCGGTGATGAACTGACGAAATCCGGAGCGCGTGAAGAGGAAATAGGTCAGTTGGCCGAGCAGGTCGGTCGCCTTAAGACCCTTGAGTTGCGAGGGCTGATGGTGCTGCCTCCTCTCTTCGAAGATCCGGAGCAGGCGCGCCCGTCTTTTCGACGCCTGCGGGAGCTGGCGAAGTCGCTTGAGGCGCTCAACCTTCCAAACGTTTCCATCCAAGGGCTTTCCATGGGCATGAGCCATGATTTCGAAATCGCCATCGAAGAGGGGGCGACTATCGTCCGGATTGGGACGGCGATTTTCGGGCCCAGGAGTTAATCGCAGGCGAGTGGGAGGGCTGATTGATGACCGGTATGGTAAGGAAAATGACGATGTCCGTCGGGGCGCTTATTATCCTGGCCTGGTACTTGGCGGGTAGCCGTGCGCATCCCTCCACGGTCTCGGCCCTGCTCAGCCGGGGATATACCGTCATACCCCAACCGCAAACGGTCCAGTTGAAGGGAAGAGAGTTTGCACTTAGCCCAGGGTGGCGGCTGGATCTCGCGCGCGGAGTTTCGCAAGACGAAATCGCGGTTGAAGACTTGAAAGAGGGCCTCGCTTCGCGCTTTCACCTGGCCTTGGCTACCGGAGCGGGTCGTGGGCACGAGAGCGGTGTGATCCGCATGTCGATCTCCCCGGGCTCGGTGAAGATCGGAGACGCGACAGACCGTAACAGGGCTTCGCTTGAAAAACAGGCATACAGGCTGGATCTCGGGTTGGAGGCCATCAACCTGGCAGCCAACGCAGCCCCCGGGCTTTTCTATGGCGTCGAGACGCTCTTACAGCTGATTAAATCCCAGGGAGGAAGCCTCTGGCTACCCGAGGGTGAGATTGTCGACTGGCCTGATCTCGAATTGCGCGAAATCTACTGGGACGATGCCCACCACCTCGAGCGCCTTGACGTCCTCAAAGACGCTATTCGCCGCGCGGCGTTCTTCAAGATCAACGGGTTCGCCATCAAGCTGGAGGGTCACTTTCAGTACCAGAGCGCTCCCGCGCTCGTTGAACCCTATGCGCTTTCGCCGGCCGAGTTGCAGGAGTTGACTGACTATGCCCTTCGCCGGCATGTGGAGTTGGTTCCGTACCTCGACGGGCCCTCGCACATTGCCTTTATTCTCAAGCATCCGGAATACAAGGCTCTACGCGAATATCCCCAAAGCAATTACGAGCTCTGCACGACCAATCCCGATTCGTACAAGCTGCTGTTTGGCATGTACGAGGACTTATTGGCGGGGAACAAAGGGGGGAAGTATTTCCACCTTTCGACTGACGAGCCCTATTACGTCGGCCTTGCTGACAACCCTCAGTGCCACGAGGCACCCCGCGCCCGGGAGCTGGGCAGTGTGGGGAAACTCCTGGCCGAATTCATCACGAAGACCGCAAATTTCCTGCACGATCGCGGGCGGACTGTGATTTTCTGGGGGGAGTTTCCGCTCAGGCCGGACGACATCGCCTCCCTGCCTCAGCACCTCGTGAACGGCGAGGTGTATGGCCCGGAGTTTGATCCCGTTTTCAAGACGCGGGGGATCCGACAGATGGTCTACATTTCAACGCAGGGAGAAGAGAGGCTTTTCCCCGACTACTACTTGCTGCCTCCGACCGAACGACTCCACCCGCGGGCGGCTTCGCCCGGGCGAGTCCCGGGAATGTTTGAACACGTTTCTTACGGGGCCGCCCGGCAGCAAGCGGACCTGATGGGTGTCGTCGACGCCGCATGGGCCGACGCCGGCTTGCACCCCGAAACGTTCTGGCTAGGGTACGCGACGGGAACGGCAGCCGGGTGGCATCCCGGCTCGCCCGCGCCTGAAGAGTCCATGTCGGCTTTCTACCGCCTCTTTTACGGGCCGAGCGCAGTGAACGTGGGCAGGGTGTATCAGTTATTGGGCCGCCAGGCGCAATTCTGGGCCGATAGTTGGGAAAGAGGGCCGTCGGCGGCCCGGAAACCCATTTTCGGCTGGTCGGATGGGATCTATTCGCCGCCGC
>Ga0066710_100002561_pt1 | contig 14778 bp, 13 predicted proteins | sample GraSoiAngelo_159_FD_79666 | JGI IMG/M metagenome (GOLD analysis project Ga0066710, IMG submission 79666) | Grasslands soil microbial communities from the Angelo Coastal Reserve, California, USA - 14_1009_16_40cm | ecosystem: Environmental > Terrestrial > Soil > Grasslands | place: USA...
GCCTGTGGGGACCGCGGGCCAGGGACATCCTCCAACCCCTCACCACCAGCGACCTGTCGAACGAATCGTTCCCATACATGCGGGCCAGGGAGATCGCCGTGGGCCCGGTGCCGTGCCTCGCCCTGCGGGTGACCTACGTGGGCGAGCTGGGGTGGGAGTTGTACTGCCCGACCGAGTTCGGCCTGGCCCTGTGGGACTCCCTGTGGAAGGCCGGGCAGGCCCACGGCGTGGTCGCCGGCGGCTACAAGGCCATCGACTCGATGCGACTGGAGAAGGGGTATCGGGTGTGGGGCGCCGACATCACCTCCGACGTGACTCCCTACGAGGCGGGGCTCGGCTTCGCGGTGAAGCTGGAGAAGGGTGACTTCATCGGGCGGGAAGCACTCGTTCAGACGAGGCGGCGCCGGCCGGAGCGGGTGCTGGCGTGCCTGGTGCTGGAGGATCCCCGGTCGGTCGCCCTGGGCGAGGAGCCGGTGCGGGTGGAGGGGAAGATCGTGGGGCGCGTGACCAGCGGTGGCTACGGGTACACGGTCGGACGGTCGATCGCCTACGCTTCCATGCCTCCCGACGGGGCCGAGGTGGGAACCCGGGTGGAGGTGGAGATCTTCGGCCGGTGGGTCCCCGGCGCGGTGACCGAGGAGCCGCTGTTCGATCCAAAGGGCGAGAGGATCCGGGCATGAAGGCGAACGTGACGGTGGCGCCCATTGGGGCGGACGACCTGGAGGAAGCCCTTCCGCTGTTCGCCGGCTACCAGCGCTTCTACGAGGCGGAGCCCGACGACGCCCGGAACCTCGCGTTCTTCCGTCGGTTCGTGGCTCCCAGCGAGGACGGGATCCTCTTCGGCGCGTGGCTGGACGGCAGGCTCGTGGGCTTCGCCTGCACCTACTGGACGTTCAGCTCGACCCATGCGGCGGAGGCCGGCCTGATGAACGACCTGTTCGTGGCGGAGGGCACTCGCGGCGCTGGGATCGGGCGGGCCCTGATCGAGGCCGCGGCGGCCGCGGCCCGGGACAAGGGGATGCGCCACCTCGAATGGTTCACCGCCGTGGACAACCTGCGGGCCCAGCGCCTCTACGACAGCATGGAGGCGGAGAAGTCGGCCTGGTACGCCTACGAGATCCTGCTGGAGTGATCAGCCGTTCCCGGCGGCGGCCAGCCAGCCGTCGAACCGCGGATCGCCGGCGATCCCCCTGAGCCGCTCGAAGTTCTCCGCCGCGTAGCCCTTGAAGTCGAAGTCCAGCTCGGAGATGGCTTGCTGGACCACCCCCCACATGGCCTCGAAAAAGGCGCCCATGAACCGCATCACCCGCACCGAGGCCAGCTCCTTCGGGCGGACCTCACCGAAGTAGGCGAGGAGGAGGGCCTCGTCCTGTTCCACCTCGTAGTCGTGCTTGATCGAGAAGTTTCCGAGGTCGAAGAGTCGGTCGCCCATCCCCGCATACTCCCAGTCGACGATGCGGATCCGGGTCCCGTCGTCGATGAAATTCGCGTTCAGCAGGTCGTTGTGGCAGGCAACCTTCGGCTGAGGGCCTCGCCCGGTCTCGATCGCGGTCGAGATGGAGCGTGCCCACGCGTATGCGTCGGGAGGAGAAACGCCGCGATCCGCGGCCGTCGCCGCGTAGGTCTCGACCACGCGGTGGGAGTCGAACCGTCCGGGGATGGCCGGGCCTTGGTGGATGGTCCGGAAGGCCTCGGCGAGCCGGGTGATGGTACCGAGCTCCCGCATGCGCTCGGGGGGAACGGGTGTCCCCTCGATGAACCGGGTGATCAGATACCCCTCGGGCCGGACCACCGTGTACACGTCGGGCCCCACGCCGATCTGGGCGGCGGCCCGCGCCGCGGCCTCCTCCGCGCGGCGATCGATCCCGAGCAGCTCGGTGTCCTTGCCGCCGATCCGCAGGACGAACGCTTCCCCGTCCACGGTCACCTTGTAGTTGCGGTTGGTGATCCCGCCGCCCAGGGATTCCATGGCCGCGATCCCTCGTGGCCACACGCGCTCGACGACGTCTTCCACTCCCACGGCCGGATTGTGACGGAGGGAGGAAGGAGGGGCCAGACCGAGGAGGTCAGTCCTGGGCGCCGGCGTCGATGGCTGCCCGCACCTCGGCCGCCCGGGCGGCGTCGATGCCTGCCAGCGAGACCGTGAGGTCCTCGGCCTCGTGGCTCCGCCCGCGACCCCGGTCGAGCTCCTGGGCGATCTGCTCGTCGGCGGCCGAAAGGTCGTCCGGACTCAGGTCCTGGAACCCGATGACGCCCATGTCCTCGAAGGCCGCGCGCACCTTCGGACCGAACAACCCGAGGTCCTTGATGGTCGGCACGATCCGCGAGAAGAGCATCCGGCGGAACTCCTGCATCATGTCGGACGACCGCACGTAGCGCAGGCAATCCTCGACCGGCAGTCCCAGGGTGGACCACACCTCTTCGGCCAGGAACCGGTCCCGCATCAGGTAGCAGGCATAGACGACGAACTCCTCGCGCTCCTCCCGCTCGGCCTCCGTGAGCTCCGGGTAGTACTCGCGCAGGGCCAGCCGGCCGAACGCCACGTGGCGGGCCTCGTCCTGCATGACGTAGGTGTTCAGGGCCTTGGCCAGGGGCTCCTGCGAGAAGTCCCGGATGAGGGCGAAGGCCGCGAGGGCCAGCCCCTCGATGAGCACCTGCATGCCCAGGTTGGTCATGTCCCACCGGGCGTCGGAGACCACGTCGTTCAGCAGGGTCTGGAGGTGCCGGTTGACCGGATAGGCCAGCTCGATCTTCTCCCTGAGGTACCGGGAGTAGGTCTCCATGTGCCGGGCCTCGTCCATGACCTGGGTGGCGGCGTAGAACTTCGAGTCCACGTCCGGCACGGTCTGGACGATCTTGGCCGCGCAGATCAGCGCACCCTGCTCACCGTGGAGGAACTGGGAGTTCAGCCACGCGGCCATATGGTGGCGGAGCTCCCTGCGAGCATCGTCGTCCATGCGCTCCCACAGGTCGGAGCCGTAGATCGGGATGTAGTAGTCGGGGCCGTTGCCCGCCGATCCGGGATCGACCTCGATGCTCCAGTCGAGCTTCGTGTTCGTGTTCCATTGCTTCTCCTTGCCCTTCTCGTACAGAGTGAGGAGACGGTCCCGGGTCTCGTCGTACTCCCAGGTGAACACGGTCTCCGCGGCGGCGCCGATCCGCCAGTTGGTCTGCTCGACCGGCAATGTGTAGATCCGTGTGCTCACGGCGATACTCCATGGAGGCCCGGACCCGAACAGGATACGCGAGTGGCGCGGATCCGGAGATGTCATTTCCGCGCGGGCCGTGGGGAGACGTTTGGTAGATTCGGGTGCCATGGACGAACAGGCCTATCTGCCCCCCGAGCGCCCGCCGCGCAAGCCCGGGCAGGAACCGAGCGCGCGGCTGACGCTGGACGCGTACATCCGCACGCGGAAAGAGCTCGAGGAACTGAAGGGCGAGGGTCGGACGTACATGGCGGAGCGACTCCTCCACGCCCGGGAGTTCGGCGACATCTCGGAGAACGCCGAGTACGACGCGGCGAAGAACGAACAGGCGCTGATGGAAGCCCGGATCCGTCACCTCGAGCAGATGCTTCGCGACCCGGACATCATCGAGGCCGCGGACGGTGACGAGGTCGGGCCGGGGAAGCTCGTCACGGTCCGTCCCGTCGACGACGGCGCTGCGGCCGACGACGACGAGACCTACCTGGTGGCGCTGTCCCCCGAAGAGCGGGCGCCGGGGGTGCGCACGGTGACTTCCTCTTCGCCGCTGGGCTCGGCCCTGCTGGGCCGAAAGGTCGGGGACCGGATCACCTACCAGGCGCCGGGCGGCTCGTTCACCTATGAAGTCGTCGGCTGTGAGCCGTTCCGGCCCTGACCGAAAGCGCTTGGCCATGACACCTCAACGATGGGCTTGAGGCCGCCCGCCGGCTACGTCCGTAATACTCCCGGGGAACAGTCGACGAGAGGAGCCAGCGTCATGAAGATGAGCACGGGTTCGACCCGATTCGTACTGGGCTGCGTGGCGGTGGTGGCCCTGCTGGGTGCCGCCTGCGGGAGCAGCTCACCGTCCACCAGCGGGACCACCCCACCGACCACATCTCCATCGGCGTCCGGCGGTGGCGCGACCACGCTGACCCAGGGCGCGGGGGGCCAGCTCGTGTTCTCCCCGACCACGCTCACGGTCAAGACGGGCGCGTCCGTCGACGTCAAGAACGTGAGCACCGTGCCGCACAACTTCACCGTCACCGGCAAGGACATCAACGTGACGAACACGGCCGGGCAGAGCCAGACCGTGACGATCAACCTTTCGCCTGGGACGTACCCGTTCGTCTGCTCGTTCCACGTGGCTCAGGGCATGAAGGGCACCCTGACCGTCACGGGCTGAGCCCAGGCGTCGCAGTCGAGGACGGCCCGGGGCCCGAGCCGCCCGTTGATCCCGTGGGCTATGGTGGCGCGGTGATCGAGGTCGAGGCTGAGTCCGGCTCTCCGTTCGAGCGCCGCCTGCGAGGGCTGCTGGCCGAGGTCGCCCGTGGGGAGCTGGACGAGGAGGAAGCCACCCGGCGGCTCCGGGACCTTCCCTTCACCGACTTGGGGTTCGCGAAGGTCGATCACCACCGGGAGCTGCGCCAGGGCGCCACCGAGATCGTCTTCGGGCAGAGCAAGACGGTCGACCAGGTGGTCGCCATCGTCCGGCGCCTCCTGGACGCGAACAACGGGCCGGTCCTGGTGACCCGGGCCGACCCCGGGCAGCTGGAAGCGGTGGAGGCGCTCGCCGCGGAGAGCGGTCTGCCGGTCGACGCGCGCCCGCGGTCGAAGGCGATGGCCATCCTGCGGGGAGTCCCGGCGGCGCTCGGTCGCGTGGTGATCCTGACCGCAGGGACGTCCGACCTCCCGGTCGCCGAGGAGGCGGCGCTGGCCGCCTCGGTGCTGGGAGCAAGGGTCGAGCTCGTTGCGGATGTCGGGGTGGCCGGACTCCACCGGCTGGCCCCGCATCTGCAGACGCTTTCCTCGGCCGATGCCGTGGTGGTGGTTGCCGGGATGGAAGGGGCGCTGGCAAGCGTGGTCGGCGGTCTGGCTGCGTGTCCCGTGATCGCCTGTCCCACCAGCGTGGGCTATGGCGCCAGCTTCGGTGGGCTGGCCGCCCTGCTGTCGATGCTGAGCTCCTGTGCGCCTGGTGTGGTCTGCGTGAACATCGACGACGGTGTCGGAGCCGGGTACACGGCTGCCCTCATCGCCCGGCGGGCGAACGTGCCGAACGGCTCGTGACCGGGATCGCCTACATCGACGTCATCGGAGGTGCAGCCGGTGACATGCTGCTGGCCGCGCTGATCGATGCGGGTGCCCCGCTGGACGACGTGCGAGGGGCGATCGAAGCCGTTCTCCCAGGCCGGTTCGCCATCGACACAGAGATCGTCCGGCGAGGGGGAATCCGCGCGAGGCTGCTGCGGATCGCGCCGGATCCCTCGGACGACCCCGGCGTGCAGCCCCGCACGCTCCGGGAGCTGCTGTCCCGCCTCGAAGGCGCCGGATTGCCGGACCCGGTGGCCCGGCGAGCACGTTCGATGCTCGAGCGCATCGGTGAGGCCGAGGCTCGAGTGCATGGAGTAATTGAGGACGACGTCGAGCTCCACGAGATGGGCGACGACGACAGCTTGCTCGACGTGGTGGGCGTGTCGGCCGCCGTGCACGGGCTGGGTGTGGAGCGGCTGCTGGTGTCCTCCGTTCCCTTGGAGGCGGGCGGCGGGATGCTGCCGGCCCGGGCCGGCCACCCTGCCGTGCCGCTGCCCGCCCCGGTCACCGTGGAGCTCCTGCGAGGGTTCCACGCCAGGGCAGGCGGACCCGGCGAGGTGGTCACCCCCACGGCCGCGGCCGTCTTCGCCGCGCTCGGACACCCCAGCGTCTCCTTCCCCGAGATGACCATCGACAGCGTCGGCTACGGGGCCGGCTCGCGCGATCCCTCGGATCGCCCGAACATCGTGCGGGTCTTCGTAGGGACGTCGGAAACGGCGGCATCAGTTCGTCAGCTCCTGGTCATGGAGGCCAACCTGGACGACATGACCCCCGAGCTGGTGGCCGACGCGGCCCAGGCGCTGTTCGCGGCCGGTGCGCTGGACGTGTGGACGACGCCGATCCAGATGAAGAAGGGACGACAGGGGGTGCTGCTCTCCGCCCTCGCCGGCCTCGACGCGGAGCCGCGCCTACAGGATGCATTCTTCGAAGCCACTTCGACGTTCGGCGTGCGGTCCTATCGGGTGTCGCGGGCGGAGCTGGAGCGCCGGGTGGTCACCGTCGAGCTCGCCGACGGCAGTGTTCGGGTGAAGGTCGGGCACCTCAAGGGCCGGGTGATGACCGCGACACCGGAGCACGACGATGTGGCGGCCCTGGCGGCACGGGTGGGCCGGCCCGTCCGGGAGATCTACGACGAGGCCGTGGGAGCCGCCCGAGCCCTGCGGCATTCGCCGTCCGTTCCATGATCGAGCTCCTGTCGCGGTTGGAACGGCGCATTGCCGGCTACGGAGCGCCCCGTGCCGTGGTCGCGTTTTCCGGCGGGGTGGACTCCTCCGTGGTGACCGCCCTGGCGGCGCGCGCGCTGGGGGCGGGGCAGGTGACCGCGGTGACGGCCGTGTCGCCGAGCTATCCATCGGGGGAACTGGAGCAGGCCAGGCGTACCGCGAGGTCGCTCTCCGTGCGGCACCGCGTCATCGAGACCCACGAGGTCGAGCGGGAGGCGTACGCCCGGAACGACGGCCTCCGGTGCTATCGCTGCAAGATGGAGCTGTACTCCGAATTGAGGAAGCTGTCGCTGGCCGCCGGCGAGGATGGCTCTCTCCTGGTGGCAGGGGCTAACGCCGACGACGCGGCCGACGTGCGACCCGGCCTCCTGGCCGCCGAACAGCGGGGGGTCCGCAACCCGCTCCTGGAGGAAGGCGCCGGCAAGGAAGCCGTCCGGGGGATCGCGCGGCACCTCGGGTTGGCCGTGGCCGACAAGCCGGCCCTGGCGTGCCTCTCGTCCCGGGTCGCCTTCGGCATCCGGATCACTCCGGACCTGCTTGCGCGAATCGACCGCGCCGAGCAAGCGGTCCGGGCGCTGGGGTTCGATCAGGTGCGGGTCAGGCACTTCGGCGACCGCGCCAGCATCGAGGTTCCTGAAGATGAAGTTGCCAAGCTCCAGGGCCACCTCGAGCTGACATCCGTGCTGCGCGAGTTCAAATCAATTGGATGGAGCAGCGTGGAGATCGATCCCGCCGGATACCAGCAGGGCCGAATGAACGCCACGCTGCCCTCCCCCGGGGTGGTATCTCGGTCTTGATGGGTGGTAACCGTCTGTCATGGGCTGAGGGGTTCCAGAGCCTCAATCGCGGTCCATTCGCCGTCGGTCTCATGGCTCTGACGGCGGCTGCGTGGAGACGGGCCGAGAACCTGAGACACGACTAGCCGGAGCGGCGGGCGCGGCGGGGAGGGCTCTCGCGTTCGGCGGGAGCCAATGCGTTGCGGACGATCTCCATGACCTCGCGCTCGCGGCGATGCAAGGCCATCCGGCTGCGGTCCTCGCCGACCACGGCCCGCAGGACTCCCGCCTCGGTCACGGTACCGATCACGGCCGTGTACAACGTGAACAGCAACAGCGCGGGGTCCTGCCGGCGGATCTCTCCCTCGCTCATCCCCCGGGCCAGGAACGCCAGCGCGCGCAGCCGAAGCGGTTCCAGTGTGGCGGCGAATCGCTCGATCACCTCCGGGCCGAGCCGGCTTGCCTCGCGCAAGAACGGAGGGAACTCCGGCCACTCCTCGGCCAAGCGAAAGATCGTATGGATGACGGCCTCCGCCTTGCGGGAGCTCGAGGTCTCGGCCTCGAGAGCCTCGGACAGCGCCGCGGCCAGCCGCACGCTCGTCTCAGCCACGCAAGCTTCGAGGAGGCTCTCCTTCGACGGGAAGTAGTACAGGAGGGTCTGCTTGCGAACCCCCGCCGCTCCCGCCACCGACTCCAGGCTCGTGCCCTGGTAGCCGTTCTTGCCGAACAGGCGGATGGCCTCCTCCAGTAACCGCCTGCGGGTGGCCTCGCCGCCGCGCCTGGTCATCGCCAGACTCGCGCCGGGCCGCGCCGCGAGAGAGGACGGCTCGCTTCCCACCGCCGCCGCCACTGTGCTCCATCCGGGCCGGCCAGCGACGGGGTCCGGGCGTCCGTCTCCCGGCGGAGCGAGGCATACCAGCTCGAGGCGTCCTCGTCCCACAGCCGGGCCAGCGCCTGCTGCATCCGCCGCGACAGCGAGCGGAAGTCCTCCCCGTCCTCGGGAGTGAGGGCCGTCCCGAAACGGACCGTCACCGGCAGCCTGCCCTTGATCGGCCACGACCGACCCCGCGGCATCGCCGCGTACGTCCCGCGGATGACCGCAGGGACGACCGGAAGTCGATACTCGAGCGCCAGGCGAGCCGCTCCGTGCCGCCACCGTCCCAGCCAGCCGTCCTTGGACCTGGTGCCCTCGGGGAACACCAGGAGGTTCCAACCCTCTCCGATGAGGCGGCGGGCGGTGACGGTGGCCCGCTTCCTACCCGTCCGCTCGATCGGGAACGTGTTGAAGGCCAGCGCGGTGGCGGCCGCGCGCCACCACACGTCGAAGAAGTAGTCGGCCGCGGCGGCGACCGCAGTCTTGCGCCGCCACGCCGGTGGGAGCGAGCACAGGAACAGCGGCGTGTCCACGTGGCTGGCATGGTTGGCCACGAAGATCACCGGCGGCCTCAGGGAATCGAGGACGTCCCGGCCCTCGACGGTGGGCTCGGTCTCACTCCACACGAGCGGGCGGAAGGCGAAGCGGAGGATCCCTTCCCGGACAGCCTTCGCTGTGGGGGTCCGGGCCCACGCGGTGGGGAACTCGCGGGCGGCGGGATCGGGAAGCCAGGGCTCGGCCGATCGCGGCACCAACGGCCTTCGGGTCCACCGCCAGCCCGCGGCGACCTTGCGCACCTCGTCGAGCATCGACCGGCCCATCACCGGACCTCCGCCATGGCCAGGGGCGGGGCGTGCAGGTAGGTGATGCGGGGAGAGCGGCCCACGGTCTCGCCGGCCATCTCCAGCGCGTCGGCGAAGTTCGCCGCCGTCCGAAACCCCATCCGGCGCACGGCCCTGCGGTCGGCCCCTACGAAGATCACGTCGCCCAGATAGTCCATGGCATGCGCACCCCAGTACCACATGTAGAAGGGGTGGACACCGTGGTAGGCGTAGCTGTTCCGGTACAAGTGGATGTACCAGGGGTCGGCGGCGTACTGCTGCTCGAACTTAGACTCGATCTGGGCCGGGTCGTTCGTCTCCGAGAGGACCTCGTCGAAGAAATCGACGTAGCTCGGGTGGTGGACCTGATGGAACTCCCACGGCACGGGGTGGAACAGGATCATCGCCCCGCCCGGTCGGACCACCGGCTTGTTCCGATAGAGGTTGAAGAAGTAGCCGAGGCCGAGGCACTGGACCAGGATCGGGTTCATGATCGAGTTCACGTTGTACGGACAGATGTAGGGCAAGCCGACCACCAGGACGTCGGCCTGCCCGTCCACCTCGACCAGCTGCTGCCGGTGGACGTTGGCCAGTGTGCGCTCGTGGACGGCGTCGGTGGCACCGGCGTGGATCCCGGTCACCCCGTACGGTGAGGCGATCCGCTGGAAGACCTCCCGCCGGATCCTCGGCGGGGCCTTGTCGTTGGCCCGCCTGGCCCCGAGGTAGGTGGCCTGATCGGCCAGCGACCACTCCCACTCGCGCTTGTTCATGAATCCGAACGGCTTGGGGAAGGTTTCGTTGTTCAGCGTGGACTCGATGGTGAAGATGCGCACGCCCGCATCCGCGAGCACGTGCCCCATCCGAACGCAGCTCTCGTGCAATGCCGAATGGGACGGGTCCATGAACGAGCGAGAGTTGAGCATGGTGTGGACGGTGTGGTGGTGGCGCAGGCTCTTGTACGAGCCCAGGCCCACGGGCACGGACTTGTGGCCGCCGTCCATGGCCACGAGGTTGATGTTGACGTAGACGAGCAGGTCGGATTGGGCCGCGCGGCGGTTGATTTCCACGTCCTCTCCGCGGTCGGTCTGGCCGATGGAGGCCATCCCGCCCGGATCCTCGGCGTCGTGGTTGGTCAGATCTCCCGGCCAGAACGAGCGGAACACCCGCTCGCCCACCGCCCGCTTGATCTCCGCGGCGGTCATCCGTCGATGCAGGGAGTTCGCCACCAGGAGCTTGACGTCGTCCACCCCGCGGCGGGCCGCCAGCTCCAGCACCTGCTCGATGATCCGGCCCCGGATGTCCGGGGTCTGCATGGGCGGCAGGGGGAGGGAGATGTCGTCGAAGGCGATGGTAAGCCGCATGCCGGGCTTGAGGAGGTCGGGAAGGGGCTCGGAGTCGAGGGGATGAAGCAGCGCGTGGCGGATGGCGCCGGTGACGTCCCGGATGGCCGGCAGCGAGTCGGGGGGGTAGATGACCTGGGTCCCCAGGGGGAACTTCTGGAGCCGGAAGCCCTCGCCTTCGTGAACGAGCAAAGGCGGCGTCCGCTCGTCGACCTCCAACACGAACCCCGGTCTGGTCATCCGGTCCCCCTTGCGTCCCCTAGTCGCCTCGCGGGTCGAACACGACCTTTGCCGTTCCCAGCCGGCCGGCGCCGAACGCGTGGTCGAGAGCCTCCCGCCACCTGGTCAGCCCGTACACGCCCCCGACCATGTCCTCGAGCGGCGCCTCGGCCGCGAGGTCCATGGCCACGTCGAACGTCGATCGCGGCCCCTCTTCGGTGATCTCCGTCCCTCCGGTGTAGGCCCCGGCGACCTCGAGCTCGCGGAACCACACCGGAGCGAGGTCCGCGCCGGAGGCGGGCATCCCCGCGAGCACCACCCGCCCGCCGGCCCGGGTCGTCCGGAGCGCCAGATCCAGGGAAGCCTTGGACCCCACCGCGTCGACCGCGACGTCGACCCCACCCAGGAGGTAGGGGAGCCCGCGCTCCGGCTCCAGCCGAAGGGCGTGGGTGGCCCGCCGAAGGGCCGTGACCGCCGCCTTCGGATCGATCACCTCGCTCGCCCCGAGCCGCCGCGCCAGGTCCTGCTGGCGCTCGTGCTTGGCCACCGCAAGGATGCGCCCCGCCGGGGTGAGGGCTCGCAGCGCCAGGAGGGTCAGCGCGCCGACCGTGCCGGTCCCCACCACCAGCACAGATGCCCCCGGCTCCGGCCGGGCTCGGAGCGCGGCGTGGACCGCGCACGCGAGCGGTTCGACCAGCACGGCTCGCCGGTCGGCCAGGCCGTCCGGGATGGGGTGCAGCTGGGAGCGGTGGGCCACGAACATGCGGCCCCAACCGCCCCCGGTGTCCGCGCAGTAACCGGTCTGGAGGCCCGGGGCGAGGTGGCCGACGGTCACGTGGTCGCATCGTCCGGTGTACCCACCGGCGCACGAGGCGCAGGGTTCCAGCCCGCGAGCGGCGCACGACAGGACGGGATCGAGCACGACCCTCGTTCCGGCCGGAAGGTCCTCGCACTGGTCGTACAGATCGCCGACGACCTCGTGGCCGGGGACGAACGGCATCGAAACCAGCGAGGAGAAGTAGAAGGAGGCTCGCCCCGACAATGTGGCCAGGTCCGAGCCGCAGATGCCCGACAGCCTCGGCTGCACTCGGGCCCACCCCGGGGCGGGGGCGACGGGCTCCTCACGGTTGACCAGTCGGAGCGGCGCCAGGGGGCCCGCCAGCAACCCGGGGAGCCGTCCTCCCACCGCCTTGGCCGCGGCGTACCGCGTCACCGACCGGTACAGCTCCAGGGCTAACACGGGCGGACGCTCACCGGAGCGCTCCTTCGGGTAGCAGCACGCGGGGGGTTCCGCCGACGCGCCGCCAGTCCTCGATGGGCCAGCGGCGGCGGCGGGCCACCCGATACAGCGACACGTCGGGGTTGACCGCCACCGGATTGCCCACCGCCCGCAACAGCGGGAGGTCGGAGTGGCTGTCCGCGTAGGCGTAGGAGCGCGCGAGATCGCCGCCGGTCCGCTCGGCATGGGCCCGGAGCCACGCCGCCCTGGCTTCGCCGACCAGGGGAGGCTGCCGGAGGTAACCGGTGTACCGGCCGTCCTCGGCCGCCAAGGTCGCGGCCACGATCTCGTCGAACAGGGGCGACAGGGGCCGGACGAAGTAGTCGAGGGCACCGGTGATCAGAACGGTCCGGTGCCCCGCGGCCCGATGCTCGCGGATCCGCCGGACCGCGGCGGGGGACAGGCGGCGAAGGATCAGCTCCCCGACGTCGTCGGCGATGAGCCGTTCGACGCCGTCGACCGAGGCGCCCTCGTAGCGCCGGTAGAAGGTCCGGAGAAATTCCCCGCGGTCCCGCCGCTCCGCTCCGACGTACCGAGGCAGTGAGCGGGCCACCGACGCCACTTCCCCGGCCCAGTCCGAGCGCGGCAGCTCGGCCAGGCGAAGCCACAGATAGGACTCCACGACGTTGGAATCGAGGAGCGTGCCCTCCATGTCGAAGACCGCGAGCACGCCGTCCTGCCTCGGCACCACCCGGACTCGGGGGGAGGGCCGCTCGGGGGCGACCACCCGCATGGCGATCGTGACGGCGGGACAGTGCACCTCCTGGAGGTAGTGGGCCCAGTCGAGCGCGCTCGCGTCGAAGGGGAAGTCCCGGCGATCGTCCTCCGAGAGGGACCGGTGCAGCTCGAGCATGCGGTCGTCGGTGTAGATCACCTCGACCTCGACGTAGGCCCCGTACAGGTCGGCGTAGCGGCGGACGAACTCGAGGCGGCCCCGCTCCCGGTCCACCCGCCGGACCATCTCGCGGACGCCCCGGGAGCGAGGGAGCTTGGACACGATACGGTCGGCGGCGTCGAGCAGGCGCTCTCCGGTCCTCAGTCTCCGTTCCACCCGGCGGCGTCCCGGGAAGCGCCACTCGGGCACCCGAACTTCGCCGCGGCCCCGCTGGGGCAGGGGATGCCGGCCGAAGTACTCCCTGACCAGCTCGTAGAGCCGGCGGTAGGAGAGCGGGTTGCGGTCGCCGGACGAGATGTGGAAGTAGGCCGGGCCTTCCGCCGGATCGGGAGGATGGGCCGCCACGGCGAGGACCGCGTTGACCACCAGGTCGATCGGGATGATGTCGACGACGCCTTCGGGGATCCCCGGGAACTCGGGGATCGAGCCTCTCCCGTAGGCCAGGATGATGGGCTCGGCCATCTTGAAGCCCTCGATCCAACCGGGGTAGGGGTACCGCAGGGCGCTCTCGATGATCGAGGGGCGGACGATCGAGAGCGGCAGGCCGTGGGAGGCGGCGAGCTCCTCGGTGGCCCGCTCCCCCAGCGCCTTGGTGAACGTATAGACGTCGGGCCATCCCAGTGCCTGGGCTCTGGCTCGCCCGTACTGGACGAGGCGTTTCTCCACCCACTGCTGACGGTGCTCCTCGGCCGCCGCGGAGACCGCGACCGGGCCGGCCCGGCGGTGCTCCGCCCGAGCCCGATCCATGAACCGGTCGAGCATCTCCGGCTTGCGGGAAGCGTCCTCCACCGCCCTGCGGGCCGTGGCCGCCGCATCGGCCTCGGCCCGCCAATCGACACGGTGATCGAGCGTGGCCTCTGGGACCACGCCCTTGGTCAGGCCCGCCACGTAGGCCGTGGAGACGTGGACGATGTGCGGGCGGGTGCCGCTGGAGGCGACGGCTTCGTAGAGACGGTTCGCCCCGGCCAGGTTGACCCGGAAGGCGTGGTCGATCGGGGGATCGAACGCCACGGTTGCCGCGCAGTGCAGGACGACGTCGAGGTCGGCGGGAAGCTCCGGCAGCTCTTCGGCCACGTCGCCCTCGAGGACGTTCACGCGTTCCGCCAGGAATCGCTGCATCGCTTCGGCCCCGACGCGCTCGCGCAGGGCGCGGAAGCAGTTGCCGGCCAGGAGCTCCTGGACCCGGGAGAACGGTGGACTCCCATATCGGCCCCGGACCAGGACGGAGACCCGGGTTGCGGGGAACTCTGCGAGCAGGCGCTCCAGCAGGGCCATCCCCAGGAAGCCGGTGACACCCGTGATCAGGACGTGTCTGCCGTTCAGCGCGTCCCGGATGCCGAACGGAGCCGGACCCCCCGGCCGGTCGTCGTCTACCACGCGGTAGATTATTGGGTCGACCCCTCGGGGGAGGCAAATCGGCCGGACGACTGCCTTCAAGGAAGCAGAAAAACAATCGAAATGAGGGGGTCGTCCAAGCACCGGTCCGTTACCCTACCTGGTTGCGTCGGCTCGGGGTCCAAGCACAACGGGCCCGAGCTGGGAAAGGGGGGGTCGCACAGGCGGGTCGAAGAGGCTTTTTCGCACACGGGCGGGACCGTCCGCCCACCTGGCATCACGCTACGAATGATTCCGAACCGATTCCACTGCAGGCAGTCCACAAAGGAGGGGAATGATGCTTCGCCGCCTCTTCATGCTCGCCGCGGTTGTAACCGTCGTTTGCATCGTCCCGGCCGCACAGACGGGCGCCGCGCCCAACGCACGGGCCAACTTCCATGCGAAGCGGGCGTGCGGGATCTCCACGTCGCACTCGTTCGCGCAGTGCATGTCCTGGGTGATGACGGACGCCGCCGGCCGGCCCCTGTCCGGCCCCACCGTGTCCGGCTACGGCCCCGCGCAGTTCCATTCGGGCTATAACCTGCCGACCACCGCGTCGGGGAACCACACCATCGCCATCGTCGACGCCTACAGCAACCCGAACGTCAAGGCGGACCTCGACACGTACAACGCATACTGGGGCCTCCCCCCGTTCCCGAAGTGCAACAAGCGGCAGGGGATCACCACGTCGTGTCTCGACATCC
>Ga0066710_100002562_pt1 | contig 14774 bp, 11 predicted proteins | sample GraSoiAngelo_159_FD_79666 | JGI IMG/M metagenome (GOLD analysis project Ga0066710, IMG submission 79666) | Grasslands soil microbial communities from the Angelo Coastal Reserve, California, USA - 14_1009_16_40cm | ecosystem: Environmental > Terrestrial > Soil > Grasslands | place: USA...
AGGCAACGACTTCTAAAATTAATAAGCCGAAAAGGCTTTTCCGGTGATAATCCGGCACTGTGATCCATCCCGGCAGCGACCCCAGTGTGATGGTGGCAGTGGCTACGAAGATGACAACGAAGATCCAAATGATTGCGGTGCGAGGGTTCAATGCGTTATCGAGTAACGTACCAAATTCGGGCGTTAGTCAGCAACACATAACGGAACAATGCCTTCATTCATCTTTCCGGCCGCGTTCTTACAACTCGATCGCGTACCGCTTCAGCTTGTTGTAAAGCGTTGGACGCTGGATGCCGAGGAGTTCGGCCGCTTTTTTCTTGTTCCCGCGGCATTCTGCCAGCGCCTGCAGAATGGCGTTTCGCTCCAAGTCATCGAGAGTTTGCACGCCCTTGCGCGGTAACCCGCCGATCTCGGTTTGTTGTAGCGCCGCAGGCAACTGTATTTCTGCGGGCAGCTCTTTCACGCTAATGACGCCCTGCCGAGCAAGCACCACCGCGTATTCGATCGCGTTTTGCAATTCGCGAACATTTCCTGGCCACGAATAATCAAGCAACTTTTGAAAGGCATCGGGCGAAACGTCCGGCTCCGGCTTGGTGAGTCGTTGGGCAAATTCTTTTACGAACTGTGCGATCAGCGGCGGTATGTCCTCCTTTCGCTTCCGTAGCGGTGGCACTTCAATTTGGAAAGTATTCAGTCGGTAATACAGATCGGAGCGCAGCCTGTTCTCGGCGAGCGCCTCGGGAACAAGCCTGTTAGTCGAAGCAATCGCCCGGAAATCTGCCTTCATCGTTTCTGTGCTGCCGAGTGGCCGATATTCACGCTCCTGGAGGACGCGCAAAAACCGCGTCTGCAAATCAGCGGGCATATCGGATATTTCGTCGAGGAACAGCGTCCCTCCGCCTGCCGCCGCGATCATTCCGGGAAAATCGTGCGCGGCTCCGGTGAACGCGCCTTTGACGTACCCGAACAGTTCTCCCTCGATCATCGTTTGTGGGAACGCCGCACAATTGAGCTTCACCATCGGTTGTCCAGCGCGCCGGCTGCGAGCGTGAATCGTGTTGGCGATCACTTCCTTGCCAACGCCGCTTTCGCCCACGATGAGAACATTGGCATCCGAAGGGGCCATGGCTTCGATCAGTTCCTCGATTTCCTGCATCGGCTTGCTCTGAAAAACTGGTGTGGGCCGCGCCTCCGCGATCTCCAAGCGCTTTTCGAGTTGCTCTGTCTTCTTCCGCAGGTTTTCCGCCTCTCGAAGGAGGAACCGTTTCTCCAATGCTTTCTCCACCAGGCTAAGCAGCTCTTCCGCTGCGTACGGCTTGCTGATAAAATGGAACGCGCCGCGTTTGATTGACTCGATGGCATTATGCAATGAGTCGTGCGCCGTCAGAATGATCACCTGCGCTTCGGGCAACTCGGCCTTGATTCGATCGAGCATTTCCAACCCGTGGGCGTCCGGCAGTTGTAGATCGAGCAACACGAGCGATGGCGAATTTGATTTCAGCAACTTCAGGCCCTGTGACGCTGTGACCGCGGTATCCACGTGATAACCATGCCGCTTCAGTAACGCTTCCAGCGTCATCAGCACGGGCCGCTCGTCGTCGATGATCAGAACGCCATGGTTTTCCGTTTTCATCACCTAGCGCTGCTGGTATTACGCACGAGCAGCGCTCGCCAGTTGTTTAAACCGTGAGAATGACATGGGGTTCAAATGTTCGGGGTACCCGCTCGATGGGAAGCGTCACTGTCGAGACGAGCATTGCCGCCTTCGGATCATATTGCGCCTGCAGCTGACCGCCGTGCACTTCTACGATGGCGCGGATGCGATTCAGACCAAGACCGTAATGACGCCCGCTTATGTTCCGGAGCGGTTCGCGTCCCCAATTCTGCGTGGCCGACTCAAAAGCAGGTTTGGGTTCGTGGAGAGTGAAGAGCAATCGGTCATTGTCGATCCTGGCCTTCGCCAGCAGTGCGCCGTTGCCGCGATCATGCTGGAAGGCATTTGTAAAAAGCTCCACAAATACTTCCTGTAAAAGTTGCGGATCAACATTCAGCATCACGTCCTCAAGTTGCACGTTCCAATTAATTTCGTCGCTTTTGTTTGAAAACTTACGCTCGAGTTCCGTGCGCATATCCGCCAGGAATTCAGAAGCCCGGTAAGGAATCATATCTGGTGTAATCTCCCCAACTACTCTGGAAAGCCGTTCCAGAGTCGCGTTCAGGCCTGATACGACTTCTCGCAGATGCTTAATCTCGCTTGTCAGTTCCTGATCCTGCGTCAGTTCAGCGATGTAAGCCGACTGCAGCTCCATTGCGTTCAAATCATTGCGCAAATCGTGACTAAGTTGTCGGACAAAACGAACCGTGTCGCTCCACGGCACGGTCAGGGTGTCCGTTTGAGCTTCCGAAGAATTGTCCGCCATAACTGCAAAATTACTTGGACTTTCCAAATGAAAACCGATCGTCCGCAGGTTCGTCGCCAGCCGCAACCTTCATCCCTGGATCGTTGCTCGCAAGATGCCGCAACAAATGAAAAACGTCCTCTGGGTCGGCATCGACTGAGCGCGCGATCTCTTCGGCAGTTTTGCCTTCGCCGAAAAGCTCCTCACGCGCTCGCTTCTGGAGCTGCAATAGTCTGCTCGCCGCTTTCTTCCCCGCTTCGACGCCGGGCTGATCGTATGCATTGATATTAACCAGCGAACCGTAAAAGCCGACCGCTCGTTCATACAGTGCAATCAGCGCTCCGATGGAAAAGGCGTTCACCTCGGGAATGCTCATGGTGATTGATTCCCTTCGTTTTTCGTACAACGCGCTGCGGGTCCCGCGCAGAAATCCCTGAAGATAATCGCCGCTTGTGATGCCATCCTCGACTTCAAACCGCGCACTGCGCCGATCGTTGCGCACTTCCACAAATGTCACAAAAAAATTCAGGACGCCGTCGCGCAGTTGTTGCACGTACGAATGCTGGTCGGTCGAGCCTTTATTGCCGTACACGGCAATGCCCTGATGCACAATCTCGCCTGTCAGATTCTTTTCTTTGCCTAACGATTCCATCACGAGTTGCTGGAGGTATTTGGTGAACAGCGCCAGCCGATCTTTGTATGGGAGAACGACCATGTCCTTCTGGCCTTTTCCGTTGCCGGCGTAATACCACATGAGTGCGAGAAGCATGGCCGCATTTTGCGCGACGTCGGGTGCGCGGGTGCGCTCGTCCATGGCCGCCGCGCCGGCGAGGAAGGCGTCGATGTCAAAGCCTTGCAGCGCCATCGGTAGTAGCCCGACTGCGCTCATCACCGACGTGCGTCCGCCAATCCAATCGAACATTGGGAAACGCCCGAGCCATCCATTCGCTTCGGCATGTTTGTCCAATTCGCTTCCAATGCCGGTCACAGCGACAGCGTGCCTGGCGAACTGAAGTCCTTTCGCGGCGAACTTCGCTTCCGCCTCGGCCATTCCGTTCCGTGTCTCTTTTGTGCCGCCGGATTTGGAGACAACGATGACGAGCGTTTGTGGGAGTCCCTCTCCAATCCTGCCAAAAACGCGATCAAAATCTTCAGGGTCGGTGTTGTCGAAGAAAAAGATGTCCATGGGATCGTCTGGCGAGTCGAGCGCGGCTGACACGAATTGCGGCCCCAGAGCCGACCCGCCGATTCCAATGTGCAGCACGTGCTCGAAGCGCTTTCCGTTTTCCGCGGTGATTTTTCCGGCGTGAACATCTTCGGCGAACGCTTTGACGCGCCGGATCGTGTCTTCGATTTCCGACCGGATTTCCGATGTCGGCGCAAGCGCAGGATTCCTCAGCCAGTAATGGCCAACCATTCGATTCTCTGTGGGATTAGCGATTGTTCCCGCCTCCAATTCTCGCATCGCCGCAAAGGCATGCTCGATTTGGGGCCACATTTTCTCGAAGAGATCGTCCAGAAATTTCATCCGGCTGATGTCGAGAGAAAAACCGAGCTCACGATATTCCAGGAAATATCGTTGAAATCGCTGCCAGAGTGATGAAGAGGCCATGCGGTGAGAATACCGAAGTGAAATTCGATTGCGGCGTCAAATCGCGACCATAACTTCGTCTTCCATCATGAGTGTCTCCACCAGTAAACAAATGCCGCATTTGTTTGCAGGCCTTATGGCGCTGGGGCTCGCGGCAATCATTTTGTTCGCTGCTCAACGGGTCCTGATTCACCTCGAACATGCCACAATCGCCTCCACGGCTCCCGAGAGCTTTCCCCTCAAAAACCAGGGACTGGCGTTTCAACGTGCGGCCGTGCATTCGCCGAACATATTGACCATTTATGGCAGTTCAGAATTACTAAGGCCCGCGGCACCGGAACGGGGGAACATTTTCTTTCGCACCGCGCCAACAGGTTTCCAACTTTCGCCGGTCGGCAGCGGAGGCGCGAACCCGCTGATCATGTTGCAAAAAGTCGGCGCACTTGGCTCAGCGTTGCGCGGCAAAAAGCTGGCCATCTCGCTTTCGCCTGGCTGGTTTTGCACGGCAAAGCCCGGCTCGCAGGGGTACAAGGGGAATTTTTCTCCGATGGCGGCGACTGAGATGGCGTTTGGCAGTGCGCTCGATTTTGGACTGAAGCGTGACATCGCTGCACGCATGCTGCAGTTTCCCGAAACGCTTCAAGAGCGACCACTCCTTGAGTTTGCGTTAAGACGTCTCGCCTCCGGACAACCGCTTGATCGCGTGATCTTCTGGGCGCTCTGGCCGGCGGGAAAAATTCAGACCACCTTGTTGGAGTTGGAAGATCATTGGGGAGCGGTGCATCACATCCGGCATCAAACAAAGCCGCCTCCGCGACTGCACCAAGAAACAGTCGATTGGCCACAATTCATTGCCAAAGCAAGCAGAGCCAAGCCTTCGGATGCCGGGAAGATCGAACAGCCTTCGCGCTTCGACAGGAAAATTACCGCCGGCTCGCGTGACGTCGGGTTCCGTAGCGGCGTCAAGGCATCACCGGCATGGATCGATCTGGATCTGCTCCTGCGCTGTCTGACAACTGTTCACGCGCGACCGCTCGTTCTCAGCATGCCCTTGGGCGGCGACTTTTACGATCACGCGGGCGTTTCGCGCTCGGCCCGCGACGAGTTTTATAGCAAGCTTCGCGCGCGCGTGGAGCAATACCACGTTCCCGTAGTCGAATTCCAGGAGCACGACGAAGACCCGGCTTTTCTTATCCGTCACCAGCCTCATCTCACAGCAAAAGGCTGGGCATATTACGACCGCGCCCTGGACGATTTCTTTCACGGGCGTTTGCCACGAGGCTGACAAGTGATCACCTTTCCATTGCTCGAAGCAGCACGATACGGCGCACCTTCTCCATGATATCTGCGGAATTCGCGGACAAAGTTTTGCAACTCTTGGCCTCGGTCGGCGAGACCGATGAGGTACTCACCAACCTCGATCTGCCTCTCTACGATTATCAGGTGCTCGATTCGATGAGAACCGTTCAGCTCATCCTGATGATTGAAGAGGAATTCGGATTAAAAATTTCGCCGGCGGAATTTGAGCGCGAACGCTGGCGCACACCGCGCGCAGTGATTGCCGATCTCCAAGAGCGAATGCGCATGTGAGCTGGCTCGAGCGACATCCCACGCTGCATCGCGTGCTACTGATTCTTTATTACGTCGCCGTCATTCTGGCTTTAATCGCGATCTATGGCCGTGGCGATTTCCGCACGCCGCCCTTTGTGTATCAGGGCTTCTAGTGAATCTGCTCCAACGAATCGATCACTGGGCCACAGCGGCACCGGAGGCAATCGCACACCTTAGCGGCGACAGAACTCTGACGTACGGCGAGCTGCGCAGGCGCTCGGATGGGCTCGCGGCGTATCTGACAAATCGTTTCGGTGAGGATCGCAAACCGATTGCCGTGCTCGGACATCGCGAGCCGGAAATGCTCATCGCATTTCTTGGCGCGGTGAAATCCGGACGCCCTTACGTGCCAATAGACACAACGCTACCGCGGACGCGGATAGACCAAATCCTGGCGAGTTCGCGCGCTGCGTTAAGCCTAACTCCTGATCAGATCCGGCGATTCTCCACGGCTGAACTGCGTGGTCCCACGATGCCGGTTCAGAAGAACGACCCGTTTTACATCCTGTTCACGAGCGGCAGCACCGGCGAACCGAAGGGCGTGATCATCACCCTCGCCTGCCTCGAACATTTCATTAGCTGGATACTCGCGGAGCAGCAGTTCAGCGAACGCGCCGAAGTATTTTTGAATCAGGCGCCGTTCTCGTTCGATCTGTCGGTAATGGACCTGTATTGCAGCCTCGCAACAGGGCGCACGCTCTTCAGCATCAGCCGCGATTTGATCGAAAATCCCAAAAAGCTTTACCGCGCGCTGGCCAGTTCCGGCGTGACCACGTGGGTTTCGACTCCGTCGTTTGCACAGATGTGTCTCGTCGAAGACAAGTTTGCCGAGGCGATGCTGCCGCGCGTGCGGCGGTTTCTGTTTTGCGGTGAAACACTCGCGCCGCAAACCGCAGCTCAACTGCTCGCGCGCTTTCCACAAGCACAAGTTTGGAACATGTATGGCCCCACCGAGGCAACCGTTGCCACGACCTCCATTCAGATTGACGCTGCGATTCTGGAAAAATATTCGCCGTTGCCGGTGGGTCGCGTAATGCCGGGAACAGAAATCTTCATCGTCGACGAGAACGGCGGGGAGTTGTCTGGTAACGAGCGCGGTGAAATCACTATCGCCGGGCCGAACGTAAGTCCTGGTTACGTTGGGCACCCCGATCTCACAGCTCGCGCTTTTTTCGAGTATCGCGGCATGCGTGCATACAAGACTGGCGACCTCGGTCGGTTCCGTGACGGTCTACTCTTCTTCGAAGGACGCATCGATGAACAAATTAAGCTCAGCGGATACCGCATCGAGCTGGGCGACGTTGAAGCGAATCTGCGCGCGCTGTCGGCTGTACGCGATGCAGTCGTGATTCCGGTGATCAAGGACGGCGCCGCTCAATCGCTAACCGCTTTCGTAACATTGTTGGCGCGAACTGAGACATCAGACTTCAAGCTGGCGCACAATCTGCGGAGCGAACTTGGTGAGCGCCTGCCAGTGTACATGTTGCCACGCAAATTTGTCTTCCTCGATGCGTTTCCAATGACGGCCAACGGCAAGATGGACCGAGCCGCGCTGGCCAGGTCGCTGTGATAAGTACTACTCGATTCAGGTCTTTGTATGCCAGCAGAGTGAAGTGCACTGCGTTCGGGCGCCTCGCCCTTACCAAGGGAGAGGGGAAGGGTGAGGGTTTATCCGGAGCCGCGGTTGTTTGCGCAATGCAACCCCTCACCTCAATCCTCTCCCCTTCCGTAAGGGGAGAGGCGACAGAAGACCCGACAGGAACCAAGTCCGTGCCTTCACTACCACCGCTGTGATTCCCTACGCGGATTTCACCTACTTCGTACTGCTGCTTTACGTAGCGGTGCCGACAGTGATTCTCGGTTTGTTCGGCCGTGCCGGCTGGCGCTGGGCTCTCCTGGTCACCACGGTCATGCTGCTCGTGCAGTATCAGGACGTGGTTCATTTGCGAGCGCATTTCCCAGTAACAGAAATCTGGCTCGTACTGGCGTTCGCTTTGTGGCAATGGCTGATCGTGCGCGCGTTTGCAGGCGCCGGCGCGCGCACAGGCTGGCTATTCTACGGCGTAATCGGGCTCAGCGTGCTTCCGTTGGCACTGGCGAAAGTGATTCCGCTCATCTCACCGAAAACTCAGTTCGGATTTCTCGGAATTTCTTACGTCACGTTTCGCGCGCTCGATATCATGTTTTGCCTGCGGGACGGCGTTATCGCGAGGCCCGGTACCGTCGATCTATTCATGTTTCTGTTTTTCTTTCCCACGATTTCCGCCGGCCCGATCGATCGTTATCGCAGGTTCGCTCCCGACTGGAGAAAAACACGAACCCGCGCTGAGTTCCTGGCGGATCTCGACGGCGCGGTGCACCACTTCTTTCGCGGATTACTCTACAAGTTCATACTGGCGGCGTTGATCGAACAACACTGGCTGAAGCTCGCGGCGCGTAGTGACAGCTTAGGTGCGCTGCTCAGTTACATGTATGCCTACAGCTTCTACTTGTTCTTCGATTTCGCCGGATACAGCGCTTTCGCCATCAGCATCAGTTATCTGTTTGGCGTTCACACCCCCGAAAACTTTAACCGGCCATTCCTTGCGCGGAACATCCGCGATTTCTGGAATCGCTGGCATATCACCCTTTCCTTCTGGTTTCGAGATCACGTTTACATGCGTTTCCTCCTTGCCGCTGCGCGAGGCAAATGGTTCAGAAGCATGCATACCGCCGCGATCCTGGGATACTTTCTGGCCTTCGGATTAATGGGCCTATGGCACGGCATTGAGCCGCACTACATCCTTTACGGTCTCTACATGGCGACGCTGCTCTCTGGGTTCCACATCTTCTCCAGCTGGAAAAAGCGCAGGCGCGAAGGCGCGCTCTGGAATGCGCTCGCGATTTTCATCACCTTCAACGCCATTTGCTTCGGCCTGCTAATCTTCTCTGGGCGCATCGGCGCTCCGCCGGTTGTACAACAACCGCCTGAGAAAGCATCGACGCTGAAGCCTAGCTCTCCGGATTTATAGGAAAATGTTTGTTCTTGAGGCGCTCCGGCACGGCTTTGGTTTGTTCGGCCTCGATCTGTTCGGTCGCAGCGTTCAGTGACTCGTACGCTTCGCGGCTCTTCGGTGCGCGGCACATATAAGCCGTCGCGTGCGCGAGGGGAATGCGCGCCTCCGGCATCCCGACAAATTCCACCGCCTGTTGCGTCGCGATCGCAAGCGGCAACGCTTCAGGGTCAGCAAGGCCAACGTCTTCACTTGCAAAAATCACAATCCGCCGCGCGATGAAACGGAAATCTTCCCCCGCGTGCAGCATTTTTGCCAGCCAGTACATCGCGCCTTTTTCATCCGAAGCGCGCATGCTTTTGATGAACGCGCTGATGGTGTCGTAGTGCGCGTCGCCGACGCGATCGTAAACTACGGCCTTCTGCTGGATGCTTTCCTCAGCAACTGCGAGCGTGAAGTGAATGGTGGCAGCGGCGCCCTCGCCGCTCTTTTGCAACGATAACGCGACTCGGCCTTCGGATCCGCGCAACCCGCGTGGATTCTCTTGAACGTACTCCCGAAATTTTTGCGCCTGCTCGGCGCTGCGCACGATGTGATCGAAGCTTTCCTTTTGCCAAAACGTTCCGCTGCGACCCAGCAACTTGTTAATACGATGTGCAGCGGTCGATTTCCACGCCTGTGTTATTTCCGACAGCGTATGCCTGCCAAGGGGCGATACTAACACATGGACGTGATTGGGCATGACGATGAAGTCTTCCAGCCGGTACTTCGTTCCGTCATCATGTCGCAGCACTTCCTCGACGATTTGCCGGACTTCTGGCCTCCCCAGGAGAGCTTCTCCATATCCTTCATCCAGCCATGCCTCCCACCGGTCGGGAAACAAACGGTAATATTCTTCTTCGTCGTGCAGGCTCCAGGGCTCAGGATGCGCGTTGAGCCATGCGTCCCGTTCTTTCATCCATTGATCGACCCGCTCGTGTGGCATGGAGTCTGCCATGCGCCAGGTAACAAAATACATGGCGCTGTCTTGTCGCCAGTGAGATAGGTTGCCGCCACGTAGCCGCCCGACCGGAGCGCTGGGATCAAAATAATGCAGGCGCGGCGGCGCGAGCACTTCACGCGACGAGGACGTCGCGGCTACAGGTGGCGTGGTTAGCACGCCGATCTCGAGCGCATTTAGACATTTGCGCGCGTCGCCGTCGCTGAGCTTCGCCAGATGCCGACGCGCGTCCCTCTCCATCTTCACGATGTAATTTCCGAGGCCGCGCTCTTTGTCGGCTAACGCCCGATCGATCAACTCCTCCAATTGTTCGACGCTGAGCGGTTCGAGTCGAAAAACCTGTGAGCGCGACACGAGCGCGCTGTTTACATAAAAGTACGGATTGTACGTGGTCGCACCGATAAGCCGGAGATTTCCAGCTTCGACGTCAGGCAAAAGAATGTCCTGTTGCGCCTTATTGAAATGATGAATCTCATCGACGAACAGGATAGTCTTTTGTCCGGATGTGCGCAGACGATTCGTGGCCGCAGCAAGCACGCGGCGCATTTCGGCAACATTACTTTCCACGCCGCTGATTCGAACAAATTTTGCGTTCGTCATCTCGGCGATGACGCGCGCCAGCGTGGTCTTTCCACTGCCGGGTGGCCCATAGAAAATCACCGACGGCAGGCGGTCGGCTTCAATCGCACGGCGTAAAAGTTTGCCCGGCCCAAGAATATGTTCCTGGCCGACAAATTCCTCGAGTGAGCGCGGCCGCATCCGCGTGGCGAGCGGCGCGTTGGCTGCAATTTCCACATCCGCTCGATCGTCAAATAAATCCTGCACTGAACAAAATACGCTGGGCTCCTTGCTCGTGCATCTTCTGGAGCCACGGCCCGGCGCCCGTTGATCTTGTTGCGCCACAGGCGCGCTGCTACAGCTTCGCGTACCGCATTGAGTTGATCCGCCGCTTTCAAGTCTCGCACACAACTCTGTACGCGCGGTCATCCCGAACGAAGTGAGGGACCTCACGATCGGCTCCTGACAGCACGCAAAGTCGTTGCGCGTGGTCCTGATTTACATTGAGAGATCCTTCGCTCCGCTCAGGATGAACCGGCTTATTTGGACATCAGCCTCTCGGATTTTCAAAACCTCGATGATTGCCGCTTATGATTGCAGCTTGCGCTGCGAACGCGCGATAAGCGAAAACTGCGAATAGATGAAGCTGCTCAGCACGCCGCGTCAGCCATTTGTTGGTCTGGCGCTGATGGCTGCGACGGGAATTATCGTGGCCGAGGTCGTTCCACTGGGATCTGCCGCACTGATTTTCCCGGCGATAGTTCTCGCAATCTGCATTCTCGTTGCGCTCTGCTGGCCGAAATTGACTGCGACATATCTCATCGTCGCGCTTGGTTTTTTTCTGCTGCACAAATTCGCGACAACGAACACCGCCGGCCAGCAACTCGCGGATAGACTCGGCGAGCGGCCGCGCGTCGTCACAGCAGTCGGATACGTGATCACTGAGCCGAAGATCGCGCCGAACGGATTCGCAACCTTCCTGCTCAAGCTCAGATCAATTGAACTCGAAGGTAAGAACGAATCCATGCCTGCAGTTTGGCAAGTCCGTTGGAAAGGCGCGCCGGACTTTGGCGATGAACTGAAAATTTTGGGAACGACGGAACCAATCGCGCCGCCACGAAACCCCGGTGAATTCGACATGCGCGCGTTCCTCGCCCGCCACGATATCCGTCGAATGCTCTTCGCTCGTTATCCGGAGGACGGCACGCTAATCCGCCACGGCGGCGGCAATCCGGTGCTCCGCGCTGCACAAGCGTCACGCACATGGATGCAAAACGCGTTGTGCCGCGGCCTGGACGATGCGCCCGAGGTAAAGAGTTTCATAAGTGGAATCGTGCTTGGGATCCGGCACGAAACACCCGAGGACATTGAAGAGCCGTTTCAGCAGACCGGCACGATTCACCTTTTCGCGGTCGCTGGCTTGCATGTGGGAATTGTGGCGGCGCTCTTGTGGGTGCTGGCTACGATCGCGCGCCTGCCCCGCAAGCGCGCAGCGGTAGTCATTATTCCGTCGCTCTTTTTCTATGCGGCGGTAACGGGACTGCACATCCCGGCATTGCGCGCGGCTGTGATGGCTTCAATCCTCGTCGGCAGTTACTTCTTCGAACGACGAGTATTTCTGCTAAACAGCCTCGCGGCAGCGGCGTTTTTCATTCTCTGCTGGAACACGAACGAACTGTTTTCCACCGGGTTCCAGCTTTCATTCGCGGTGGTTGGCGCAATTGTGCTGTTCGCCGACCCGTTCTTCAGACTTTTCCAGCGGCGTGCGGCTCCGGATCCTTTTCTGCCGCAAAGCCTCCTGCGCGGTCCACGTCGATGGATGCACTCCGGCTACGAATGGCTTTGCGGTGGGGCAGCTGTGTCGCTTGCAGCGTGGATTGGTTCGTTGCCGTTAATTCTTTGGTATTTCCACCTGCTCACACCGATTTCTTTGCTGGCAAACCTCGTCGTTGTTCCGATCGCATTCTTTGTCCTCGCCGTTGCCCTTCTGTCGCTAATCACTACGCCGCTTCTCCCGTGGGTCGCTCTTGTTTTCAATAACGCCAACTGGACACTGGCCACGCTGGTCATCGGCATCGTTCATCTGTTTGCCGAAATTCCCGGCGGACACTTTTATGTTGGCGCACCTGACTGGGGCGGCCGGATCTCTGCGAAGATGACGGTGCTGGACTTGGGCACGGGCGCGGCCGTTCACGTCCGAGTGGGTAGCCGGAACTGGATGATCGATTGCGGGAGCGAACGCAGTTACGAGCGCATCGTGCGTGAGTATTTGCATTGGGCCGGAGTAAATCGGCTCACTGGTTTGATTCTAACCCATGGCGATTCGCAGCATATCGGTGGCGTCACGCGACTGTTGCAGGATTTCCCCCGCGTTCGCGTGATCGACAATCCTGCGCCCGACCGCTCCGTGATTCATCGACGCTTATCCCGGATGCTTCCGGGACTGAAGGAACGCGGACTCAAATTTACCGAGTTATCTGCGGGAGACAATTTCCGCCTGTCACGCGATGTTCTCGCACACGTTTTATTTCCGCCGCGCGGCTTTGCAGGAGCCACCGCGGACGATCAAGCGTTGGTTATCCGATTACTGACCTCGCCGGAGACGTTCGTGTTGTTCATGTCCGACAACGGCGCAGAAACCGAGCGTGCATTGTTGACCAATGGTTCGGACCTGCACAGTGACATACTCGTGAAGGGCCAACATTATTCCGGAATTTCCGGCTCGGCTCCGTTTCTCGATGCCGTTCGGCCACGCTTGATCATCGCGACTTCAAGGGAGTTTCCGGAACACGAACGGATCAGTGAACAGTGGGCTGAGCAACTTCGCGCCCGCGGCATCAAACTGTTTCCCCAGGACGAAACCGGCGCAGTCGAATTGGACTTCTCAAAACAAGAATGGAGCGCGCGAGCTTATCTGACCGGCGAAGTCTTTCGAAGCGTCAGCCGATAAATCGGCGCGCCCTGCTCGCGAAATGTTCTTTCGAACTTCGTCAAAGGAAGAACAAGCTCGTGAGAATCGGCGATTTCGAAGCACGAGTGGGCGCGACTTAGCCATTCGATTTGACGAAAATAATCGAGCTGATCGGTCGCAACGCGCAGGACACCGTGTTTCTCCAGCGCAGCGGCGATCGCATCCAAAAAGTCGCGCGTGAAAATCCGTCGGAACTGATGCCGCCGTTTCGGCCAGGGGTCTGGAAACAAAAGGTAAAAAGCTTCCACTGAAGATTCAGACAGCAGATGGCGCACGGCGACTAAAGTATCCGCGCGCAGCACGCGCACGTTTTCGATCTTCTGCGCCTTGCGGCGAACTTTCTCGACGCGCTTCGTCAACCGCTCGATTCCAAGGAAATTTTTTCTCGGGAACTGTTTCGCCAACTCGCAAAGGAACGATCCATCGCCGCAGCCGAGATCGACTTGCAGCGGCGCGCTGCGTCCGAAAAGTTGCGCACCATCGAGACGCGCGACCTGCAATTCCGGCATCAGTTCGATCACACAGGGACAATGTCGGCGTCTGGCCGATGCTTCAACCCCGGCAAGGCGCTGCAGTAGTGATCGGTCATTGTGAGTTCGATATGCCAAGTCCTCGGTCGCCTCTCCCCTTGCTCAAGGGGAGAGGATTAAGGTGAGGGGTTCAACGTAATAGCCTCAACTCGGTTGAATTCATCCCTCACCCTCCCCTCTCCCTTGAAGGGCGAGGCGACCCAAACGGCCTACTGACGATCAGCAACACTACAATTCTACACTTGCGGGGCTTCGAGGTGAAACATCTTGAACAGCGTCGCGTCCGGAGCGACATGAAAGAGACAGTATGAATCGAATTCTTCTCCTCGCTTTTAGCGGCGTAGCACTTGCGGCCGCGAGTTATGGACAAACTCCCGCCCCAGCCACGACAAGAACCGCCGTTTTCGCCGGTGGGTGTTTTTGGTGCATCCAGCCGGCATTCGACAAGGCGCCGGGTGTGGTCAAAACCATTGTTGGCTATAGCGGCGGCACCGAGCCGAATCCGACTTACAAGCTCGTCACGTCGGAAAAAACAAACTATCGCGAATCAATCGAAATCATTTACGACCCGGCGAAGATTTCCTACGAGCAGCTTCTCGACATCTACTGGCGACAAATCGATCCCACCCAGGCCGACGGCCAGTTTACAGATATCGGACCGAGTTATCGCGCCGCTATCTTTTATGGCAACGCCGATGAAGAGAAAATTGCCGAGGCTTCAAAAGAGAAACTGACGCGCTCCGGGAAATTCAAAAGACCCATTGTGACCGAAATTTTGCCTGCGATGAAATTTTGGCCCGCCGAAGATTATCACCAGAAATATTACCAGCAGAACCCGGAGCGTTTCGAAGCTTTCGAAGAAGGGTCCGGCCGCACGTCATTTAAGAAGGACAAGTGGGGCGGCGAACAATAGCCAGAGGTTTGGTTATTTCGAGACCAGAGCTCATCTCATACCTGACGCTGTCATGTTGAGCGAAGCGAAAGATCTCTGTCTATTCCGTATGTGGATCGATCCAGATTTGGTCCGAGATTCTTCGCTTCGCTCAGAATGACATTACGAGATGGTTTTTAGCTATTTCAAAGCATGATTGGAACACTGGATCCCAAAGTTCCGCCGGGGC
>Ga0066710_100002563_pt1 | contig 14772 bp, 14 predicted proteins | sample GraSoiAngelo_159_FD_79666 | JGI IMG/M metagenome (GOLD analysis project Ga0066710, IMG submission 79666) | Grasslands soil microbial communities from the Angelo Coastal Reserve, California, USA - 14_1009_16_40cm | ecosystem: Environmental > Terrestrial > Soil > Grasslands | place: USA...
ACGGCTCGGGCGAGCGCACGGTGCCGTCATGGCCAGCGCGACGCAGCTCCTTCACTTCCTGCACCGCGTACTGCGCCAAGCCGTCATGGCGCGGCGGATAGGGCGTGACCATCAGGATCCGTTGCGGTGCGCCGCGCGGCACATCGGCCGCAACGCGCTCCTCGCGACTGGCGCGAGATGCATCGAACGGGAGCCACTCGTCGAGCGTCTCCTCGACCCGATCGAGAACGTCGGGCCAGCGGTAGTGCTCGAGCACGTAGTCGCGGCCGGCGGCCGCAATCTCCGCGGCTGCGTCGGGGCGTTCGGCGACGAAGCGCAGACACTCCTCGAGCTCGAGGTCATCGTCGTACAGCAGACCCGCGCCCGATCGTTCACAGTGCCAGCGGTTCACCTCCGCCGCGCCGTTCGCGATCACGAGCGTTCCCGCGAGCCAAGCCTCCATGATCGTGCGCGAGAAGCTCTCGTACTTCGACGGCTGGACATAGGCATCGGCGGCCGCGAATGCGTCGTCACGCTCGCGATCGGAAACGAAGCCAAGATCGATGACGCGGTCCGCGATATCGGACGGTGCGTCAACGCGACCGTGCCCCATGGTGACGAGCGAGAGCGGAAGATCCGACGAGATCACCGCCGACGCGAAGTCATCGAGCAGCCGCGTCCAGTTCTTCCCGTCCTCGCGCCGCCCCGCGTAGAGCACGAACGGCCCGTTGATGCCGTGGCGGGACCGGAAGCCGTCGGGGTCGTAATGCTCGGGCACGTGCAGCCCGGATCCGATCACTGCGTGCGGGCGCAACGAGCCGTTGATCCGACCGGCGAGCGCGGCCTCGGGTTCCGACAAGAACCAGATGCCACGGGCTCCCGAAAACGGCGGGCGAAAGATCGGAAGGTACGCCTCCGGCTCGTCGTGCAAGCACGGCATGAGGATCGTGCGATCCGGTGCAACCTGCCCGCCCGCGTACGCCGGCCAGAAGAGGTAAGGCGCGAAGACGATTGCGCGGTATTCGGGAGCATGGTCGAGCAGGAAGTGGAAGAGGTCGGGCATCCGCACGTCGTCGTTCATCCAGCGCTCCTGCTCGACGATCGTGAGCGGCTGACCCGTGACGATGCTGGCGTTGAAGGCGGCCCGTTCGCGGCGGGGGGTCGACACGACGGCGGGAAACCGGCGCACCTCGACACCACCGCTGCGCACGACGCCGGGCGGGTACACGTTCTCCCAGGTGAAGTGGTCCCGCGCGCACGTCGTCAGCACGTGAACGTCCCAGCCTCGATCGGCGAGGCCGTGTGCCATCTCGCGCAGCACCGTCTCCGCACCGCCGACGACGTCGATGCCGTAACGACCGGCGACAAACGCGAGAGTCCCGCGGCGATCCACTAGCAACGACCTTAGACGGGACGACATTCGTCACCAGCACAGAACGCGGCTGCAGACCGCACGGGTTGCTGTGCGAGACGTGTCCTAGAGTCACGCAGGGATGGACGTATGCGTCTGCGGAGCGCAAGTTCCCTTCATGCGGGGCGGAGCCGAGCTCCATACGGAGAACCTCGTCGACGCGCTGCGCGACGCCGGCCATCGCGCCGAGCTGGTCCGTCTTCCCACCGCGTGGGACCGCGTCCGCGTCTTCGAGTCCGCGTTGGCGTGGCGTTTAGTCCCGGTCGACGGCGACCTCGTCATCGCCACGAACTTTCCGTCGTACTTCGTCCGGCATCCGCGCAAGGTGGTGTGGTTGTTCCATCAGCACCGCGCGGCGTACGACGGCGCCGGTGGTCCGTGGTCCGACTTCGGACTCGACGACGATGGTCTCGAAGCCCAGCGGCTGCTCACGGAGTGGGACAACCGCGCGCTCGAAGAGAGCGAGCGCATCTACACGACGTCGGGCGTCGTTGCCGAGCGGCTCGCGTGGTACAACGGCATCGCCGGTGAACCGCTCGCGCACCCGCCTCCGCTCCATGACCGTCTGCTCGACCTGCCGCTCGCGGCGACCCAGCCGTACGTGTTCTCGGCCCTGCGGCTCGAGGGCAACAAGCGACCCGAGTTGATCGTCGACGCGCTCGCGCACGCACGCGACGCGCGCGCCGTTGTCGCGGGCTCCGGGACCATGGCCGACGACTTACGAGCGCGAGCGCGAGCGCAGAGCGTCGACGACCGCCTCGACCTCCTCGGGTTCGTCCCCGACGATGATCTCGTCCGGCGCTTCGCTGAGTGCCGTGCCGTGATCTACGCGCCGTACAACGAGGACTACGGGTACGTGACGCTTCAGGCCTTCGCCGCGGGCAAGCCGGTCATCACGGCGGCCGACAGCGGTGGCGTGCTCGAGTGGGTCGAGGACGACGTGACCGGCATCGTCACGGACGGGTCGGCGGCGGAGCTCGGCGCGGCGGCGCAGCGTCTGATCGCGGATCCGGCACTCGCGGCGCAACTGGGCCGGGCGGGTCGCGAGCGGGTTGCCGACCTGTCGTGGAAGCCGGTGGTCGAGAAGTTGGTCGGACCGTGACGGCGGCATCGGCACCGCCGCGCGCCGCGCGCGTGCTCGAAATTCGGCTTGGGCCTCACCGCGCGCCCGGACTGGAGCGCTTGCTCCTCGGACTCCGGAAGTGGTGTGTCGTGCGCGCCGACCAGTCGGAAAACCCCGCGGCCCGGCTCGTGTGCTTGACCGCTCCGAGCGGCGGCCGCGTGCTGAACGACGCGCCCCTCGTCGTCGTCGACGACCGCGGCGCCGTCCCGACGGCGCGCGCGACCGATCCCGAGCTCCTCCACCGCGCCGCGGTGGTGCTCGTCGCGCACGGAACGCCCATACCCATCGAGCGGCCCGATGCACTCTTCCTTCCGTCCATCGACGCCGCGCGCCATCCGCCGGTGCTGCGGTTCGCCCGCGAACGATGGCGCGCCGCGTACGGCTTTCCCGAGCGCTTTGTCGTGACCCATGGATGTGATCCGGGCTCGACCACCGCCGCCGCTCCGGGTCCGACGCTGGCGACGACCCTTGCCCTCGCCTCGGCCGCGGCGGTGTGCGGCCCCGAGACGGTCATGGCGCTCGCGCTGGCAACGCCGGTCGTGACGGACGAGGCGACCGCGAACGCGCTGGGCGCGGCGGATGGCGTCGAAGTTGTCGTCGCGCCAACGCCCTCGCTGGCGGACCGTGCCCATGAGCTCGCCGGCGACCCGGCGCGGTGCGCGCGCCTCGGATGGCACGCGCGTCGTCTCGTCGAACGGCACCACGATTCCGCGGCGGTCGTGCGCGCCGTCGTCCAACGCCTCGGGTTCTCGGACGGTCAAGGCGTCCCGGGCGCCGATTCGGCGCGCGAGGTGGCGCGCCTCCTCGCCCTCGACCCGACGGACGCCGCCGGCACCTTCGGACCGAGCCTCGTACTCGCCGAGATGCGCGAGCTCGGGCTGCCGGCGCCCGACTCGCCCGCCTTCCACCGGCCGCTGCGGCTCGCCGCGCTCGAAGACCCAAGGCAGTCATCGCGATGAGACGGACCCACCCCGACCTCGAACCGGAGCGGGTGTCACGCGCGTCAGAGGAGCTGGGGTTGTCAGCGCCGCGTGAGACGCCCCGCCGCCGACCGCGCTCCCGGGTTCGCGGACCCGGCCTGTTCCGCCGGGCGCTCCGCCCGTTCTACGCGCGCCTTGCCGACGCCGTCGCGGCGCGTCTTCGCGAGGACGACCCGATGCGCGAAGAGCTGGCGGCGATCGACGACGACCTAAGGGTGCTAGCGGTGCACGTCGAGATGCTGCGATCGCAGCTCGACGCGCTGCGCGTCGCGACCGAAAGCACCCGAGACCACGATCCGGGAGGCGCAGCACGAGGATGACGTCGTCGGATCCCGGGCGAGCGAGGGTGCGCGTCGCGCTCGACGCGACTCCGCTGCTTGGCTACCGGACGGGCGTCGGGCACGTCACCGCGCATCTTCTCTCGGCGCTGGACGCGCGTCCCGAGCTCGACGTCACGGGGTATGCCGTCACATGGCGAGGACGGGACGCGCTCGTGGCCGCGCTTCCGGCGGGAGTGCGGGCCGCGACCAAGCCGTTCCCCGCTCGGATCGCACAGGCACTCTGGGCAACGGTCAACGTTCCCCGCATCGAGCACTGGACCGGACCCGTCGACGTCGTGCACGGAACCAATTTCGTGGCGCCGCCGTCGCGGGCGCCCGTGGTCGTCACCGTGCACGATCTCACGTTCGCCCGCTACCCGGAGCTCTGCACCCCGGCCACCCTTCGCGCGGCGAAGGTGCTGGCACGCGCCATCGACCGCGGCGCAACCGTCCACACCGTGAGCGACTTCGTGGCCCGCGAAGCCCAGGAGCTGTTGGCGCTCAGTCCGGAACGCGTGGTTCGGATCTACGCCGGCACGATGCCGTCCATGGGGGGCGCCGCCGCCCGCGGGCGCGCCCTCGCCGGATCGTCGCGCTACGTGCTCGCGCTCGGGCAGCTCGAGCCGCGCAAGAACTTTCCGCGGCTCGTCGAGGCCTTCGCCCAGTGCGCCGCGCGCGACGCGGAACTGCGCCTCGTGATCGCGGGACCCGACGGCTGGGAACGCCCCACCTTCGAGCGGGCCGTCGCGAACACCCGCCACGGTGACCGGGTCGCGTGGCTCGGTTACGTCAACGACGCGGACCGACGTGATCTGTTGGCGGGATGCCGCGTCTTCGCCTATCCCTCGCTGTACGAAGGGTTCGGGCACCCGCCGCTCGAGGCAATGCAGTGCGGCGTCCCCGTCGTCGCGTCGAACACGGGCGCGCTCCCGGAGGTGCTGGGCGACGCCGCCGTCCTTGTCGATCCGCTCGACGTCGCGGCCCTGGCGGAGGCACTACAGCGCGCGCTCGACGACGAGGAGCTCCGCGCGCAACTCACGGCACGCGGGTCGGCTCGGGTGGCACGGTTCGACTGGACGACCGCGGCGTCGGAGTTCACGGACTTGTACGCCCAACTCACGCGCGGCGATCGAGCCAACCGATGAGCAGCGCGATGGCGCGCGGATCGTGCCGCAGTTCATGACCCGCTGACGCAATCACCTTGAGTTCGCCGGCATCGCCGGCGGCCGCGGCGAGAGCGCGCGCCTCGGCGACGTCGACCACGGTGTCGTCGGAGCCGTGCAGGACCAGCAGCGGCCGCGGCGCCAAGCGCGCCGCGGCTGTCCGCGCGTCGAGTGCCGCGGCGTCGCGTCCCCACTGCGTGAGATCGGGAGCCGCGTCCTCGCTGATCAGCGCGGTACGGCGCGCCTGGTCGACGAGGCTCGCGGGATCACGAGCCCATTCGGAAAGGCTCGCCGGTGACGCGATCGTCGCGACGCCCCGCACGAGCGGCTCTTCAGCAGCGACGCAGACGGCGAGGGTTCCTCCTTCGGCGACGCCGGCTATCCACACCGAACCGACGTCCGGTCGGGCCGCGAAGATCCGGACGACGTCGCGAAGGTCGTCGCGCCAACCCGCAAGCGTGAACTCGCCGTGCGACCCACCCGTGCCGCGCAGGTTGAACGCCACCGCGACCGATCCGGTCTCGCGGGCAACGTGGTCCGCGAGCTCCGGGAACGTCGACCCACAACTCACGGCACCCCGCGGCCCCGCCGGCAGACCGTGACAGAGCACGAGACCGGGACGTGGCCCCACCGCGCCTGGCGCGGCCCGCGGCGTTGCGATGTGGGCCCCGAGCCGCCGCCCTTCGACCTCGAGGAAGCTCTCCACGTCCCTCCGATCGCGCCGGTCGTCCTCGATATCCTGACCACGTGGCCGACCGCGATGTGCCCCGAGTCCTCGCGTTCAAAGAGTGGGCGGTAATCGTGCGTGCCCTCCTCGCAGGCGAGCAGATCCTCGACGTGCGCAAGGGCGGCCTCCGCGAGGACGGTCGCCATTTCGATGTGAAGAGCGCGCGCGTTTGGCTCTACCCGACCACCGAGCACCAACAGCGCGAGCTGCTCAAGCCCGCGTACCAACGCTGGATCGACGAGACCGACGCCGCTTCGGTCCGGCCCGACGTCATTCGGATCGCCGGGTGGGCCGACATCGTCGGTGTCGCCCAGCTCACCGAGCCCGCCGACCTGGCCAAGATCGCCGGCAAGTTCGTCTGGACGCTCGACTACGCGGAGAAACGCCTCGCCTGGAAGCGGCGCGACCCACTCTGGGTGCTCGCGCTCCGCGCCCATCGTTTGCTCGAGCCCATCGAGGTGCCCTACCGCGAGGAGTACGCCGGTTGCTCGTCGTGGGTCGACGTCGACGGACTGCCGAACCCCGATGCGGTCCGCTCGGAGCCGGCGCTCTCGGACGAGGCCTTCGCGGGCCGGCTCGGCTTCGCCGCCAACGATCTGCCGGACGGGTTCAGCGAGCCGGTTGCGCCCGCCGTCTCCTGAACGGGGCGGGGCTCGCCAGCCTCACCACCAGCGGAGATCGGGCCGGGGCCGGTGCCGGTAGCCGCGATTGCGTGCCTCGGCGATCGTGTCGGGACAGAAGACGGCGAACTGTTCCGAGCGGATGAGCTCAGCGATGCGATCCTGCACGAGCGGATCAGGATCGTCGAGGTCGTACACGCGCTGGTTGCGCTTGTCGCCGAGATAACGGAAATTCTCGAAACGAGTCGGCCGCGCCATGAGCGCAAAGCTTGGCGTCCTCGACCCGGACTCGCAACGCGTGCGGGCCGGTACGCGGAACGCGGCGACGCCGAAGCGTCGCCGCGTCCCATCGGCTTTTCAGGTTCGCCGACCCGTTGCTGCGGGAGGGACCAGTCCCCGCCGGTTCGGCGCCGGTGCGGCGGTGAAATTCCGCCAGGCGGTCCAGCCGGTGCCTGCCTAGTGGCCGCGCACCTCCAGAGTCCCACGTTGATCATGCATGTGTGGACCACCTCCTTTCCCTGGTACCTGGTTTTGTAGCACGCGCGTCGGCCGCGCCGCGCACTCGTTTCAAACCCTCGTCGGAGGACCGCCGTCCGCGTCGTCATCCCGGGCGTTCCCACCGGCGGGAGGCCCGATCGCGCCAATTGACCGGAGATAGGCGAGCTGGGTCTCGAGCACCGCGTCGACCTGTTCGGGGAGGTACGGCTCACCCGTCGCGGTGGCGCGCTCGAGCACGTAGGCAATCTGCTCGCTGCTCCCGAAGACGACGGGGCCGCTCCCTCGGCGCGAGCTCCCGTTCCCCGAGGCTGCCTGGCGTTCGAGGTATTCGGCCTGGAACTCGAGGATGCGGCGGACGTCGTCGGGTGTGAGCGTCGCAGCAAACGCGTCGGGGAGGTGCTCGACGACCCAGTCATAGGCATCGTCGAGATCGAAGAGCGCCGGCGGCGGATCCTTCGCGATCCGTCCGGCTTCTCGCACGACGAACGCGGCGGCAATGCCGATGATGATGCCGAAGACGAGAAAGCCGACGACGATCTCCATGACGGCGGACCGCGGAGCCGCCCTATTAGATGCCGATGCGCTGCGCGAGGAGCTCGCGGTGGTACGTGGCGTCACCGAGCAGGATCTCGGAGCTCTTGGCGCGCTTGAAGTAGAGGTGCGCGTCGTGTTCCCACGTGAACCCGATGCCGCCGTGAATCTGGATGTTCTCGGCAGCGGCGTGGAAGTACGCGTCGGAGCAGTACGCCTTGGCGAGGCTCGCGACCACCGGCAGCTCGTCGTTGTCTTCCGCAGCTGCCCATGCCGCGTAGTAGGCGGCCGACTTGCCGGACTCGACCTCGAGCAGCATGTCCGCGCACTTGTGCTTGATGGCCTGGAACGAGCCGATGGGACGGCCGAACTGCACTCGGACCTTGGCGTACTCGACCGACATCTCGAGCACTCTCTGCGCACCACCGACCATCTCGCTCGCCAGGCACACGGCCGCTTGGTCGAGCGTCTTCGACAGCGCCGGCCAGCCCGATCCGGGCGTCCCCAACGGCGTGGCAGCAACGCCGTCGAAGTCGAGCCGCGCCTGCTTGCGGGTCATGTCCATCGTCGCGAGCGGCGTGCGAGTGAGACCGGCGGCGTCGCCGTCGACGACGAAGAACGAGATGCCTTCCTCACCGCTTGTCCCCGCGAGCCGTGCCACAACAACCACCTGGTTTGCGGTGTGGCCGTCGATCACGAACATCTTCGTGCCCGACAGGGTGAACGAGTCGCCCGAACCAGCCGCCTCCATCGTGATGCCCGACGCATCCCATTTGCCGCTCGGCTCGGTGAACGCCAGCGCCGCGATCACGTCACCCGAGGCGATACTGGGCAGCAAGTCGCCCTGCTGCGCGTCGGTGCCGGCGTTCATGATCGCGTTGGCCGCGAGGCACACCGTAGAGAAGTACGGCGCGCACAGCAGGACACGGCCCATCTCCTCGAGCACGATGCCGAGCTCGATGAAGGTGTACCCCTGCCCGCCGTGGGCCTCGGGAATGTGCAGGCTCTGCAGCCCGAGCTCCTGGGCCATCTGCTTCCACACCGCGGGGTCGTAACCCTCGGTCGTCTCCATGAGTCGGCGGACTTCAGTCGAGGGCGATTTCGACTCCATGAAGCGGCGGACCGCCTCGCGTAGCTGTTCCTGCTCTTCGGAAAAGGCGAAGTTCACGGAAGGCAAGCTACCGGACGGTACGACAACTGGGCCAGGCGGTCCGCGGCGGTACCCTCGGCGCATGGCCCAACCCGCGCACTACGAAGACACCACGGTTCGCATCGACAAGCTGGTCGTCGGACCGTTCGAGAACAACGTGTTCATCGTCCGATGCAAGGCGACCGGTGAGGCAGCGATCATCGATGCGGCCAATGAGCACGAGCGCCTGGTCCCAATCGCGCGCGCCACGGGCGTGCGGCGCGTCCTCACAACCCACGGGCACTGGGACCACATCCAGGCCGTGACCGCGATGCGGGACGCCGGCATCGACGTCGGTATCGCTCCCGCCGACGCCGCGATGCTGCCGAGCTACGACTTCCTCATGCCCGACGACGAAGTGCTCACGATCGGCGAGCTGCGAGTGCGCACCATCCACAACCCGGGACACACGCCCGGTTCGACGTCGTTCCGACTGGTTGGACACCCCGTCCTCTTCAGCGGCGACACCCTGTTCCCCGGCGGTCCCGGAAACACGCAGACGCCCGAGGGGGACTTCCCGATGATCATCGAGTCGATCGACCACCGTCTGTTCACGCTGCCTGCCGACTTGCTCGTGTTCCCTGGACACGGCCTCGACACCACCATCGGCGACGAGCGCCCCCACCTGGATGAGTGGGTCCAGCGGGGGTGGTAGCCCCCCTGTTTGTGCAATTTCATTGCCTATAGCGCCCGAAATTGCACAAACGGATGAGTGTCACACGCCCGGGCCATCGTGTGCGGCATGGACGTCATGCCGCAACTCCTGCGACTCTCCCAAGACCAGCTCGGGATCTTCTCCCTGCGACAGGCTCGTGAGCTGCACATCAGTGAGAATGCGATCACGCACGCCGTCGCGAAGGGTCGGCTCCGACGCGTCCGCACGGGCATCCTCGCGATCGCCGGGGCAACCGACTCGTGGGAGCAGCATGTGCTCGCGGCCGTACTCGCGGGCAACGAGAACTGTTTCGCGTCCCACGCGACGGCGGCCAAGGTGTGCTCCCTGACGACGGCACGTCCCGACATCATCGAGGTCACCGCCCTCATCGACCGTCAACTCCGAATACCGGGTGTGCGCGCCCACCGGTGCGGGACCCTTCACGAGCACGACATCACTGAAGTCCGCGGCATTCCGGTGACGAGTCCCGCACGGACCATCGTGGATCTGTCGAGCCGCTCGTCGGTCGATGAGCTGGCGAAGCTGATCGACGCGGGACTACGTCAGCGCGTTCTCACGCTGGCCGCGCTACACGCATGCCTGGTCCGGCTCGGCATCGCGCCGGGCCGGAGTCCGAAGAAGCTACAGGCGGTGCTCGCGGCACGGACCCCGGGCTACGAGCCCGGTGAGAGCACCCTCGAGACTGCGGTCTTCGACGCCATCGTCCGCGGTGGTTTACCGGCGCCGGTTCGCCAGTTCCCAGTCAAACTCGGCAGGACGCCGTACCGGCTCGACCTCGCGTATCCGGAGCAACGGATCGCGATCGAGGTCGACGGGTTCGACTTCCACCGAACCCGGTCGGACTTCGACCGTGACCGCACGCGCCAGAACGCGCTGGTGCTCGCGCGTTGGACCGTCCTCCGTTTCACATCGCAGTCGACGGCGGCCGAGATCGTCGAGTCGGTCCGGGGTGCCCTGTTTGGTCAATCTCATGGGTCATAGGCCACGAGATTGCACAAACAGGGGTTATGAGCGGGCGACCTCGATGGCCTCTCGGTAGACGGCGACGGTCGCGTCGACGAAGCGCTGCTCGCTGAACTGAGCGGCGCGCGCGATCGCAGCCGTTGAGCAGACCGTTCGTTCAGCGTCGTCGGAACGCAATACCCGCCCCAGCGCGTCCGCCCACGCGTCTGGATCATCCGGCGGCACGAAGGTGGCAGCGTCGCCTGCGACCTCGCGCAACGCGGCCACGTCGGCGCTCAGAACCGCCGCTCCCTGCGACAGCGCCTCGAGAACCGGCAAGCCGAATCCTTCGTGGATGCTTGGAAACGCGAACACCGCGGCGCCCCGGTAGAGCGGTCGCAGGACTTGGTGCGGAACCGGACCGGGCAGGACGACGCGAGCGCCCAGCGCCGACGCGCTCGCGACCGCCGAACGCGCCGCGCCGCGCCACCCGCGCGGCCCGATGAGCACGAGGCGGTGCGGGAGCGCCGGGTCGGACGCGACCAGACGGCCGAACGCTTCGATCAGGACGTCGACGTTCTTGCGCGGCTCGAACGTTCCGGTCCACAACACATACGGCTCGTCGACGCCAATGAGCGCGCGGGCGGCGTCGACCGCCGCCTCGTCGCTCATCGTCAGCCCGATCCCGTGGTGCACAACGCGGATGCGCTCGCGTTCGATCGACGTATGGCTCGTGATCTCGTCGGCGGCCGCCTCGCTGACGGTGATGACGAGGTCGGCGCGCCGCGCCGCGGCGTCGAAGCCGCGACGATGGAACCAACGGCCTCGGCGCGGGTACGTCTCCGGGAACACGATGGGGGCGGCGTCGTGCACCGTGACGACCAGCGCGGCACCGTCCTGCCGGGGCGGAACGGCGACCGAAGGAGCGTGGACAACGTCCAGATCGCGCAGGCGCGGCGACTCGGACGCCAGCGCGGGCCGACCGAGCACATTCCACGCGTCGTACAGCAATGGGCGCGGAAGCCGCGTGACGACCACCTGCCGGTCGGAGAGCCCGTGCTCGCCCAGTGCCGTGGCGATGTCGACGACGTCGTGACGGGCGACGAACGGAATGAGCTCGACGCCACCATTGTTTCGAGCTCCTGGCAGTAGCCTCGCCAAGGCCGCGACGTAGCGGCCGATCCCGCCGGGTGGCTGTTGCAGTAATTGCTCGAGGTTGAGGGCGACGCGCATGGTCCGGCTGCTATCGATCCAACCGGTCGCGGAGCGCGGCGGGTCGGATCATGCGTTGTTGAGGCTGCTGCGCAGCCTGCCATCGGACGAGTTCGAGTGTCATGTCGTGGTCCCCAGCGAGCCGCCGTTGCGCGCCGAGTTCGAGAAGGCCGGCGCAACCATCCACGTCGTCCCCATGCGCCGCATCTCCCGAAGCTACGGCGCCCGCGAATGGATCGCGTACGCCTGGTTGTGGCCGCGATCGGTACGCGAGATCAGATGGCTCATTCGACAGCTCAACATCGACGTCGTGCACTCGAACTCTCTGCACTCCTGGTACGGGTGGGCCGCGGCTCGGCGGACCCGCCGTCCGCATCTGTGGCACGCGCGGGAGATCGTCATACAGTCGCCCGCGGCACTGAGCGTCGAGCGGCTGCTCACCCGGCGTTTCGCGACCATGGTCATCTGCATGTCGCGCGCGATTGCCGAGCAGCTCAACGCCCGCAAGGTCGTCGTGCTCTATGAATCCGTCGATGCAGATGAGTTCCATCCCGGTCTGGCGGGATCGTTTCGTTCGGGCGTCGGCATCGCCGACGATGTCCCCCTGGTCGGCGCCGCGGGGCGGATCGACTCGTGGAAGGGCCTCGACGTGCTCCTCGACGCGTTCGAATTGGCGAACGCCGGTCAGCGTCCCGAAGCTCGCTTCGAGCTGGTGATCGCGGGCGCCACCGTCGCGGGGAAGGAGCGACTCGCCGTCCAGCTCGAGCGCCGTGCGCGCGCACTGCGCGGCGTGCACTGGCTCGGCCCGCGCGACGACCTCCCGGCGGTGCTCGCCGATCTCGACCTCTTCGTGCTGCCCTCCACGGCACCCGAGCCCTACGGGCTCGTGGTCGTCGAGGCGCTCGCCTGCGGCGTCCCGTGCGTCGTGAGCAACGCCGGCGGCGTCGTGGAAATCGCGGTGGCGGCGCCGGCCGGCGCGGCCGGCGTCGTCCCGCCGGGCAACCCCCATGCCTTGGCCGCGGCCCTGCGGACCCGCCTGGATCCGAATGCCGCCCGGTCCGCCGCCCAGCGGGCTGCTCGACCCTCGCTTGCCCCCCGCGTGCCCGCCGGGGCGTTTGCGAGCCTCGTGCGCGAAATATCCCGCGCGGGGCGGTAGGGTCGGATCACCCCCGCCAGTGCCATCCAGACTCGGGCTCCGTTCCGAATGAAGGTGGCTTCCTTCCAGCTACCGGGCAGGCTCCACGTGACCGACCGCCGCGCGACGATCGGGAGAGCAACGATGATGCGCCACGCATTGACGCGGCACCTCCAGCTCGGCTCCGTGCGGAATCAGGACTGGGTGTTCGCCCACTACGGGCATCGGTAGACGAGATGCCGACGTCCCACCGGGTCCTCACCGTTGTCGACGCCACGCGATACGTGGGCGAGAGCGGCTTCGAACCCCCGCCGGACGGACCCGGTCCGGGGCGGCACCTCGGCATCGAGCTCGAGTGGCTCGCCGTCCGCCTCACCGACCCCACGAGGCCGGCCGATCTCGAGCGGGTACAGCGCGCGATCGCCTCGGTGCAGCCGCTCCCCGCCGGGAGCCGAGTGACCTTCGAGCCGGGCGGGCAAGTCGAGCTGTCGAGCCCGCCCTTCCCCGGCCTCGGGGCGTGCGCGGCATTGCCCGTCGACGCCCACCTCGTCGGCCGAGCGCTGGCCGGTGCGGGAGTCGGCCTGTTCGGACTGGGCCTCGAGCCCGGGCCGCAGCGAGCGCGACTGGTCCGTTCGCCGCGCTACGACGCGATGGAGGCGTACTTCGACGTCACCGGGCCGGCGGGCCGCACGATGATGCGTAGCACCGCGGCAGTGCAGGTGAACCTGGACCTGGGCGAGCCGGTGGAGATCGAGGGGCGGTGGCGGCGTGCGCACGAGCTCGGACCGATGCTCGCCGCCGCGTTCGCCAACTCGCCCTTTGCGCGCCACGGCCCGAGCGGATGGCGTTCAACCCGTCTCGCCGTCTGGCTGCAAATCGACCGCAACCGGACGGCACCGGTATCGAGCGCGCGCGGCGCGCGCGAGGCCTGGGCGCAGTACGCGCTCGACGCGGGCGTGATGCTCGTCCGCTTGGACGATCACCGGGCCGTTCCCGTGCTCGACGGCCTCACCTTCGGCCGGTGGATCGCCTCGGGCCACGAGCTCGGATGGCCGACGCTCGACGACCTCGGCTACCACCTCACGACGTTGTTCCCGCCGGTCCGGCCGCGCGGGTGGCTCGAGTTGCGCATGATCGACGCGTTGCCGGAGCCGTGGTGGCAAGTCGCCGCCGCGGTCACCGCCGTCCTCGTCAACGACCCCGAGGCGTCGGACGCGGCTGGCCGCATTGCCGCGCCCACCGGCGCGCTGTGGGTCGAAGCGGCGAGGTCCGGCCTTTCGCACCCGGCGCTCGGACACGCCGCCCGTGAGTGCTTCATCCTCGCGCTCGACGCACTCGAGCGCGCCGGTGCCGATGCCGGAACCGCAGCCGCCGCCGCGGCGTACTTCGACCATTACGTCGCCCGTGGGCGCTGCCCCGCCGACGACCTCCTCGACCTCTGGACCACCGACGGCAACATGTTGCCAACCGCCGACAACCTGCGCGACCGGCCATGGACCTGAGAGCACTCGCGGCCGAACACCTCGAGCACGCCCGGGCCCGCACGCTCGGACTGCTCGCACCCATCCCGGACGACGCGCAGTGCCGTCAGGTCTCGACGCTCATGTCCCCCCTGGTCTGGGACCTCGCACACATCGGCCATTACGAGGAACTCTGGCTGTTGCGACAACTGACTGGCGCGTCGCCGACCGACGAGCGCTTCGACGACATCTACGACGCGTTTCGCCACCCGCGCGCCGAGCGTCCCCAGCTCAACATCCTCGACGCGCCGCGCGCACGCGCGTTCGACGCGCAGGTTCGCGCCCGCGTCCTCAACGTGCTCGAAAACCTCGACCTCGACCGCGACGAACCCCTACTCCGCGATGCATTCGTCTACGGCATGGTGATCCAGCACGAACATCAGCACGACGAGACGATGCTGGCAACGATCCAGCTCATGGACGACTTCGTCTACCCGTTGCTCAACAACGAGTTGCCGCCGCGCCCCACTCGGCGAGTCACTGCGGCGCGTCCGAACGGAATGATGGTGCGATTCGGCGGCGGGACGTTCCTGCTCGGAGCCGACGCCGGCACCGCGCTCGCCGAGCCTTGGGCGTACGACAACGAGCACCCCCTGGTCGAGGTCGAGGTGCCGCCGTTCACGATCGACGTGACGCCGGTGACGAACGCCGAATACCTCGCGTTCATCCTTGACGGCGGATACGACGACCCTCGTCTGTGGACGGCCGCAGGGCGTGAATGGCGCAACGCGGAGCAGGCGGTTGCT
>Ga0066710_100002564_pt1 | contig 14766 bp, 10 predicted proteins | sample GraSoiAngelo_159_FD_79666 | JGI IMG/M metagenome (GOLD analysis project Ga0066710, IMG submission 79666) | Grasslands soil microbial communities from the Angelo Coastal Reserve, California, USA - 14_1009_16_40cm | ecosystem: Environmental > Terrestrial > Soil > Grasslands | place: USA...
TCATTCAGGAAGAAGTCGCTCGAGAGAACGCCCTGGCGATAAAGCTCCTCGAAGAGGTAACTGGCCGCGACGGCAAGTTCGCCAAAAGGCTCGTCGGGATGCTGCGATTCCCAGCTGGCAAATTTTTCGCGCGCTTCGGTGAACTTTTGAAGATAAAGGGAATGAAAACCGGAGGTGAGCTCCGGCACGTTGGTGAACGCGGGACCATTGGCGTCTTCCGGCCGCGCGCCGCAGATGCCCGCGGAGAGCAACAGCAGAGATGCCACGCCGTAGATTCGCCAACGCATTCGAGGCCTGCTCTCAGAAGAGCCCCGGCAAGAAGCGTGGCTTGCCGGTCATCGCCGCGCGATAATCAGGATTTGCAAAAAGCACGCGTTCCTCCGTGGAGAGCCGCTCGGCCAGGACTCCGATGTGCGCAAGGGCTCCCGCAGCGGCGGTGATCCACGCCGCGTGGATGAGCGGAAGAGCCAGCATCTCCGCAAAGACAGCCGCATAGTTAGGATGCCGAACGTAGCGAAAAGGTCCCGACGTCACCACGCCGAGGTGCGTGGAATCCACTATCTGCACGTTCCAGTGTTCGCCGAGCGAGCGTATGACCCACCAACGCACAGCATTCGCCGCCAGAAAGACGGCAAGCATCGGCCCAGCCAGACAGGGGATGAAAGGACGTCTTAGGAGAACCACTTCGAGAGCAGCGCCAAGCAGCACCGCGGTGTGCAGCAGCACCATCCAGCGGAATTTCGGCTCATCGACTTTCGCCGCGCCGCGCACGGCCATTTCCCTTTGGTGCCGCTTGGAGATGCGCAACTCGACCAGCCGCAGCAAGGCAACGGCCAGGAGCAAACCGAGAAAGACCGCGACGCTCAGGTCCATTGCAGTAGTAGAAACTCCGCGCTGAAGCCCGGACCAAACGCCGCCGCCAGAGCGTATTCACCGGGCTGGAGAGGCCTTTTTTCCAGCCACTCCTGGAGAATAAAAAGGATCGTCGCGCTGGAGAGATTTCCGACGTTGCCGAGAATATCCCAGGACGGCTGCGTGTCGCACTTGCACAAGCCGAGTTCCGTTTCGATGTTTCCGAGCAGCCGTGCTCCACCGGGATGCAAAATCCAGCCCTTGATCTCCTCCCGCTTCCGGCCGTGGCGATCGAGGAAGCCCTGCACCAGCCCGCCGATCCTTCCCCCGATCATTTCAGGAACATCTTTTGCCAGCAGAATGTGGAATCCGGAATCGCGCAGATCAAATCCCATGGCGCCCAGCGAATCGGGAAACGTGTAGGTCTCCGAGACGAGAATCTTTGGCCCGCGCGTTGGTTTTCCGCTGACCACCACGGCCGCGGCGCCGTCGCCGAATAGGATCGAAGAAATCAGGTTGGCTTGCGAAATGTCCTTGCGCTGAAAGGTGAGCGAGGGCAACTCCACGGCGATGATGAGGACGTTTCCCCCCGGTTCGGCCTTCAAGTAATCGGCTGCACGTCCCAGCGCCATGGCGCCCGCGGCGCAGCCCAGTTCCGTGAACGGCATGCGCCTGACATTCGAGCGGAATCCCATCAGATTGATGAGATGAGCGTCCAGCGACGGAATCATGAAGCCCGTGCAGGAAACCGTGATGATCATGTCGATTTCATCGGCCTTCAAGCCCGCGCGCTCTAGGCATTTTTCCGCGGCTTCCCGGCCGAGGTTCACGGCATGCTCGATGTATTCGTTATTCGTTTGCGAGAGCGGGCGCGGTTCGATGGTGTAGTCCAGGGGGAAGATGGCGTGGCGCTTGTGAACCTGCGCGTTGTCGACGATGCTCATCATGGCTTCGAGGCGGCGGTCGGGGATGTCAAAGACGCGTCCCATGTAAACCTTTACGTCATCGCGCGTGATCGTGTGGGGCGGCAGGGCCGTGGCTGTTGCGGCGATCGTGGGATGCGATGCTACGGCAGATTCTGTCTGTCGAGAGCTCACGGATTCCATCAGTCTCCTTGATGAACTGCGCAGGAAGAGGCAGTCCTACGGCCGGGGCAAACCACTCCCCTGCGCCTCCCCAGGACTGGCTGCATAGGGGTTCTGACTTTATATCATTCTTCGCACGGAGCGTACTAGTTTGCGGTCGCAAAGGCGTGGCAGTTGCCGATCGCCGGGATCGCCGCGCGCGGAGACGCTCCGGCGCCTCACGCCGGATCGCGGCCTTATAAGGACTGACGTCCCGTTCTATTTATTCCCCGCGTTTGAAGGAGCGGAGCTCTGCCATCTTTCGTTGCCGCTGGCAAGAGACTCTTCCGCTGAGTGTGTTAGGCTTCCGTTCGAAGAGGTGCCTGATGAACGCTTCTTTCCTTGGCCCTTTCGTTTTTGTGGCGGCCGTCTGCGTTTTTGCGAGTCTTCTGTCAGCGGGCCAGCAGGCGGCGCTTCCCGCAACAACCGAAGGCGACTTCGTCGTCAAGAATTTCAAATTCCGGTCGGGCGAATCGCTGCCGGAACTGCGCTTGCACTACACGACGCTTGGCAAGCCGGTGCGCGATGCCCAGGGCCGCGTTACGAACGCAGTGCTGATTCTTCACGGCACTGGCGGCTCCGGCCAGCAATTCCTCCAGCCGCATTTTGCTGGGGAGCTCTTCGGTTCCGGGCAGCTCCTGGACGCGAATCGCTACTTCATCATCCTTCCCGACGGCGTTGGCCACGGGAAATCTTCAAAGCCCAGCGATGGATGGCATGCTCATTTCCCGCAGTACGACTATGACGACATGGTCGCCGCGCATCACCAGCTTCTCAGCGAGGGCCTGGGCGTGAATCATGTGCGCCTTATTCTCGGGACATCGATGGGTTGCATGCATTCCTTCGTGTGGGGAGAAACTTATCCTGATTTCATGGACGCTCTCATGCCCCTGGCGTGCCAGCCGGTGCAGATCGCTGGACGCAACCGTGTTTGGAGGAAAATGGTGATGGACGCAATTCGTAAAGATCCGGAATGGAAGGGAGGAGAGTACTCGGGGGAACCGCAGCAAGGATTGCGCACGGCGCTCGACCTGTTGCTCATTGCCGGCAGCGCGCCGCTCTACATGCAGAAGACTCTGCCGACGCGCGATGCCGCGGACAAATACCTCGACGATTATTTCAAAGCACGTTTTGCCGGCCTGGATGCCAACGACCTGTTGTACCAGGTGAACGCTTCGCGCAATTACGATCCTTCGCCGCAGCTTGAGAAAATCACCGCGCACGTCACGTACATCAATTCAGCGGATGACTTCATCAATCCGCCCGAGCTGGGCATGGCCGAACGTGAAATCAAGAAGGTGAAGAACGCGCGCTTCGTTTTGATCCCCATCAGCGATGAAACGCGCGGTCACGGCACGCATACGGAGGCTGTCATTTGGAAGCAATACCTCGCGGAATCGCTCGAACAATCAGCGCCCTGAAAAGACTGCCCCGCTAGGTAGTTGCTTGGCTGGCGCGAATTTCTTGCCAGCGGCGCGGGCGTTTGTTGGCTTGCAAAACCTTTTTGCGCAGGCGGATGGATTTCGGGGTGATTTCCACGTACTCATCGTCGGCAATAAATTCGATGGCTTGCTCGAGACTCAGTTCGCGGTGAGGAATAAGGCGGATCGCTTCGTCCGCACTGGACGAGCGCATGTTCGTCTGCTTCTTTTCTTTCGTGACGTTGACGTCCATGTCCTGTTCGCGTGAATTTTCGCCCACGATCATGCCTTCGTATACTTCGATGGCAGGCCCGATGAAGAGTTCGCCGCGCTCCTGAATGTTCCACAGCGCAAATGCCGTGGAAGGTCCGCCGCGGTCGGCCACCAATGCGCCGGTGGGGCGAAGCGCCATCTCTCCGCCGTATTCCATCCAGCCTTCAAAAATGGAATGAATGAGCGCAGTGCCGCGCGTGTCCGTGAGCAACTGGCTGCGCAGCCCGATCAATCCGCGCGAGGGAATCTTGAAGTCCATGCGCACGCGGCCCGAGCCGTGATTGCTCATCTTGAGCATCTCGCCGCGCCGGCTGCCGGTGGTTTCCATGATGATTCCGATGAAATTCTCGGGCACGTCGATCACCAGCCGCTCGAGCGGCTCAAGTTTCTTGCCATTCTCCGTGTGCGTAACGATCTCGGGCTTGCCCACCAGCAACTCAAAACCTTCGCGCCGCATCGTCTCAATCAAAATCGCGAGCTGCAATTCGCCGCGCCCCAGCACGCGGAAGGATTCCGGCGTGTCCGTGTCTTCCACACGGATGGACACGTTGGTGAGAAGTTCTTTTTGCAGACGATCGCGGAGGTCGCGCGAAGTCAGAAAGGTCCCCTCTTTGCCGGAAAGAGGACTGCTGTTGACGGTAAAAATCATCGCCAGCGTAGGTTCGTCAATCAACAGAGGCTCGAGCGGCATCGGGTTTGCCAAATCCGTGATGCTTTCGCCGATCTGGATGCCTTCGACGCCGGCAATGGCCACGAGATCGCCTGCCGGGACGGCCTGCGCTTCATCCCGTTCGAGGCCTCGGAAGGTATACAGCTTGGTGATGCGCGTCGGCGTCAGCTTGCCGTCCAGCTTGACGATGCCCACGTCCGCGCCGCGCTTGAGCGTGCCGTTGAACACGCGCCCGATTGCAATTCTTCCCAGAAATTCGCTGTAATCCAGATTCATCACCTGAATCTGCAAAACGCCTTCGGGATCGCCCGGCGGAGCCGGAATGTACTTTACGATGGCCTCGAAAAGCGGCAACAAGTCCTTTGAACCGTCGCCCGGCGTCCGGTGGGCCATGCCGTCGCGCGCATTCGTATAGATGACGGGAAAATCGAGCTGCTCTTCGGTGGCGTCGAGATCGATGAAGAGATCGTAAATTTCGTCCAGGACTTCTTTGGCGCGCGCGTCGGCACGGTCAATCTTGTTCAGCACGATCACCGGAGGCAGCTTCGCCGCGAGCGCCTTCTGCAGAACATAACGCGTCTGCGGCAGCGGTCCTTCGCTGGCGTCCACAAGCACCACGACGCCGTCCACCATACGCAGCGCGCGCTCCACTTCGCCGCCAAAGTCGCTGTGCCCCGGCGTGTCCACGATATTGATCTTGGTGTCATGAAAAAAAAGCGCGGTATTCTTCGCGAGGATGGTGATGCCGCGCTCGCGTTCCAGGTCGTTGGAATCCATGACGCGTTCGACGACGGCCTCATTGGCGCGGAAAATCCCGCTTTGGCGGAGCATGGCGTCAACCAGCGTCGTTTTGCCATGGTCCACGTGCGCAATGATGGCGATGTTGCGAATATTTTGACTCATATTTCCTGCTTGTCGTGTCCCCAAACCGGTCGGGGGCAAGTCCTCTAAAGACAAAAATAGCTGCTGAAACAACCAGCAGCCTTGACGAATGTACCTTTTTTGCAGGTTGACCGCCGGGCGGTCACACATCCTTAGGTGCGGCGCAGCAATCTACAGTTTACCAGACTCGCTCCCTGCAACCAACAAAGTGGTGCAGGCATTCCTGCGTGTCCTCTTAACTCTTACCTCGCCGGTCATGGTCATGTCAGCGGTGAGTGAATCACGATCGTTCAGCAAGCGCTTGATGATTCCGTACAGCCCCAGCGCCCTCACGGCCTTGGCGCGCTTGTCCGCGCTGTCTCCTTAAGACCGTCCCGCAGAATTCCCCAGGCCTTCTGGCCGAGAGCCTGCGGGCTCGGCTCCGAGAGGTTGCCAATTGGCTGCTGATCCTGCGGTGGGGCTGGTGCCAAAGACGGTGCCTGCGCCAGAGCAGAAATGCCGACCACCCCTAGCAAGCTCAAGACGCCACCTAGACGAAATCTCCCGTGACGAGGGGTCCTGGGTGGTTTGCTCTTCATTTCCATCTCCTCGTTGAAGGAGAGCTTGACGACTATACTCTGAAGACAGGCGCTATGGAGAGAGCAGGGAATGGCGTGGGGCACAAAACTCGCTTGCATGGAGAATCGAAATGCCCGCGTCCGACACTAGGTAGGATTGGTTCAGAGGGCGCGAACGCGGGTATTTCGATGGTTCTTGGGACTACGGGCTTTCAAGAGTGAATTCTCCCAAGTCCTCCTATTGAGTTCAACAATCCCGGAGCAGGCCAGCTGATGGAATGATCTGAACTGTCACGGGGGCGTTGCTTTCCTTAACTTGAATCTCGCCGAGGCGTCAAACGAACTAACTGTGAAAAATTCTATGACCCAATAAGGTCTGTATAATCAGTTTTTTATATCTCTAAATGAACTGGACTCTTTCCTGACGGCCCTTCGCGTGGTATAGTCCGCGGATTCATTTCGGGGGACTTTTCCTTCGTGGAACACCGTGTTGACTCCAAACTTGCCGTCCGGTTCGGCCTCTATGAGGTCAATCTGCTCCATGGAGTACTTTCCCGGCAGGGCGTACGCCTTAAGATTCAAGAACAGCCCTTCCGTATCCTGGCGCTCCTTCTGCAGCGCCCGGGTGAAATCGTCACCCGCGAAGAGCTCCAGCAGTCACTTTGGCCCGAAGGTACTCACGTTAATTTTGACGGCAGCCTGAATGCGGCCCTGAAGAAGCTCCGTGCCGCCATTCAAGATGACGCGGAGAATCCGCGCTTTATCGAAACCGTTCCACGCCAGGGTTATCGCTTCCTCGCGCCGGTCCATTCCGTCAACGGTTCGGCGAACTCCATTTCTCCCTCCAGAAATGTTTCTCCGGAGAGTTCCGAAGAGTCCTTCGAATTCCGCATGCGCCTCAATCCGGAATTCTCTCCTGAGAGAGCTGCCGAGCTTTACAGAGAAAGGAAGACGGCGGAGCGCCCGGCGCGGTGGATCGATTTCAGTCTTCTTTCCTGCGCGATTGCTTTTGGTTCCTGGCTGCTCTTTTTCATTGTGTACCCCGTCCCTCGTCCCAGCGTGCAGCGCATGACGCGCATTACCAACGCCGGTGGAATCGATGAATGGGGCGGGATCGTGTCCGATGGGACGAGGATCTTTTTTCTCGAGCATGACGGCGGCCACTGGAATCTGATGCAAACGTCAGTGGAAGGCGGCAACGCGGAAAAAATGCCCGCTCCTTTTGAAAACACGCGCCTCTTCACCCTCTCACCCGACCATTCGCAGTTTCTGATCGGGCAGTTCACCCGGCGCGATGATGAGATGCCGCTCTGGCTTTGGCCCGTGCAGGGCGGTGAGCCGCGGCGCATGGGCGAAGCCATTGGCCACGACCCCGCGTGGTCCCCGGATGGCAGCCAGATCATCTATGTTCGCGGCCGCAGCCTCTATACCATCCATCCCGATGGGACACAGCTCCGCGAGCTGGCCCATGGCCCCGGACTTCCGCACTTCCCGGCCTGGTCCCCCAACGGCGAAACCATTCGTTTCAGCATGGACCGGCGCGAGGATGGCACTCAAGCCGTCTGGGAGATGGCCGCCGATGGCTCCGGTTTGCATCCGATTCTCGCCAGCGGAAGGCCGCCGGCCTCTCAGTCCGCTGGTGAGTGGACGGCGGATGGCAGATATTTTCTTTTCTCCGGTTGCGAAAACTACGATTGCAATCTCTGGGGCATCCGCGAGGCTTGGAAGTGGTTCCGCCGATCGCACCATGGTCCTGTGCAATTGACGCACGGCCCTGACTCTTTGCACGTAGCCATCCCCACGCAAACGGATTCCCGCGTATTTGCTTTCAGCTTCCGCTCGAATCGCGAACTGCAGAAAATCGAACCGCAATCACATCATGCCGAAACGTTGATCCCCAATGCCAACGCGGAAGTAGCCAGCGTCTCTCCCGACGGCCATCTGGCTTTGTATACCGATCGGGCGGACGGCTCGCTATGGCGGAGCAGCAACGATGGCGCTCAGCGCCTTCGCTTGACCAAACCCCCACTGGTCGCGTCTGCCCCTCATTGGTCGCGGGATGGAAAGCAGATTCTATTCACCGGCTTGCGTCCCGGCTACATGCGCCGGATCTATTTCCTCTCCGCGGATGGCGGCGCCTTGCGCGCGGTCCTTCCCGAGAGCCGCGAGGCTTCCGATGCTGATTGGTCCCCGGATGGCGCGCAAATCGTCGTGAGCATGCGCGAACAAAAGACGCAGCCCAAATTTGGTATCTACTTGTTCAAATCAAGCACCGGTGAGTGGACGCTTTTGCCGGAGTCCCGAGGATTGGTCGCGCCTCGGTGGTCTCCCAATGGACGCTATGTCGCGGCTCTTGACGAAACAAATCACCGGCTGCTTCTTTATGATTTCCAGACGCAAAAATGGAGTGGTGTGGCCGAGGGCGGACTTCTCGGCGCTCCGTACTGGACTTCCGGCTCCGCAGCGATCTATTTTCAGGATCAGCTCGACAGCCAGCAGGCCATCTATCGCGTGAAGATCGCGAATGGTCAGGTGGAGAAAGTCTGCAGTTGCGGCGAGATCCTTCGCAGCAGCCCCTCACATTGCATCTTCAGCGGGGCTGGACTGGATGGTTCTCTTTACGTGATGGTGGAGCGCGGCCTGACGGATATCTACGCTCTCGACCTGGACTTGCCCTGAGGATGCGCTTCTCACGGGGCGCCCTGGAATCCTATTTTTTTCGGTTATAGGTGAAGTCGTACTCCACGAACCAGGTCTTGCCGCTGTCGTTCGAACCTTGGCTGAATTGCCGGACCGTGTCAGGTCCAAGCTTGATGAATTGCAGATGCCGTTTTAGCTTTTTCCGGTCTGCTTGCGGGAGCTCATCAGTCCAGTAATCCATGATTCCGTCCTTCAACCCTCCATAGAAGAAAATGTTGCCACCAGCGTTGTCCACCCAGTATTGTTCCCAACGCTTGAGCGCCGCATTGTAGGTGTTGTAGCTCTTCCCGGAGTAGCCCATGTTTCCTGCGCTCGTCCAGTTTTCCTGCACCACGCAGTCCCCGAGGATCAATTCGATACGGCTGTCTCCCGCAGGCGTCGCTCCCTGGCTTGTGACGACGCTCCATTCGCCCAGCCAGAAGTCAAATTGACGATTTTCCGGCGCATAGGCGCACGGTTTTTGGTTGCGTGTCACCATCTCGAGGATTTTTGCAAAGCGCGGGTCGGACTTCAACTCTGCCAGATCGGGATCCGCCGACAACTGGCCAGGTTGGCTCAAGCCGTCTTGAGCCGCCTTTTTCAGATGTTCAAACTCCTTATCCTTGTCTTTTTTCGATACCAAGACGGTGGCCATTCCATATTCGACGAATTGCGGGGGCAGTCCCAACGCTCTGCCTTTTTCAAAGGCTTCGATGGCCTCCTCCTGTTTCCCGGTCTTATTCAACGATACACCTAGCCGATACCAAGCACGTGGATTCGGCGCCGTTTGCACGATCTGGCCGTATAATTTTGCGGATTCGCTCCAGCTCTTAGCGTCATAAGCCGCTGCGGCTTCCGAGGCCATCTGAGTTATGGAAGACGCCTGCGGCGGATGCCCCAGCGCCACCGCTCCCGCGGATAAAACAACGAAAGCATTTACTGTATAAAGAGTCATGAAACGCGGCATTCTTCCACCCCCCCGTAGAAAAGTCCTGATTTGGGGGTTTAGACGCACCTTGCCACAAAACGGCACTTCGCCGACGGCTTGAACTCCGCTAATTCATATATTTGACTTCTAAATTTAGACGATTTCCTTCGGTAACATCCCGATTCTCAGATTCCTTCCCACTTCCCTGCAATGTGCGGTCCGGGTCCCAACCGTTTCATGGAACCTAGGGATGAAATTTTTCGTAAGAATAGAAAACACTCGACTGGTTTTTACGTCTATACACCATAGGGTGGGCGTCTATGTCACTGGAAGTGATCTCGATGCGAGAACCGTATGAACCGACGTCTTCCGAGCGGGTACTCCTGTCGTCCGGCCGCTATGTCCTTTTTGGGCCGTTCCGGATTGACCAGCAGCGGCAGGAAGTGACGCGCAACGGGTCCCGGCTCAAGCTCCAAGGGAAGGTTTATCAGGTTCTTCTGACACTTCTCGAAAAGCCCGGTGAAGTCGTCACCCGCGAAGAGCTGCGCATGCGTCTGTGGCCCGCCGATACCCATGTGAACTACGACGCCAACGTAAATACTACCGTCAACAAACTCCGTCAGGCGCTTGGCGATTCCTCCGATAAGCCACTATACATCGAGACCATTCCTCGGAAGGGCTACTGCCTCTTGGTGCAGCCGGAAGTTTCCGACAAGTTCCCACATTCTCAATTCGCCCGCAGCGGGCCATCTGCTGATTCCGCTCAAGAATCTTCTGGAAGTTCAGGCGGCCTGGCGATTTCAAAATCGGATGTTTGGATTGTGCTCGGTGTGATCGGCCTAATTCTTGCCGGGATGCTCCTCGGCGCGGGAATTACCCGGCTCTGGATTAGCCACGCTGTGCCTATGGTCCCTTATCCCCTGACGATGTTCTTCTCCCACGCATCAGCGACCGCGTTTTTTTAAGATACTTCTTACTCTTTTGGGGCTTGACCCGACCGAAATTCCGTCCACGGCCCCGCCTTCATATCCCGCAAATAAGGCTCCTGCCAGGCATACTCGGGATGAGCCGCGAGGAAAGGCTTGGCGAGAAAATCCCCGCCACAAGGATGACCCATGCGTGCCATGATCCGCATTTCCTTCGCCATCGTTGCATCCGTCGCTTTTCCTTGTACCGCTCCACCGGGATAGTAGGGTTGCCAATCCCACTCTTTCACGCCGCGCGGCGATCCATCCACATGCCCGCACAGCGTGCGCTCGTTGGCTTCTTCTTTGTGCTGAGCGGTGTCTGCGTGGTCGCCCAACATCTTCTCCGCAAGGGCGACGTCGATCTTTCCTTTGTTTTCCTTCAGCAATTCATCCCACCGCGCCCGCCGCGCGTTCGGCGAACTCTCTTTATTGTCAGGATCAAATTGTGGCGCGTCTTCTTTCAGCACCTTCGGGTCGCGCGCCCAGTTCGATCCGGCGAGCATTCCATCCTTCGTCCTCCACAGCTTGTGCGCTTTTAAACCAAGTTCGAGTTGCGCGATTTCGCCTGTCTTCCGGTCGCCGAGCAGCCAGTCGTTTGCATAACCCCCGTTGTTTCCCTCCAGCATGATCCTCGTGTATTCGTCAATCGAGCCCGCATACTGCAACGCTTTCCTTGCCCGTACAAATTCGGCCTTGCCGTTCGGGTCCCAGCCTTCAAACTGGGTAATCGTCGTTTCCGTCACCATCAGCCCGTCGCTGTTGATCCCGAAATCGTCGTCGCTCGCGATCACTCCCGGGAAACCATCCATCAGGATTCCGTAACCGTTCTTCGGCGCGATGTCGAACACGACCCGCCACCGCTCGCCGTTCCGGTAGCTCGTCCAGTTGTTGTGCGCCATCACGATCTGCCCGTCTTTTGTCCAGCTTCCCGTGGCCACGAAAGCGCTGCAATTCCCGGGGCTCTTCAGTTCCGGCGCCGTCGGCGTTTTTTGCTGTTTGTTCAGCCACGGCACGTAATAATCCGGCAGCTCTTCGAATGCATTAAACGCCACAATGTCGTCCACATCCAGCTTCGACCCCGTGCGTGCGTGCAGTCCCTCGACGATGCCCTGTAGCTCGCGCTGATACTCCGCATCGATCTTCGGCCACAGCATTTCGTGCGCGGCCTTCCGGAAAAATTCCCAGTCGCGTTCGGTGGAATGCATCATCCCCGCGCTCACCGCCCCGAATGCATCTTCGATCTCCGGCGCCAGAAGGTATCCGTGCTGATATCCCATCGCGCCCGGATCGCCTTCGAGATGCACGTAGATCCAGCCGCCTTCTTCGAACCTCCTCGCTCTCTTCAACCGCGGATCGTTCGCCGCCGCACGCTCTCGCTCTGCCGCGATCGTCGCCACCATGGCGTCATTTGCCGATGCGGAAGCCGCCGCTCCGCTGTCCGCCCACCACAGCGCCGCCCCTCCCAGGATCACAAGCAGAATCGCCGCCGCGCGTCTCATCGAATCATTCATGGCACCAGTCTCCCGAGCATGCAATTGTGATTCTAGAGTCTATTCTGCCTCCGCCCTGCCTTCAACGTTTCCTCACGCCACACCGTTCTCGTGTAAACTCTCCCGATTAGAATGCTTACAGCCATCACGCGTGCCGTCAGCCCAGCCATCGTCCATTGCGAACTTTCCTTCATCGACCGCAAGCCCATTGATCTGGCCACAGCCCAGCAGCAGCACCACGCCTACGAGAAGCTGCTCGGCAAGTTGGGCGCCCGCGTTATGGCGCTTCCCGCCGAGCCCGATCTTCCCGATTCCATGTTCGTCGAAGACCCCGCTATCGTTCTCGATGAATTGGCGGTGATCCTGCCGCTCGGAACGGAGACCCGCCGCCGCGAGGCGCCTTCGCTCGCTCAGGCACTCGCCAAATTTCGAAAGCTCGAATACGTTTCTCTACCCGGCACTCTCGAAGGTGGCGACATCCTTCGCATCGGCCGCAAGCTTTTTGTCGGCCTCACCAAGCGCAGCAACGCGGAAGGCATCCGCCAGCTTGCCGCCATTCTCGCGCCGCACAACTATGAAGTCATCGCCATTCCCGTAACCGGCTGTCTTCACCTGAAATCGGCCGTCACGCATCTAAACGGCAACGCGCTCCTCGCCAATCGCGCTTGGTTCAACACTAGGCCGCTCACCGGCTATGAATGGATCGACGTCGATCCCGCCGAGCCACATGCAGCCAATGCCCTGGCACTCGCGGGCACGATCATTTTCCCCGCATCGTTCCCGCGCACCCGCGCCCGCATCGAAGCGCGCGGCTTCCAGGTCACTCTTGTGGACATCTCCGAACTCCAAAAAGCCGAATCCGGCCTCACATGCTCCAGCCTCATTTTCGCAAACACAAATTCCACAAGTTCGTGAGGCGACCGAAGCGGCGAGGGAGTCTGCAGGAACTCGCCAAAGTCCCCTGAGCAAAAGAAAACGGCCACGCGGCTGATTTCCACGTAGCCGTCTTTTTTCACTCCACGCAGGCCCACAAACTAGGGATGAAAATTGAACATCAGCTGAGTTCTGGTTTCTCCGCTGCTCGGCGCATACTTCCAATCCTTCAGCGTCTCCTCGACGGCATTTCGAAGTACTGGGTGACTGCCGATGAAGTTCCTTTCCTCGATCCGCCCATGCGGGGTGGCCGTCATTTTATCGATGCGAGTTTCTTTGCCAGACGGCGTCAGTTGGGAAGTTCTTCAACACCGCGCGCAACAAACACCGGCTGGCTGCTGATCGGATCCTTCAACACCAGACCGACTACGCGCAACGGCTTGGTCGGATTACTGCTCAGGTCGCCGAGGCCCGTCAGACCGCCGCCGAATCGTGTGAACGGCGTGATGTACACGGTCACCGGTCCATTGAACAGCACGCCTGCTAGTCCATTCGAATTGAACTGAAATGTGCTGGCATTGAGGTTCACGCTGTTCGCCACCAGCGTGCCGGTGTGCCCTTCATGCCGCAGCACCACGCGCTTCACCGTTACAGCCCCGTTCGCAGACGGTCCGCCGATGCTTACATGCTGGCCAGGCACCATCAGGCCTGCATTGAAGAAGTGGTTCGTCCAGCGGTTGTGCATCCAGTAGATGAAGTACTTCTCGTTGCCGGTCAGGTCGATGGTCGAGATTTCTCCCGACTGAAAGCCTGTACCGGAAGGCAACACGCTTCGCACATACAGATCAAAGTCCGTGGCGGTATTCGCGGGCGGATTTACATACGTGATCAAGCCGCCCGCGAAAAACCTGTCCTGCGAGAGGATTCCCACAGAGTCCGCGAGGAAAGTCGCCGTCGTGCGGTCCAGTGTTCCGGAGATTTCCACGATGGACGTCGAAGTCAGGTTGCCGATGGTCTCGCTGCCTTCCCACTCGGTCTGACCATTCACGTTCACTGTGAACTGGTGGCCGTGCGGTCCCTGAATGATGAAGGAATCACCGCTGGCGTTCACGCTCACCACGCCAGCGATGAAATCATCAACGTACGCATCGGCATCGCTTGGTGTGATCGCTTTCAGATCCAGCCTAGGGGTCACCGCCCCGGTGATCTGGCCGCTGCCGTCGACGGCGATCGACTTGCGAAGGTCGAATTCAAACTTCAAGCCGATGATGTTTCCCGTGCTCACCACGAAAGGACTTGCCAGCGGAATCGTCACGCTCGATTGCGTCAGCGTTACCGCCGGTGACGTTGTTCCGTTCAGCGTGCTGATGGTCGGTCGCGCCGGCGGATTCACATTTAAGTATCCGATCTGCGGATTCGCAAGCGTCACTGTGACACTCGTATAGGTGCCCGTGGGGATCGTGTTGATATCCAACAAAGTCCGCAAGCCGTTCAGCCGCGCGAAGTCCACGGTCTGTATTCCGCTAAGCACCGATTGCGTATTGTTGTTGGCGTCCGTGACCGTTATTCCGGTAATGTCCACTTGAAACGAAACCACGCTCGGCAGCGGCGCGTCCGTTCCCGTGACGAACACAGTGCCCGATTGCGCTTGCGTCATCGGGGAAAACGACACACCACAACCACTCATGAATGCGATCAGTGCTAGTGCGAATACACCACTTAACCACTTCTTGGGGTTCATAGGTTTTCCTTTCCTACTGTCCTACTCCGGTGGTGCCCCATGCACGCACCGATTCATGGGATTGCAAACACCATCAGATAAGAGAAGTTGCGATCCTTAAGACACGTAGATTCAGTATTTTACAGGTGCAGTACCAAAACCATCTCTTCGGGATAGCGCATTCCTTCGGCAATGATAGGGTCTCCGCGAGCGCATGACCCTTCCGGGACAATTCCCGTTCTCGCGATTTATCCCCTTTCCCGAACCGCCTTCCTGTGTTATGTTGGGGGCGATATGTTGTCCATCGCCGCCAAGCGAATTACGTCCAA
>Ga0066710_100002565_pt1 | contig 14765 bp, 12 predicted proteins | sample GraSoiAngelo_159_FD_79666 | JGI IMG/M metagenome (GOLD analysis project Ga0066710, IMG submission 79666) | Grasslands soil microbial communities from the Angelo Coastal Reserve, California, USA - 14_1009_16_40cm | ecosystem: Environmental > Terrestrial > Soil > Grasslands | place: USA...
CTACGGAAGGGAGACCGAGTTACCTTAGTAGGCTTTGGCACGTTCTCTACCTCCCAGAGAAAGGCGAGAACAGGAAGAAATCCACAGACTGGCGCACCGCTGAAAATAGCCGCCAAGAAAGTTGCAAAATTTTCTCCCGGCGCCGAACTTAAAGCAGCTCTGAGAAGGGGGAAATAATCTCTTTTCCTCAAATGTTGCAGATTGCGCGACTGGCCTTTTTAGCGGGAGTTTCTCCAATTAGTGTTGTCGAGGGAGGGTGTGCTTCCTCATGGTTAAGGCACTCTGGTATGGTAGATTGCCATAACCTTGGACGCATATTCGCTCTGAGTTGGGTCATGCGAGCCCTCGTAAGCAAGGAGAGCTGACTCGAGATCTTTATTGTGTCTTAGATAATGGGCGAGGATGGTCGTTCCAACTTCGATATTCACCTCGGGATCAAATGGATTCCTTTCTGTGAAGTCAACAACGTCAGACCAGCTCGGAACATGAATTTGCATAAGTCCCACCGCTTTCGCCTCGGAAATAGCCAAAGGGTTTCCCCGGGACTCCACGACAATAACTGAAGCGACCAACTTGGGATCTAACTTTTTGTCCAAGGCGTGGCGTACAATTGTCTTAGTTAGTTTGCTGACGTCCTCTTTTTCGACATCTGTAAATCTTTTCAAGATCGATTGAACGACTCTCTCCTGTTTGTATTCTTCTTCAGTAACGTAACTGGCTAAGCTGACCTGCTTTGTTGACATGATCGAAACAGAGGAAGGATAAAGCGAGATCAGGCCGAGCACGGCCAGCAAAATCAAAAGCTTGTTAATTCCAGTATGCTTGACTAAATGGTAAAAGTACCGCCTATTGACTCCTACAAACATGCTGAGGTGACACTTATGGCAGAAGATAATTCTTTGGTACATTAATTTGTGTAAAGCACTCATGAAGGCTCACTCCTTATTAACTAAATTAAGAAATCGAATGAGCGTGAGCTAACAAAACTTATCGAAGCGGTTAGGAGGAGGTCTGTATCAAACTAAAGAAAGACCGCGAGTGATTTCTGAGACGAGAATTCTTGCGGCAGAAAAAACCTCCCGAATTCCTGAGGGTGAAACGCGGATCAAGAAATGTCGAGTACTTAAAATCATTGAAGTATACTCATTCTGCCACGTTATCGGCAAGACGGAACCTTCAGATTAGTCTTAGAAGAACCAGGAGAGAGCGAGCTAAATTTAGCGACGAGGAGATTAGTATGAAAAGCTTTCGCCAGTAATCTCTTACTGAGGCGCAGTTTCACCTTGTGAAAGCTTTTCCGAGCAGTTCTTTTCTTTGAACTGCGTCTATCATTTCAATCACATTTCCATAAACCTCTTCCAACGGTAACGCCTCAATAGGCTGTTTCTTAACGAATCGACTGAGCCCACCCAACGGCCGATAGTTTTCGGCAAAACCCAAGCTAAATAGACCAAGAGTTGGCACTCCCACGGCTGGCCCAAGATGCATGGGGCCCGTGTCATTACTAACAAGCAGCTTACATTTGCTCATAACGGCGGCCAATGACCGCAATGAGAGCTGGGGGGTAACAATGCAACGTGGATTGTTTATTAGGTCTGCAACCCGTTTGGAAGAGTCGCCATCCTGAGGTCCACTGAAGAGTATCACAGTGGCATCGCACTTCCTGATTAATTTTTTCGCCAAGCTCGCAAATTTCTGCTCAGGCCACATTCGGCCTTGAGAACCCGCTCCCACATTAAAACCAAGCAATAATGAATGGGGAGAAACATCATGACAAACAAGAAAGTCCTCTGCCTTGGCCGAATCCTCCAAAGAGAGATCGAGTGATGGATCAACCCAATTTTCACTTATTCCCAGGGGTTTGAGCAAAGACACAAACACCGATGATACGTGCCAAGACTTATCTTCTAGAACAGGCTCGATATTGAAGCAAAATCGTAGATAAGAAGAATGCTGTCTCTTGAAACCGAGCCTGAGCGTTGCTTGGCTGTACCAAGCCAGAAGGTTTGTTTCACGGAAGCTCTGAAAATCTAACACAATATCATACCGGCCCGCTCGGATGCGATTGGCCAGATTAAGAATCTCGCGCGCGGCAAGAAGCTTACTTCCATCCCGCAGGGCAATTCGGTTTACCGCAATCACCTCGTCAACAGCGGAACACATCTCAAGGATGGACGAATACCGATGGTCCACTAAGACCCCAATATTAGCGTTTGGAAATCTCCGTCGAAGCAATTTAATCGCTGGGACCAGCAAAATCACATCGCCGAGTCTGGCAAATCGAATGAGCAAGATTCTATTTGGGTTCACATCTTGAGCAAGCACCGCTATGGGCGGCTTCATGGGCGTTCTCAGTGAGGAGAAAAACAAGCTACCAAACAAATCAATGGAATCTTGCGGCCTTGATTGTTTAGTGATCTTTTTTGAAAGTGTCCCTGCCAAGAAAGAGGGCTTCGGTTCCCAGGTCTTCTTCAATTCTCAGTAACTGGTTATATTTGGCGACACGGTCTGTCCTACTGGCAGAACCCGTTTTGATTTGACCGGTATTCAAGCCAACCACCAGATCAGAAATGAAGGTGTCTTCTGTTTCACCGGAACGATGAGAAACGACGGCTGTGTAACGGTTATTCTTGGCAAGCTCTATGGCTTCCAGGGTTTCGGTAAGAGTTCCAATTTGGTTCAGTTTAATTAGAATGGAGTTGCCAATTCCGGCTTCAATTCCTCTTCTGAGCCTCTCAGTATTAGTTACGAATAGATCGTCACCGACCAATTGAATTTTCCTACCCAATTCACGAGTCAGGAGAGTCCAACCTTCCCAATCGTCTTCTGCTAGCCCATCTTCAATAGAAACGATCGGATACTGCCGGACCCAGTTGCTATAGAACTCCACCATTTGCTGAGAGGTCTTTATCGACTGGTCGGATTTTCTAAAAACGTACTTGCCGTCTTCGTAAAGTTCGCTCGAGGCCGGATCAAGCGCTATTACCACATCACCTCCTGGCGTAAGGCCAGCTTGGCTCGTGGCCTGCAAGATAACTTCGATGGCCTCTTCATTCGATCTCAAATTCGGAGCGAATCCACCTTCATCTCCCACGGCAGTGTTATAACCTTTTTTCGAAAGGACCTTTTTCAGATTATGAAAAACCTCCACTCCCAGTCTAATGCATTCACTAAAGCAAGAGGCTCCCACCGGCATCACCATGAATTCTTGAAAGTCCACGTTGTTATCTGCGTGAGAACCGCCGTTCAAAATATTCATCATTGGAACTGGCAACAACCTGGAATTCACTCCCCCAAGGTACCGATACAAAGGGATTCCGAGAGCCTCAGCAGCCGCTCTGGCTACTGCTAGAGAAACCGCTAAGATCGCATTCGCACCCAGCTTCCCCTTATTTGGGGTACCGTCCAGCCGAATGAGGTGATGATCGACGTCCGCCTGACGAAGTGCATCCAGACCCTTCAATTCACTTCCGATCCTTTCATTGACATTTGCGACAGCTTTCTGAACACCCTTTCCCAAATACCGCTTTCCGTTCCCATCCCTTAACTCAACTGCCTCATGCTCGCCTGTTGAGGCGCCGGAGGGAACGGCTGCCCGTCCCACTGCCCCGCATTCCAACGTGACTTCTGACTCGATCGTCGGGTTACCCCGTGAGTCCAGAATCTCTCGCGCCTTAACTTCAGTAATGATCGTCACTCACACCTCCGCCGAAGAACTATCTAGGATTACAAGAATATAAAAAGATGAGTTAGGCTTCTGCATTCGAATCCTCTCGCACCACTACCACGATTCCGCCCTCAATTTACATGATACCTCTTTCGATCTTCTTTCTGGTCAAACCCGATAATCGTATTCTCGAGCAAATGTACATCTCGATCGATGATGGCGTTGCGAATTCTCGAGTAGCGACCAATGTTGACGTGTGAAAGCAAGATACTCTTATCCACTTCGCAGTAGCTGTTTATTCTGACATCCGGCGAAAGCACAGAATTGACCACACGCCCCCCACTGATAATGCACCCGCTGGAAACAATGGAGTCTACCGCAATACCCATCCTTTTCCCCTCCTGAGCAAAGACAAACTTTGCGGGAGGATATTGACGCTGATAAGTGCGGATGGGCCAGCTTTTATCATATAGATTGAACTGAGGTGACACAGCAACCAAATCCAGGTTCGCCTCGTAATAGGCCTGAATGGTTCCCACATCGAGCCAATATTGAGCCTCTTTTTTGTTCTCGTCGACAAAATGGCAAGAATAGACCCGATATTTTTCGATCGTTTGCGGCAGTACATCTTTACCGAAGTCATGAGAAGATGTCGGATTGCGGGCGTCTTCTTCAAGAATGGGGATTAGAGAACTCTTGTTGAAAATACAAATCCCCATGGAAACAGTGGCACAACTCGGATTTGTCGGACTCGGTTCGGGAATGGCAGGCTTTTCCTGAAACCCATAGATTTTGCCTGAACGATTGACCTTGACCCGGTGAGCTTCTTCCAGACAAAGTTCGATGGTGCTTATGGTGACATCAGCTCCCGAATCGATATGCTGCGTGAGCATCCGAGAATAATCCATTTTGTAGATGTGGTCCGTGGAAAGAATAAGCACGTATTGGATATCATCGACGAGCTTTATGGAATAGAGGTTCTGTCTCACGGCATCGGCAGTTCCCAAATACCAATCCTCTCCAACGCGTTTCTGGGCGGGATGATTTCGATGAATTCATCAAGATCATGGGCAAAAACGTTAAACCAACCGTGACGGATATGATGATTTAGTGAAAGCGCCTTGTATTGAGTCAAAATGAAAATTTTTCGCAGGTCTGAGTTAATGCAATTGCTTAGTGTCACATCGATAATCCGATAAATTCCTCCGAAAGGTACTGCCGGCCTCGCCCTGTTTTGGGTCAACGGATACAAGCGCTCACCGACACCACCGGCTAAAAGCACGCCTAGAGTCTGCCGCATAACCATCCTGCTAGCCCTCTGTTCAAGAATTCGAGCGCTATTTTAACACAAAGTGTTTGCTCGGCTTTTTGGAAATGAGCAATCGCGCTGATTACTGGTCGAGTGGCGTCATTCAACGCCCTTCCTCTTCGAAGACTGTAAATTCTAACGAGGTGAAGTGAACTAGCTGTCGGCCAAATCCCAAGCACTGTCCCAACTTGGAGATGGTGTAGAGCGTTAATGTTTACGATCTTCGTCATTTGCGCCATGAAAAGAGGTCTTGGTAATGGAATTCCCTCAATCAATTATTATTATGCCCACAACATAATTTCCCTTGACAAGGAAAGCGAAATCCACTACTTTCTTGCAGTTGTAAAATTGTGTACATATCTTGCATATATGGGGGGTGTAAATTGAGTGGCTGAGGTAAGGCTTCAGGAAGGTGAGTCTTTGGAGAATGCTCTTCGTCGTTTTAAACGCAAGGTTCAGACGGAGGACATCATTAAGGAAGTTAAGAGGCATTCCTTCTATTTAAAGCCCGGAGAAAAAAGGAGGGTTAAACAAGCTCTCGCCCGGAAGCGTAACAGAAAAAAAATCAGGAGAGAGTACGATTAATATTAGCTAAACCTCGATGAAAGGGCTAATCGAGAATTTGCCAATAAATTTAATTCCAGGAACTGATTCATCATTTGAAACGGGTTGATTGATCGGAGAGTTGAATGGAATACCAGGATAAGACAATTGTTTGCGTAGACTGTGGTACTGAGTTTATTTTTTCGGCAGGCGAACAACTCTTCTACGCGACGAAGAACTTCAGAAACGAGCCTAAAAGGTGCAAGGAGTGCAAGGCTAAAAGAAATCAAGCGCTCAATACCGCCCGGGTAAAAGTTGAAACCGTGGCAACCTGCGCGAACTGTGGGAAGGAAACCACTGTACCATTCAAACCCACTCAGGGCAGACCGGTGTATTGCCGTGAATGCTTCTTGCAGCAACGTCAGATTTCCGCGACTGCCTAAGAAGTCAGTGATTTCCCAGGAAGATTTACCCCGTTTTGGCGGGGTTTTTTTTTGGCTCCATCTCATAATGTAGCCTGGATGGCCGTAACCGCGGCCGCGTTCACGATATCCTCAGGTTTACACCCACGAGATAAATCATTGGCAGGCTTTTTTAGGCCTTGAAGAATTGGCCCGATAGCTTCCGCCCCAGCCAGCCTTTCGGTTAATTTATAGGCAATATTGCCCGACTGCAGATCTGGAAAAATCAGTGTGTTGGCGTCTCCCGCGACCATACTTCCCGGTGCCTTGTTTGTCCCAATAACTTGAATGAGCGCTGCATCAGCCTGAAGTTCTCCATCGACTTTGAGCTGGGGATTGCGAACCTGAGCTGTTTTGGCAGCTTCGACCACCTTGTCCACCAACGGATGTCGAGCGCTCCCTTTTGTCGAAAAGGAAAGCAGAGCCACTCGTGGCTCAGTCTCCAACAACAGCTTCGTATTCGCGGCGGTTGCGATAGCAATATCGGCCAGTTGTGAAGCGTCAGGAACCGGAACCACCGCGCAGTCGGCAAAAAGGAGCGAGCCGTCTTTACCCACAGTTGAATTCCTAAGTGCCATCAAGAAAAAACTCGACACAATGGAACACCCTTCTCTCAGACCGATACACCGCAACGCAGCCCGAACTGTCTCTGCCGTCGTGTTGGTAGCCCCTGCAACGGATCCATCCGCATCTCCATTCCGAACCATCATTGCAGCAAAATAGAGCGGATTTTGCATTTGCTTTCTGGCTTCATCTTTAGTGATTCCTTTGGACTTCATTTGCTCATAGTAGGAAGAAACATAGGTCTCCTGGTGGTCTGAACGCTGAGGCTCGATGACCGGAACTGAATCGAAGTTCAGGCTCAATTCTTTCGCCCTCTTACGAACAGGTTCTTCAGGTCCCAAAACTATAGCATTGACCAACTGCTCCGACTGGAGCTTCTGGACGGCAATAAGAATACGGTCATCCAATCCTTCTGGAAAGACAATCCGCTTTCTATTTTTTTTGACTTTGGACTTGAGCGTTTCCAGAATAAACAAGGGAGCAATCGAAGGGGAGTAGGACGGAAAAGAGAAAATGACCTAACGAACTGTTCGCTTCCTGATGTCAATGCCCAACCGTTTGACCTTCGAATTTAATGTGGACAAAGGGACGCCAAACTTTTCGGCAGCCTCAGTCTGGCTCCAGTTGACGCTTTCTAGCATCTGAGTTATTACCTTCTTCTCAAAAGAATCGATGATCTCGAACAGAGACTGACCATTAAATATAGCAACATCGTCCAGAGAGATTTTGGATATGGGAACTAATATGCTTTCTGGGATGAGCTCACGGGACAGCTCTGTTGAGGACGCCAGAACGACAGCTCGCTCGATGACGTTTTCCAATTCGCGGACGTTGCCGGGCCAGTGGTAATCAACCAAAAGCTTTAAGACATCCAGCGGTATGCGGCAAGTGTTCTTGTTATTTTCCTCGCAAAAGTTTTTTACAAAATGATCCACCAGCAAAGGGATATCTTCCTTGCGCTCCCTCAACGGGGGTAACTGGACAGAAATTACGTTCAAGCGATAATACAGATCGTCTCTGAATTTCCCTTGTTCAACTAATTTCTTAAGATCGACATTGGTGGCAGTTATGATGCGCGCATCGACTTTGATGGTCTCAATGCCTCCTAGTCGCATGAATTCTTTCTCTTGGATCACCCTTAACAGTTTGGCTTGAGTTTCCAGGCTAATGGTTCCTATTTCGTCAAAGAAGATGGACCCTTGGTCTGCCACTTCAAACAATCCCTTCTTGGAGGAAACTGCACTGGTGAAGGCTCCTTTGACATGGCCGAAAAGAGTACTTTCCAGCAAGTCGGTCGGTAGGCTTCCACTATTAACCGTCACAAAGGCTCTTTCTGCCCGATTACTGCTCGCGTGGATCGCTTTGGCGATCAGTTCCTTTCCAGTCCCGCTTTCGCCTTGAATCAGCACGGTGCTGCGACTTTGTGCCACCTGGGATACCAGATCGAAAACCTTTAACATCTTCTCACTTTTTCCAACGATATTAGAGAATCCGTATCTCTGCTTGAGCGCCTTTTTCAGCTCGCGATTTTCTATTTGCAATTTGCGCTGTTGAATTCCATTCCGAATATCGAGCAGCAACTTTTCGTTATCCCAAGGCTTGGTGATGTAATCGGCTGCGCCAGCCTTGATAGCGCTGACGGCGTTTTCAATGGTCCCGAACGCCGTGATCATAACAATAGCTGTTTCAGGAGAGTTCTCGTGTATCTCTCTGAGCACCTCCAGGCCGTTCCTATCAGGCATCATGACATCCAAGAGGACCAGATCGAAAAGCTCCGCCTCGATTCTTCTCAGTCCTTCGGCGCCATTCTCCGCTAACGCGACTTTATAGTTAGCTTCGGAGAGCAGGAGCTCAAGGTTTTCCCGTATGGCGGGTTCATCGTCTACGACTAAAATAGAACCCTCGTAATTAGACATTGGCGACTTTCCTCGGGGCGGGGAGTTCCAGGACAAAACGTGTTCCTTCGCCGGGCTTTGAATCCACAGAGATTTTTCCGGAGTGTTCCTGAATGATTCCGTAGGTCACGGATAAACCGAGACCCGTTCCTCGTCCTAGCTCTTTGGTCGTGAAAAAGGGATCGTAGATCTTCTTTATTTGATCATCAGGAATGCCGATTCCCGTATCAATCACTTCAACCTGAAAAGCAGAATCGTGGGTTGAGGTCTTGATGATCAACTCTCCCCCGTTTGGCATGGCGTCTTTGGCATTGATAAAAAGATTGAGAAAAACCTGCTGTAGCTTACCCGGATTTCCATAAATCTGAGGTGAGCTTGAGCTCAATTCTTTCCTCACGGTAATCTTGGCGGTCCTAAATTGGTGCGCCAAAAGAGACAAGGTATCTGAAATGATTGCGTGCAGTTCAATCAACCGAAACTCAGTTCCATTAGTTCTTGAAAAATTCAGCAAGTTATTCACAATTTCAGACGCTCTAAAGGACTGTCTAATAATCTTGTCCAGTATCTTAGCCTTTGGATCTTCGGAACGAAGCTGCTTGGACAACATCTGGCTGTAACTCGAAATGACGGCCAAAGGCGTATTCACTTCGTGGGCAACGCCAGCCGCGAGCAAACCGATTGAAGTGAGTTTTTCAGACTGGACCAGTTGGTCTTCCCATTTAATTCGTTCTGTCTTGTCGTCGAGAATGACCATCTGGCCAGTAACTTGACCATTCTTGCCCAGCAAAGGGGTTATGGTAATGTCAACGATAAGAGTTCTTGAGTTGATTCTGAGAGGATACTTGTAAAGCTTGACTACTTCAGCGCGATTAAAATAATTTCGTCCAATGCGTGAATGAATCGCATCCATCAGATTCTCGGGGAAGACATCAGTCAGCCTCCTACTGAGGGCTTCGGCTCGGGAAATTCCCAGCAGGGATTCTACCTGAGTGTTCCAACCTTCGATCCGCTCATCTAAACTTAAAACTAAAATCCCGACGCTAATTGACTCCACTATGTTTTCACTAAATTCTTTGAGTCTTTGCAATTCCTCCGCCTTCTCATGAATTGACTGATAAAGCCGGCCATTCTCGAGGGCAATGGCGACGTATCCGGCAATCGTCTGCAAGAGTTCAACGTCTTCACTAGTAAGTAACTCACCACGAGTCGTTTTACCCAAACCAAGAAAAGCGATGGTATGCCCCTTGGTCACGCACGGTAAGTAATAGTTCAGGTCAAACTGCTTGAGGGCGTCTCGATACTCGGCAGGCTCCGAAACCAAAGTTCTTAAATTTTCATAAAACAAATACCCCTTGGCTAGAGCTGGACGTTCAGGATCCAAGAAACCCGTATTGACAGATTGTGCTGAGAGGCTTATTCCCATCGACTTGGCTAAGGTAAACTGATTGAGCCTATTCTCATCCCCCAAGAAAATAGCAATCTTGTCGACGCACAAGGTCTGGCTAATACGTTCCACCACGGAATCTAACAGACGCTTTAGATTTATTTCCGAACCTAATGTTTTTCCAAACTCGATCAAGGTCTTGCGATAATCGTAACGATCCCGGTAGAAATACTTGTCGACTTTAGCCTGGATCCAGTTCCGAAGCGGTGAAAATACAAAGGCAGCCACCACCAGCGATATGATGACCCAAATGCGGCTCGCTCCCGAAGCTCGAAAAACTTCGCTAACAAATCCAATAAGGGCAAAGTAAAATCCGACTACCGCCAGGGAGGCCAGTGTTGCCGCCATTCCCTTTTTGAAGATAATATCGACATCCATCAGGCGGTATTTGACGATGGCGTAACCAAAAGTTAGTGGAACGAGAACCATCGGAAAAACAGTGGATTCCATCCAGGGCGAGGGGATAACCCCCAGCCAGTAGGGAAGCGCATAAAATAGAAAGAAAGGAAGGATCCCAAAAGTTGCCCCGAACACAATCCACTTCATCTGTTGCCTTAATGTGACGCTGGCGCTTGAAAAATAAGTATGTACGAGCGACGACACTCCCAGAATGAAAAACGTAGCGAAATGGATAGTGTGAATCCTGTCGAGGGAAATTCTTAATGCCAGCGGAGATTGCAGCACATTCAGGTAACCGCGAATGAATAGGACATGGACTGCCAATAAGAACACTGCAGGCAAATACAAGATGGCTCTCAAAATCAAATGTTTTTGAAGCAACCGTTTTCGCTCGGGGAAGGCCAAGCAAAAGTGAAGGAACAGTGGAGGCAACAACAAGAAGCAGATCGCGTCCAGCCAATAGATTGTCCAGTCGAAGCCATTGAGTTTATTTGTAAAGGAGTAAGAATAAACCACGAAGGATGTCAAACATATGGTGTAGAAATGTAAAGCTCCCGCAGCCTGCCAGCGCCGCAAAAAAATAAAAATACCGATCAGTAAGTACAAAAACCCGACTACTTCCAAGAAGCGTTTGAAGCGCAAATGGACGTCTTGAGGGGTGATGATCAGAGTAGCGTTGATTGTTGTTCCAGCCCGTAGAATGGCATAGTGCGCTTTAGACCAGATTCCAAGGTTATAGAGTTCTTGCGTAACATCTGTAGCCCTGCTAACCCTTTTGCCATTGATGGTCTCAAGAATGTCACCCTTCTGCACCCCGGCTCTTTCTCCGGGCCCGTTCTGCTCAACAATGAAAGCTTCTACTCCTCGCGAAGTGCTTATCCATCCACACCCATCGTCCGGAGTAACATACTTGGCTTTTTGGACACTGTTGATGGCTCCCAGCACCGTCAATGCGGCCGTAATAAGGACAATGGCGATAGTTTTAAAACTGAATTTGACCAGCATAATTAAAAGGACGAGACTGGAATTTTCAAAACAGCTATTAGGAGTTTAGCAAATTTGGTGCCAATGCTTTCAGCCCTAATAGACTGGTTAAGTCAAAATAATTCTGATATTTAGAAATAGTCAGGTCACCACTTGGAATAAGTTGACAGCGATAATACAGAATTTCGAAGCGAACGAATCCCAAAAATTGTATCAAAGTACCAACTGTGAACCAGACAGCTTTGTAATTGCAAGGAGTGGGAAAGCGGGTGGGATAATACTCTTTGAAGTTTTGGAGGCTAGAATTTTAGCTTGATGCCTCCGCGAACTGATTTCGGTGGCTGAATAAATTCCAGCCGCCTCAGAGTGGGGGAATTATAAAGCTCTGAGTTGTCCTTTGCGAAAAGATTGCGAACATCTAGCTGAGCTTCCAATTTACCCGGGATAAATTTCCCCACATATGGGATGGCTTGGCTAACCATTAAGCTGATTCCCGGTGAGGCGCTTTCAAAAATCTCCTGATAAGGATCAACCAAGGTGATGGAATATCCAGAGATCCAGCGGTAGGTGGTTGTTATCTGTGTTCCGGAATGAGAAAAATCAGTCATCAACTTAGCCACCAGCACATGAAAATTCTGAGGAGTTAATTCTGTAAATCCATCATTGGCTCTAATTCCCCCACCATAAGTGTAACCCCACTCGCCCTCCAGCCTGTTGCCCAATGATTGGCGATAGGCTAGGCGAATCCCTTTGGAGGAACGAAAGACCCCATAGCTCGGAATCCCCAGCAAAGCCGTTTTGTTGATTGAGTAATCGTCGGAATAGGCACCGAAAACGAGAAGGGAATTTTTGAGGACTTTCTGTTCCGACGCGACCTCCGTATGGGTCACCCGATTCGTTCCGAAATTGAGGCGACTTCCAGGATCATGCTGAAATGGGGATGAGAACACAATATTTTCACCTTCGGGAAGGTCAAGAGTACGATTCAAGCGGGGCAGAGAGGTCGTACGAAGATAAGAGAACCGACTTGCTTTGGTCGGCTGAAACCCGATCCCCCACCGAGGGCGAAATTTCCTTTCATTTAAGCTGGGATTAGTATTTTGGAGTTCCGCTCCATAGATGACCGATAGGACACTGGATACTTTCAATTCGTCCTGAACATCGATGTTATACAGATTCAATCTCTGAAGACTCCTGTCAATCACTGGAGACAGGGCTGAAAGGTAAGGCAGTTGTCCGAGGCTCAGTCGCAGGGAAGGATTATGCCCATTGAGATCCCGAAACCGGAGCATCGAATCGACCTCAGCGAAGCGTGAATCAGAAAAAACTCCCGCTACCACCCAACTCAATCTCGGATTCACGTCCTTGACTAGAGCAAACTCTGTAAACGTGCCGCCAACATTCATGAGATCGGAATCAGCCGAATAAGCTGTCGCAGAGACATTAATCACACCACGGAATTCAGAGGACTTAGGAAGAGACTCGTGGTTCGCTTCCAATTCGGCTGTTGCACTTGGCGGCGCTTCGGTTGTGGAGTCGAGAATTCTCAAGATAGGTCGTGTTGATGAGGCTGTCCGCAACACCGCCTCAATATCTTCTTGGACTGCTCCTCTGGGGTTGTCTCCAGACCCATCATTAAGGGATCTCTGGTAGAGGTTTTCCAGTATCAAATTCAAGTTGGAAACCTTACCGGCCGCAATCCTGATGCCAGACTCAATTAATGGGATATAATTGCCGACAGTGACTTTCAAAGAATACCAACCCGGAAACAGATCTTTAACTTCGAACTTTCCATCCGCGTCACTGGTCACCGTAGCTTGAACTTTAGGATTGAACCTCCCCTCTAGGAGGACAACAACCGCTCCGGCCATAGGCATACCATGCGAATCTTTGATAATGCCGCTAAGCCTCCCGCCAGTCACTCCCAGTACTATTCCAGAACCAACCCCATGGAAGAAAAAAGCTGCGAAAAGAATTAGAGAAATCTTGATAATTCGCATGACGCTTTGCACCTAAAAGCTATGTGATAGCCGACACTCGGGTGAGCTAGAACGGAAAATCACCGCACTTCAAATCTAGCCACCGGAGAAATCGTTCTCTTGGATAAATTGTCCGTGACGTTCACGACCAGACTATAGCGCCCTGGCTCAAGGCTGTTAAGCGGGTAAAGCTTTTCCAAAGTCATCTGCTGAGAGGCGCCTGCCAGCTTATCTTGTTCCTCCTGAAACCGTGAGATTTCTCTGTCGCCTTTCTTCAGCACATATTCGATGGTCGCAGAAGGCTTATGAGTGTTCTCATCCAGTACCAGGTTATAGATCTGGAAGTAAATTCCCATCGTCTTATTTCGCTCGAAGCTGTCTTTAAGATTTGGATAAACCTTAGAGCCTCCTATTACGAATTGGCCAGCAGCCACTTGTTTCAGAGAGAGCTTCTGAATATCGTCGGCCAAAATAATGCTGCTCGCGGCCAGTTTATCCTCTTCATATTTTGGAACGCTGAAACCCTTATAGATAGTTACTACATTACCACTATTAAGATCCTTAAGAACCAACTCCAGTTAATAGAGACCAGAACGCAAAGGAATTGCATTCTGGTACCGGGACGACATTTCCAAGGTTTGCTTGAATAGAGACTCGGGTGAATCCACGCTGACAACATCTTCAAATATCTGCGCCACCCGCCCAGTAATAGTCGAGATTCTTCCATAAACATTCACGACGGCTCGCTGCACTCCCTCCTTGTTCTGGAAGGTCAAGTCTTTGTGCTGAACCTGGATTGTTATGGGAGTCAGGACGGTGTCCTCGGTGATCTTAATGAAGTCGGTCCGAAAATCGAAAGGAAGGAGATTATAAGAAAGTTTGGTGTTGACCACTGTTTCCAGATCTTTGAACTTGATCTGGGGAGGCCGCTGCAAAGCCACGTACTGCTGCAACCTCTCAAACTGGTTGTAGCGAATCCCTCGGCCCCCCATGGCCCGTCCGAGGCGCGTTCCATCCGTGTTGGAAAATCTGTCCGCTTTGCTGGCCAACCCCATCGCTTCCATATCCGTCAAACCGGCATTGGGGACATAAAGCAAGGCATCTTTTTCAGCCGGATCGAAGGCAATGCGATATTCGCCGCTCATGGTCGGATCCACAAATTCGATGATGACCTCATTCCCCAACCCTTCTCCTTCGAGATAACGATAGCGCCAGGTCTCAAATGGGAATGTACTGGTAGTTCCCCCACCTTCCTCAGGAGGACGCAGGTAACTTCCTCCGCTGGGATGCGATTCAATTTGGTCCGGTGGACCCCAGGTAATGTAAATTCGGCCGCGATCAGTCTTCCATCCTGGCTTCCCTGAAGCAAAGCGCTCGTTGGCGTATGCGATGCGTCGATAATGCTCATCGCGAAACTCATTTTCCACCGTGTCAGGAGAAGGGTCGCGCCTTAACCAGAACTGTTCAATAGATTGATAGCGCTCCTCATCTGTGGTCAACCTTTTAAGCGCCGCCTTTTC
>Ga0066710_100002567_pt1 | contig 14760 bp, 16 predicted proteins | sample GraSoiAngelo_159_FD_79666 | JGI IMG/M metagenome (GOLD analysis project Ga0066710, IMG submission 79666) | Grasslands soil microbial communities from the Angelo Coastal Reserve, California, USA - 14_1009_16_40cm | ecosystem: Environmental > Terrestrial > Soil > Grasslands | place: USA...
GGAGGAGCCCGGCGACGACGCCGGTGTCAACCGCGAGCGCGTCGATGCCGGATGCGGTCGGTTTCGGCGTCGTTGACATCGTGGCGTTCGTCTCTGAGTAGCGGATACGCGATGCGGGCACGGCGCAGCGTGCCACGTTCGATGCGGTGATAGACGAGTGCCTCGTCGGCGCCGGCTGGCTCGCCGAGCACGCTGCCGTCCGGCGCCACCACGCGCGACCCTCCCCAAAAGCCGATGCCGTCCTCGAAGCCGACGCGGTTGCAGTACACGACAAACGTCGTGAAGAGTTGCGCGTAGGTGCGGATGATCGCGTCGTAGCTGAGCGCCGTGCCGAGCGCCTGGCCGCGGCTCACGCCCCGGCCGGGAGACGCGGACGGGCACAGCAGCACGTCCACGCCCTGCCGGGCGAGGAGCGCCGCCGCCGAGGGATGCCACATGTCCTCGCAGATGAGGATCCCGGCTCGCCACGGCGCGCGCCGCGGCGCGCCGCCGGTGAGCTCGCACGTCTGGAAACGGTCCCCGGCGGCCAGGTACCGCTGCTCGTCGAAGATGCCGTATGTCGGCAGGTACACCTTGTGGTGCACGTGGCGCAGCGCGCCGTCCCGGAAGAGCATCACGGCGTTGTGGAAGCGCACGTCGTCGGTCTCGAGCACCGCGCCCACCACCACGTCGACCCGGGTGGACGCGGCGGACAGGGCGGCAACCTCCTCGGAGTCCTGACGCAGGGCCACATCGGGCACCAAGTCCTTGAGGAAGTACCCGGTCAGCGAGAGCTCGGGGAAGACCACCATGCCGGCGCCGTGTGCGGCGGCCTCATTGATGATCGCCAGGTGCCGGGCCAGGTTGGTGGGCACGTCGCCGAGTCGGGGCGCGATCTGGGCCAGGGCGATGACGGTGCCGCGGCCGGGGTGGCGCGCGGCGACGCCTGCTGGGTCGGATGCTGCTGCGGTGCCGGTCACGGGGCTTCGAGCTCTGGCGGTGACCACGAGAACGATTGTCCCACCGAATCGGGGACTGCTCCCCGCTTCACGAAGGCCTCGACGACGGCGCCTGCCTCCTCGGCCGGCACACGCGCCACCGCCGCCGGCGGCAGGGCCTGGAGAAAACGGGCGCCGTAGTCGCGGGTCGCCAGCCGCTCGTCGCACAGCACCACCGCACCGCGGTCCTCGCGTCCACGGATCAAGCGGCCGAAGCCCTGGCGCAGCCGGATCACCGCGATGGGCAGGATGTACTGGCCGAAGGGGTCGACCAGCAAATCCGTACGGGCCCGCACCAGCGGGTCGCTCGGCACCGGGAAGGGCAGCTTGTCGATGACGACGCAGCGCAGCCGCTCGCCGGGGATGTCAACGCCTTCCCAGAAGCTGTTGGTGCCCAGCAGGACGCCGCGCGGATCATCGAGGAAGCTGCGCAGGATCTGCCGGCGCGTACCGTCCAGACCCTGGCCCAGGACGGCGAGCCCGCTGTGGGCCAGGCGATCCGAGAGCAGCGCGTGGACGCGCTTGAGGGGCCCGTACCCGGTGAAGAGGACCAGCGTGTGCCCGTCGAGTCGCGTCGCGATACCGTCCACCAGGCTGGCGATCACGCCCTCGTGGTCGGGCTGGTCGTAGTCGGGGACGCCGGCCGGCAGCACGCAGAGTGCCTGGCTCAGGTAGTCGAACGGGGAGGCGAGCGCCAGCTCTTCCGCGGAATCACCGATGCCGACCCGGTGGCGGAGGAAATCGAACGACCCGCCCACCGACAGCGTCGCCGAGGTGAGGACGGTCGCGTCGGTGCGGTCGAAGACATGCTCGCGCAGCGGCCCGGAGACCGACACCGGCGCCTCGTGAAGCTCGGCCTGCTCGGCGCGCATCTCGAGCCACGTCACGTGGTTCTCGCGCGGGTCGCACACGATGCGCTCGATGGCCCCGGCGAGCTCACGCAGCGCGATCGCGGCCAGCGCCAGCTCGTCGTCGGCGCGCTCTGGCTGAGGCAGGAGCTCCGCCTGCACCGTGGCGGTGCCGGACGCGCCCTCGAGGACGGCGGCCGCTCGGGTCAGGGTGCCGGCCGTGTGCCGGCCGGCGCGGAGCACGGCCACGAAGTCGGCTGCGGCGCGGACGTCCTCGCCCAGGGCGACTGTGCCGTTACCGGGATTGCCTCCACCGAGCCGCTCTCCGACGAAGCCCTTGACATCGCCGAAGAGCCGCCGGCCCGCCTCGCGGCACTGCTCGATGGCCTGCGCCGTCTCGCCGCCCGGCAGCGCGGGGAGACGGTCGAGCACCATGGTGAGGTCGACGTTGCGCAGCGAGGTGCCCAGCTGGCGCGTGGCCTCGGCCTCGAGGTTGTGCGCCTCGTCCACCACCAGGGCGTCATACGCCTCGAGAACCTGGCCCTGCCGCTCGCTGTCGGCCAGGAGCAGCGCATGGTTCGTGACAACAATGGCTGCATCTGCCGCGCCCCGGCGAGCGCTGACCATGTAGCAGCGCTGCGTGCGCCAGTTGGCGCACGCCCGTCCCAGGCAGTCGTCTGTGCTGGACTCGATTCGGCGCCAGTACTGCTCCTCCCCTGCCGAGAGATGCAGCTCCGAGCGATCACCGCTGCGGGTCTGGGTCAGCCAGGCGAGCACCTTCAGCTTGAAGCGAATGGCATCGAGATCGACCTCGCGCCCGTTCGTGTCAGGTACGGCCAGAAATCGGTGCCAGCGTCGCAGGCTGATGTAGTGGCTGCGGCCCTTGAGCACGGCGACCTGCAGTGGCGTGGGCAGCAGCTCGTTGACGAAGGGCAGGTCACGGTCGGCCAGCTGCTCCTGCAGATTGACCGTGTGCGTGGCCACCACCGCGCGGCGCTTGGTGCGCGCCGCCCAGAGCAGCAGCGGGGTCAGGTAGCCCAGCGATTTGCCGACGCCCGTGCCGGCCTCCACGAGCAGCCGGCGGCGGCGCTCCAGCGTCTGGCCCACGGCCCGAGCCATCTGCACCTGGGCCTCGCGGTGCTCGTACGCCGGCGTCCGGGCAAACGGCCCGGCCGCGTCGAGCAGGTGAGCCGCCACGTCGCTCAGCGGCAGGCCGGCCATCGCCCCGATGGCGGCGGCGGCCGCCTCCCGCTCGGCCGCTCCGGGACGCTGACGATCCTCGGCGGGCGCGGCGGCGAGGCGCGATCCCTGCGGAAGGGGCGGTGCCACGACGGCTTCGAGCAGCTCGCCGAAGAACGCATGCAGCGGTCCGCGCGCCTGTGCGGCAACGCGCTGCATCTCCGCCCTGGTGGCCCGGTCGAGCGCCCCGGCCAGCTCCACCAGGCGCACGAGCAGGTCACCCGTGGCGGAGGCGTCGCTGAGGGCCCGATGCGGCCTGGCGTGATCGAGACCGAGCAGACCGCTCAGCAGCGGCAGGCTGTGGCTCGGGCTGGCGGGCAGCATCACCCGGGCCAGCTCGAGCGTGTCGAACATCAGCCGCTGCGAGAACGCTTCGGGCAGCAGGGAGGCGAGGAAGGCCATGTCGAAATTGCCCCCGTGCGCCACCAGCGCCGCGCCCTCGCAGAAGTCGGCGAGCTGAGCGACCGCCTCGGCCGGCGACGGCGCGCCCGACACGTCGTCGGCGGTGATACCGGTGAGGCGCTGGATGGCGAGGGGAATGGGCATGCCCGGGTCGACGAGCAACTCGATCTCACCGATGCGCTGGAGGCCGGCGTCGAGCGCCACCGCGCCGACCTCGAGGATCCGATCTGTGCGCGGCGACAGCCCGGTTGTCTCGAGATCGAAGGCGACCAGGCGCCGGGGCCGCGTCGCCTGCTCGCTCACGCTGCCGGCTTGCTGGAGGATGCGGGAAGCAGCTCCGTGACGCGCTCCATCATGTAATCCGAAGCCTGCTGGTTGGTGAGCGGTTTCCCATCACCAGCGCGCTCGGGCAGGCTGAACGCGCGCCCGATACGGAGATGCACGTCCGCGCGCCGCGGCAGCCAGGCACCGCGAGGGATGACATGCTCGCTGCCCCAGCTGGCGACCGGCACGATCGGCGCGCCGGAGTGCCGCGCGATGAACCCGGCGCCTGCCTGGGGCGGATGCGCGTCGCCGGTCCACGAACGCGTTCCCTCCGGGTACACCAGCAGCACATGCCCGTCGCGCAGCACGCGCAGCGCAAAGCGCAGCGCCGCGCGGTCGGCTGTGTGACGAACGACTGGAAACGTGTGGTTGCGGTGGAAGAGCCAGCCGATGAACCGCGGGTGGAACAGCTCCACCTTGGCCATGTAGTACACGTCGAGTCGCGGGATGTGCACGCCGGTGAGCGGCGGTTCCACGTTGCCGACGTGGTTGCCCACCACCAGTACGGGCCCGCCGCGCGGGATGTTGCTCATGCCTTCGATGCGCAACCGCTTGCCGAGAACGATCAGCGCCAGAAGCCGGACTCCGAACCGGAAGCACGCGTAGATCATCGTGATGGGAAATCTTGGGTCACAGCCCCGCCGCGGCGCACAGCGCGAGGGCACGCTCCAGCGTCTCGGCGATGCTGAGCTGCCCGGTGTCGATGACATGCGCGTCCTCGGCCCGGCGCAGCGGCCCCACGGCGCGCACCGAATCGGCACGGTCGCGACCGTGCACCTCGGCCGTGAGGGTCGCACCACCGCTGGCGCCGGCGTCCCCGAGCAACTGGCGCACCCGCCGGCGCACCCGCACCGCCTCTGGCGCCTGCAGGTAGATCTTCACGGGCGCGCGCGGAAACACCACCGTCCCACAGTCGCGCCCCACGGCCACCGCGCCGTCAGCCGCCAGGGAGCGCTGCGGAGCGAGCACCGCCGCGCGCACCTCTGCGATGCTGCTGATCCGGGTCAGCAGCGCGGCGTGCCGTGGATCGCGCAGCTCGGGCCCTCCGTCCTCGCCGTCGACACGGACCTCGCCGCGGTCCGGCGACGCGGCCGGGTCGGTGGTGAGCTCGAGCTTTGTCCGCTGCGCCAGGTCCACCAGGCCGGCGAGGTCGTCGATGCTCATGCCGTGGCGCAGCGCCGCCACGGTGAGGCCTCGATAGAAGAGGCCGGTGTCGATCAGCGGCAGGTGCAGCGCCAGCGCCAGCCGGCGTCCCAGCGTGCTCTTGCCGCTGCCGGCCGGACCGTCGACCGTGACCAGGCGCTCAATCGGGGTCACTGAGGCCCACCGCCCGCCGCAGGGCCAGGTCCTCGGCATCCGTGAGCCGGCGCACGCGGCCTTCGCCGAGACGGCCCAGAGCAATCGGCCCGATCGACACGCGCACCAGGTCGACGACCACGAGCCCGACGGCGGCGCACAGCCTGCGCACCTCGCGGCGCCGGCCCTCGGCCATCACCACCTCGATCACATCGGACCGGCGGCCCCGGTGGGCCTCGATCGCACGGGCGGGCCGGCCGTCGATCCGCACCCCCGCGACCAGCCGGCGCAGCTGCTCGGCGCGGTAGGCCGATCCGAGTGTCACGCGGTAGCGCTTGTGGACCCCGAATCGAGGGTGGGTTATGCGATGCGCGAGTTCGCCGTCCGTGGTCAGGAGGAGCAGGCCGCGGCTGTCGGCGTCGAGGCGGCCGACGGCGACCAGGCCCGGCGCCTGGTCGACCAGACCGAACACGGTGGGGCGGTGCTGTGGGTCGCGAGCCGTCGTGACCACGCCGGCGGGCTTGTTCAGCACGAACGTGACCGGGGCGGCGAGCGGCGCGGCGACGGGCGCCCCGTCGAGGGTGATCGCGTCGCGGGCGGGGTCGACGACCTCACCCAGCCAGGCCGGGAGAGCGTTGACGCTCACCCGGCCCGCGGCGATCAGCTCGTCCGCATGACGCCGTGACGCGACGCCCCGGCGGGCAAGGAAGCGATTGAGGCGCTCGCCAGATGCTGCACTCAATGTGGCGGCCCGCCGTCGCCGGCCGGTGGGAGGTCCCCGACGCTCTCCAGGCCGACGATCTGGAGGAAGCGAAGCGTGGTGCCGAAGCGGCGCGGCCGTCCGGGCGTCTCCTGGCGGTCCACCTCCTCGATGAGGTCGCGATCCGCGAGGTGCTGCAGCACGGCTTCGCAATCCACGCCCCTGATCGCCTCGATCACCGCTTTGGTGACGGGCTGCCGGTAGGCGACGATCGCCAGGGTCTCCATCGCCGCCCGGCTCAGCCGGCTCGGGCGCTCCGGCTTGAGTGCCCGCTGCACTGCCCAGGCCACCTCGGGGCGCGTGACCAGCTGCAGCTCGTCGCGATGCCGCTGCAGCATCAGGCCGCGGCCGCGCAGCTGGGCGGCCAGGGCCTCGGCCGCGCGGGCCACGGCGGCTGGCGTCCGCTCCAGGATCTCGGCTGCCTCCGACAGCGACACGGCCCGGTTGAGCGCGAAGCAGAGGGCCTCCAGGGCGAGCGCCAGGTCCTCCGGCTCGGCCGCGTCGACGCCCGAGGGCACCACGGCCCTGCCGAAGACGTCGATGACCAGCTCATCCTCGGCGTCGCTGCCGGGCACGACCCTGACCTCATCCATCCGCGCTGCCGGTCACCTCGATGGGCCCGAACGGCTCGGGCTGGGCAACCGTCGCCTCGCCGCGCTTGAGCAGCTCCAGCAGCGCGAGGAAGCAAGCCACCGCCTCCAGGCGCGAGGCGACGCCGAGAAACAGCTCCTCGAAGCGCAGCGCGCCGCGGCGCAGCCGGTCGCGCAACAGGGCGACCTTCTCCTCCACCGAGAAGGTCATGGCCACCGGCAGTGGCTCCTCCTCGCCGAGCCGTTCCAGGACCTTGCGGAATGCAGCGGCGAGCGTTTCGGGGGCGATACGCATGCGCTCGACGGGAATCACCTCGGGCGAGACGAGGCCGAGGAAGCTGCGCGCCCCCGCCTCGGCGGTCTCGCCGAGCAGGGCCTCGGCGGCGGCCTTGAAGAGCCGGTACTCCTCGAGGCGGTTGCCCAGCTCGGATTGTCCCTGGTCGTCTTCGTCCTCTCCAGCGGCCTGCTGGTCGGGCAGCACCGAGGCTGCCTTGAGCGCGACCAGGCGCGCCAGCAGGGTCAGGAAGTCGGCCACCTCGCGGAGGTCGGGGCGCGGCTCAGGCCCTTCGATTCTGCGGCGGTACGCCGCGGTGATAGCGCTGACCGAGATGCCACCGAGGTCGACCTCGCCTCGATTCGCGCCGGCGACGAGCTCTTCGAGCGTTCCCGAGTAGCCGGGTATGTCGATCTGCTGCACGTGGCTAGTGTCCTGTTTCAGTGCTCGATGACGGCATCACCGCCGGAGGGCTGCTCGCGGAGCGGCCGTCGTCGAGCAGCTCCGCGGCACGCGCCAGCGCCGCGCGCGTGCTCCGCCCCGACATCAGGCGGGCGATCTCAACGGTGCGCTCGTCACGCTCCACGCCGGCGACCGTCGCCGTCGCGCCGCCGGCGGCCTCTCGTTTGGTCACCAGCAGGTGCGTGCTCGCTCGCGCGGCAATCTCCGCACGATGGGTCACGGCAACGACCTGGCGGCTGCGGCCGATCAACGCCAGGACGTCGCCGACCCGGGCTGCCGTCTCACCACCGATGCCGCTGTCGATCTCGTCCAGCACGAGCGCGGGCGCGCCCTCCTCGGCGACGACCGCCGACAGGGCGAGCGCGAGCCTGGCGAGCTCCCCGCCTGAGGGGCCCTGGTCGAGTGGCATGGGGACCGTGTCCCGGTTTGCCGAGAGACGGAACTCGACGTCGTCGACTCCGTGCGCACCGCAGCGAACCGCGACGCCGTCGCCGAGATCAACACCATCGGCGTCGGGTGTGCGAGAGAGCACCACGCGGAACCGCGCCAGCGGCATCTCCAGGCGGCGCAGCTCCTGCGTGACCTGCTGCTCCAGACGGCGTGCCGCCGCGCGCCGCGCGTGCGATAGGCGGGTCGCCGCGCCGCCGGCCGCGACGAGAGCCTCGGCCACCGCACCCTGCAATGAAGCGAGCGAGTCGGCGCCGTCGGCAGCCGCGACGACCTCCTGAGCACGAGCCAGCGCAGCAATGGCGGCGTCGATCGATCCGTGCCGGCGAGCCACCCGCGCGAGCACGTCCATGCGCTCCTCGAGCGTGATGAGGCGTGACGCATCGAGGCTGACATCATCGGCATGGCGGCGGGCGTCGAGTGCGAGCTCGCGCAGGCGTGCCACCAGCTCGTCCGCCTCCGCGGTCAGAGGACGCATCTGCAGGTCCACGCGCTCCAGCTCCGAAGCCGGTCGCAGCGCGGCCGCGAGCAGGTCGGCGGCGCCGCTGCCGTCGGCGCCTGCGGCGTCGGCCATGCCGAGCGCGGCCTCCGTGATCCGGGCAGCGTGGCGGAGCGTCAGCAGTTCCTCCTCGAGCTCGGTCTCCTCGCCGGGGCCCAGCTGCAGCGGGGTCAGCTCGGCGACCAGGTCACGCGCCAGCTCCACCTCGCGGGCATCACTGGCAGCCGCCTGTTCAGCACCGAGCAGCGCAGCAGCAGCCTCACGCCAGTCGCGCACAGCAGCCTCGACCTGGCCGCGCAGCGCATGCGACGCGTCGGCCGCGGCGTCGAGCAGGTCGCGCTGCGCGCGCCGCCCGAGCAGGCGCTGGCTGGCGCCCTGCGCGGTCACCTCGACCAGCGCCTCGCCGACCTCGCGCAGCACCGCTTGGGATACCAGCGCGCCGTTGATCCGTGAGGTGGCGCGCCCGCCGCGCACCACGTCGCGGCTCAGCGTCAGCAGCTCATCCTCGGGGATGCCCAACGTCGCCAGCCTGGCCTGCACCTGCGGTGAGATGCTGTCGAACACGGCAGCAACTCGGGTGCTCGCAGCACCCGGGCGGACCGATTCCCCGTCGAGCCGCAGACCGAGTGCGGCACGCAGTGCGTTGACGCACACCGATTTCCCCGCGCCGGTCTCGCCGGTGAGCGCCGTGAAGCCCTCACCCGGCTCCAGCCGCGCCTCCGCGATGACGGCCAGGTCTGCGATGCGCAGCTCACGAAGCCCCATGTCGCTCTCCCGGTGTGTCCATGGAGGCGTCGCGCGGCAGCACCAGATCCTTGTGGGGCACGCCGAAGCGGAACTTGTCGCGAAGCCGCTCCTGGAACGACGGCGAGTCGGCGAAGCGCACCAGCTCGAGCTCGGGCCCCGGCGCGACCTTGATCTCGTCGCCTGCCGACATCCAGGCGATCGACCGGCCGTCGGCGGCGGCGAAGACGACACCGTGCTCGACGGTGATCGTCACCTGCACCGCGTCCGGGATGACCACCGGACGGCTGATCACGGCGTGCGGTGCGAGCGGGACCACCACCAGCGCACGCAGCCGCGGGTCGACCGGCGGTCCGCCGGCACTCAGCGCATATGCCGTCGAGCCGGTGGCCGTGGCGACCACGACACCGTCGGCGTCGAACTCACCGAGCAGCTCGCCGTCGGCATCCACGCGCAGCCGCGCCACGTTGACGTCTCGCGCGCGAACCACGATCTCGTTGAGCGCGAGCGCGTGCTTCACCCCGCCACCCTCGCGTATCGACGTTTCCACCAGCGAGCGGCGCTGGATGCGATAGGTCTTCGCGGCGAAGCGAGAGATCGCATCGGGGAGCTCGTCGATCTCCACGTCGTTGAGAAAGCCGAGCCGCCCTCGATTCGCGCCCATGACCGGGATGCCCAGCGGCGCGGCCAGCCGGGCGCCATACAGGAAGGTTCCGTCGCCGCCGATGGTCACCAGCAGCACCGTGTCCGCAGCGTTCTCGGCGACCACGGTGTCGACGTCGTCCACCGCGGTCCAGACGTCGAAGCCGCATGCCTGGGCGCGCGCCATCCCCTGCTGCACAGCGGGCTGCTCCCCCGGGTGCAGCAGAAAGCCGATGCGGCGCTCGGCGGTCATGAATCGCTGGCCACGGGCATGCCGCGGAGTGTGAAGTGCACGAACCATTCCTGGTTGCCCCCGGCTCCGCGCACCGCGGCGCGCTCCGGCGGCCCGGCCACAGCGGCGTCCAGCATATCCGCCGCCCAGCGGAGGAAGCTCGCCGCGCCCTCGGCCCCGGCGTCGACGTCGCGGACCACGCCGCCCTTGCCGACCGCGCCGCGACCGAGCTCGAACTGGGGCTTGAACAGAGCCACCACCTCCGCCTCGCCATCGACGCCGGCCAGCCGCTGCACCGCGGGCATGACCAGGCGCAGTGAGATGAACGAGAGGTCGAGCGTGAAGAGATCGGGAGCAGGCCCCGGCAGCGAAGCCAGCGTCCGCAGGTTCGTGTCATCCATGACGACAACTCGTGCATCCGCGGCCAGGCGCGCGGCCAGCAGCCCCCGGCCCACGTCGACTGCGTAGACGCGTGCTGCGCCGCGGCTCAGCAGCACGTCGGTGAAGCCCCCCGTCGACGCCCCGGCGTCGAGGCACACGCGCCCGGCACACTCCACGCCCAGCGCGGGCAGAGCGCCCTCGAGTTTCAGGCCGCCCCGGCTGGCCCAGGGATGGTCGCGCCCGAGCACTCTGACGGTGGCGCCCGGGCCGACCGGCTGGGCCGCGCTGCGTGCCCTGGCCCCGTCAACCTCGACCAGCCCGGCCGCCACCAGGGCCTGCGCGCGCTCGCGGCTCGACGCCAGGTCACGTGCGACCAGGGCGACGTCGAGACGCAGGCGCTGGCGCTCCTTCTCGGCGTTCACGGCAGGCATGGTATTACACGAATAAGTGTATTTGCTCTGTCAGAAGGGGACGTCGTCCGGATCCACGCGTGCCGGCGCCTCGAGCGGGCGCTCGGAGATCGACCCGTCCGCCGACACCACGAGCTGGGTCACGCGGCGCTCCGTCCGGTCCAGCAGCGCAGCACAGTGCTGGGCCAGCCTCGCACCGCGCTCGTAGGCGCTGATCGCCTCCTCGAGCGGGATGCTGCCCCGCTCCAGCTTGTCGATGAGCGCGTCCAGCTCTCCGAGCGCGGCTTCGTAGCTCAGGACGCTGATGTCGGGGGATTCGCTGTTCATCCTCGGTACCGGTTGCATCCCGGATCGTACATCTGTTCGCGGTTGAGCGGGTCCATCGCGCGTGCCTGGTCAGGCGCTCCGGTCGCCGGCCGGCGACACGCTGACGACGTCGCTCTCCAGCTCACCGCTGCGCACCAGCGTACGCAGACGCTGCCCCGGCGACACGCTCGTCGCGTCGGTGACCGCCGACCCTGACGCCGTCAGCGTGATCGAGTACCCGCGCTCCAGGGTCCGGTGCGGCGAGAGTGCCTCGAGGCGTGCTCGCCGCGTCGCGATGCCGGCCGACCGGGCGGCCACGACGGCCCGCGCGGCCCTCTGCAACCGTTCGCCGCCCACGGCGAGGTCCAACCGGTGCCGCTTGGCGGCGATCTCGTGCAGGAGGGCGCGCTGCAGCAGGGTGCTGCGCCGGTCCACGTCCTGGCGCATCGCCGCCACCCGGTTGCCCGGTGAGAGGCGGCTCAGCCTCGCCGCCAGCCGCTCAGCGCTGCGCCGCTTCAGGGCCAGTCCGCTGCGAACGGCATGGCCCAGCCGCAGCCAGCGCGCCGCCAGGTCGGAGCGCAGCTGGGTGACGTCGGGGGCGACGGTCTCGGCCGCGGCCGATGGCGTGGCGGCGCGGCGGTCAGCGGCCAGGTCGGCAACCGTGGTGTCCGTCTCGTGGCCGATGCCGGTCACCACGGGCAGCCGGCACGCGCGAATGGCTCGCGCGACGGTCTCGCTGTTGAAGGGCATCAGGTCCTCGAACGATCCGCCGCCGCGCACCAGCAGCACCGCTTCCGCCCCGCGCACGGTGCCGGCGCGCCGCAGCGCCAGCGCGATGGTGTCGGCGGCGCCCTCCCCCTGCACGGTCGCCGGCGACAGCACCACGTCCACGCACGGCGCGCGGCGGCTGGCCACGGTGAGCACGTCGCGCAGTGCGGCGCCGCTCCGCGAGGTCACCACCACCACCCGCCTCGGCAGCAGCGGGAGCCGGCGTTTGCGAACCTCGTCGAACAGGCCTTCTCCGGCCAGGCGTTTCTTGAGCTGTTCGGTGGCCAGCGCCAGCGCGCCGATGCCGCTCGGCTCGATGCGGTCGACGTACAGCTGGTAGCGGCCCTGCTGGCCGTACACCTGGACCGACCCGTGAGCCACAACGGTCATACCGTTCTCGGGCGCGAACGCCACACGCAGCGCGTTGGTGCGGAAGCAGACGCAGGAGAGCGCGGCCCGCGCGTCCTTCAGCGTGAAGTAGAGGTGGCCGGAGGAGTGTGCCTTGAGGTTGCTCAATTCCCCCTCGACCAGGACGTCCTCCAGCTCGGGTCGCGCCGCCACCGCCTCGGTGACCAGCCCTGTCAGCTCGGAGACGGAGAGTGCCGCAGCGCTCATACGCCGGCCCGCGCGATCTGCCCGAGCACGCCGTTGATGAAGTACGCAGCCTCCTCGCCCGCATACGCCTTGGTCAGCTCCACGGACTCGTCGATGACCACCGCCACCGGCGTGGCGGTCTGGTAGAGCAGCTCAAAGGTGCCCAGGCGCAGCGCTGCTCGCTCCACCTTGCCGAGGTCGGCGAGCGCCCAGTTGTCCGTCGACTCGGCGATCGCACCGTCCACGGCGTCCAGGTGCTCCAGGCAGCCGATGACGATCTCCCTGGCGAACGCGGCCACGTCGTCGGTGGCCCCGAGGTCGCGAGCCTGGTACTGCAGCGCCCAGTCCGCGTCCTTTTCCGTGCCCTCGATCTCGAACAGGACCCGCAGCGCCAGCTCGCGGCCGCGCCGCCGGCGTGTCACGTGAAGACCACCTCGCTCACGAAGACGTTCACCGAAGCGACGCGGAGGTCGAGCATGCGGTCGATCGCGTCGGCCACCCTGTGCTGCACCTCGGCGCCGACGGCGGGCACGTTGCCGCCGGCCTCCATGACGATGTAGGCGTCGAGCTTCAGCGCGTCGTCGACGAGCTCGACACGCACGCCGCGGTGCGCGTGCGACCGGCGCACGATGCGCTCGATCTGCTGACCGCCGGGTTGGTACATCGCGTGCACGCCGGGCACCTGCAGCGCGGCCAGGGCAGCGATCGACGCCACGACCTCGTTGGCCACGCGTGTCGTGCCCAGCGATTCGCGTCCGTTGATGGGCGCATCCAGCTGCAGGGGCGCGTCGCCGCCGGACTCTGTCATGCGCGTTCGATGTAACGGGCGCTGCGCGTGTCGACGCGCACGCGATCGCCGGTGTTGACGAAGAGCGGCACGTCGATGACGAGGCCCGTTTCCAGGGTCGCCGGCTTGAAAGCCGCGTTCGCCGTGTCGCCCTTGAAGCCCGGCTCGGTGTGCGTCACCTCCAGCTCCATCGCCGTCGGCAGCTCGACGCCGAGGATCCTGCTGTCGAAGCGGAGCAGGAACAGCGTGTCGTTCTCCTTGAGGTAGTTCACCGCATCCCCCAGCATCGCCGGCGTGACCGGGAACTGGTCGAAGGTGGTTGCGTCCATGACCACGTAATTGTCGCCGTCGCGGTACAGGTACTGCGCCTGAGCGCGTTCGATGCGCACGCGGCCGAACTTCTCCTCGGGTCGGAATGTCTCCTCGGTGACCGCGCCGGTGGTCAGGTTCTTGAACTTCGCGCGCACGAACGCCGTCCCCCGGCCCTGCTTGACATGGGCGAAGCCGAGCACCTCGTAGAGCTCACCGCTCCGCTCGATGGTCGCGCCCGAGCGCAGGTCACCGGCGTTGATCACGTGGCATTCTCCCGGATGGATCGTCCTTCGAGCATTGTGACCAGACTCTCGAGCGCCACGGTGTATCCGTGCGCACCCAGGCCGCTGATCACCGCGACGGCGGCCTCGGCGCATAGAGAGACGCGGCGGTACGCCTCGCGAGCAAAGATGTTGGAGAGGTGCACCTCTATCACCGGTTTGCCGAATGCTCGCAGCGCGTCGGCGAGCACGACGCTGGTGTGGCTCAGCCCGCCGGGGTTGATGATGCAACCGTCGGCGGTTTCGCGCTCGGCCTCGAGGGCGTCGACCAGCGCTCCTTCGTGGTTGCTCTGCACGCAGTGGACCTCAGCACCGAGCGCCGCGCCGCGGCGCGTCACTGCCGCCTCGATGTCGGTGAGCGTCGCGGCCCCGTATATCTCGGGCTGGCGCTCGCCGAGGGCGGCAAGGTTCGGGCCGTTGACCAGGAGGATGCGCTTCACCGGGCCAGCACCTGGTCGAGCGCCTGACGCACCGCGCGTTCTGGCACTGCCTGGCCAAAACGCGGGCGCCCGCGAGCCTCGAGCAGCACCCAGCGCACGCCTGCCCCCACGGCCTTCTTGTCGGCGGCCATGTGCCGGAGCACGAGCGTCGGGTCGACTCGCGGGCTGGCCGCCAGGCCGCAGTGCTCGAGCACCCGATCCTGCCAGCGGATCTGGTCGCGCGGGCACCCCAGCAGCTCGACGCTGAGGATCCCTGCCGCGCGCATGCCGACCGCCACCGCCTCGCCGTGGTTGAGAGCGCCGTCGTAGGCGGTGGCCGCTTCCAGCGCGTGGCCCACGGTGTGACCGTAGTTGAGGATGGCTCGCTCACCGGATTCGCGTTCGTCGGCAGCGACGATCTCGGCTTTGATGACGCAACTCTGCCGCACCACGGCGGCCAGCGGGCCGGCGTCGCGCTCGAGGAGCTCGGGGAGGTGCGCGTCGAGCAGCGCCGCCAGCCCCCGGTCGCGGATCATCGAGTACTTGACGATTTCGGCGAACGCGCTGCGGTACGGCCGGTCGGGCAAGGTACCGAGCAGCTCCGGGTCGCAGACCACGGCGCGCGGCTGCCATACCGCGCCGTCGAGGTTCTTGCCGCGGGCGAGGTTCACCCCGGTCTTGCCGCCGATGGCGCTGTCGACCATGGCCAGCAGCGTGGTCGGGACGTTGATCCAGGCGACCCCGCGCAGGTGCGTCGCGGCCACGA
>Ga0066710_100002568_pt1 | contig 14757 bp, 11 predicted proteins | sample GraSoiAngelo_159_FD_79666 | JGI IMG/M metagenome (GOLD analysis project Ga0066710, IMG submission 79666) | Grasslands soil microbial communities from the Angelo Coastal Reserve, California, USA - 14_1009_16_40cm | ecosystem: Environmental > Terrestrial > Soil > Grasslands | place: USA...
CGGGCTCTTTGTGAGAGCCCGGCCGGCCGATTCCACTTCATCGAGACCAAGAATGTGAACGCGTTCCTGATGCGGATCGAGCAGTCAGCCGGGCGGCGGTCGGGAGACCGCTGTGAAGAGCTGAAGCTCGCGCTCGAGTGCCTCGCCAGTCTTCCCCCGAGGAGCCGTCGATGAAGGCCCGAATCCTGGCCGTGCTGTTCGTGTCGATCACGTGGCTGGCGGCGCCGCCCGCGCGCGCCGCCGAGTCCGCGTGGCCCGGCTATCTCGACTACGCCTACGTCTACTGCTCCGCCGAGCCCGACGCGCTGCGCGCGCGGCTCGCCCAGTACGGGAGCGAGGCGGGGATCAAGCTCGAGGATTATGTCTCGGTCTCGCTCGGCGACTCCGCGGCGAAGGCCGCCCCGGATCCGGACGTCGTGGTGCGACGCGCGGCGATCGCGCGGCTCTTGCTCTACCTGGCGAGCGGGGACGCGTCCCAGCTCGACAAGAGCGTCGATGCGATCGACAAGCTCTCGCGCAAGCTCGAGCGCAATGAGAACGGCTACTGGTATCACTACATCCTCGCCCATCGCGCGCTCGAGCGCGGCCAGCGCTTCGACTTCGTCGGCGAGATGCTCGACCTGTGGCTGCACGTGATCGACCCGCTCGAGACGCCGTACGAGACGCTGCAGACGCTCTCGCTGTCCGAGTCGCCCCACTCCGGCTTCGTCGCGGCGCTGCCCTATCTCTACGAGAACATCGCGCGCCTGATCCTGATCAAGAGCCAGCAGATGGGCATGCACGGCGGGATCGACTCGCTGGCCGCGATCGTGCGCATGCTCGCGGACGGCCGCGTCGGCGCGCATCCCGAGGTGATCCCGGCCGAGCTGTCGGCGCGCGACTACGTGCGGCGCATCGTCACCCGGCTCGACGGCAACGAATCCGACGCCGGCAGCCTCTCGTTCACTCTCGCGCTGTACGAGGCCAGCAAGTACCACGACACGGCGCGCTCGCTGCTGGCCGAGAAGGGATTCGGCGCCGACACCGTGAAGGCGCTGCGCGTGGCGAGCGGCGCCTACGAGGCCGCGCTCGCCCAGGCCGTCACGCTCCAGGGCAAGGCCGCCGTCTACACGCGCGTGCTGCGCCAGCTCGGCGAGGTGTACGCGGCCAAGCAGCGGCTCGGCGTCGATCCCGACCTCGAGATCCCGTTCAGCATCGAAGACGCGATCGAGATCTACGGCAAGCTCCAGGAGAACGCGAAGGACCCGGTCGCCCAGGGCTATCGAACGCGCGACGCCTACCTCACGGCGATGAACGGGCTGTGGGAGGAGATCCAGGAGACCAGCCTGAACGCCGCGGACTACTATCTGACGCGCGCGGTCCAGCATCCCGGCCTCGCCGCGGACCACGCGCACAGCGCGGCCCGGATCTACGCCCGCTACCTCGCGTTCTTCCAGCGCTATGCCGTGAACGCGAACAGCGAGATGGTGCCCGACTCCGCGTTCTTCGCCGCCTACGAGGCGGCGCGCGGCTACGGCGACGCGCTGCAGAGCTACGCCGGCGGGAGCCGGTCGCGTGCCGAGCTCGAGCAGTCCGCGCAGCGCTATGTCGCGGCGCTGCACCTGTTCCCGTTCGACCGCCAGCTGTGGCCTGCGCTCACGGCGTCGCTCGAGCGGATCGGGCGCGAGAACGACTACCTCGAGCTCGCGCGGCCGATCGCGGAGGGCGTCACCACCTCGCGCGCGATCGACGGCTGGATCCAGGGCAAGGAGCCCGGCTCCGACCAGATCGCGGTGATGCGCCGCGCGCTCTCCGACAGCCAGGTGCTCGTGTACCTCGGATTCGCGGAGGGCGAGACGGCGAAGCAGCTCGAGAGCAGCGTCGCCGAGCTGCTCAAGCAGCGCGAACAGGCCAACCAGAAGCTCACGGCGCTCGCCGCCAAGCGCGACAAGCTGGGCCGCACCGCCAAGGCGCCGCCCGCCGCGCGCGACCCGGGTGTGGCGGAGGCGGCGGGCACCGTCGACGCGCTCGAGGTGGAGGATCTCGACGCGCTGATCGCGGCGGCGCGCGCGAGTGTCGCGCGGCTCGACAAGCAGATCGAGGCGCGCACCAACGCACTGCCGCTGTTCAGGGCGACGATCGGCACCGAGTCGCTCACCGACGAGTTGCGCGCCCGGCGCGATCACCCGATGCACAAGCTCCTGCGCCGGATGTTCTTCGAGAATCGCACCGCGTAGGCGGGCGGAGGAGGATCGACGAATGGCTGCCATGATCCGGGGGAGACGAGACCTGCGCGCCGCGCTGCTGCTCGCCGGGTGCGCCGCGCTGGCGCTCGGCTGCGCGACCGACGAGCGGCTCGCCGACGACTGGGTGTCCAAGGCGAGCGCGCGCGAGGCGAGCGCGCCGATGGCCGGCGAGGCGCTCGCACAGCGCAAGCTCGAGCTCGATCGCAGCTATCGCAACCTCGGTCACTTCCTGAAGACGCTCGACGCCCTCCACCGCCGCGGCGACCGCAGCGGCCAGGTGATGTTCAGCGAGTTCGCCGACTTCTACGTCGCCAAGCACGTGGTCCCGCTGCTCGAGTCGGAGTGGCAGAGCCGCCACCCGGAAGTGGCGCTGCTCGACGTGAACACGCGCTTCGCCGTCACCTCGCTCTGGGTGAAGATCGGCTCCACCTCGAGCGCGAGCCGGATGCTCGACGAGATCGAGCGCCGCTACAAAGGCCGCAGCGAGATGCTGGTCGGCTACCCGATCGGCAGCGAGAGCACGCTGCGCGATGCGGTGGCGTTCCTGCGCTCGCGCACGGGCTGGAGCGGCTGACGCGCGGCGCGCCGAAGCGCGAGCATCGCGAGCAGCGCGACGCCCGGCGCGGAGGTCCCGAACAGCACGAGATCGGCGTAGGTTCCGTCGCCGTTGCGGAGCCGTACCGCGGTGCCGGCACTTACGGGTACACGGTGCCCGTGAACGTCACATCGCTGTCGCCGTCAGCACCGCGCCATTTCGCGCAACCAGCTATCTACCGAGGGAGCGCGGAAGTTGCCAAAGTAACCCGCCACAGCGGATCGCGTCCAGCGCGATCGGACCCCGATCGCGAATGTGCTGTCCCAAAACGGAATCGGTTAGATGGGCGAACGAGTCGAGCACCCTGCGCTTCGCGTGAATCTCGTCCTGATCGGCGGACGCGGATGCGGCAAGACCTCGCTCGCGAAGCGGATTGCGCGCACCAACCGACTCTTCATGCTGTTGTCGCTCGACGCGCTCGTCCGCTACGAGGCGGAAGGGGCAAGAATCCCCGAGATCGTCGCGCGCGAGGGATGGGCGGGATTTCGCGCGCGCGAGCTCGCCGTGGTGGAGAAGGTGTCCGCGATCGAAGGAGGCGCGCTGATCGACACGGGCGGCGGCGTCGTCGTGGAGCTCGATCGCGACGGGCACGAGCGCTACAGCGCTCGCAAGGTGGACGCACTCCGCAAGCACGGGCGCGTCGTGTATCTGCACCGCCCGATCGACTATCTCGCGCGTCGCGCCGAGAACGATCGCGATCGGCCCGCGCTCTCCGACGACGAGACGTTCCGCCAGATCATGAAGCGCCGCGATCCCTGGTATCGCGCCGCCGCGCACCACGTAATCGAGTGCGGAGAGCGCGCGAAGTCTGCGCTCGCGCGCGAGATCCTCGCGTGGTTCTACCGGGACCAGAGGATCAGCTGAGATCGGCGAATACCGGCGCGTGATCCGACGCGGTGAAGCCACCCTGCTTCTTGCGGTACTCGCGGTCGATCTCGACCGCAGCGACGCGGTCGAGCACCGGGCGCGTCGCGAGCAGGAGGTCGATCCGCAGCCCCTGCTTCTTGTGGAAGGCGCCGGCGCGGTAGTCCCACCAGGTGAACGCCTGCGCGTCGGGGTGGCGCTCGCGGAACAGGTCGAACAGTCCCGCGCCGAGCAGTGCGCGGAAGCGCGCGCGCTCGTCGTCGGTGTGGAAGATGCCGCCCGCGTGCCCGGCCTCGTCCCAGCTGTCGAGCGCGCCCGGGCATACGTTGAAGTCGCCGCCCAGCAGCGCGGGCTCGTCGGCGGCGTGGCGGCCGGCCCAGTGTGCGGCGAGCGCGTCGTACCACGCGAGCTTGCGCGGAAAGTCGGCGTGCGTGATCGACTTGCCGTTCGGGCAGTAGACGCTCGCGACGGAGAGCCCCTCGACGCGCGCGGACACGAAGCGCGCGCCGAAATCCTCCTGGTTGGACAGGCCGACCTGCACCAAGTCGAGCGGCTTGCGCGCGAGGATCGCGACGCCGTTCCAACCCTTCTCGCCGTGCACCACCGCCTGATAGCCCAGCGCCTCGAGCTCGGCGCGCGGAAACTGCGCGTCGGTGAGCTTGAGCTCCTGGAGCGCCACGACGTCGGGCTTGCGCGCTGCGAGCCAGAGCGCGAGCAGACCCTGTCGCGAGCGCAGGCCGTTGATGTTCCAGGTCGCGATGCGCATGACCGGTCAGCTTAGACGACCAGCAAGGAGGCCGACGACAGTCGGCCGCAAGTTTCGCGCAGCGAGCCCCAGGCGAGCGAAGACCATCAAGTGGGCAGCGAGGCGAAGCCGAGCGAAGTCAAACTGGGTTTAAACCAGGCGGTTCGCGGCGGCGCGTCCCGACAGCTCCGCGATCACCGCGTCGGCGCAGAGGAGCGCCATCGCCTCGCGCGCGGCATGCGTCGCGCTGCCGATGTGCGGCAGCAGCACCGCGTTCTCGAGCTCGGCGAGGCGAGGTGCGAGCAGCGGCTCGTCTTCGTACACGTCGAGGCCCGCGCACGCGATCGCGCCCGCGCGCAGCGCCGCCACGAGCGCGCCCTCGTCGACGATCGGGCCGCGCGCGGTGTTGACGAGCACGGCGGTCGGCTTCATGCGCGCGAGCGCGCGCGCGTCGATCAGATGGTGCGTCTCGCGCGTGAGGGGACAGTGCAGCGAGACGATGTCGCAGCGCTCGAGCAGCTCGTCGAGCGGGACGGAGCGCGCGCCGAGCTCCGTCCATTCGCGCGCCGGCGCGCGGTGCGAGTGGACGAGGATCTCGCAGTCGAAGCCGCGCCGCAGCGTCGCGGCGACGCGGAAGCCGATCCGCCCCGCCCCGACGATCCCCACCGTGCTGCCGTAGACCGCGTGCCCGAGGTGCGCGAGCGGACCCCAGCCGGCGAAGCGGCCCGCGCGCACGAACCGGTCGCCCTCGGCCACGCGCCGCGCGCACGCGAGCGCGAGCGCCACCGCGATCTCGGCGGTGGCGTCGGTGAGCACGCCGGGTGTGTTCGCGACGCGCACGCCGAGCCGGCGCGCCGCCTCGAGATCGATGTTCTCGTAGCCGACCGCGAACGTCGCGACCACGCGCAGCGGCGGCGCGAGCGCCTCGAGCAGCGCGGCGTCGATCCGGTCCGCGAGCGTGCACACGAGCGCGCTGGCGCCGCGCGCAGCGCGCGCGAGCTCGCTCGCCGCGAGCGGCTCCGGCGCGCGATGCACGTCGATGCGCGCGCCGGGAAGTCCGCCGGCCAAACGCCGCAGCGACGCCTCGGGGATCTCGCGCGTCACGAACACGCGCTGCGGCTCGTCCACCACGGCGCACAGCATAGTGCGGACAGCAGCGAGGCTTGCGATGATCGGCCGCGCAGGAGGACCGGGCATGGACGACCTTTCCGGCCGCGTGGCGGTGGTGACGGGCGGCGCGAGCGGGATCGGCGCAGGCATCGCGCGCGCGTGCGCCGAGCAGGGCATGCGCGTGGTGCTCGCCGACGTCGAGCTCGCCCCCGCGCAGAAGCTCGCGCGCGAGCTCGAAGCCGCGGGCACGCCCGCGATCGCGGTACGCAGCGACGTGACGCTTCCCGGCGATCTCGAGGCACTCGCCGACGCCGCGTTCGAGCGCTTCGGCACCGCCGACGTCCTGTTCAACAACGCGGGCGTGGCGCAGGGCGGAGCGATCCACGAGTTCCGCAACGACGACTGGGACTGGCTGCTCGGCGTGAACCTGTACGGCGTCGTGAACGGCTGCCGCGCGTTCGTGCCGCGATGGCTCGCGCGCGGCGAATCGGCGCACGTGGTGAACACCGCCTCGGTCGGCGGCTTCCTCTCGGGCCCGGTGCTCGGCATGTACAGCACCACGAAGTTCGCGGTGGTCGCCTACAGCGAATCGCTCGCCCAGGAGCTCGCCGCGCGCGGGATCGGCGTCTCGGTGCTGTGCCCGGGCTGGACCAACACCAACCTCGGCGCCGCCTCGCGCAACCGGCCGGTCGCGCTCGGCAGCGCGCCGGACCGGCTCGACATCATCACGCCGGGCATGGCCGAGGGCATGGACCCGATCGACGTCGGCCGCCACGCGCTGCGCGGCGTGCGCGAGAATGCGCTGTACGTGTTCACGCACCCGGAGTTCCAGCCACTGATCGAGGACCGGTTCGCGAAGGTGGTCGCGGCGCTCGAGCGCGCGAAGGAGCCCGTGAAAGCGGGATGAGGCGGGCCATGATCCGATCCCGGCTCGCGTGCGCAACGTGGCTCGCGCTCGCCGCGGCGCTCGCCGCGCCGAGCCGTGCATTCGCCGCGGAGAGTGCGGCCCCCGCCGACGAGGCCGTGGCGCTGCTCGACAGCGCGAAGGCCGAGGACTTCGCGCGCGCGGCGAAGATCTTCGAGGCGCGCGCCGTACAGCACCCCGACGACTTCGAAGTGCGCGCGCGCGCCGCGCAGGCGCTCACCCAGCTGATGGCCGTGCGCACGAACGGCAACCTGCCGCTCGTCGACGGGCTGCAGGATACCGACGCCAACCGCGCGCTCTGGGCCGATCTCGGCCAGCGCGCGCTCGAGCACGCTCGCGCGGCGGAGAAGCTCTCTCCGCAACACGCGGGCGCCGCGGCGCTGGTGGCCTCGTCCTACATGTTCTACGCGTCGAGCCTCGGCATCATCCGCTCGATCCTGCAGGGCGCCGGCAACGAGTACAAAGCCCACGCGCAGCGCCTGATCGACCTCGACCCGAACTACGACGACGCGCTCGGCGCTTCGCTGCTCGCCAACTTCTATCTCGTTGCGCCCTGGCCCGTCCACGACCGCGACGCCGCGCTCGCGCAGTTCGAGCGCGCGGCGAAACTCGCTCCCGGCTCGGTGCGCAACCAGTACGGACTCGCCGTGTTCTGGGCGCGCGACGGCGACGCGGCTCGTGCGCGCTCGTACTTCGAGCGCGCGGTTTCGATGCCGTGCAACGCACGCACCACTGAGCGCCTGCTGTGCGATTGGATCAAGGCGACCGCGAAGGGCGAGCTCGCGAAGCTCGCGGGCAAGTGAGCGCGGCGCCGCGCGTGGACTGGCCGAATGCGGTCGCGCTCGTCACGGGCGCGTCGTCGGGAATCGGCTACGAGACCGCGCTCGCGTTCGCGCAGCGCGGCGCGCGCGTGGTCGGCGTGGCGCGCCGCGAGGACCGCCTGCGCGAGCTGGTCGCGGCGTGCGACGGCGCAAGTTTCGCGCCGCGAGCGCAAGTTTCGCGCAGCGAGCCGCAGGCGAGCGAAGTCCATCAGGGGGGCGAGCGAAGACCATCTGGTCTGGCGCGCGCCTCGTACATCGCAGGCGACCTCGGCGCGCGCGCGTTCGCGGAGGAGATCGTCGCCGAGACGCTCACCCGCCACGGCCGGATCGACGTGCTCGTGAACAACGCGGCGATGCCCAAGCACAAGCAGATCTACGACCTCGCACCCGACGAGGCCGAGGCTGTCATGCGCCTCAACTTCCTTTCCCCCGTGTGGACCACGCTCGCGGCGCTCCCGCCGATGGTCGCGCAGGGCGGCGGCGTGATCGTGAACGTGTCGTCGTTCGCGGCGCTGATCCCGCCGCCGCGCGAGACGATCTACGCCGCGTCGAAGGCGGCGCTGAACGCCTGGAGCGCGGGGCTCTGGAACGATCTGTACGGCTCGGGCGTGCACGTGGCGATCGTGAACCCGGGCGCGATCGAGACCGAGATCTGGGGCAAGCTCGACACCGCGCCCGCGTTCCGCGGACGCAAGCACTCCCCGCAGATCGTGGTGGACGCGATCCTCGAGTGCGTGGAGAAGCGCCGCCACGAGCGCACCGCGCCGCGCCTCAACCTCGGGCTGTTCGGCGCGCGCCTGCTGCGCGCGCTCGCGCCGGGACTCCTGCGGCGCGGGATGGCCGCGTTCGATCCGGTGCCGGCCGACGTGCTCGCGCAGGCGCGCGCCCGCGCGGCCGAAGGGAAGCGCGGGGCGTGAGCGCGTTCACGCGGCTCGGGCGCGGCGTCTCCGCGCGCCCGCGCGCAGTCGCCGTCGCGATGGCGGCGCTCGCGCTGGGAGCGGGCCTGTACGGCGCGAACGTCTCCGAGAAGCTGCTCGCCGGCGGGATCGACGCGCCGGGCAGCGAGTCGGACCGCGCCGCCACGCGCCTTTCCGAGCGGCTCGGCATCGCGAACGGCGACGTGGTGGCGATGCTCTACAGCGCCGACCTCGACGTGCGCGACCCGGAGTACGTGAGCACCGTGCTCGACGGCCTCGAGCAGGTCTACGAGGACGAGGCGGTGGTCGGGGCGGTGACCTACTACGACACCGGGCTCGACGCGCTCGTCTCGCGCGACCGCCACCGCACGCTCGTGCTGATCGACCTCGCCGGCACGATGTCGGAGATGGTGGCCGCGCTGCCGCGGATCGAGAAGCTGTTGCGCGACGTCTTCCCGGGCGTCGAGATCAGCGGCCCGATCCCCGCCGAGGCGCTCGCCCAGTCGATCGCCGAGCGCGACGTCGGCCACGCCGAGATGTACGCACTGCCGCTTGCCGCGCTGCTCACGCTGCTGTTCTTCCGCAGCGTGGTGGCAGCGCTCCTGCCGATCGCGATCGGCGCGGTCGCTATGGCGCTTTCGGTGGCGGTGATCCGCGCGCTTTCGAACTTTCTCGAGATCTCGATCTTCTCGCTCAACGTCTCGGCGTTTCTGGGCCTCGGCCTCTCGATCGACTACGCGCTGCTCACGGTGCAGCGCTTCCGCGAGGAGATGCCGCGCAGCGCGACGACCGCCGACGCCGTCGTCCGCGCCCTCGACACCGCGGGCCGCGCGGTATGGATCTCGGGACTCACCGTTATGGTGAGCATGGCGGTGCTGTTCGTGGTGCCGCTGCCGCTCGTGCGCAGCGTGGCGCTCGGCGGAATTCTCGCCGTGGCGAGTGCGCTGTTCGGCGCGCTCGTGATGCTGCCGGCGCTGCTGGCCTGGCTGGGACCGCGCGTGAACCGGTTCGCACTCGGGCGCGCGCCCGAGGCAGCCGGTCCGAGCCGCGCGTGGGCAGCGGTGGGCGAGTTCGCGAACCGCCATCCCTGGCTCACGGCGGGCGGCTGCACGCTCGTGCTGCTCTTCGCCGCGGAGCCGGCGCTGCGCATGCGCGCGGCGATGCCCGACGCCACCACCTTCCCGCGCGGATCCGAGGTGCGCTCGGTCGACGAGCGGATCGCCGACCCCGCGCAGTTCGATCCGAGCGGCGCGTCGGCGCTGCAGATCGTGCTCGAGACCGAGGGCCCCGTGCTCGCACCCGACACGCTGAAGCGCGTGCAGGACTATCTCCGCTCGCTCGCGGCCGTGCCCGGGATCGCGAAGCTCGACACCGCACTCGACGCGCTCGACCCGGAGCAGATCGGCGACGACGGGCTCGTCGCCACCACCGACCCGGACCTGCTCACCGAGCTCGACCGCACCGTCGACGGCGACCTCACGCTGATCACCGCGCAGGGCACGCAGGCGTTCCGCAGCCACGCCGCGGCGGAACTGGTGGGCGCGGTGCGCGCGCTGCCGCACCCGGGGAAGCGACTCGAGGTGACGGGCCCGACCGCGTCGCTCGTCGACGTGAACGCCACGCTCGAGCGCTATGCGCTGATCGTCGCGATCGGCGTGGTGGGCTGGAACCTCGCGGTGCTGTTCGCGGCGTTCCGCTCCGTGCTCGTGCCGCTGAAGGCGGCGGTGATGAACCTGCTCTCACTGGGCGCGAGCTTCGGCGTGCTGGTCTGGGTGTTCCAGGACGGCCATCTCGCGGGCCTGCTGCGGTTCGAGCCCCCCAACGGTATCGAGCCGACGATCCCGCTGATGCTCGCTGCGATCGTGTTCGGCCTCTCGATGGACTACGAGGTGTTCCTCCTGTCGCGGATCCAGGAGGAGTACCGCCGAGACGGGGACAACCCGCGCAGCATCGTCGCCGGGCTCGCCCACACCGGCCGCGTGATCTCGAGCGCGGCGGCGATCCTGCTGGTGGTGATCGGCGCGTTCGCGGCGGGCGAGCTCGTGTTCGTCAAGGAGATCGGCGTCGGCATGTCGGCCGCGATCGCGCTCGACGTGACGCTCGTGCGCGCGCTGCTCGTACCCGCCACGATGCGCCTGCTCGGCCGCTGGAACTGGTGGGCCCCGCGCTGGATGGGCGGCGTCAAAGCGCCTCTTCCCACCGCTTCGACAGGCGCATCGCCGAGTTGATCAGGCCCACCATCGAGTAGGTCTGCGGGAGATTGCCCCAGAGCTCGCCGGTCTTGCCGTCGAGGTCCTCGGAGAGCAGGCCGGCGGGGTTGCGCCGCGCCAGCATGTTCGCGAACAGCGCGCGCGCCTCCTCGCGCCGCCCGACCGCGGCGAGGGCGTCGATGTACCAGAACGTGCAGACGTTGAATGCGGTCTGGGCGGCGCCGAACTCGTCGTCCGAATAGCGGTAGAGATAGTCGCCGTGGCGCAGCTCGTGCTCGATCGCCGCGAGCGTGGCGCCGAAGCGCGGGTCGGCGGCGGGCAGGAAGCCGAGCTCGGGCAGGAGCAGCAGCGAGGCGTCGAGCTGATCGCCGCCGAACGCGCCCGCGAAGCAACCGCGCTTCTCGCTCCACGCGCGCTCGAGCACGCTGGTGCGGATCGCCTGCGCGTGCGCGCTCCAGTGCTGCGCGCGCTGCGCGCGGCCGAGGTGCGCGGCGATCCGCGCCAGGCGATCGCACGCCGCCCAGCACATCACCGCGGAGAACGTGTGCACGTGGTTGCGCGAGCGGAACTCCCAGAGCCCGGCGTCGGGCCGGTTCCAGAGCCGCAGCGCGTACTCGCCGATCGTCTCGAGCATGCGGAACAGCGAATCGCCGCCCGGGTGCAGCAGCCGGCGGTCGAAGAACGACTGCGTCGCGGCGAGCACGACGCCCCCGTAGATGTCGTTCTGGATCTGGCTGAACGCCTGGTTGCCGACCCGCACCGGACCCATCCCCCGGAATCCGCCCAGCGCCGCCGCCTCGCGCTCGTCGAGCGCCATTTCGAGGCCGATCCCGTACAGCGGCTGGAGGCCCGCCTCCCCCACCCCGGCGGCGAGGTTCGAGATGTACGAGAGGAATCCCTCCATCGTCCGGGTCGCGCCGAGCCGGTTGAGCGCCTGGATCACGAAGTAGGCGTCGCGCAGCCAGCAGAAGCGATAGTCCCAGTTCCGGCCGCTGCCCGGCGCCTCGGGAATCGAGGTGGTGAGCGCGGCGACGATCGCGCCGGTCTCCTCGAACGCGCACAGCTTCAGCGCGATCGCGGCGCGGATCACCGCGTCCTGCCACTCGAACGGGATCGAGAGCGAGCGCACCCACTCCACCCAGTGGTCCTGCGTGCGCTCGTCGAGATCGCGCGCGGTGCTCTCGATCGACGCCGCGAGCGGCTCGTCCGGGCCGAGGATCAGCGCGAGCGGCCGCTGCAGTACGAACTGGGTGGCGTCGGCGACGTACGAGATCGGCGCGTCGGTGGTGAGGCGCAGCGTAATGCCCGGCGTCACATAGCGCAGGTGGTTGCTGCCGCGTGTGATCGCGGGCCGGCCCGCGCCGTAGTCGCAGCGCGGGCGCAGCACGATCCGGATCCGCGGCTCTCCGGACAGCGGGCGCACGCGCCGGATCATCATCGTGGGTCGGTAGAAACGCGTGTGGTTGCTGAACCGCGGCGCGAAGTCGCGGATCTCGATCGCGCCGCCCGCGGCGTCGCGCAGCCTCGTGACGAGGATCGGCGAATTGCCGTCGTAGTGCTGCTCGGCGCCCACTTCGCCCGCGAGCTCGATCGCGTAGACGCCGTCCTCGCGCCCGTCGCCATCGAGCAGCGCGGGAAACAGCGGGTCCGAATCGAAGCGCGGCAGACACGCCCACACCAGGCGCCCGCGCGCGTCGAGAAGGCCGCCCCAGGTGCAGTTTCCGATCATCGCCAGGTCGAGCCCGGACATCGGCTCCTCCGCGGGTATCTTTCGAGAATGCGCCTTGCCGTGAACTTCGATCACCTGATCGTCGCGAGCAACCGCCTGCCCGTGACGATCGAGCGCGGCCGGCGCGGCCCCCAGCTGCGGCGCTCGAGCGGCGGGCTCGTGGCCGCGCTCGACCCGGCCCTGCGCACGCTGGGCGGGAGCTGGCTGGGCTGGCTCGGCGCGCCCGGCAGCGCGCCCGACACCGATCTCGGCTATGCGCTCGAGCCGATCGAGATCACGTCGAACGAAGTGCGCCGCTACTATCAGGGCTTCGCGAACCGCACGCTGTGGCCGTTGTTCCACTCGTTCCCGGAGCGGGTGCGCGTCGATCCGCGCGATTTCGCCGCCTACGACGCGATCAACCGCCGTTTCGCCGAGCGCATCGCGCGGCGCCTCGGCCCGCGCGACCTCGTCTGGATCCACGACTACCACCTGCTGCGCTGCGCGCTCCACCTGCGCGAGGTGCGCCCCGAGGCGCGCATCGCGCTGTTCGTGCACATCCCGTTCCCACCCTACGACGTCTATCGCGTTCTGCCGCAGTACCGCGAGGCGCTGCTCGGCATGCTCGCGTGCGACCTGATCGGCTTCCACTGCCCCGGCTACGTCGCGAACTTCCTCGACTGCGTCGAGCGCCTGCTCGGCGAGCGGATCGACCGCGATGCGGAGCGCATCGAGCACGGGTCGCGCACGGTGCAGGTGGGCGCGTTCCCGCTCGGCATCGACTACGCGGCGTTCGAGAAGCGCGCGCGCGACGCACCGCCGTCCGAAGAGAGCGCCGAACGGATCATCCTGGGCGTCGATCGACTCGACTACACGAAGGGGATCCCGGAGCGGCTGCTCGCGTTCGAGCACCTCCTCGAGCACCACCGCGAGCACCGCGGACGCGTGGTGTTCCTCCAGGTCGCGGTACCGAGCCGCACCCAGGTGAGCGACTACCACCGCCTGAAGCGGCAGATCGACGAGCTGGTCGGGCGCGTGAACGGGCGCTTCGGGGGGCCGCGCTGGACGCCGATCCACTACCTGCACCGCTCGCTCGACCCCGCCCGCCTCGCGGCGCACTACCGCGACGCCGAAGTGGCGCTCGTCACTCCGCTGCGCGACGGCATGAACCTGGTGGCGAAGGAGTTCGTGGCGTGCCAGGTCGCGGAGCCCGGCGTGCTCGTGCTCTCGCAGATGACCGGCGCCGCGGAGACGATGGAGGAGGCGCTGCGCGTCAATCCGTACAACCTCGACGGCGTCGCAGAGACGCTGCACCGCGCGCTCACGCTCCCGGCGGAAGACCGCCTCGCTCGCATGCGCGCGCTCCAGAAGCGCGAGCGCGACCAAGACGTGCTCGCGTGGTGCGCGAAGTTCCTCGAGGCGGCTGGCACCCCCGCGAGCACGCTCGCTCCAGTCGGAGCGGGCGACTTCGAGCGCTGGATCGGCCGCCAGACGCGCGGCTGGCCGCTCGTCGTGTTCCTCGACTACGACGGCACGCTCGCCGAGATCGCGCGCCGCCCTTCCGAGGCGCAGCTCTCGGCCAGCATGCGCGAGGCGCTCGCCGCGTGCGCGGCGCGCGGCGACACCGATCTCGTGATCGTCTCCGGGCGCGCGCTCGCGGACGTGCGCGCGATGGTAGGCGTGCCACAGCTGGTCTACGCGGGCAATCACGGGCTCGAGATCGAGGGCCCGGGGATGAACCCGTTCCGCCATCCCGACCTCGCGCACTACGCCGAGCGCGCCGGCCGCCTCGCGCCCGAGCTCGCGGCGCTGTGCGACGACGGAGCGTGGGTCGAGGAGAAGGGAGCGACGCTCACGCTGCACTACCGCGAGCTCGCGCACGAGCGCCAGCCGCCGCTCGTCGAGGCCGCGCGCGCGAGGATCAGCGCCGCGGGCTTCCAGGCGCGCGACGCGCGCTGCGCGCTCGAGGCGCGGCCGCCGATCGCCTGGGACAAGGGGCACGCGGCGCTGCACGTGCTGCGCGACTGGCACGGCCAGGCCTGGTCGACGCATCTGCGCGTCATCTACGCCGGCGACGACGACACCGACGAGGACGCGTTTCGCGCGCTCCAGGGTCTCGGCGTGACGTTCCGGGTCGGCGCGGCCGACCAGCCGACCAGCGCGCAGCGGCGGCTACGCGACGTCTCCGCCGTGGAGGCGATGCTGCGCTGGCTCGCCGCACGACCGTGATCTCCGCTCGTTCGTTGCCGACGCCCGACCGGTACTGGCTCACGCGCTTCGCGCTGCTGCGGCTGCTCGGGTTCGTCTACGCGGTGGCGTTCCTCGCCGCCGCGCTCCAGCTCGTGCCGCTGATCGGATCCGACGGCCTGCTGCCGCTCTCGCCCTATCTCGATCGCGTCGCCGAGCATTTCGGCTCGCGCGCGTCCGCCTTCTGGGTGCTGCCCTCGCTGTTCTGGATCGACGCGTCCGATCTCGCGCTGCGCGCGGTGCCGTGGACGGGCTTCGCGCTGTCGTGTGCGGCCGTGGCGGGTTATGCGAACGCGATCGGGCTCGCCGTGCTCTGGGCGCTCTACATGTCGATCGTTCACGTCGGGCAGGACTGGTACGGCTACGGGTGGGAGATCCAGCTGCTCGAGA
>Ga0066710_100002570_pt1 | contig 14754 bp, 12 predicted proteins | sample GraSoiAngelo_159_FD_79666 | JGI IMG/M metagenome (GOLD analysis project Ga0066710, IMG submission 79666) | Grasslands soil microbial communities from the Angelo Coastal Reserve, California, USA - 14_1009_16_40cm | ecosystem: Environmental > Terrestrial > Soil > Grasslands | place: USA...
CACGAAGAGGCCTGCCGCTGGGAACACGTGATGAGCGAAGCGGTCGAGGCCAAGGTCTACGAGCTGCTCGGCCGGCCGACCCGCTCGCCGTACGGGAACCCGATCCCGGGGCTGGACAAGTTCGACGCCGACGCGCCCGCCCACGCCGACTGGGAGACCGAGCGCAACCTGGCGTTCCCCGGCCTGTCCGGCGACGTCGTGGTCCGGCGGATCTGCGAGAGCGTGCAGACCGACGCCGAGGTGCTGCGGCAACTGCACGCGGCCGGCGTCGATCCGGGTGCCACGGTCAACGTCGCCCAGGACCGCGACGAGGTGATCGTCGACCAGGCCGGCGAACAGGTCCGGCTCCCCCGCGAGATCGCCTCCCGAGTCTTCGTCGCCGCCCACTGACGGTTGCCCTTCTCCGCCGATCTTGGAGTTGTGGTGCCCGACTCGCGGAGCCGCGCGGCTTTTGTCGGCGACACAAGTCCAAGATCGCGGGGGTCAGGCGGTGGCCGGCGGCGGGGGTCAGGCGCTGGCCTGGTCGACCTTCCTCGCGAGCGCGACCAGCTTCGGGATCATCGCGGTCGCGTCGCCCGCCGGGGTACCGGGCGGGGTCCGGTACCGCAGCGTCATCAGCCGCTGGTTGCCGGACAGCCAGCAGACCTCCGCGCCCGGCCCGGCACCGGTCAGCGAGGCGGCCAGCGACCGGCTGTACCCGGCCTTGCCGAGGTCGGCGACGCTCGCCGCGCCCTTGGGTACCACGCTGGTGGTGAACACGCCGGTGTCGGCCAGCGTCGGGCTGACCGACAGCGCGAGGTCGGGCAGCACCGCGTCGACCCGGCGCAGTACGCAGGTGTAGGTGTCGCCGCTGTTGCTCGACCCGGACGCGCCGAAGTCGACCCCGGTCGTCGCGGCCACCAGTTCGAAGCTCAGCAGCAGACAGGCGCCGCCGGCGTCCTCGGCCGGCTCGCGGGTCGGCGAGGGCACCGGGTGGGCGCTGCGCGGCACGCGCGGCGCTCCCGCGGCCGGGCCGGTGCAGGCGGTACCGGCGAGCAGCAGCGCCAGTCCCATGACGATCCCGGACACCCGACGCAGCACCGCCACACCCTACGGCTCAGGTGGGCAACCCGTCGACGATCCACCGGGCGATCTCCAGCGAACTGGTCGCCGCCGGTGACGGTGCGTTGAGCACGTGTACCTGACCGGGTCGCCGGACCAGCAGGAAGTCGTCGAGCAGCGCGCCGTCGCGCCCGATCGCCTGTGCCCGTACCCCGGCCGGGGCACGGACCAGGTCGGCCGGCTGGATCGCCGGTACCAGCCGGGCCAGGTCGGCCGCGAACCGGCGCCGGGACAGCGAGCGGCGCACCTCGGCGATACCGGTCCGCAGGTGCTTGCGGGCAAGGCGCCACATGCCCGGGTACCCGGCGACCGCGGCGAGGTCCCGGGCGCTGAACCGGCGCCACGTGTACCCCTCGCGGGCCAGTGCCAGCACCGCGTTCGGCCCGGCATGCAGCGACCCGTCGATCCCCCGCGTCAGGTGCACCCCGAGGAACGGCAGTGCCGGATCCGGTACCGGGTAGACGAGGGTGCGGACAAGCGGCCGGCGCACATGGAAGTACTCGCCACGGAACGGTACGATCCGGACCTCCCGCGGCTTGCCGGCGAGCCGGTCGGAGAACAGGCCGGCACAGTTGATCACGAGGTCGGCGGGTACCTGCTCGCCGTCGGCGGTGCGGATCCCGCCGTTGAGCGCGGTCACCCGGGTGCCGAGCCGGACCTCGCCGCCGTGCTCGCGTACCAGGCCGGCGAGCACCTCGCAGACCGCGCCGAAGTCGGTGATCCCGGTCGACTCGACGTGCAGCGCGGCCAGGCACGACACCTCCGGCTCGCGTTCGCGCGCCGCGGCGGCCGACAGCATCCGCGCCGGTACCCCGTTGGCCTGCGCCCGTTCGGCCAGTACCCGCAGCCGCGGCAGCTCCGCCTCCGACGTGGCGACGATGAGCTTGCCGCACACCTCGACGGGTACCCCGTGCTTCTGGCAGAACTCGACCATCGAGCGCGCCCCGGCGACGCACAGCCGGGCCCGGTCGCTACCCGGGCGGTAGTAGATGCCCGAGTGGATCACGCCCGAGTTGTGCCCGGTCTGGTGCGTGCCGACCCGGTTCTCCTTCTCCAGGACGGTGACCGACGCACCTGGACGGTCGAGCAGCAGCCGGTGGGCGACCGCCAGCCCGACGATGCCACCCCCCACGACGACGTACCGGTTCATTCCTCGAAAGCTACCCGCCACCGGATCCCGGGCCGGCGGATACCCACCGAAAGCGCGGCCGCGCCCAGCGCCAGCAGGCCGGCGATGTAGAAGGCGGTGTCGTAGGCGCCCAGCCGGTCATGGATCAGCCCGGCCCCGGTGGCGGCGAGCGCGGCACCGAACTGGTGCGCCGCGAACACCCAGCCGAACACGACCGGCCCGGCGTCGCCGAAGCGCTCACGGCACAGCGCGATCGTCGGGGGTACCGTCGCGATCCAGTCCAGCCCGTAGAACAGCACGAACACGAGCATGCTCGGGTGCAGGCTGGCGGCCAGCAGGCTGGGCAGCACCAGCAGGGACAGCCCGCGCAGGCCGTAGTACATGCCGAGCAGCAGCCGCGAGTCGTACCGGTCGGTGAGCCAGCCGGACGCGACGGTGCCGGCGATGTCGAACGCGCCCACCAGCGCGAGCAGGTTGGCGGCCGTGGTCTGCGGCAGTCCGTGATCGTGCGCGGCCGGGATGAAGTGGGTGCCGATCAGCCCGTTGGTGGTCGCGCCGCAGATCGCGAACGCGCCGGCCAGCAGCCAGAAGGTGCCCGTGCGAGAGGCGTCACGCAGGGCCGACAGCGCCCGCCGGGCGGCGCCCGTGCTGTGCACGCGAGGCGGGTCGGGGTCGACCGCGCCGTATGCGGTCGTGCCCACGTCGGCCGGATGGTCACGCAGTAACCAGTACACGAGGGGTATGACAGCGAGGGCCGCCAAGCACACCGTCAGCGCGGCGGCCCGCCAGCCGTGGTTCGCGGTGAGCGTGGCCAGTAGCGGCAGGAAGGCGAGCTGTCCGGTCGCCCCGCCCGCGGTCAGTACCCCGGTCACCATGCCCCGGTGCCGGACGAACCACCGGCCGGTCACGGTCGCCACGAACGACAGCGCCATCGCACCGGTACCGAGCCCGACCAGTACTCCCCAGCACAGCACGAGCTGCCAGCTCGACCGCATGAACACGGTCAGCCCGCTGCCGGCCGCGACCAGCACCAGCGCGACGGGTACCACGCGGCGCATGCCGAAGCGCTCCATCAGCGCGGCGGCGAACGGGGCGGTCAGCCCGTAGAGGATCAGGTTCACCGACACGGCCAGCGAGATCTCCCCGACCGACCAGCCGAACTCCTGGCGCAACGGGTTGATGAGCACGCCGGGGGTGGCCCGGAACCCGGCCGCGCCGACGGTCGCCACGAACGCCACACCGGCCACGAACCAGGCCCGGTGCAGCCGCCTGCGCCCGGTGCCGTCCCGCTCCCTGATCATCGTCACGCGAACCATCCTGAGATGCCGGCGGCCGGCCGGCGAGTGGCCTGAACGCCAACATGTGTAAGAATCCGGCCATGACCCATCGGCACCGGATCGCGGTACTGGCACTGCCCGGCGCGGTCGCGCTCGATCTCGGGGTACCGGCGACGGTCTTCTGGGCCGCCCGGAACGCGGCCGGGCACCGGTTCTACGAGACCCGCCTGTGCACGCCCGACGGCGGCCCGGTGCGGACCGCGGCCGGGTTCTCCGCCGTACCCGAACACGGGCTGGACCTGCTCGACACCGCGGACACGGTCATCGTGCCGGGGGTCAGTGGACGGTCGGCGGCACTGACCGGTACCCCCGAAGTGTGCGCGGCATTGCGCGCGGCGCACGCGCGCGGCGCCCGGGTGATGTCCATCTGCACCGGCGCGTTCGTGCTCGCCGCCGCCGGCCTGCTCGACGACCGGCCGGCGACCACGCACTGGGCGCACGTGGAGCGCTTCCGGACCCGGTACCCCCGGGTGAAGCTGGACCCCGACGTGCTGTTCGTGGACGACGGCGACATCCTGACCTCGGCCGGCGTCGCCGCGGGCATCGACCTGTGCCTGCACGTGATCCGCCGCGACCACGGCAGCGAGGTGGCCAACCGCGCGGCCCGGCGCTGCGTCGTCCCGCCGTGGCGGGACGGCGGGCAGTCGCAGTTCATCGAGCGGCCGGTGCCGGCGGCCGGCGACGCGACCACCGGCCCGACCCGCGCCTGGGCGCTGGACCGGCTGGACCAGCCGCTCGACCTGGACACACTGGCCGGGCACGCGCGGATGAGCCTGCGCACGTTCACCCGGCGGTTCCGCGAGGAGACCGGGCTGAGCCCGGGACGGTGGCTGCTGCGCCAGCGGGTGGAGCTGGCCCGGCGGCTGCTGGAGGGCACCGACCTGCCGATCGAGCGGGTCGCCGCGCAGGCCGGCTTCGGCACCGCGGCCTCGCTGCGCCAGCACCTGCACGCGGCCGTCGGGGTGGCACCGGCCGCATACCGGCGCACGTTCCGGACCGCGGCGTGAGCGGCGTGCGGCGCGGCGGCGCCTGGCCTGACGAGGGAAGGCGGCTCGGCGCGCGCGGCGGGCGACGGTGGGACACCGTGCTGGAGGTCCGGCTCGATCCGCCGCTGACCGAGCGGTTGCGGGAGGAGATCGTGACGCTGTGGGCCGACGTGTCCAACGCCGGCGGCGCGGTGGGTTTCGCCGGTCCGGTCTGCCCCGACGAGGTGTGGCCGCTGGCCGGGCGCGCGTTCGCCGGGGTCGACGAGGGGCACGACCACCTGCTCGTCGGGTACGCCGGTGACCGGCTCGCGGGGCTGCTGTTCCTGGTCAGCCAGCGGTTCGCGCTGGCCGAGCACTGGCGCACCGTCAAGCGGCTGATGGTGCACCCGTCGTTGCAGGGCAAGGGGTACGGCGCCGCGCTGGTCCGCGAGGCCGAAGCCGTCGCGCGCCGGCTCGGGTGGGAGGCGCTGCACCTGACGGTCCGGGACGGTACCGGGCTGGAGCGCTTCTACGCCGCCCACGGGTACCGCATCGTGGGCCGGCTGCCCGGGGCGCTGCGGGTGGCACCCGGCGACGACCGCGACGAGACCCACCTGTGGTTGGCTCTGTCCTGATGGATCCCTACCGATGGCTGGAAGACATCGACGGCGCACCGGCGGTCGAGTGGGTCACGGCCCGCAACGCCGAGACGCTCGCCGGGCTCGGTAGCGGGCCGCGCTTCGAGCGGCTGCGCGCCGACCTGCTCGCCGTGCTCGACAGCGCCGGCCGGATCCCGTACCCGACGTGGCACGGCGACCACCTGTACAACCTCTGGCGTGACGAGGAGCACCCGCGCGGAGTGTGGCGGCGCACCACGCTCGACGAGTACCGCAAGGTCGAGCCGGACTGGCAGGTGCTCATCGACATCGACGCGCTCGCCGAGCGGGAGGGCGAGAACTGGGTCTGGCAGGACGTCGAGTTCCTCCGCCCGGGTGGGGCGCGCTGCCTGGTCGCGCTGTCCCGGGGCGGCTCGGACGCGGCGGTGGTGCGCGAGTTCGACCTGGCCAGCGGGCTGTTCGTCGCCGACGGGTTCACCCTGCCGGAGGCCAAGAGCGGGGTGGCGTGGATCGACCGGGACCGCATCTTCGTGGGTACCGACACCGGACCCGGCTCGCTGACCCGGTCCGGGTACCCGCGCGTCGTGCACGAGTGGCGGCGCGGCACCCCGCTGTCCGCCGCGCCGGTCGTGTACGCCGGCAAGCCCGACGACGTCATCGTGCGCGCCTTCCACGATCCGGTACCGGACTTCGGCCGCGACGTCGTGGTACGGCGGATCGACTTCTTCAACGCCGAGTGGTACATGCGGGCCGGTGGCGCGCTGGTCCGGGTACCGGCGCCGGTGGACGCCGAGCTCGACTCGCACGGCGAGTGGTTGCTCGTCGCGCTGCGGTCACCGTGGACGGTCGGCGGGGTCGCGCACGCCGCCGGTACCGTCCTGGTCGGCCGCTTCGACGCGGTCCTCGCCGGCGGCGACGCGGTCCCGGCGGGCGGCGACGCAGGCCTCGCCGGCGGCACGGACCTGGCCCCGGTCTTCGTCCCGGACCAGCACACATCGCTGAACGGGTACCGGTGGACCCGCGACCGCCTGATCCTCGACACGCTCGTCGACGTGCGCAGCCGGCCGCTGGTCGTGACACCCGGGCAGCCGGGGCAGCCGCTCGTTGACGTCGCCGAGTCCGACCGCGTCGAGGTGGTCGCCACCGACCCGGACCGCAGCGACGAGTACCTGTTCACGTCGAGCGGCTTCACCCGGCCGACGACGCTGTGGTACGGGCGCGGCGACGGCGGGGGCGAGCTGCTCAAGCGGGAACCGGAGTTCTTCGACGCCACCGGCATGTCGGTGCGGCAGCTGTTCGCGACGTCGGCCGACGGTACCGCGGTGCCGTACTTCGTCGTCGGGCGCGAACTGGACAGACCCGGGCCGGCGCTGCTGACCGGGTACGGCGGCTTCGAGGTGTCGCTGACGCCGCACTACGACGGGCTGATCGGGCGCGGCTGGCTCGCCGACGGCGGTACCTATGCGGTGGCGAACATCCGCGGCGGCGGCGAGTACGGGCCGCGCTGGCACCGGGCCGCGCTACGGGAGAACCGGCCGCGGGCGTACGAGGACTTCGCCGCCGTCGCGGCCGACCTGGTCGCGCAAGGTTTCACCACCCGGGCACAGCTCGGCGCGCTGGGCGGCAGCAACGGCGGGCTGCTGATGGGCGTGATGCTGACCAGGTACCCGCAGCGGTTCGGCGCGATCGCGAGCCAGGTGCCGCTGCTGGACATGCGGCGGTACCACGAGCTGCTCGCCGGCCGGTCCTGGATGGCCGAGTACGGCGACCCCGACGATCCGGCGGACTGGGCGTTCCTGAGTGGGTACTCGCCGTACCACAACGTCCACAGTGGACAGTCGTACCCGCCGGTCCTGCTGGTCACGTCAACGCGCGACGACCGGGTACACCCGGGGCATGCGCGCAAGATGGCGGCGTTGCTGCGCGAGCACGGGTACGACGTGAGCTACTACGAGAACGTCGAAGGCGGGCACGGTGCGGCGGCCGACAACCGCCAGGCCGCGATGAAGTGGGCACTGATCCTGGAGTTCTTCCGCCGGCGACTGCGGTCGTGACCCGCTCGGGGACCGGGCCGGCCCCAAGTCGGATATGTCCAATGTGGACCGTCCGCATGAACGGTCCACATTGGACAATCCTGCCCGGGTCGCCCAGGAATCAGCAGGGTCGCGACCAGGTGGGCGGTACCGCGCCCTTGAAAACCGACGGTCCGAGCGGACCTGTCGAGTCCGAGCCTTCGCCGACCTCGCCCCACGCGCCGCCGTAGCCAAACCAGCCCTGGGTGCGGGCGTTGGCCAGGTGCCGGTACGTGGGCCAGCCGGCACCCCGGCCGGTGGTGTCGGTGGCGAGCCGGTGCGCGATCGGGAAGGTACCGGCCCACGGGTACGTGGCGTGCGTGCCCCGCGCGCTGTAGGCGAGCGGGTGCCCATTGTGCTTGCCCGCCTCCCGCCACGGGCGGGTGCAGTACCCGTCGTGCTCGAAGTACGCCACGGTCACCGCGTGATCATGCGCATCCAGCCGGACGCTGATGCGCTCCCAGTCGCCCTCGTGGTCGAACATGTTGGTCGGCCGGGGGGCGTCGTTGAACGCGTAGAAGAACCAGTAGGTGACGTAGTTCCGCGGCGAGTACTCGTAGTAGACCGGGACGCCGGTACCCTGCCCGCCGCGCAGCGTGTTGGGCAGGTTGAGGAAGAAGCCCTCGCCCTCGGGTACCCCGTGCTTGCCGGCCTGCCGCGGCCGGGTCAGCTCGTCGCTGCGGTGCTGGACGCCGTGCCGGATGCAGACCGCGTTGGAGATCTGGTGCCGGTAACCACCGCTGCCCAGCCTCCCGGCGTCGATGGTGCCGCGGGCGGCGACCACATCGTCCGGGCAGCCCTGGTCGCGGGCCCACGACAGCGAGGACTGCGTGACGAACGAGCCTGGGTCCATCGGCGTGAACCGCTCACCCGGGGCAAGGTACACGAATGGCGCATACATCGACACCGGCGAGGGGACGCCGGCGGCCGCCGGTTCGCCGCCCACCGTGGCGCCGCCGATGGCGAGCGTGGTGATCAGCACGGCACCCGCGACCGCACTGCGGATTCTGCGCAACTTGCCATTCGTCGTCTTCCGCAGACTTGACGAGCACTCTGACGTCACAGACATTCCTCCGATTTGGTTGGCTGTTGCCGGTTTGGTTGGCTGTTGCCGGTCGTACGACCAAGTCCAGCGCCCAGACCTGCGCGCGGTCCACCCGGTCGGCGCGGAGTCGGACCGGCGCGCCCGGAGTCGGGTCGGATCCGGCCCGGCACCGACGGAAGGCCCGGCGTGTCGGCCCGGCCCGCCGGGTCCCCGTGACGGCACAATCGGCCCTCGTGTCCACCGCCGACTCTGAATCGATCCCCGCCGCGGTGACCGCGATGTGGGACGCCGTGCTGCAGGCCCTGCGCGAAGCCGGTGAACCCAGCGCGCGGGACATCGAGCGACTGGCCGCCGAACTGAAGCTGCCGACACTCCCGGCCAGTACCACCGCCGACTGGCTTCGGGACCGCACGACGGTACCCGGCCGGGAGAAGTTCCATGCTTTGATCGAATGCCTCGGCGCCGAGAATGACCCTGGTGTCGACTGGGAGGCTCTGCGCCTGGCCGCCGAGCGGGCCCGGAGGAAGCATCTGCGGGATACCCGGGACCGGACCGTGCCCCAGCCCGCTGAACCTCCCGCAGCCGACCCCGACGCACGGTCACGGCCCCCGGTGGTCCGGTCGCGCCGAACGACGGCGACGATCGTCGGCCTGGCGATCGCGCTGCTCGCCGGCATTGGAATCGGCTGGGAACTGGGCCGCCACGGCCACCCGGCCACCGCCGGGGAGTCCCCGGGCCTGGCGGCGGTCCCGGCGACCGGCCGAACCTGTGCCCATGTGGTGGCGTCCGTCGCACGCGTGCTGGCGGCACCGGACCCGACCGCGTCCTTTATCAAGAACAAGAAGGAGACCGACCAGGTCGAGATCGTAGCCCGGCCTGCGCCCCGACCCAGCGCCCCGCCCGGCTGGGTACCCGTCCTTCTCCCCCGGGACGCCGCCGGCACGGGGTGGATGAGCCAGTCCGACCTCTCCGACCCGGAACCCTGTACCGCCCCGCCCGGCGGACGCTGAATCCATCCGCCCAGACCCGGATCCGTACCGGATCCGGGACGGCCAGCCGGCGGGAGGTTGCCGGAACCTGTGCCCACCGACGAATATCACCGACCGTCCGACACACCGATTGTGAGGTATCACGTGCGCCTGTCTCCGCTCCGCACCGCCGCCACCACGTTCACCCTCGGCATGCTCGCGACCGTCGTGGCGTGCGGTGCAGCTGCCACCATGGACCAGGCCGTCCAAGGGAAGTGGAACTGCGTGGCGACCGATCCCGGCGAGGACGCAAAGGCGGCGACCGTCGTCGTCGGCGATGGGACCTTTCAGTACACCGCCGGCTACCGAACCGGATCGGGCACATGGACGCGATCCGGCAACACGATCACCGTGACCGCGGACGGCGAGAAGGGCGAACTGCAGTTGCTCAACATCCCGGTCAACACGGACAGGTCATTCACGTTCACGATGCAACCGAGCAGCGGCGAGCCGACCGACCACTCCGCGACCTTCGACGGACACACGCTGCGGTTCACCATCAAGAACACCCAGATCGACTGCGCCAGACAGTGACACGGCCGATCTCACAACCACCCCCAGGAGGGGCAGGGTCGGGGCTGGCCGGCCCCGGGCGCCGGCCAGCCCTGCAGGAACCCTTGTGCCTGATCGCAGTGCCTGATCACAGCCCAGCTTGCGAAGCACGGTGAGCTGAGCGGTCCTTGACGCCGTTGGCGACGCCGGCCAGCCGAACGCCTCGCCCAGCCCGACGCCGGCGGTGCGGGTCTCACCGCCGGCACGGTCCTTGACGAGCCCGGGCCATGAAACGAGCGATCTCGTATCAGCTGCAGCCGCTGGTCGAGCCGCAGCCCTCACAGACATAGCAGCTACCGGCCGGCCGCATCTTGGTTCCGCAGGTGAAGCACAACGGCGCGTCGGCCGCCTTGCCGTGTACCAGCTCCAGCAGCTCGGTCGACGATCCCGCCCGGCCCGGCGCCGGCTTCCGCGGTGCGTTCTCCGTCGCGGCCTTCTCCTTGGCGCTGCTCTCGACCGGCGCCTTGCTCCCCGCCTGCGGCTTGCTCTCGACGGGCGCCGTGCCCGCCGGTGCCTTGCCCGCCGCGGCCTTGCTCTCGACGGGTGCCTTGCTCTCCACGGGTGCCGAGGCCGCCATCGCGGTCAGGTCGACCGACGCCTCCTCCGCCGCCGCAGCGGCCTCGGTCTCCGCGCGCAACTGGGCGGCCCGCTCCGCGGCGGTGAAGATGCCGAGTTCGGCGCGGCGCTCGTACGGCAGGAAGTCCAGCGCCAGCCGGCGGAAGATGTAGTCCATCACCGAGGCCGCCATGCGGATGTCGGAGTCGTCGGTCATCCCGGCCGGCTCGAACCGCATGTTGGTGAACTTCGCGACGAAGGTCTCCAGCGGTACCCCGTACTGCAGCCCGATCGAGATGGCGATGGAGAACGCGTCCATCACGCCGGCCAGCGTCGAACCCTGCTTGGACATCTTGAGGAAGACCTCGCCGAGGCCGTCGTCGGGGTACGAGGAGGCGGTCAGGTATCCCTCGGCGCCGCCGACCGGGAACGACACGGTCTCCGACGGCCGCTTCTTCGGCAGCCGCTTGCGCACCGGCCGGTACTCGACGACCTTCTCGACCGGCTTGTCCGCCACGGACTTCTTGGCCGCCGACAGCGGTTGGCCGACCTTGCAGTTGTCGCGGTAGATGGCCAGCGCCTTGAGGCCGAGCTTCCAGCCCTCGAAGTAGATCTTCTCGACGTCTTCGATGCTCGCCGACTCCGGCATGTTGACCGTCTTCGAGATGGCACCGGAGATGAACGGCTGCACCGCGGCCATCATCCGCACGTGGCCCATCGGCGCGATCGACCGCTCCCCCATCGCGCAGTCGAAGACCGGGTAGTGCTCGGGCTTCAGGCCGGGCGCGTCAACCACGTGGCCGTGGTCGGCGATGTGCTCGACGATCGCCTCGACCTGCTCCTCCGGGTATCCGAGCGAGCGCAGCGCCCGCGGTACCGTCTGGTTGACGATCTGCATCGATCCGCCGCCGACCAGCTTCTTGAACTTGACCAGCGCCAGGTCGGGTTCGATGCCGGTGGTGTCGCAGTCCATCATCAGGCCGATCGTGCCGGTGGGCGCGAGTACCGACGCCTGGGCGTTGCGCCAGCCGTGCCGCTCGCCGAGCTGGTTGCCCAGCCGCCACTGGTTCGCCGCCTCGGCCAGCAACGCCTTGGCGTTAGCGCCGTGGGCGCTGACCACGTCACTCGCGGCCGCGTGCTTGCGCATGACCCGCTGGTGGGCGGCGGCGTTGCGGCTGTACCCGTCATAGGCCCCCACGGCGCCGGCCAGCTCGGCCGACCGGCGGTAGGCGGTGCCGGTCATCAGCGACGTGATGCCGGCCGCGACCGAGCGCCCCTCGGCCGAGTCGTACGGCAGGCCGGACGCCATCAGCAGCGCGCCCAGGTTGGCGTACCCGATGCCGAGTTGCCGGTAGGCCCGCGTGGTGGCGGCGATCTTCTGGGTCGGGAAGTCGGCGAAGCAGATGGAGATGTCCATCGCGGTGATCACCAGCTCGACCGACCGGGCGAACTTCGCGACCTCGAACCCGCCGTCGGACCGCAGGAACTTCAGCAGGTTGAGCGAGGCCAGGTTGCACGAGGAGTTGTCCAGGTGCATGTACTCCGAGCACGGGTTCGACGCGGTGATCCGACCGGTCTCCGGGCAGGTGTGCCAGTCGTTGATCGTGTCGTCGTACTGGATGCCCGGGTCGGCGCACTCCCACGCGGCCCGCGCCATCTTGCGGAACAGCTCGCGCGCGTCGATGGTCTCGACGACCGAGCCGTCCAGCCGGCCGCGCAGGTCGAAGCTCTTGCCGTCGTCGACCGCCCGCATGAACTCGCCGGACACCCGTACCGAGTTGTTCGCGTTCTGGTACTGCACGCTGACGATGTCGGCGCCGCCCAGGTCCATGTCGAAGCCGGCGTCGCGCAGCGCCCGGATCTTGTGTTCCTCGCGCGCCTTGGTCTCGATGAACTCGACCACGTCGGGGTGGTCCACGTCGAGGATGACCATCTTGGCCGCGCGCCGGGTGGCGCCGCCGGACTTGATGGTGCCGGCGCTGGCGTCCGCGCCGCGCATGAAGCTGACCGGGCCGGAGGCGGTGCCGCCGCTGGACAGCAGCTCCCGGGACGAGCGGATGCGCGACAGGTTCACCCCGGAACCCGAGCCGCCCTTGAAGATCAGACCCTCTTCCTTGTACCAGTCGAGGATCGAGTCCATCGAGTCGTCGACGGCCAGGATGAAGCAGGCCGACACCTGCTGCGGCGACGCGGTGCCGACGTTGAACCAGACCGGCGAGTTGAAGCTGAACACCTGGTGCAGCAGCATCCACGTCAGCTCGTGGGCGAACACCTCGGCGTCGGCCGGGCTGGCGAAGTAGCCGTGCTCCTCGCCGGCGCGGCGGTAGCTGGTCACCACCCGGTCGATGAGCTGGCGCAGGCTCCATTCCCGCTCCGGGGTACCCACCGCGCCGCGGAAGTACTTCGTGGTCACGATGTTTGCCGCGTTGACGCTCCAGAAGTCCGGGAACTCCACGCCGCGCTGCTCGAAGTTGACCGAACCGTCCCGCCAGTTCGTCATCACGACATCGCGGCGTTCCCAGGTCACCTCGTCGTACGGGTGCGCGCCCTCGGTCGTCCACACCCGCGCGATGCGCAGACCGCCACTGGTCGTCGCCTGACCGGTGTCCCTGGCGGTACCGTCCTTGGCGCGGCTGCCCTTGGCCTCGCCCGCTCCCGACGACGCGCCCACGGCCCTGGTCATCCCATCCCCCTTTTGCGACGCTTGCGCCGCCCCATTTCCAACGATGAACTCCGGCCACCCGTCGGCCGGTTACCCGACCTTTACCGGGGCCGCCGGTGGAACCTGCCCGATGTCCCGGCCGGCGCGCAGGGCGGCGATCTCCTGTTCGAAGTCGGCCAGCGACTCGAACGAGCGGTACACGCTGGCGAAACGCAGGTAGGCCACCTCGTCCAGATCACGCAGCGGCCCGAGGATCGCCAGGCCGACGTCGTGACTGGGTACCTCCGCCGCGCCCTTGGCCCGGACGGTCTCCTCGACCCGCTGGGCCAGCAACGCGACGGCGTCGTCGGCGACCGGCCGGCCCTGGCAGGCCTTGCGCACGCCGGCGATGATCTTTGCGCGGCTGAACGGTTCGGTCACCCCGCTGCGCTTGACGACGGCGAGTACCGCCTCCTCGACGGTGGTGAACCGCTTGCCGCACTCCGGGCACGACCGCCGCCGACGGATCAACTGGCCATCCTCGGCTTCCCGGGAGTCGACCACACGGGAGTCGGGATGACGGCAGTACGGACACCGCATCGCATTACCTCCCTCGGGTCGCAGGAGCCGCCGCCTTCGGGCACGCCAACCGGAGCCGACGAGGACATCGGCAAGGTGGCTGTGTATGAGGCTGTGGAGAAGTCATCCCCAACCTGTGGATGACTTACACCCCTGTAACTACTAGATGTTGTGGTCGACGTTAGCTCTTGAACCAGAGCCACGCAAGCCGAACGAGCGAACCGGGCGGTGTGTCGTGGGTGCCAACCCGAACGGTGTCGAGGCGATCACCGACGTCGGGGCAGCGTGAGCCGGACACCGACCGGAACCGTGTATCCGCTGATCCCGTTCAGTCGACGGATCTCGTCGATTGTGGCGAACGGGTCGCCGCCCGGCGCGTACCTCGTGGCGATCGACCAGAGCGTGTCGCCGGATCTGGTCACCACGGTCGGCACCGGGCCGGCCGGGTCGGCCGCCTGGCTGGCCGGCGCGGCGAGGACCACCGCGAGGCCGGCCAGCGCCAGCGCCAACAGCAGCAGCACGGCACGCCCGCGCCGGGTGAGCCGGACCCGGCCGGGCCGGCGCCGGGTGTCCACCGCGATCCGGCCGACCCTCGAGACCCGGCCGAGCCTCGCGATCCCGCTGCCCATCGCCGCCCCGGCACTCATCGCGACCCCACTGCTCATCGCGACCCCTCCTCCTCGAACGGAAGTTCGATAGAACGCCCGTACGAAGAGGGTGTACCAGACCGGTACGACAGTTTCCAGCGACACGACGCGCCGGGTCGTACAGATGTTTGAAGTTGTCGGAGGGTCGGGATACGGTCACTGGCACGAACCTCTGGGGAGCTTCCCGGCGAACCAGGAACCATCCGGGTAACCAGGAACGAGCCGAGAGCACCGAGACACCGTCCGAGAACACCGACACCGCGGCGCGGCAGCGCGCCGGCCGACAAGGGGAGATGCCGACGTGTCGACCGAGGACCGCACGAGCACGCGGCGCGCCGACGACAGCGGCGGGCGCGGCAGCGGCGCACGCGAACAGCCGCGGCGCCGGGGCGCCGACCCGGGCAGCGCGCGCCTTGCGCAGCCGACCGGCACCAGACGATCCGACCAGAGCGCCGGTCCGGCACCCGAGGACGCGGTCGGCCGGCG
>Ga0066710_100002571_pt1 | contig 14754 bp, 12 predicted proteins | sample GraSoiAngelo_159_FD_79666 | JGI IMG/M metagenome (GOLD analysis project Ga0066710, IMG submission 79666) | Grasslands soil microbial communities from the Angelo Coastal Reserve, California, USA - 14_1009_16_40cm | ecosystem: Environmental > Terrestrial > Soil > Grasslands | place: USA...
TCTGCCAGGCCTACAACAACTGGATCCACGAGTTCTGCAGCTACAGCCCCGACCGGCTGAAGTTCGTGGCGATGCTGCCGGTGCACGACGTGCACCTGGCCTGCCGCGAGCTGGTGCGCTGCGCGCGCGAGCTCGGCGCCGTCGGCTCCTTCATCCGTCCCAACCTGCTCAACGACCACTACTGGCACTCGAACTACTGGGACCCGCTCTATGCGGTGCACGAGGAGCTGAACGTGACGTGGGGGTTCCACGAGGGGGTCAGCGCCATCTACTCGCGGATGATCCCGCTCTACGGCGAGAACCGGTTTTACCGTCACGTCGCCAGCCACTGGATCGAGATGCAGCAGGCGCTGGTCGCCATGATCATCGGCGGCGTGTTTGAGTTTCATCCCAGGCTGCGGGTCGGCTACCTCGAGGCCCAGAACTCCTGGGTGCCCGGGCTCCTGTCGAGGATCGAGTGGGACTACCCGCAGTACCGCGACTCGCACGCGCCCTATCTGGCGCTGACGCCACGCGAGTACTTCCGGCGCAACTGCTGGGCGGCGGTCGAAGGGGGCGAGCCGGAGATCGAGGCGACCGCCGGGCTGATCGGCGCCGACCGGATGTGCATCTCGACGGACTATCCGCACTTCGACTCCAACTTCCCCCACGTCTCGACCAACCTCCTGAAGAACGTCCCGCGCGCGATCGCCGCCCAGATCATGCTCGGCGGCGCGAACCTCTACGGGTTCACCGAGACGCACTTCACGAAGGCCGACGCGGCGGCGGAGAGGGACAGGCTCAGGGCGCCGAAGTCGTAGCGCGCTCAGCCCGGCGGGTGGGGCCGGCGGTCGACCGCGAGCAGGAAGAACAGCAGATACGCGGTACCGCCGGCCGCCCCGCCGACCACGTCGCTCAGCCAGTGGGATCGCAGGTAGATTCGGCTGAACGCGATCCCCACGATCAGGATCACGAGGACGACCGTCCCCGACCACCGCGAGACCCGGCCGAGCCCGCTCGTCCACAGCAGGTAAATCAGCCCCCCGAAGAACACGACCGCGCCGAACGTGTGCGCGCTCGGAAACCCGTACCCCGACATGCGAGGTCGTGGCCGGCTCACGACCCACTTGGAGAGCGCGAAGACGACGTACGCGCCGAGGACCATCAGGGGAACGAATTTCGCAATCGGGTGGGCGCGGTGTCTCAACAGGAGGAACGTGGCGAGGCTCAACGGGATCAGGGCCCAGCCCGACCCGAGACCGGTCAGCGCCTCCATGAGAGACTTGAGCCGCGGATCCCGCGCCGACGCGATCAGCGCGAGCGTCGCGTGGTCGAGGTCGAAGAAGTGCTGGCCGAAAGCGAGCACGGCGAGGACCAGATATGCGAGGCCGGAGACCATCGCCACGAAAAGTGCCGCCCGCCGCGTCGCGTCCATCGGCCGGCCACGATTATGGCACGGCCCCCGGCGCCGACATCGCGGCGCGCCTGGCCCGCCTCGACTGGCGCGCGATCGAGCGCTCGCTGTGGGAGTGGGGCTACGCGAAGACCACGGCAATCCTGACCGGGTCCGAGTGCGCCGAGCTGATCGGCCTCTACGGCGATGCGTCGCGCTTCCGGAGCACCGTCGACATGGCGCGCTACAAGTTCGGCGTGGGCGACTACAAGTACTTCGCCGCGCCGGTGCCGCCGCTCGTCGACGCCTTGCGCCACGCGGCCTATCCTCCGCTCGCGGCCATCGCCAACCAGTGGGAGGCCGCGCTGGCCACGGCGACCGTGCATCCGCCGACCCTCGACGGCCTCCAGGCGGTCTGCCGCCGGCGCGGCCAGACCAAGCCGACGCCGCTCCTGCTCCACTACGAGGCGGGCGGCTACAACTGCCTGCACCAGGACCTCTACGGCGACGTCGTGTTTCCGCTCCAGCTCACTTGCTTCCTGAGCCGACGCGGCGTCGACTACGCCGGCGGGGACTTCCTGCTGGTGGAGCAGCGACCGCGAGCGCAGTCGCGGGGGGAGTCGATCGCCACCGAGCAGGGTGAGATCGTCATCTTCGCGACCCGCTACCGTCCGGTTGAGGGCGCGCGCGGCGTCTACCGCGGGGCCATGCGCCATGGAGTCAGCCGCATCACCTCCGGGTCGCGCTATACGCTGGGGGTCATCTTCCACGACGCGAAGTAGGCGTGCTATCGTGCCGTCCATGAGCGCCGCCGCCCGCCTCGCCGAGTTCATCGTCAAGACATCGCTGGGAGACTGTCCCGCCGACGCCGTCGCCCAGGTGCGCCGGGCTGCGCTCGACACGCTGGGCGTGATGCTCGCGGGCGCGAGCGAACCCGTCGCCCGCATCGTGCGCCGGGTGGTCCACGCCGAGGGCGGGATCGCGCTCGCGACCGTCGTCGGCACCTCGCTCAAGACCTCGCCGGGCTGGGCCGCGCTCGCCAACGGCGCCGCGGGCCACGCGCACGACTTCGACGACACGAACTTCGCCCTGCTGGGGCACCCGAGCGTGCCGCTCCTGTCGACCGCGCTGGCCGCCGCGGAAGCCGAGACGGCCGACGGCCGCGCGCTCGTGCTCGGCTACGTCGTCGGCTTCGAGGTGGACGTGGCGCTGGGCACCGCGCTGAACCCGGGTCACTACACGCGCGGCTGGCACTCCACCTCCTCGATCGGCACGCTCGGCTGCGCCGCCGCGGCGGCGCGCATCATGGGCCTGGACGTCGTCCAGACCCGCAACGCGCTGGCCCTCGCCGCCTCGCACGCCTCCGGTCTCAAGGAGAACTTCGGGTCGATGACGAAGCCCTACCACGCCGGCCACGCCGCGCGGAACGGGATCCTGGCCGCGCAGCTCGCGCGCGAGGGGCTGACGGCGTCCGAGACCGCCCTCGAGGGCAAGCAGGGTTACGCCGCCGCCTTCGGCGGCGCGCACGCGCTCGACGGCGCGCTCGAGCGCCTGGGTCGGACCTGGCACCTGCTCGGGTCCGGAATCGCGGTCAAGCCCTACCCGTCGTGCGCGCTCACGCACTCGGCGATCGACGCGCTCATCGACCTGCGCGCGCAGCACCGGCTGAGCGTCCGTGAGATCGCGGGCGTCCAGGTCGGCGTGAACTCCGTGGTCCCCGACGTGCTCGCCCATTCGCGGCCGACCACGGCGCTCGAGCGGAAGTTCTCGATGCAGTACTGCGCCGCGGCCGCGCTCGCCGAGGGTCGGGTGGACTTCGCCTCGTTCGCGGACGGCGAGGTCGCGAACCCCGAGGTACGCGAGCTGATGGAGCGGGTCGCGATGGTCGTCGATCCCGGGCTGCCCCAGGGCGCCGAGCAGCAGGCGTGGAGCCGCGTGACGGTCCGGCTCCGCGACGGGCGCATGCTCGCGACCGACGCCCGCGGCGCGCGAGGTCATCCCGACGCGCCGCTGTCCGACGCGGCGCTCCACGAGAAGTTCCTGGCGTGCGCCGGGACCGTCCTGTCGGCGGACGAGGCGGCGGGCGTCGCCGAGCAGCTCGGTCATCTCGAGGACATTCCCGACGTCCGCGCGCTGACGTCGCGCCTCGAAGCGAATCTCGAGTAGCCTCGACGCGAATCTCGAGTAAAGGGAGAGGCAAGATGGGCGTGCTCGACGGGATCAAGATTCTCGAGCTGGCGCGGGTGGCGCCGGCGGAGCTTCCCGGGATGCTGCTGGCCGACATGGGCGCCGAGGTCCTCAAGATCGAGACGCCCGAGGCCGGGCGCGACTCGAGCGACGCGTGGGTGCGGCGGACGATCCACACGTTCGTCAACCGCAACAAGCGCTCGATGACCTTGAACATGAAGGCGCCCGAGGGTCAGGCGATCTTCCGCAAGCTCGCCGCGACGGCGGATATCCTCGTGGAGGGCTTCCGACCCGGCGTCATGAAGCGGCTCGGCGCTGACTACCAGACCCTGAGCCAGGTCAACCCGCGCCTCGTCTACTGCTCGCTCTCCGGATTCGGCCAGGACGGTCCCTATCGTGACCGCCCGGCGCACGACATGAACTATCTCTCGCTCGCCGGAGTCCTCAACCTCATCGGCGAGGCCGACCGCAAGCCGGCGATCCCGCTCAACCTAGTCGCCGACTACGCCGGCGCGAGCCTGCACGGCGCCCTCGGCATCGTGCTGGCGCTCTACGCGCGCGAGCGGACCGGACGCGGCCAGCACGTGGATGTCTCCTATCTCGACACGACCGTCTCGCTCCTGGCGGCGACGCCGAACATGCGCTTCTTCTTCAGTGACGGCCTGGCGCCGCGCCGGGGCGAGGGGTTCCTGGGCGGCTCGTATCCCTATTACGCGATCTACGAGACGCGCGACGACAAGCTCCTCACGATCGGCTGCACCGAGCCGTGGCTCTGGGAAAACTTCTGCAAGGCGATCGGGCGGCCGGACTTCACGCGCTTCGCCCGGAGCGCCGACCAGTTCGTGCGCGCGGCCAACGCCGAGGAGGAAGCCGCGCGCCGCGAGATCGAGGCGCTCATCCGGACCCGCGACCGCGACGACTGGTACGAGGCGCTGGTGAAGGCCGACGTGTGCGTCGGGAAGGTCTACGACGTGGCCGAGATGGTCGCGGACCCGCAGATCAATCACCGCCAGATGGTCGTGGACGTCGAGCACCCCACCCACGGTCGCGTCCGACAGATCGGGATCGCGATCAAGCTCTCCGACACGCCCGGGACGATCCGGAGCGCGGCGCCACTGCCGTCGGAGCACACCGAGGGCGTGCTGAAGGACCTGGGCATGGCGGCCGCCGAGATCGCCGAGCTCAAGCGAAAGGGCATCGTCGAGTAGCAGGGCGTGGCGGCGGCCTGGCGCCAGCTGATCCTGTTATCCCTCGCCGAGCTGCTCGCCCTCTCGCTCTGGTTCAGCGCCTCCGCGGTCCTGCCCGCGCTGCAGCGCGAGTGGGGGCTGGGCGACGGCGGCCGCGCCGGCCTGACGATCGCCGTGCAGGCCGGCTTCATCGTCGGCACGCTCGCGAGCGCGCTCACCAACCTCCCCGACGTCATGTCCGCTCGGGCGTTGATGGTCATCGGCGCCACGCTGGGCGCCCTCGCCAACAGTGCCCTCGCCCTGTGGGTCGGGAGCCTGACGCCGGCGCTCGCGCTGCGGTTCGCGACCGGTGTGTGCCTGGCCGGCGCGTATCCGCCGGCGATGAAGATCATGGCGACATGGTTTCGCGAGGGGCGTGGGCTCGCGATCGGCGTCCTCATCGGCGCGCTCACCGTCGGCTCGGCGACGCCGCACCTCATCCCGGCCGTCACGACGCTCAACTGGCGTGGAACGCTCCTCGTCGCCTCGGCCCTCGCCCTGGCCGGCGCCGGCGTCGTCCTGTTCTTCGTCGGCGACGGGCCGCACCGCTTTCCGTCGGCCCGCTTCGACGTCCGGATGGCCGCGGCGGTCTTCCGCGAGCGCGGACCGCGTCTGGCGTGCTTCGGATATCTCGGCCACATGTGGGAGCTCTACGCGATGTGGACGTGGATCGCCGCGTTCCTGGCCGCGAGCCTCGAGGTGCACGGCGGCGGCAGCTACCTCGGCCTCGGCCCGAGCGGCGCCACGTTCCTGGTGGTGGCGCTCGGCACCCTCGGCTGCTGGGCGGGGGGCGTGGCTTCGGACCGCTGGGGGCGGACGGCGCTCACGATGGTCGCGATGGCGCTCTCCGGCGCCTGCGCCGCGGTCATCGGGCTCACGTTCGGCGGCCCGCCGTCGCTGACGCTGCTCGTCGCCGTGCTGTGGGGCATCACGGTGATCGCGGACTCCGCCCAGTTCTCGACTGCGATCACGGAGCTGTCGCCCCCGGCCTACGTGGGCACCGCGCTCACCGCGCAGACGTGCATCGGCTTCGCGCTGACGATGGCGTCGATCTGGCTCGTTCCGCCGCTCGTGACCCGCGTGGGCTGGCGGTGGGCATTCGCGGTGCTGGCGATGGGGCCCGTGCTCGGCGTGGTGGCGATGGGTCGGCTGCGCGGGAGCGCCGAGGCCGTGAAGCTGGCCGGGGGGCGTCGCTAGGCCAGGCGGGGCTCGGCGAGAAGCCGGCGCAGGAGCTTCGTGCCCTGGCCGGGGAGCCACTCCTTCGTCGACTCGTAGCCGAAGCGGAGCGCCGCGCGGCTGGCCTCGAAGCCCATGGACGGCCCGCCCATCGGCGTGTCGTCGCGCGACGGCTGGATCAGGTGGAACTCGGTGCGCGGATGCTTCATCCGCAGAGTCGAAAGGCCGAGCAGGAGCAGATTCTGGCTATAGATGCGGCCGGCCTGTTCCATGATCGAGTAGAGCCCGCGGTTTCGCAGCGGCACCACGCCGCCGTCAGGGTTCGGGACGAGCGGGTTCACGACGATCACCACGTCCGCGCCCGCCTCCGCCGCGAGATCGGCATGGCCGCTGAAGCCCACACCGCCGTCGACGTAGTCGCGGCCACGCAGCGTGTAGGGCTCGAAGAATCCGGGAATCGCCGAGGAGGCCGCCACCGCTTCGCTGATCAGGACGTCGCGCAGCCCGTCGCGGCCGAAGACCACGCGCTGCGCCCGGTCGATGTCGATCGCCGGGATCAGGAGCGTGCGGTCCAGCGCCGTGAACGAGTTCTGGAGCCCACCCGCCGCGAGGGTCTCTCGCATGTAGCGCTCCAGGGCAACCAGCGAGAAGAATCCCGCGGGCAGGTCGCGCTCGGCGCGCGCCAGGATGTCGGGGACCGAGGTGCGGAGCCCGGTCACCGCGTTCTTGCCGACCGCCCACAGCAGCCGGCCGAACCGGCCCGCGGCGTGGCGGAGCGAGTTCGACGCATAGACGGCGCCGCGCCGGAAGTTCATCGGGTGGTCGCGGTCCTCGTCGATGATGCGGAAGATCTCCGAGGCCGGGACCCCATTGGCCAGCAGCGCGGCCACGACCGAGCCGGCGCTGCAGCCGACGTAGATGTCGAAGCCGCGCCCCCCGGTGAGCCGCTCCTCGATCGCTGCGATGACGCCGACCTCGTACATGCCGCCGATCACGCCCCCACCCGCGAGGGCCAGCGCGTAGCGCGGCCGTCGCTGCGGCCGCAAGCGCCTGATCAGGCGGTCCACCAGATCCATCTCAAGCCTCATACGTCCCTCATTGTATCAACCGCGGCAAACCACATGCCAGGCCGGTGATATCCGGAAACTACTGATTTTACGGACGAAGCTCCATGACACCCCTATCGGGTCTTCACCGGAGTGGTCAATTTCTGTCACTCAGCTGGCCAGCGCCGCATCCAGCCGGTAAGCTCCGCTCCACCTACCGGAAAGAATCTTCGCTGCCGAGAATCGGATCCACGGTTTCGCAGGGATCAGAACGGCAATGCCCGCTTTGCTTTGGCCGACACCGCAGGCCTTGGTATCGGCATTGCTCGAGCAAGGGGGTGATGATTCGCCTTGAAGGCATACGCGCACCAGGGATGCTCGGGTTCCTGCGGCCCGAGGCGCAGCGGCTGATCAAGCTGGCCGCCACTGTCGCGCTGCTGAGCTTCGTGCTCGCGTCGATCGCGTGGGGCTATCAGCAGCGCCAGCTTGCGCACACGTGGCAGAAGCTGGCGTGCACCTATCGGTTACAGCACTCGGTTCGGCGCGCGCCCATGATGGCCGACGTGCTCGACACGCCCAATTCCTGCGCGAGGCTCGAGTTCCTCGGGCTCTCGTTCGGCTATCCGGCCCTGGGAGTCTCCGAGGTCAGCGCCGCGCCGCGGCGCGACAGTACCCGGGGAGGGTCGTGATGAGGGCCGCGGGGCTCAAGGCCGACCTGCACGTCCACACGCGAGAGGCCGAGCCGGCGATCCCGTACAGCGCGCGTGAGATGATCGACCGCGCCGCCCGTGAAGGGTTTCGCGTGCTCGGGATCACCAACCACGACGCGCGCACGTACGACGACGAGCTGGCCGCCTACGCGCGCGCTCACGGCGTCCTCCTGGTGCCGGGGGTCGAGGCCACCGTGGAAGGCCGGCACGTGCTCGTCTACAACGCCGACGTCGAAGTCGACAAGCTCGGGACGTTCGCCGACCTCCGTCGATACCGGACGCCCGACTGGCTGGTGGTCGCGCCGCACCCGTTCTTCCCGACGTCGTACTGTCTGCGCGAGCGGCTCTGGCAAGAGATCGAGCTCTTCGACGCGATCGAGTTCAGCCACTTCTATACCGCGCGCATCGACTTCAACCGGCCGGCGGTCAAGCTGGCCGCCGCGGTGGGGCTCCCCGTCATTGGAACCTCCGACTGCCACCTGCACGAACAGTTCGGGACCACGTACTCGCTGATCGACGCCGAACCGTCCGTCGAGTCGGTGCTGTCGGCGATCAAGAAGGGGCGGGTCAGCGTCGTCAGCCGGCCCCTGAGCCTGGGGCGCTGCGCAAGCATCGTCATCCGGCAGGCGCTCGCTCACGGCAAGGCGCAGGCGAGGACGCGCCTGCGCCGAGGTCCCGAAACTCCGCTCAGGGCTCCAGACCCGGCTGGCCGCTCTCTCTGATCCGGCGCAGCCGCTCGAGCTCGGGCTCGACGAACTTCTCGCGACACTCCGGACAGATTCCGTGGGTGAACTGGGCGTCCGAGTGACCCTCGATGTAGGTCTCGACCTGCTGCCAGTAGTTCTGGTCGTCTCGGACCTTCTTACAGTACGAGCAGATCGGCAGGAGCCCCTGGAGCTGCTTCACCCGCGCCAGCGCTTCCTCGACCTCGCGCACGCGCTCGGCGAGGGCCGCCTGCAGCTCGAGCATGCGGAAGCCGACCTGGACGCGCGCGCGCAGCTCCTCGCGCTCGAAGGGCTTCACGATGTAGTCGTCGGCGCCGGCGCTGAGGCCGGCCACGATGTCCTGGGTACGCGCCTTGGCGGTGACGAAGATGATGTAGGGCTTGGGCTCCCGGCCGAGGGAGCGGACCCGCGTGCACAGCTCGAGGCCATCCATGCCGGGCATCGTCCAGTCGAGGATCGCGAGCGAGGGCGCATCCGGCCGCTGGAAGATCTCCCACGCCTGCTCGCCCCCCGACGCCGAGATCACCTGGTAGCCCCAGCCGGTCAGCGAGGTCTCGTGCAGGCGGCGGACGATCGGCTCGTCGTCGACGATCAGCACCCGCAGGCTCACGGCGCGGCCTCGATGTCGAGCCGCTCCGGCCAGCTGGGGTCGCTGAAGAAGGCGAGGATCCGGTCGAGCTCCCTCGCGATCCGAGCGACCAGCTGGGGGCTGTCCTCGGGATGCCCGTCGTGCGCGGCATCCTCGAGCGCGAGGGCCGCGCTCTGCAGATCGGCGGCGCCCAGGATGGCGGCCGAGCCCTTCAGGCTGTGCGCGACGTGCTCGACCTGAAGGATATCCGATGCGCTCATCGCCGCCCGCAGCGAATCGAGGCGCTTGGGGCCGTCGTCCATGAAGATCCCGACCAGCTCGAGCAGCAGCCTTCGGTCCCCGCCGAGCCAACGCATCGCGATCGCGAGGTCGACGGGCTGTTGGTGAGCGGGCGCGGCGGTCACGATCTCAGACCTGCACGCATCGGCATCCCGGCCTAGCCTAGCATAGGCCTCGTTCAGAACAGGCCGACCACGTTGCCCGTCGCGTCGATGTCGATTGTCTCGGCGCCGGGCACCTTTGGCAGGCCCGGCATCGTGAGGATGTCGCCGGCGTACACGACCACGAAGCCGGCGCCCGCGGAGAGCGCGGCATCGCGGATCGTCACCGTGAACCCACGCGGCCGGCCGGGCCGCTTGGGGTCGTCGCTGAGCGAGTTCTGCGTCTTGGCCACGCACACCGGCAGCCGTCCGAATCCCAGCGCCTCGAACCGCGCCAGCTTGGCGGCCGCCGCCGGAGCCAGCGCGATGCCGTCGGCGCCGTAGGCGCGCTTCGCGATCGTCTCGAGCTTCGCCGCCAGCCCGAGGTCTTCGGGATACAGGTAGCTGAAGCGCGAGCGGTCGGCGGAGCCGATCGCGTTGAGCACCGCGCCGGCGAGGTCGGTCACTCCCGCGCCGCCGAGCTCCCAGCCGCGCGACACCCCGCAGGGCACGCCGAGGTCCTTGCAGGTCGCGACCACCGCGGCCACCTTGTCGTCGGTGTCATCGGTGAAGCGGTTCAGCGCGACGACCGGCGGCAGACCGAACAGGCGGACGTTCTCGACGTGCTTGGCGAGGTTCTCGGATCCGTGCAGCGCCAGCGCGCGCGTCGTGACGACGATGACCGCCGCGGAGGGCACGAGGCCTCCCGTCCGGCACTTGATGTCCACGAATTTCTCTCCGCCGAGATCGCTGCCGAAGCCCGCCTCGGTGACCACGACCTCGCCGAGCTTGAGCGCCAGCCGGGTGGCGATGAGGCTGTTGCAGCCGTGGGCGATGTTGCCGAAGGGCCCGCCGTGCACGAGCGCGGGGGTCCCGTCGAGCGTCTGGACCAGGTTCGGCTTGATCGCGTCCTTCATGAGCACCGCCATGGCGCCCGCGGCCCGCAGCTCGCGCGCGGCCATCGGCGCGCCCGCGGTCGTCTCGCCGACGATCACCCGCTCGACCCGCGCCTTGAAGTCAGGGAGGTCGCGGGCCAGGCACAGGATCGCCATGATCTCCGAGGCCACCGTGATGTCGAAGCCGCTCTCGCGGGGTACCCCGTGGGCCGGCCCGCCGAGGCCGGCGACGATGTGGCGCAGCGCGCGGTCGTTCATGTCCATGACGCGCTTCCAGGAGATCCGTCTGACGTCGAGCCCGAGCGCGTTGCCCTGCGCCAGGTGATTGTCGAGCATCGCGGCCAGCAGGTTGTGCGCGGTGCCGACCGCGTGCATGTCGCCCGTGAAGTGGAGGTTGATGTCCTCCATCGGCGCCAGCTGCGTGTGGCCCCCACCCGTGCCGCCCCCCTTGACGCCGAACACCGGCCCGAGCGACGGCTCGCGCATCGCGACGATCGAGCGCTTACCGAGCCGCCGCAGCCCGTCGGCCAGGCCGATCGTCGTCGTCGACTTGCCCTCGCCCGCGGGCGTCGGCGTCATCGCCGTCACCAGGACGAGCGCTCCGTCCGGCCGCGCGCTCACGCGCTCGATCACCTCCCAGCGGATCTTCGCCTTGTAGCTTCCATACGGCTCGAGGTCGCCCCCGTTCAGCCCGAGCAACTCGCCGATCGCCTGGATCGGCTGGAGCTTCACGGCGCGGGCGATGTCGATGTCCTGTTTTCCCATTTGCTAGATCCTCATGAGCAAGGTGGCCTCGATCGGAAGCTTCGTGATCCGCACGCCCAGGTGGCGCACGGCGTCGGCGACGGCGTTGGCGATCGCGGCGGGAGCCCCGATCGTCCCTCCCTCGCCCATGCCCTTGACGCCTCCGGGCATGATAGGCGACGGCGTCTCCAGATGATCGACCTCGAACGGCGGCGTGTCGTCGGCCCGGGGCAGCGCGTAGTCCATCAGGGTGCCGGTGAGGAGCTGGCCGTCTTCGTCGTAGACGACACGCTCGAGGAGCGCTTCGCCGATGCCCTGGGCGACCGCCCCGTGGATCTGGCCCTGGACGATCATCGGGTTGATCACGGTGCCGCAGTCCTCGACGACGGCGTAGCGCTTCACGGCGACGCGCCCGGTCTCGGGGTCGACCTCGACCACCGCGACGTGGACCGCGCCCGAGAAGGTCGGCCCGGGCGGGTCGAAGTAGATCGTCGCGTCGAGGCCGGGACTCAGACCGTCGGGCAGGCCGCCGAGCGGCGGCGCGTACGCGATCCGGGCGATCTCGGCGAGCTGGATCGCGCGATCCGGAAGACCGCGCACCCACGCGCGACCGCCGGCGAGCACGACGTCCGCCGCGCTCGCCTCCAGGTGATGCGCCGCCAGCGTCCGGATCTTCGCGGCGATCACGTCGGCGGCGGCGCCGGCGCTGCCGAGCATCGCGACGGTGCCGCGGCTCGCGAACGTGCCGCTGCCGCGGGGCGAGTGCCGGGTGTCAGCCGGCTCGACGCGAACGCGCTCCAGGTCCAGACCGAGGCGATCGGCGACGACCTGGGCGATCGTGGTCGCGTGGCCCTGGCCCTGCGTGGGGAAGCTCACGGAGCACCGCACGGTCGCGTCGGGGTCGACCCTGATGGTGGCCGCCTCGATGCCGGGGACGTCGTGCATGCCGCGACGGCGGAAGACCGCCGAGCCCATGCCCGTGTACTCCGTGTAGCACGCGACGCCGACACCGATCAGCCGCCCCGCCGCGCGGGCCGATCGCTGAGCGGCTCGCAGCGCGTCGTAGTCGACCAGGGCCAGAGCTTGCTCGAGGGCTTTCGGGTAGTCGCCGCTGTCGTACAGCTGGCCGCTCGCCGACGTGAACGGATACGCCTCGCGCGGGATGAGATTGCGCCGGCGGACCTCGGCCGGGTCGAGCGCCGCGCGCTCGGCGACGAGATCGAGCAGCCGCTCCATCACGAACGCGCCCATTGTCATCCCGACGCCGCGATAGGCGCCGAGCGGTGGCTTGTGGGTCGCCGCCGCGATCGCTTCGTACTCGTACGCGGGCGTCCGATAGGGGCCGGGCAGGATGTTCGCCGTGCCCAGCGGCTCGAGGGCGGCGGTGGTCGGGTAGGCGTGATACGCCCCGTTGTCGGACACGACGCGCGCGCGCAGCCCGAGCACGGTGCCGTCGGCCGCCGCGGCGATCTCGACCGACGTGCGCTGGGCGCGAGCCTGCGAGGCGGCGCCGAGGTTCTCTCGCCGCTCCTCGATCCACTTCACCGGACGTCCGAGCCTCCGGGCGAGCGCGGCCACCGCGACGTCCTCGGGGAAGATCTGCATCTTGAGCCCGAAGCCGCCGCCGACGTCCGGCGTCACGATCCGCAGGCGCGACTCCGGGAGCTCGAGGGCGGCGGCCAGCGCCGTACGCATGATCGATGGGGCCTGGCTGGCCGACCAGAGCGTCAGGGTCTCGCCGTCCCAGTCGGCGACCATCCCGCGCGGCTCGAGGGGCGACGGCGCGCACCGGCCGTGCTCGAATGTCTCGGCGATGACGATCGCCGCGCGCGCGAACGCTCCGGCGACGTCGCCGTGTCGATGCCGGCGCTCGAACAAGATCCGCTTCTGCGCCAGCGCCGCGTCGAGCGTGGTGACGACCGGCCGCACCTCCCAGTCGATTGCGACCAGCTCGCGAGCGTCGGCGGCGACGTCGGGGCTGGTGGCCACGACCGCCGCCACGGCTTCGCCGCAGAAGCGCGCGACCCCGTCGGAGAGCGCGAAGGCCGCGGTTGGCGTGAATCCCCCGCCATCGAGCCGTGGCACGAGCGGCTTCGTCACCGCGCGCAGGTCCTCGCCCCTCACGACGTCGACGACGCCGGCGAGCGCGCGGGCGGCGCCCGTTTCGATCCGCGCGACGCGCGCGTGGGCGTGAGGGCTCCGCACGAAGACGACCGAGAGCGCCCGCGGCAGCACGAGGTCGTCGAGGTAGCGGCCGCCGCCACGGAGAAGGCGCGGATCCTCGACCCGCTTGACCCGCGCGCCGGTGTAGCGAAGCGTCATCGCCGGCTCACGTGTCGAGCCGATGGAACACGAGCCCGTCCACGAGCTTCGGATAGAAGTGGGTGGACTTCTGCGGCAGGAGCTCGCCGCCGCGTACGACGGCCTGAAGCTCCGCGGGGGTCGGCGGCGCGATCAGGAAGGCCGCCTGGTAGGTGCCGGCGCGAGCCAGCCGCACCGCTTCCGCCAGGTCCGCCGTGTACTCCACGTGAGTCTTCGCGTCGAGCCTGGCGTCAGTGATCCCGAGCAGGGGGTGCAGGAGCCCTTCGTGCAGGATCGAGACCGCCAGGGCGCGCCAAGCCGCCGACGTCCCGGCGGGCCACGCGATCAGGTCGCGGCTTTCGGCCCGGAGCGTGAGCACGGCGGCGTCCGGGCCGCTCACGACGCCGATCGACGCCGTCGTCGGCCTGAAGGTCAGCGGATCCTCGAGCGGGGCCACCGCGAACCAGCGCGAGGCCATCTGCACGAAGTCGTCGAAGTCGAAGGGCTGGACGTTGTGCACCAGGCGATGATTCGGCAGGATCGTGAGCCCGGGCGCCTCCAGCGGGAAGAACGCCATCATCTTCTCGGCGGCGCGCGGATGGCGCTGGCGGTACGCCACGGCCGTCTCGTAGCGGTGATGGCCGTCGGCGATGATCACCGGGCGGGGCGCCATCAGCGTCGCGATGCGCGCGAGCGCCGCATCGTCGGTGATACGCCAGAGCCGGTGGTGCTCCCCGCGGAGATCCTCCGCCTCGGCGATCGGCTCGCCGACAGGCGCGGCGGCGCGCCGCAACTCACCATCCGGATCGCTCGCCAGCATGAACAGCAGCCCGATGTCGGCGGCGGTCGCCTCCAGGAGGCGCATCCGGTCTTCCTTGGGCCCGGCGTGCGTGCGCTCGTGCGGGAGCACGACGCCGCGCGCGTAGTCGCTCACCTCGCCCAGCGCGATGAAGCCCGTCCGCGTCAGGGACTGGCCGCCGACGGAATAGGTCTGCTGATAGGGATAGAAGGCCAGCCGCTCGTCGCGGCGCCACACCCCCTCGGCCACCCACGCCTCGAGCACGGAGGCCGCCTTCCGGTATTTCTCGTCTCCGTCCCGCGGATACGTCACCCGGACGATGTTGTGCGGGCTCAGCGCGTGGAGGCGGTCCTGCGTCTCCGGGCTGATCTGGTCGTAGGGCGGCGCGACGATCGCCGACACGTCGGGCTTCGTCGCGCCGGCGTATCGGTATCCGCTGAAGGGTTTGATCTCCATGTCTCGCGTCGCTTCGTGGCAAACGCGCGAGAAGTCTAGCACGCGGCGCGGGGCTAGACTGCTCCGGCCGTGAGGCGATGATCCGCGGTACACTGTCGCCCGCATGAA
>Ga0066710_100002573_pt1 | contig 14743 bp, 13 predicted proteins | sample GraSoiAngelo_159_FD_79666 | JGI IMG/M metagenome (GOLD analysis project Ga0066710, IMG submission 79666) | Grasslands soil microbial communities from the Angelo Coastal Reserve, California, USA - 14_1009_16_40cm | ecosystem: Environmental > Terrestrial > Soil > Grasslands | place: USA...
CAGAGCTTTATGTTCCTTTTGATGACATGGGCAACCTCCAAGAGGAGAGGGACCGACTGCTAAAGGAGATTCCTAAGGTAGAACATGAGCTTGCCCGGGTTCAGAAGAAACTCGACAATCAGGCGTTTTTGAGCAACGCCAAAGAAGAGGTGGTTCAGAAAGAAAGAGGGAAACTCCAGGAGTTTGAAGAAAAGCTCCAAGCGCTCCGCCGAAGCTTGCGACGGATCGAGGAGATATCCGAGGCTGGACAGGGAGCATAGTCATGGACGTTCTGATCACTCCCGAAATCGAGCAGCTTATTGGGAGCGCGCTGCAGGAAGACATCGGCGCCGGAGATCTGACGACGCTGAGCACTGTGCCGCGAGAGCTCCAGGGTAAGGGGCTGTTCCGAGCCAAGCGGGATGGTGTCGTGGCCGGACTCTTCCTATTGGCAAAAATATTTTCGGTCCTGGACGTGCAGGTGAAGGTCCGTCGCCTTTCTAAGGATGGAGATCAGGTAAAACCGGGAACCGTCGTAGCCGAACCCGAGGGGCCCGTAAGGGCTCTGCTCATGGGTGAGAGGACTTCTCTTAATTTTCTCCAGCGTCTGTCCGGAACGGCAACTTTGACTCGACGCTACGTGGATACGGTCAAGGGTTTTCCCTGCAAAATTATCGATACGCGCAAGACGACGCCGGGGCTTCGGACACTTGAGAAATATGCGGTGCGTATGGGTGGCGGAACCAATCATCGCTTGGGTCTATACGACGCAGCGTTGATCAAAGATAATCATATCGTAGCGGCGGGATCGATCGCCGCGGCGGTGGAACAGGTTCGGCGCCACGCCCCTTTTATGGCTAAAGTGGAGGTCGAATGCGCGGACTTAAAGCAGGTTGAGGAAGCGCTCGATGCAAAGGCGGATGTGATCATGTTGGACAACATGGGAACGAAAGAAATGGCTGACGCCGTAAAGTTGGTCAACAAACGAGCATGGATTGAGGCTTCGGGAGGCATCACTCTGGAGCGGATTCGGGAAATCGCGGAGGCTGGCGTAGACTTCATTTCCATTGGCGCCTTGACTCATTCCGCGCCGGCAGTAGACTTTAATATGAAGATCGTCGCGGCCGATCGATGAGAAATGGACAAAGGATTCGAGGCTTCCGCGGTTAAAGAGGTAAACGGGTTTCGGCCAAGGGCGGATGAGCCTCAGGCTGAAAGGGCTCAAGCGTTAACGCCTTTACATGCCGAAGAGATCCAGAGAAACTTAAAGACCGCTCGACTTGGCAAAAAGATCCACTACTTTACCGAGATTGATTCTACCAACGTTCACGCGTGCGAACTTGCTCGACAGGGTTCTGCACACGGAGAAATCGTCATTGCTGAGGCCCAGAGGCGGGGCAAAGGAAGATTGGGAAGGCGCTGGATCTCACCTCCGTATCGGAATCTCTATCTGTCCGCGATTCTCCGCCCTAGGCTCGCTCCCCGGCACACGCCGCAGCTGACGCTGATGTCCGCTGTGGCTCTGGCCGAGACCGTCCAGTCGTTCATCGTAGATGCTCCCGAAATCAAGTGGCCCAATGACATTCTGGTAAAGGGAAAAAAGCTAGCGGGAATCTTGACCGAAGCCTCTTGCGAGGGCGACAGCACTCTATTTGTCGTGGTTGGGATAGGAGTCAATCTCAATTACCCGCAGGAGATCATGCCTGAGTCGATCAGGGAGAGGGCAACCTCGATCATGAGTCTGATCGGAAGGCCGGTGGAGCGAGAATCTTTTGCCGGGAGATTGATTCAGAGCCTCGACCAGTGCTATGGGGATCTTGAAGAGAGCGGCTTCGGTTCTATAGTGACCCGGTGGGAGAGATTCTTTTATCTTAGAGGCAAGAGGGTGAGGGTAGAGGGACCGGATGGGTCGGTCTCGGGCAGGGCCATGGGTATAGACGTTGATGGCGCGCTGCTCTTGGAAGATGAAAAGGGAGCCTCCCAAAGGGTGGTTGCCGGGGATGTCGTTCCTGTGGATACGTGACTATTCGTAACACATGCTCCTAGCTATCGATATTGGCAACACGAATATTGTCTTGGGGCTTTACGAAGGCAAAAAGCTCATAACTCATTGGCGGCTTGTCACCCAGCCTGAGCGGACCGCGGACGAGTACGGCGTGTTAATCTTGCAGCTCGCGTCCTCGAAGGGCATCCGCTGCGAAAAAATCCATGCCATCGTTGTCTCCTGTGTCGTTCCGCCGATGCTCAGCACGATCCACGAGCTGAGCAAGAGATATTTCAAAATCCACCCGTTGGTTGTCGGACCGGGAGTCAAAACCGGTATGCCGATCCTCTATGAGAGTCCCAAGGAAGTGGGCGCCGACCGGATCTGCAACGGCGTGGCCGCCTACGAAAAGTACCATGACACATGCATAGCGGTGGATTTCGGCACCGCGACGACTTTTGATTTCATATCTAAAGAAGGAGAATACCTGGGTGGCTCGATTGCTCCGGGCCTGCTCATCTCGGTGGAGGCGCTCTTTCAGAGGGCTTCGAAACTCCCCAGAGTCGAAGTCATCAAGCCGAAAGAAGTAGTAGGTCGGAATCCGGTTCAGTCCATCCAGTCGGGGATTTTTTATGGCTATGTGGGCTTGGTAGACGGGATGGTGCAGCGAATTCAAAAGGAATATCGGGTGCGGGCCAAGGTGGTGGCCACGGGCGGTCTGGCTCCGCTCATTGCCGCAGAGTGCTCTGCCATTGACGAGATTGATGAGTTTCTCACGCTGGAGGGTCTGAAGATCATATACGAGCGGAACTCCGCCCAGGAGGTGAAGGCCCGAGCCTAGTCAGCAAGGGAGGAATAATGGCGGTAGAGATCGACAGACTACGGAATGTCGGCATTGTGGGTCATGGAGGAGTGGGAAAGACCTCGTTGGGCGAGGCGATGCTGTTCGCGTCGGGTGTGATGCAACGGCTGGGTCGCGTCGAGGAAGGGAACTCGGTTTTTGACTTCGAGCCGGAAGAAGTCAAGCACCGCGTCTCGATCTCAAGCGCATTTCATTCGCTGTCCTGGAAAAAATTCTCTTTCACTCTCGTCGATACTCCAGGCTATGCCACTTTCTTGGCCGACACCATCCATTGCATGCGAGGTTTTGGCGCTGCGGTGTTTCTGATGAGTCCGTCGACAGGACTTAGAGTTGAGGCCGAAAGGCTTTGGGCGCGCGCCAACGAATCTCACATGGGCCGACTGATTTTCATCAGTAAGATGGATCGTGAGAAAGCGAACATCAACGAAGCGATAGAGACGATTTTCAACGGCCTCGAAGCCAAAGGTGTCCACCTGCAAGTACCGATTGGGACAGAGGAGGGGTTTAAGGGTGTCGTCGATCTTTGTCAGATGAAAGCTTTTGTCTTTGAGGGGGACAGCGGGAAGTTTGTGCAAACGGATATTCCTGAGGAACTGAAGAAAACCGCCCAAGAGATGCGCGTTCAATTGATGGAAAGTGTCGCAGAAACGGACGACGCCCTGCTGGAAAAATATCTTGACGCCCAGGAGCTTTCCTCCGAGGAGCTAAGGCAGGGAATTCGGGGAGGAGTCCTTAGAGGCAAGTTGTTCCCTATTCTTTATGGTTCGGCAACGCGGTTGATCGGTGTCCCTCAGCTTTTGGACGCCATCGTTGATTATCTGCCGTCGCCGGTAGACGAAGGGGAATTTCAAGGCAAAAACCCCGTGACCGGGGAAATAGAGAAGCGGTTGCCGGACCCGACCGGCCCGTTGGCTGCCTACGTGTTTAAGACGATCATCGATCCGTTCGCCGGGAAGCTTTCGGTGATGCGAGTCATTTCCGGAAGGATAGCGACGGATATGGGGCTTTATAATCCCAATAAACAGTTAAAGGAAAAGATCGGACAGATGTTTAAACTGGAGGGGAAAAAGCAGGAAGTGGTTCGCGAAGCGAGCGCTGGCGAGATTGTGGCCGCGGCCAAACTCAAGGATGTTTCTTCGGGTGACACTCTGTGCGAGGAGAGGGCTCCGATCCAGTTCGATGGCCCACCCCATTTCTCGCCGCTGATCTCGTTTGCTCTGGAGCCCAAGACTAAAGCCGATGAGGAAAAGGTCCCGCAGGGGCTCCACCGGATAATGGAAGAAGATCCAACCATTGAGCTCCATCGCGATGAGGAAACCAGAGATTTCATCCTTTCCGGCATGGGCCAGCAGCATGTCGAGATTATTGTTGAAAAATTGAAGCGGAAATATGGCGCGGAAGTCATACTCAAAGCACCTAAAGTGCCCTACAAAGAGACGATCCGCGGTCGAGCCAGCGCCCAAGGGAAGTTAAAAAAGCAATCCGGCGGACGGGGACAGTACGGAGATACCTGGCTTAAGATCGAACCGCTCCCCCACGGCAAGGGTTTCGAATTTGTCGACGAGGTCGTTGGCGGTGCCATCCCGCGGAACTACATTCCCGCAGTGGAAAAAGGGGTGAGAGAAGCGATGGCTGGAGGCGTCCTTGCCGGATACCCGATGGTGGATGTCCGGGTCACGCTCTATGATGGTTCCTATCACGACGTGGACTCGTCGGATATGGCATTCAAGATCGCCGGTTCATTAGGGTTCAAAAACGCCGTCGAGAAGGCGAAGCCGGTGATCCTAGAACCAATCATGACGCTGGAAGTGACTGTGCCTGACGACTGCATGGGTGATGTCATCGGCGATCTCAACAGCCGCCGCGGAAAAGTACTTGGCATGGAGACGAAGGGCCACAGTCAAGTTATCAAGGCCCGAGTGCCCATGTCTGAGGTTTTGAAGTATGCACAGGACCTGCGATCGATTACCAGTGGGCGGGGAGAATTTCATATGGAGTTCTCTCACTATGAGGAGCTACCGCCACATCTTGCAGAGAGGGTGGTCAAGGAGGCCAAGGCCCGACAAGCGGCCGGAAGCCTTCAAGAACATAAGGCATGATGAATGCCGGAGGATCTCCATTGGAACAATCGTTTGACCAGTTCAATGCGTCGCTACTTTACTGCGATAAGTGCCGCAAGGCGATGCCGGTTAGAGAACGTTTGCTATTGATCCTGCCGGACGGCGAACTCTATGACTACACCTGTCAGGGCTGTAACAGCTCTATCGGTTCCAAGACGGAGCGTGCCGGGCTCAAGCAAACGATGACGAAAAGTGGCTCAGGAGGTTGATGTCATGGCTGTTATTGATTCAGATGCCCATGTTTTGGAAAGTGAGCGGACATGGGACTACATGCTGGAGTCCGAGCGAGATCTGAAGCCTAGGATTGTTGCCACTCCCAACGACAGAGATTCCGGCGGCGAGTCTTGGCTGATTGACGGCCTATATATGGGGAAGGCGAGAAATGTGGGTCATGAAACTCCAAAAGAATCCAGGGAGATGGATGACATCAAGGCTCGCATTAAACACATGGACGAGTTGGGAGTGGACATGCAAGTGCTCTACCCCACAATTTTCTTGCGGCCCTACACACGACGGCCCGAGTTAGAGCTCGCGATGACTAGAAGCTACAATCGATGGCTCGTGGATATTTGGAAACGTGCTCCTGATCGGTTGCGTTGGGTGGTTGTGCTGCCACTTCTGTCCATGGACAAGGCGCTGGAGGAAGCGCGCTTCGCCAAAGACAACGGCGCTTGTGGCATCTTCGTACGCGGCCTGGAAGGCGACAAACGGTTGAGCGACTCTTATTTCTTTCCGCTCTATGAGGCGGCGGGTCGGCTCGACTTGCCGGTTTGCGTTCACGCCGCGACCGGCAGTTTTGCGGTGCATGATTTCTTCGCCGATGAGTGTGGTTTTTCGAGATTCAAACTGGCGGTGGTGAGCTCCTTTCACGGGATCATCTTTAACGAAATTCCGGACAAATTCCGCAATACGCGGTTCGCTTTCATCGAGGTCAGCTCCCAGTGGGTTCCGTATGCGCTTCACGACTTCGCCAGGCGGTTTGAACGGCGTGGCGTGAAAGTGGACAAGAAGGAGGTTTTAAGGAGAAACCGAATCTACGTCGCGTGCCAGACGGATGATGATCTTCCTTACGTGCTGAAGTATTCGGGTGAGGACCATATCGTTATCGGGACGGACTATGGTCATAACGATACGGCTTCGGAGATTCTGGCACTGCGGAAGTTAAGAGAAGATGGGGTTGTGCCGCCACATGTAGTCAACAAGATCCTTGATAACAACGCCAGGGCGCTTTACGCTCTATAGATTGATTGCGAGCTAAAGATAACGTGGTCATCGATTTTCAAGCGCACATATTCCCCGAAGAGTATATCAACAAACTCCAGGGTCTCGACGGGGCCGTGGTCTTGGAGCCGCCCGATCCGCACAGCGGTATGAGCTATTTTTACGACAAAAAGCTCAAATGCCGCATCAATACTGCAACGTTTCAAGGCCGCGACATCGAACGCAGGATCGAACACATGGATCATTTGGGGATCGACGTTCATGTGTTGAGCATCCCCGCACCCGGCGCCGACCGTTTTGAAGGCGAGGGCGCTGTAAGGCTGGCGCGGGTTGCCAATGATGCCATCTCGGCCTTGTGTCGCCGGTATCCAAAGCGCTTTATTGGCCTCTTTACTCTTCCGAGCTGCTCCATTCAGGCATCGGTGGACGAGTTGGACCGCGCGGTAAAGGAGCTCGGGCTGCGTGGCTTCGCCTGCTTCTCGAACCTAAACGGCAAGCCCTTGGATCGAGAAGAGCTGTTTCCGATTTATGAACGGCTTGCGGAGTACAAGCTGCCGGTCTACATTCATCCGACGGCGCCTTTGGCGACGGAGGCCACTGGAATCGACATCATGCCGACATTGATTTTCGGGTGGGCGTTTGACAGCACCGTGGCCATGACGCACTTGATTTACGGACGGGTATTGGAGCGATTTCCCGAAATCATTTTCGTTGTGGCGGATGTCGGTGGCGTCCTCGCATTCTTTGCCCAAAGGGCGGCCAACATTTACACCGGTCGTACGGAAGAAATTCGGCAGAAATATGGACTGAAGGAAAATCCACTGGATTCCTTCAAGAGATTCTACGTCGATACCGCGGACCATCCAGTGTCCACGCTAAGGTGCGTGAAGGATTTCTTCGGCGTTGATCGTCTGGTATTGGGAACTAATTATCCCTATGGTCCGGAAGAAGGTTGCCTGTTGGTCAGGAATAGTCTAAACGCTGTGGAGGGCCTGGATCTTCCCCAGGCGGAAAGGGAGAAGATTCTGGGTCTGAATGCAGCCCGAGTTCTCAAGTTGGGAGCTTCATGAGAGACGAAATCGTGCACTCCAAAGCGGCAAGGCCGGTGGCTATAGGCTACCATGGCATGGTCGCCTCTGGGCATCTTCTGGCATCGCTTTCTGGGCTCGAAGTATTAAAAGAGGGCGGCAATGCGGTGGATGCGGCGCTCGCAGCGGCTTTTACCGTTGCAGTAGTGAAGCCCGACACCTGCGGGCCTGGCGGCGATTTGTTTGTATTGGTCTACATGAAGAGAAACGGCAGAGTTGTGGCCCTCAATGCCAGTGGGCCCGCGCCTGCTAAGGCGACCATAGAGTGGTTTCGCAGTAAAGGGCTGAATAAGATCCCCACAGATGGTCCTCTGAGCATAGCAGTGCCTGGCGCAGTGGACGGCTGGCTGGAGCTGCACGGTAAATATGGGACTCTCGATCTCGAGCGACTCGCACGGGACGCGATCGCGTACGGGCGAGAAGGTTTTCCTCTCACACCGTTTTTGGCGGCCCGGATCGAGGAGTTAAGCTCTCACTATCCGTCGATTCGTCAAGGGTTTCACAAGCCTTTGGGCGATCTCGCCCCCGGCAAGAGAGTCATGCTCAGAGAACTTGCCGCAACCTTGGAACAGATCTCAAAAAAAGGTCGCGATGCCTTTTACCGTGGTGAGATTGCCGGTCGTATGTGCGCCGCAATCCAAGCCGAAGGGGGAATTCTCACGGAGGATGACCTTCAAGAGCGATATGCTGAATGGTTGGAGCCTCCGACGGCGACTTACAGAGATTACGTGCTGTTCGAGCAACCGCCCGTCTCCCAAGGCTTTATGGTCTTAGAGATGCTGAACATCGTCGAGGGCTTTGCCCTTGCGAAGATGAAACCGGCCGCGGCCATTCATATGATGGTGGAGGCGAAGAAACTGGCTTTCGAAGACAGAATCAAGCATCTGGAGGACCCGCGCTTCGGTGATCCACAGGTGAGTCGTCTCATCTCGAAAGAGCACGCCAAGGATAGGCGAGGCTTTATCACGAGTCGTCCGCGCTCAGCGAAGCGGGCGGCTGCCGGAGGCGGCGGAGATACCACGTACCTCTGCGTCGTAGATCGTGATGGAAACGTGGTCTCTCTTATCCAAAGCATTTTCGCCGGCTTTGGATCGCGCGTGATCGCCAGCGATACCGGCGTGATCATGAACAACCGTCTGTGCAGTTTTCGCCTCGATCCCACCAAAGCCAACGCCCTAAAGCCGGGCAAAAGGCCGGCCCACACACTCAATTCTTACATGGTTTTTCGTGACGGCGCATTCTTCGCCGTAGGGGGATCTCCGGGGGCCGATGATCAGCCTCAGACCAATTTGCAAGTTCTCCATAATCTCCTTGACCGCCACATGGATCCTCAGTCTGCAGTTGAGGCGTCGCGCTGGAGCCATTCCCCGGGAACCCCGCCGCGCGATCGTCTGCCTGAATTGCTCAGGATGGAGGCAGGATTTGCCCCTGAGGTCGCTCGTGAATTGCAGAAGAGAGGTCACAAGATCAAGATCGTCGATCGTTGGTCCTTTGGCAGCGCAAAGGTGATCGTAAGAGATCGGATCACGGGCGCGTGGATGGCAGGCGCAGACCCGAGAAGAGAGGCGCACGCCGTGGGGTGGTAAGGTGGTCCCCTCGATTCGAATGTGGCGAGCTTTTATGACTCTCAGCTCAAACTCCCAGACGCTTCGGGCCGTTGGCCAAGCGTTAGAAAACGAGCATCTGGAGGATTTCGATCTGGAGAATCACGACGGTGATTTTCTGGTCCGGGGATGGCCCGCTCTGCTAGAAGGCGGTGAAATGTTAATTCGGGAGATCTTGAGAAGGTTGGGGCAACGAGGTGGCCTTACCGAACTTCGCTACGGTCCAAGAGATATCGATCGATTGGAGGAGGAGGGACGCGCCAGACGGCGAAATGACTCCGGGATGCCGGATTTTTACATGCTGTCACAACTTTTGCGGACAGTAGGCGCCTATGTCGACCAAAAAGGGGGGCGTCTGTTTGGAGTCTCGAAACAGGGGTCAAGGGTTACTCTCCAGTACCAGGTGGGTGAAGGGCAGCTCACGATCGAAGCGCATGAGGTTCCCTCTTTCTACAAGTTTTTCTCCGAAATGTATTTGCAGCGAGGCATTGACGGCTCGCCCAGGAGTGGTTCGTAGTGGCCCTTCGTGAACGCGGCTGAATTGGGAAAGAAGTAACTACCTGGCCTCAGTTTTTCTCTCTCTTTTCCAGATGAATAGATAGATCGCCTTTTCGGATGTAGATATGGTGACGGTCGCTCTTGTTTGTTAGCTTTTCGACGAGTCGCACTAAGGGCCGCGCGGCGTTGAGGTATTCCTTCGGTGCGCCGACTGACTGAATAGCTTTGACGTGTTCTTCGCCGGCCAAGACTCGCAGCACCAATTCCTCATCTGAGATGCCGTGCCCGCCAAATTGTCGTCTGACCTCTTCAAGGGAAGGCTCGGGAGGTTCCCAGCCGACCCATTCTTTAGCCCGGGGTCGGTTGAGGATCTTATCCTTCACGTTCGGGTCCATCAGATCGGCGCCCTCTTTGCCCCAGAATCCCAGCGCGTATTGGATCGTCTGGTCCGTGACCTCTCTGTAGCGCTCTCCGACGATCACGTTGATGGCTGCTTGACTCCCGACAAACTGAGAAAGGGGAGTCACCATAATCGGATAGCCGAAATCCGCGCGCGCCTGCACCGCTTCGACCAGGGTGGCGTCGAGCTTCTGTTCCATGCCGACGAGTTTCAGCTGGTGACGGAGGTTTGAGATCATGCCGCCGGGAACCTGATGCAGATATTGGGCCTGGTCATACTCCACGGGCGTGCCGATCGGCAATCCTTCGTTCTTGGCGATCGCGCTGAAGTGTTGCGTCACTGGCTGGAGCACCGATTCATCGATCGCTGGCGCGTAGCCGAGGGCGCGGAGATTTTGGGCGACATTGTAAACCGACGGTTGCGAGGAGCCGTTGGCGAGCGGCGGTATGGCGGTGTGTAGCGTTTTCATGCCGAGCTTGACCGCCTCCAGGTAGCAGAGAGGCGCGAGGCCGTTGTTACAGTGCGCGTGAAATTCGACGGGGACGTCGCCAGCGTTTTTAAGCACGAGCGGGACGAGTGCGCGCGTTCGCTCAGGCGTGAGTAGGCCACCGACGTCTTTGAAGCAGATGGCGTAGGGTTTCAGCGCGGCGGCCTCGCGCGCCTTGCGGGCGTAGTATGCATCGGTATGGCGCGGCGATACAGAATAGATCAGGTTGACGACCGTGTTCATGCCCACGCTGCGCAGGCCCTTCAGCTCTTCCCTGAAAACTTCGTAATCGTTCCAGCAGTTGGAGGTCCGGTTAAGCGTGATGCCGTAACCGACGATCCGCTCCATCATGAGCCGCAGAACGCAAGAGGGAACTTTTTCGAATCCGCCCTTCAAGCCTCCATGCCAGCGCAGGCGCGTCTTAGTGAAGCGCTTGGTGCCCAAGCGGACCCAGTCCCATGGGTTCTCTTTGTGCTCGCGGACGAGCTTTCTGAACATGACGGTGACGAAAAACTCGGCGCTGTCGAAGCCCGCCCTGTCCATCTTTTCGGCCGCGGCGAGCATCATGCCGGTCCTCATGTTCAGCGCCCAAAGGCTCTGGTTGCCGTCGCGGACCGTCGTGTCGATGAAGTGAACCTCGGACATAAGAGCAGCCTGAGCGCCGCGAATTAAGAGACGGCGCGGTCGTCCTTTTTCTTTAGCATGACGGAAAATCCACCTTGTTGCACGCGGATCACGCTTGAGCCTTTGCGTTTGGTCAGCTCTTCGAGCAACGTAATCAACGGGTGCCTTGCGCTCAGATACTCCTTAGGCGGCCCCGCCGCCCTCATGGTCGCTATCTCCTCTTCACTCAGAAGCCAGCGCAGGAGCAAATCATCATCGGTAGTTTGAGCACCACCGATTTTGCGTCGCACCTCTTGAATCGAAGGCTCGGGAGGTTCCCACTTGGCCAGCTCTCTTCCGCGAGGCCGGCCGAGAATTTTGTCTTTGACCTCGGGGTCCATATAGAGCCTCCCCTCCTCGCCCCATCGCCCCAGCGCGTAGTGGATGCTTTGATCCGTCACCTCTTTGTAGCGCTCTCCGACGATCACGTTGATGGCTGCCTGGCTGCCCACGAACTGAGAGAGTGGCGTCACCATGATGGGATAGCCGAATTCGGCACGCACGCGACAGGCTTCCTCCAATGCTTCCTGAAGGCGATTTTCCATCCCGACCTTGCGCAGTTGATGAGCCAGGTTTGAGATCATTCCGCCCGGCACTTGGTGGAGGTACTGCGCATAGTCATACTCGACGGGGGCGCCTATCGGAAAACCCTCTCGCTTGGCGATCGCGGTGAAGTATGCTTGCACGGGCTTGAGCGCTTGATGATCTATTGCAGGCGTGTAGCCTAAAGCCTCGGCGTTGCGCGCCACATTAAAGAGGGAAGGATTGGAAGAGCCGTTCGCCAGCGGAGGGACGGCGGTGTTGACTATTCTGACGCCGAGTTTGATCGCTTCAAGGCAACAAAGGGGACCCAAGCCGGTGGTGCAGTGGGTATGCAGCTCCAGCGGTATGGCGTTGCTGTTTTGTGTAATCAAGGGAACCAACGCTGCTGTGCGCTCGGGCGTGAGCAGTCCTCCGGGATCTTTAAGGCAGAGGCGGGCGACCGACAGGGTCGCGGCTTCGCGTGCTTTCTGCGCGTAATATTCGTCCGTATGCCTCGGGGAAATAGAATAGATGAGATTGACGATGGGCTTGAGCCCCACCTCGCGGGCGGAATTCACTTTGCGCTCCCAGCTGCCAAAGTTGTTCCATTCATCCGAGATCCTCGCCTCTCTTAAACCGTTCGCTGCCATGCGCTGCAGAAAGAGCTGATAAACGGATTGCGGCGTGATCTCGAAGGCGTTGACCCGGCCGGCAATAAGACGAAGCGGAGTCTTTTTGATTTTTTGACAGACTAGGCGGACCCGCTCCCAAGGATTCTCCTTGAGCTCGCGCACGCATTTTTTAAGGTGAGAGCTTGAGATCAACTCGATCGCCTCAAAACCCGCCTGATCCATCTTGTCCGCAACGGCAAGCATCATGCCGGTCCTCATGCCTTCGGCCCAGAGGCTCTGGTGTCCGTCGCGCAGCGTGGTATCCACAAAGCGAATCTCGCTCATAATCACTCCCTTAAGTTAAAGGCAAATTGTTCCAACTGATTTTCGACCCAGCCGGTGTTGACCTCTCCGGCCAGGTAGTCTGGCTGATTCAGCAGGAAACGGAGAAATGGAATGGTCGTGTCTATGCCATCTACCCTAAAGGCCGCCAATGCTTGTTGCATCCGTCCTATCGCTTCTTTGCGGTCGACTCCTCGAACGATGAGCTTGGCGAGCAGGGAATCGTAAAAAGGAGGGACGGAGTATCCCCGAAAACAATGGCTATCAATTCTTATGTCCGTTCCTTCGGGCGGTCGCCATTCGTGAATGCGGCCCGGATAGGGGCGAAATCCATGCTGGGGGGATTCAGCGGTGATGCGGCATTCAATCGCGTGGCCGGAGAAATGGATGTCTGCTTCCTTGAAGAGTAGCCGTTGACCGTCAGCGATGGAGATCTGTTCTTTGACCAAATCGATCCCCGTGATCATTTCTGTGACGGGATGCTCCACCTGAATCCGGGTGTTCATCTCAAGGAAATAGAATTGGCTGTTGTCTTGATCGAGTATAAATTCGACGGTGCCGGCATTTTCATAGCGGATATTCTTGGCTATGGTGACGGCCGCTTTTCGAATCTTCTTTCTCAGCGGATCCGGTATCGAGTAGGCAGGCGCTTCTTCCACGACCTTTTGGTATCGGCGCTGCAGCGAGCAATCGCGCTCGCCCACGTGGATCGCACTGCCGAACTGATCTCCAAGGACCTGGACTTCAATATGCCTCGCATTAGGAAGGTAACGCTCAATGTAAAGGGTCTCGTCTCCGAATGCCGCCCTTGCCTCGGCGGCGGAGGTCTCAAAGGCGCGCTGCAGTTCCGAGGCTTCGTTAACAATTTTGATTCCGCGACCTCCACCTCCGGCAGCCGCCTTGAGAAGGACGGGAAGTCCTACTTCTTCCGCCGCAGCGAGCGCTTGGTTGACGTTCGCCGCCTTTTTCGATCCAGGCACCACCGGTATTCCGTATTCGCTGGCGAGGGATCGGGCCGCCAGTTTGTTTCCCATCTGGCGGATGCTGTCCGCTCTAGGGCCGATGAACCTGAGCCCGTGCTTCGCGCAGGCCTCAGCGAACTCAGGCTCCTCAGCGAGAAAGCCATATCCCGGGTGCACGGCGTTCGACTTGGTGCCGAGGGCGGCGGCGATGATCGCATCGATCTTGAGGTAGCTCTCTGAGGAGCGAGCGGGGCCGATGCATACGGCGCGATCTGCCATCCGTGCAGGCAGACTTTCCCTGTCAGCTTCCGAAACTGCCACAACCGATTCTATTCCCAGATCGCGGCAGGCCTTGATGACGCGGAGGGCGATCTCCCCTCGATTGGCCACCAGCACACGGCTTATATCCATTCTGAAGAAACCTTGAGACCTTAATGCGCTGGTGGCTTAACAAGAAAGAGAGTCTGTCCGTATTCGACGAATTGGCCGTTTTCGACGCAGGTTTCTACGATGATGCCGTTGACTCTAGAGGTCACTGCGTTGAAGACTTTCATGACCTCTATGAGTCCGACTGTCGTGCTTGCTGCGACGGAATCCCCGGTCTTTACAAATGGCGGCGCACCGGGCTCTGGTGTTGTGTAGAAGGTCCCTACCATAGGTGCAACAATGGGAACAGTGCCCTCTTTAACGACCGGCGCTTCGGCTGTTGCAGCTCTCTGTGTTCCGCTTGTCTCGGGCGCTTTTGTTTCCACCTTGAGGTCCGGCTGGCTTGAGGCAGGGGGACGGGCTGAAGAAGCCTGTGGACTCTCGTCATCGCCACCGTGGTATCCTTTTTTACCTACCGTAAGTTTAATATCGCCCGCTTCCAAGCGGAGGAAGTCAAAGTCTGACTTTTCTAACAGATTTAATATTTCGAGCAACTCGTCTACGGTCAACTGGGTGATCAGTTTGTCCTTTTCAATCACAGGTCAATCCAGCTCCTCTCTTAGCGGTTGCAAAGCGGCGAATCTGCCGTTTTTCCTTATAAGATATCTCACATCAGGTCAAGATAAGAAACACTGTTGATATTCGCGTTTCGGGGAAGAGCACACGGCTAAACCTACTTGACAACCAAAAAGGCCGGAGTATATGGAGCTAGACTGGTTTTGTCTCTGTGATCAGGGGGTAAGCGGAAGCCCAAGGGAAGAAGTTATGCAGCTTAGAAGCGTAGCAAGGAGAACGTTCGTTGCGGTTTTTGTTCTGACGATTGCCTGCCTTGGAACTGTTTGGAGCGCCGAGCTTGCGCCCCTTCGGGCGAGCTATGCGGCACCCAGCGGCGGCTTTGCGCCTCTTTGGCTCGCTCAGGAAAGAGGGTTCTTCGTCAAATACGGCTTGCGGGTGGATCTCCAATCTATTCTGCC
>Ga0066710_100002574_pt1 | contig 14742 bp, 11 predicted proteins | sample GraSoiAngelo_159_FD_79666 | JGI IMG/M metagenome (GOLD analysis project Ga0066710, IMG submission 79666) | Grasslands soil microbial communities from the Angelo Coastal Reserve, California, USA - 14_1009_16_40cm | ecosystem: Environmental > Terrestrial > Soil > Grasslands | place: USA...
CGGGCGCGAAGCCAGCGTGGTGCGCGAAGTCTTCGGACGCCACTTCAAGATCAAGCTGCATTACGAAGACGCGTCGCGTTTGTTCTTGAGCAAATTGCGCGGGGTGACTGATCCGGAGCGCAAACGGAAGATTATTGGGCGCGAGTTTATCAGAGTATTCGAAGCAGCGACGCGAAAGGTGGGCGCCGCGAAGTTCCTGGCCCAGGGCACGTTGTATCCCGACATCATAGAGTCTGTGCCGATTGCGGGCAACCCGGCGGCGATGATCAAGAGCCATCACAACGTCGGCGGGCTGCCAAAGAAGATGAAGTTCAATCTGGTCGAGCCGTTGAAGTGCCTCTTCAAGGACGAGGTGCGGCAGCTTGGGTTGGAGCTGGGCTTGCCGAAAGAGATTGTCTTGCGGCAGCCGTTCCCCGGCCCCGGCCTCGCCGTGCGCATTCTCGGGGAAGTCACGCCTCGGCGGCTGGCGATCCTGCGCGAAGCGGACAGCATCGTGGTCGAAGAAATGAAAGCCGCGAGCCTCTATTACAAGATTTGGCAGAGCTTCGCCGTGTTGCTGCCCGTCCGCAGTGTGGGCGTGATGGGCGACGAACGGACTTATGACTATACGATCGCCCTGCGGGCGGTGGAATCACAGGACGGGATGACCGCCGATTGGGTGAAGCTGCCGTACGATCTTCTGGAGAAGCTGGCTAGTCGCATCATTAACGAAGTGAAGGGTGTGAACCGCGTGTGCTTCGATATCTCAAGCAAGCCGCCCGCGACGATCGAATGGGAATAAGCTGGTAGGGCGAGGCGTCCCTGCCGAGCCGCTCCGACCAACGGCTCGGCAGGGACGCCTCGCCCTACCGGCCTGCGTTTACTCCTTCGCGAGCTTGCGAAGACCGGCGATGTAGCCGGTAACGACGCCCGCGACCAAGCCGGCGATATGCGCGCCATTGGCAATTTTCATGTTGGCCATCTCAGGCAATCGAGTGAGGCACATCAAAAACCATACGAGCATGATCGTGACAATGTGGGGATGGAGGTAAAAGCCGGACGCAGGATCGACACGGCCCCGCAGCCAAATATATCCAAATAATCCATAAAGAACGCCGGACAAGCCGCCGAATAGCGGTCCGGTGCTCAAGTACTGGGCCACGTTCGACACAGCCGCGAAAGCCAGGATCAGAATCACCAGCCGCAAGCTGCCATGCCGGCGTTCGATCATGCCGCCAAGGTCGAGCAGGCACAGCACATTGAAGACAAGATGAATCAGGCTGCCGTGGATCAGGATAGGCGTAAACAATCGCCAGACTTCTCCGTGGAGGATCTCGTTAAAAGTCATGGGCTGTTCGCTAATCCACAACTGGTTCACCCACGCGGGGCTGATGCCCATTTTCGGCAGTGCGAACACGGCGATACTGGCCAGCATCAGCAGCAGCGTCACGGGCCCTAATTCAATCACGTAAACTTTCTCGACCGGCCGAGCGGTGCCGTCCTCAACCGCGCGCTCGCGCTCGCGTTGATCGCGTGCCTGACGCACCTGGCGAGCGAGCTTGATGTATTTGGGGTCTTGCGGATTGCCAACGTACGCGACGAGGAAATCCTTCGCTTTCGGGATTTCGTCCTCCGAATGAATCCAGACCGCCCAGCCGTCCTTCTCGGATTCGACGAGATTCTGGATGCCGTGCAGACAGAGAAAGTCGCTGAATGTCACTGCGCTGTTCTCACTGGGCAGATGGCCAATTATCCTCATACTACGTAACAGGTATGTGATCCAGTGTATTACAAAAACAAAGCACTGCCAAATGCGACCTTTGACAAAAAAGTCCGTAAATCCCTGAGGGATGGTCCGGGTTTCTCCGGTCCGTCACGGCAGCGGCACGGGCCAGCCATCGATCCACATATGGTTCGGGTGCGAGTCGCTGAAGTAGAGGATTTGGAACGGCGCGGTCGCGACGTCCGCGATGATCGTCAACGGCAGCAGGGCGTAGTACGCAGGATCGCCATCCACTGGCTTCGCTCGGTTGTCCGCCGGATCGACCTTCAAGTGCTGCCTCGCTTTGGTCTTCACGATGTAAGTTGAGACACAGCCATTCGTGTTGAGGAGGATCAGCGCCAGCAAACCTGCCAAAAATAGTCTTTTCATTATACCTAAGCCAAACGCCTGCGTGTCTCAAATTGGAACACGGGAAAAAGCAATTGAAAAGCAGTAAAACATCCACTGGCCGCCCGGCCCTGCCGATAATTGATTTAGTTATATGCGCTGGTTTTACTTCGTGAAATCAAAGAACCGAGTGGCGCTCTGGGCCCAGCATTACGGCACCGGGTCCGAGGCCGATGACGCGTTCTATGATTGCGTGCGAATGTTCTATCCGGTTCCGGCAATTCTCTACGACCGCGGCTATCCCCTGTACACCTATTACGCCTATTTGGCCAAAGAGACAGAAGAGGAAAAGCAGCCCGAGCCTGCGCCGCACGTGCGCGTGCAACTTTAGTTGCGTAGCTGCGGACGTGAGTCCGCCGCTGAACTAATACGGCAACCGTGGCTCGAACAGGATACCGAGCAATTTGTCCCCACCGAACATCCAAATGATCGCGGCTAATGCGATGTAGGGACCGTAAGGCAGACGACTCGACCATTCCTGGCGCCGAAGGAGAATCAGGCCCAAACCGACCGCGGCGCCAATCACCGAACTCAGCATCAGCGAAAACAGCGTGGCTTTCCAACCCAGGAACGCACCGATGGCAGCCATGAATTTCACGTCGCCCAGGCCCATTGCTTCCCGCGGAAGGATCATGCGATCGGTGATCGCTTCGAAGTGTGGCACTTGTTCGGGGTCGAGGGCTTCATCGCCAATCTCAAGCTTTTCCGGCGTTAGGCGGATGCGAACGGCCTTGTAGCAACGGTCCACCAGCTCCACCATTTTTGCTTCGAAGGTGATCACGTCCGACTTGCGATAGAAAAGATCTTCGTAGGGAATGGAGCGCTCAGGCAGGACAAGCGCCGTGTCCGTGAACACGACGCGCGTGTCAGGCTTCAGCTCGATGTGGTGCTTGCCAAACAGAATTTTGCCAACACGCAAAATAAGGTAGACCAACCCGCCGCCGACCACTATGCCGAGAACGCTGTCCTTCATTGCGAGCATGCGGCCATCCACCTTGTGGAGAAGCGGCACGGCCATTGAACAAAGAAAGCCGGCGACTATGCCGCCGATCGTGATTTCGTCCGGGATGATGAAGTGTTCGAAATCGATGAATGACGCCACGACGAATCCCGAAATGATCAGGCAATAGGCCAGCGCGAGCAGAGGCGAGACTCGGCCTGCGACGACCCAGCTCGCGAGAAAGGCGAGACCGGTCAGCAGCTCGACCACAAAGTAACGCGGCGAGATTGACGTTTTGCAATTCGCGCATTTGCCGCGGAGCGAAATCCAGGTGAACAGTGGGATGTTCAGGTACCAGGGAATCGAATGTTTGCAAGCCGGGCAATGAGACGGGGGAGAAGCGATGCTGAGGCCGATGGGCATTCGATAAATGCAGACGTTCAGGAAGCTGCCGATCGCGCAGCCAAAGGCGAACATCATCACCGACCAAAGATGAAACGGCACCGAGGCCCAGACTTCGCGATCGAAAGTGGCCGACATAATCAGCGTAGCTGCGCGCGTGAGCGCGCGGCCAATGTCCTTCTAGTCAGCCGCGCGCTCACGCGCGCAGCGACTGATCGTCCTTCATGTGGATGGTCCATAGATGTTCTGCATCAATGCTTCCCGCATAATAGTTATCGGAGCCGTTTTGCCGCTCCAAAGCTCCAAGGCTTTGGCGCCCTGATACAGCAGCATGCCAAGTCCATTCGCGGTGCGGCAGCCCGCTTCCGACGCCGCGCGCAAAAAGGGAGTTTCGGCCGGCCGATAAATCATGTCGTACGCGGCCTCCGCGCGGGAGAGTGAGAACGACTCTGGATCGAAGGGCAACGGGTCGCCTGGTTTTAAGCCTAGAGAGGTCGCGTTGAGCACCAGGTCAACTTCATTTTTGGGGTACCCAACATGCACCCGAACGCCCTTCGGCTCCGCCGCGAGCTGCTCAGCTTTGCTCGAAGTGCGGTTGATCAGATATAACTCGCCGATCCCCTCTTGCGCGAGCTTCAGTGCCGCCACGCGTCCAGCCCCGCCGGCGCCGAGCAGCAGCACGCTCTTGCCACGCGGCTCGAAGTTCAGGTCTTCGCGCAACGCTCGGATGATTGCATCAGCATCGGTGTTGAAGCCGTGCGCACGCACATCTTTCGGCGGCTCAGAGAAGGCATCAAATGGAAGCCATTGGCCGTCGGGAGTTTTCCCTTCGAATCGAACCGTGTTCACCGCGCCCCACATCTTGGCCGAATCATCCAGCGCGTCCACCATGTCGAGGGCGAGGAGTTTGTGCGGGACGGTCAAGTTCAAGCCGACGAAGTTCATCGCTTTGGCTCCCGCGATCGCGCTGCGCAGATTGTCGGGATGCACTTCAAAGGCGAGATAACGCCAATTCAATCCAAGCGCGGTGATTGCAGGATTATGCATCGCTGGCGAAGCTGAGTGGCGGATCGGATAACCATAAACGGCGCAAAAACGCGTGGCGGCATCGATCGGCTTGGCAAAAGGGCCAGACACGCGGCGAACTTACGAGTTAACAATTAAAAAATCCAGAATAGCATCCAGGCGGCGATCAGGAGCCAATTCACGAGCGGAAAATAGCTCGGCGCATCAGCAGTGGGACGACGCTTGATTATCCAGGGCACCACGGCGAGTTGCATCGCGAGTGCTATTACGGGAATGTTCCAGCGCGGCGTCAGAATCGTAGAAAGCACGCACGTCAAGCCCATCAACCACCAACCATAGTATTCACGTTCTCGCCACTTGTAGAGGATCAGTCGGCTCAAGCCGCGGCTGTTCACCACGATCAGTGGCGGCCACCAACAAGGCTCGCGCAGCAGCAAATACCAGAGCGCAGCGATGCCGTACATGACTGCGGCGACGGTGATCACGTACTGCAGCGGCAGCTCGCGCCAAAGACTGACGGCCGTGAGCACCGCGATCACGCTGAAAAACACCGCTTCGGGCGCGCCGTTCATAAAAAGCGTGGTTGACTCCGCTTCACCTGAGCGAAGTATACTCGTTGAGAATGGGCCACATCAAAATGGTCTTGCGCTTCGGCTGGCCATATCTCAAGCGGTACTGGTTCCGGCTGGTCCTGGGCGTACTGCTCGGGATGTTGTTCGGGCTAACGAACGCCAGCTTCGTTTGGGCTACGAAAACAATCATGGAGCGGCTCCCAAAAAGCGATAACGTCATGTTGTCAGGAAGCGAGGCGAGAACCAACTCGGTTGTCCCATCGCAGCCGCCAGCGCAAAAGGGTGCGGCAGCGGGGAAACTGGCGGACAGGATCAAAGCCCGCGTTGACAAGAAAATCGATCCCTGGTTACCGAAAGCGGAGCGCAACCTGGATTGGAAGCAGGTGGTGGGCGGCATTCTGTTTCTGCCATTGCTGCTGTTGCTGCGGGCGACAACGGGCTACTCCAGCAGCTATTCCATTGGTTGGGCCAGCGAACGCATGATCAACTCGATGCGGCTGGACGTGCTGGAAAAGCTCAGCAGCTTGTCGCTGGATTTCTTCACCCGCTCAACCACCGGCGACTTGCTGACACGCGTCAATGGCGACACGGCGGCGCTGCTGCGCTGCTTGAGGCTTGGCGCGGCGGACCTGGTGAAGGAGTCCGTGACGCTGCTGACTTTGCTTGTGACTTTGATTTTGATTAACCCGGTGTTGACACTGTTCGTGATGCTGTTCGTGCCGCTCGTCCTCTTCCCGGTGTCGGTGCTCGCCAAGAAGGTGCGCCGCTCGAGCAAGTCAGCCCGCAGCGGCGAGATTCTGCAAACAAGCCAGCTCGTGGAGCTGATCAATGGCATTCGCATCATCAAAGCTTATCACCTCGAAAGCGCGCAAATTGAGCGTTATCGCAAAGTCGCGCGCGGCATCTTGCGGCAGGGGATGCGCGGCTTGCGGGCCCGTGAACTGGTGGCTCCGCTGATCGAAGTGATCTATATGTTCGCGGTTGGGATCATGATCGTTTTGGTCTTTAAAACGAAGGTTGGACTCACAGATTTTGTGACCTTCTTTGTGACGATGCTGTTGTTCTTCGGCCCAGTAAAAAAGCTGGCGAATGTGCACATCATGTTTGAGCAGGCCTCGTTCGGTGTCACGCGGCTCGCGCAGCTTCTACAGATTGTGCCCACGGTGAAGGAGCCGGCAAATCCGAGGCCGATTTCTGAATTCAAATCCGAGATCGCGTTTGAAAACGTAAGTTTTGCCTACGCCAATCGTCCCGTGATTCAGGAGTTGAACCTCACGGTCGCGCGCGGCAAAAACCTCGGAATCGCAGGTCCGAGCGGCTCCGGCAAGAGCACCCTGATTAACCTGCTGTTCCGCTTTTATGATCCCACTCAAGGCCGGATCAGGATCGATGGCATCGATCTTCGTGAAATCACCTTTCACGATCTGCGGCAGTTGATGGCCCTGGTGAGCCAGGACGTCGTTCTGTTCGACGCTACCGTGGTGGAAAATATTTTGTGCGGACGCGAAGGCGCCACCCGCGACGAAGTCGAGGCTGCGGCACGCGCCGCGTACGCGCATGAGTTTATCGTGAACATGCCAAGGAGTTACGACACACGTGTAGGCGAACGCGGTGTCACGCTTTCGACCGGTCAGCGGCAACGCATCTCGATCGCGCGAGCCTTTATCCGCAATGCGCCGATCCTTGTGCTTGACGAAGCCACGGCATCGCTCGATTCCGAGGCCGAATCCGAAGTTCAAAGGGCCATCGACCGCCTCTCAGAGAATCGGACCGTGATTTGTGTCGCCCATCGACTCTCAACTCTTGCTTCGTGCGATGAAATCATCGTCCTTGCGGACGGTCGCGTGGTGGAGCAGGGCGGCTTTGCCGAGCTGTTGGAGAAGGATGCGGTTTTTGCCGCCATGGCCCGACGGCAGGGGATTCATTTCAGGCCTGAGCCGACGCGGTAAATCTGTAGCTGTGAGTAGTTCAAGGTTGGTGCTCTGGCCCTACGCCATGAGATTTGCGAAGCGCGGCCTTGTGAATTAAGCTCCGTCAGTAACCAACATAACCGGGGCGCTTATGAGCACGTTCGTGTACACAGCATTCGATTCGAAGGGGAAATTATTCCGCGGACAAGTCAAAGAGAAGAGCTGGACCCAGGCGCTTCGGCGAGTGAAGGAGATGGGACTGTTTCCAACGTCGGTAAAGCAGCATGAGCAGCGTAGCTGGCGACAGCGACTCGAGGCCGCGCGCCCACTGACGCGGACTCGCGCGGCAAAGGACATTTCCGGCCGCTTAACAACTCGCGGTCCAGTGCCGCCAAAAACTGTGACCTCTTTCACGCGGCAAATCGCCACACTGCTCGAAGCCGGCATCCCATTGCTGCGCGCCTTGCGCTCGACGCGCGAGCAGGAGGAGAGCCGGCGCCTCGCGGGTATTTTGGACCAGCTCATTCTCGATATCGAAGGCGGCTGTACTTTCTCTGAGGCCTTAACGCGGCATCCCAAGGTCTTCAGTCGCATCTACGTAACGATGGTGCGCGCGGGTGAAGCTTCGGGGACGCTCGAAGGCGCTTTGGCGCGGTTGGCGGAATTCATGGAACGCGCGGCGCGCCTCCGCGGCAAGATCAAGTCGGCATTGATCTATCCTGCGGCAGTCGTCGCGGTGGCGATTGGAATTCTGACAATGCTTACGATTTTCGTCATTCCGAAATTCAGGGAAGTCTTTCGCGACCTGACCGGCGGCAATCTTCCGCTATTTACTGAATACGTACTGAATAGCTCGCGAATCATTAAAGATCATCTTCTGCACATCGTGGCTGTAATCGCTGCGCTCGTTGGCAGTTACAAACTCCTTCAGGCACATCGCCGAGGCCGAATCATTATCGATCGCATGAAGTTAAAATTGCCCGTCGTCGGGCGCATCAATCGCAAGGTCGCCATCGCGCGTTTTGCCCGCATTCTCGGCACGCTGCTTCAGAACGGCGTGCCCGTGCTGCAGGCTCTAAACATCGCCCGTGCGACTATGTCGAACATGGTGCTCGCGAATGCTATTCAGCTCACGCACGATCGGGTTCAGGACGGCGATACATTGTGCGCGCCACTACAAGCCTCAGGCGTTTTCCCGTCGACGGTCCTGAGCATGATCGATGTGGGCGAGCAAAGCGGCGCGCTACCCCAAATGCTTCTGAAGATCGCCGACAATTACGAAGATGACGTGGACAACGCTGTCGCCGCAGCCATGTCGCTGCTGGAACCGATCCTGATCATCTTTTTGGCATTTGTCGTCGGCGCGGTGGTAATCGCGCTGCTCTTGCCAATTAAGAAACTTATCGAACGTGGATTTGATCCCGAATAAGAGTCATTTGACCTCGAACTCCCATCCCGCGCCCAAAGCCTTATACACAGCAACCAGGGCGGTTGCGGCGCGGGTTTCGCTGGCGGCGAGTTGGTTTTGCCCTTCGAGGAGAACACGTTCGGCATCGAGCACGTTCAGGAAATCGGCGGCGCCGACTTCATACCGTTGACGCGCCAGGGCGGCGGCCTCCTCGCTGGCCAGAGCCGATTGTTGCAAATAATCGCGACGCGCCTGCTCGCGACCCCACTCGACAAGCGCGTTCTCGGTTTCTTCAAGCGCGCCCAACACCGTCCGATCGAAATTAGCCAGTAGCGCCTCGGCTCGCGCGCCGGCGGCTTTAATCCGTGCATGCACGCGTCCGATATCCAGCGCTGCCCACGTGATGCGCGGCCCGAAGGACCACGTATCGCCGCCTGCTTTTGTGAGCCCTGAAAATGTTTCGGCCTGAAAGCCAATCTGGCCAACGAATGTCACGCGCGGGAACAAATCGGCCGTCTGCACGCCGATCCGGGCGGTGGCGGCGGCGAGATCCCGTTCGGCGACGCGTACGTCAGGTCGGCGACGCAGCAGTTGTGCCGGATCGCCTAGCGCGACGAGCTCGGGAGCGTTTGGCAGTGGGCCTGGCTTGCTCAACGTTTCCAGAAGCGTCCCCGGCTGCTGGCCGGTGAGCACGCTTAAACGATGGATTGCCTTTGCGATCTGCGCTTCGAGTGGCGGAATGAGCGACAGAGTTAAATTGAGCTGCGCGCGCGCCCTGGCAACGTCGAATTGCGTTCCACGTCCGCCTTCGAGACGCAATTGCGTGATGTGCAAAGTCTCGGTTTGATTTGTCGCATTCCGAATCGCGACTTCCAATTGATGTTGGGTGCCGCGCAATTCGAAATAGTTCCGGGCGACCTCGGCAATCACACTGATCAGCACATCACGACGTGCCGCCTCGGCAGATTGCGCCTGTGCGCGGGCCGCTTCGGTCGAGCGCCGCACGCGCCCGAAAAAGTCCAGCTCCCATGTCGCGTCAAAACCTGCGTCGTAAACTTCGAGATTACGCGGGAAGCCTGGCGGAAGATTGACCTTTGAAAGACGCTCGTTTGCGTAACCCGCATTAGCGGTGACGGTTGGCCCGAGATCGAAATTGGCGAGCCGCCGCAAAGCGCGCGCTTCACGAAGATTGGCCGTGGCGATGCGCAGGTCCGTGTTGGTCGCAACCGCCGCGTCCACTAACCGATCCAGCCCGCCGTCATTGAAGGATCGCCACCAGAAAACCACCGGCGAATTAGTGGTGGCGCCAGGTTGATTGGCGCGGGTGAAAGAAGATTGGGTCGCAGTTTGGGGCGCCTTATAATTCGGACCGACGGCGCAACCGGCCAGAGCCCCGAGTAATGGGAAATAAAGAATCCTCATACGGCCGTTAACTCCTGGACCGGCTCTACTATGTGGACTTGTGCTGCTTTCGGCCGGCGAAAGCGCTCGACCGTTTTGCGGATCACTACGTAGAAGATCGGCGTGAAAATCAGCCCAAAGAACGTAACTCCCAACATGCCAAAGAACACCGCGGTGCCGAGCGCCTGTCGCATTTCCGCACCCGCGCCTTTGGCGATCACCAGCGGCAACACGCCAAGGATGAAGGCGAATGAGGTCATCAGAATCGGCCGCAAGCGAAGCCGCGCCGCTTCAATGGCCGCATCAACGATGCTGCGGCCCTGCTCCTCGAGATGGCGGGCAAACTCGACAATCAAAATCGCATTTTTGCTCGCCAGCCCGAGCAGAACCACCAGGCCAATCTGAGTGAAAATGTTATTGTCCATCCCGCGCAGCCAAACGCCGCCAATCGCAGACAGCAAACACATCGGCACGATCAGGATGATCGCCAACGGCAACGACCAGCTTTCGTACTGCGCCGCGAGCGTGAGGAATACCAGGACGACGCACAGCGGGAAGATGAAGAGCGCGGTGTTGCCGGCCAGCGTTTCCTGGAGGCTCAACTCTGTCCATTCGTATCCCATGCCTGGCGGAAGCTCTCGCGCCGCGAGCTGCTGCGCCTGCGCGATCGCCTGGCCGGAACTCACGCCGGGCAAGGTCACTCCCGTGATATCCGCCGCGGGATACATGTTATACCGAACGACCTTGTCTGGCCCGGTCGTTTCGTGAATGTCCACCAACGTGCCCAGCGGGACCATTTCGCCGGCGGCGTTGCGCGTTTTCAGGTTCCGAATATCGTCCGGCTTCAAACGGAAGTTAGCGTCAGCCTGCGCGGTCACCTGGTAAGTGCGCCCGAAGCGGTTAAAATCATTTACATATAGCGACCCGAGATAGATTTGCAGTGTGTCGTACACGTCCTGCAACGCGACGTTCATGCTTTTGGCTTTCGTGCGGTCCACTTCGATGAACAGTTGCGGCACTTTCACGGTGAAGGTCGTGAAGACGCTTTGCATCCCGGGAAGTTGGCTGCCGTTGACCATCATATTGAAGGCGGTGCCCGCGAGCGTGTTAAGCCCAACATCCTGTTTGTCCTGCACCATCATTTTAAATCCGCCGACGTTCCCAAGTCCGCGCACCGGCGGGGGTGGGAAAACCAGCACCAGAGCATCGCGCAACTCGTCGAAACGGCCGTAAAGCTGGCCCATGATTGAGTCCATGGACTTAGCGCGGTCACGGCGCTTATCAAAGGGTTGCAGACCCAGAAACATCGTACCTGCATTCGGCAAGTTTGCCCCCGAAATCGCGCTGAAGCCCGGGAATTCAACCGAATAAGTCACGCCTGGAATCTGGCGCGCGAGCTCGCCCGCACGCGTGAGCAGCTTTTGCGTTCGATCAAGGCTCGCGCCGTCCGGCAACTGCGCGATGACCACGACGTATCCCGCATCCTGTGTCGGAATGAAACCACGCGGCACGGCGCGAAAACCCACCACCGCCAACCCAATCAGTCCCGCATAGACGAGAAGCGCAATCCCGCTGCGGCGAAGCACTGCGCCGACCCCTCGAGTATAGCCGTTCGTGGTGCGACTGAATCCTTTATTGAACAGCCGGAAGAACCAGCCCAGCCCGAGATCCATTCCGCGCGTTAGCCAGTCTCGCTTGGCGTCATGCCCGCGCAGCAGGACAGCGCTTAACGCCGGCGAAAGCGTGAGCGAGTTGAAGGCAGAGATCACGGTCGAGACCGCAATCGTAAGCGCGAACTGCTTATAAAATTGGCCCGTGATGCCGCCGATAGTCGCGGTGGGGATGAACACCGCGCTTAGCACCAGGGCGACGGCGATCACCGGGCCAGAAACTTCGTTCATGGCTTTTTTCGTCGCTTCGATCGGGGACAAGCCCAGCGCGATATTACGCTCGACGTTTTCCACAACGACGATGGCATCGTCCACGACAATGCCGATCGCGAGCACTAGCCCGAAGAGCGAGAGATTGTTCAGTGAAAAGCCGAACGCCTGCATGACCGCGAGTGTGCCGATCAGCGACACTGGAACCGCCAACAATGGAATGACTGAGGCGCGCCACGATTGCAAAAACACGATGACAACGATCACGACGAGAAGAATCGCTTCGAACAAGGTTTCGACCACCGCGCGGATCGATTCGCGCGCGAACATCGTCGTGTCATAAACCACGGTGTAATCGATTCCGGGCGGGAACGCGCGCTTGAGCTCTTCCATCTTTGCGCGCACGCGGTCGCTCGTATCGATCGCGTTGCTGCCGGGCAACTGAAAAATGACCAGCGCCGCGGCGGGTTCGCCATTGAGGCGCGAAATCAACGAATAATCGCGCGCCGCCAATTCCACGCGGGCGACATCGCGCACGCGCGTGACCTGGCCTTCAGCGCCCGACTTGATGATGATTTCGCCGAATTGCTCTTCGTCGATTAGGCGGCCGAGCGTATTGATCGAAAGCTGAAATTCGTTTCCCGCGGGCGTCGGCGGTTGGCCGATCACGCCGGCAGCCACTTGCAGGTTCTGCTCGCGGATCGCGCGCACGATATCGGCGGCGGTGAGATTGCGCGCCGCGATCTTTTCCGGATCGAGCCACACGCGCATGGAGTAATCACGCGCACCGAAAACCGTCACGTCGCCGACGCCCGGCAATCGCGCGAGTTGGTCCCGTACTTGCAGATAGGCGTAATTGCCCACGTAGAGTTCGTCCCGGCTCTTGTCAGGCGACCTCAGATGGACAACCATGGTCAGGTCCGGCGAGCGCTTCGTGGTGGTAACGCCGAGTCGACGCACCTCCTCTGGAAGACGGGGCAGCGCAATGGCGACGCGATTCTGGACCAGCACTTGGGCGATGTTGAGGTCAGTCCCGACTTTGAACGTAATCGTCAAGGCCATCACGCCGTCGCTCGATGAAGTGCTCGACATATAGAGCATCTTCTCGACGCCGTTGACTTCCTGTTCGATAGGCGTGGCCACCGTTTCGGCGATTACTTTCGGATTCGCGCCGGGATAGCGTGCCGTGACAACGACCGTGGGGGGCGCAACTTCCGGGTACTGCGCGATTGGGAGTTGAACCATCGCAATCAGCCCAACGATTACGATCACGATGGACAGCACCGCCGCGAAGATCGGGCGATAAATAAAGAAGTGCGCGAACTTCATGTCGCGCCTCCCGTGGCGGCCAGTTGTGGCGTGACGGTGATGCCGGGACGGACGCGCATGTGACCTTCCACAATCACCCTTTCGCCAGCCTTGAGGCCATCGCGTACGACGCGCAATCCATCAACCACAGGTCCGACCGTCACCGGCCGGAACTCGACTTTGCCTTGCGCGTTCACCACGTAGACAAACTTCAGCGTTTGGTCGCTGCTGAACGCGCGGTCGGGCAGGAGCAGCGCCTGGTACTTGCCGGAACCGGGAATGCGCAGTCGCGCGAAAAGGCCCGGCGTAAGTGCACGGTTGCTGTTTGTGAAAACGCCACGCGCGCGCAGTGTGCCCGTGTTGGGGTCGAGGCGATTGTCCACGAAGTCGATCATGCCTTTGTGTGGAAACCCCGTTTCATTCGCCAACGCCATCTCGCACGGAATTTTGAAGTCGCGCGCGCTGACGCGTTTGCCTTCGCGCGAGAGCTGCTGATACCTGAGCACGGAACGTTCATCCGCATCGATGTAACAATAGATCGGGTCGATAGAGACGATCGTGGTCAGCAGGGTGGGCATGCCCGTGCCGCCGTGAACGAGATTGCCCGCCGTCACATACCTGCGGCTGATCCGTCCATCAATGGGCGCCTGCACGCGCGTGTATTCCAGATTCAGGCGCGCCCCTTCGAGCGCCGCTTTGGCGGCGGTAAGATTCGAATCGGCTTCCTTTTTCGCTTTGCTGCGCGAGTCGTACTCTTCCTCGGAGATCGCGTGCGATTTGAACAACCGGCCGGCCCGATCGAAGTCGTTGCTGGCGAGTTCGAGCCGTGTCTCGGCCCGGGCGAGTTCAGCTTCCGCGCGGTCGTAATCCGTCTTATATGGACGCGGATCGATCACGAACAGCAGGTCGTTTTTCTTCACCAGCGCGCCGTCCTCGAAGTGAATCGATTCAAGGTAGCCGTTCACCCGCGCCCGCACCTCGACGCTCTCGACCGGTTCGAGGCGTCCCGTGTATTCGTCCCATTCCATCACTTCGCGCTGGACTACTTCGGTGACTGAAACCGTCGGTGGTGGGGGCGCCGGGGGCGGTTTTTGCGGCCCGCAACCGGCGCCCAGCGCTGCAACAAGGGCAAGCAGCGCGAAGAAGGTTCGATCCATAATATCCCCTGGGTTTATGTTATCGTTGTTACGCCGCGAAATGCATTGCATCCCGTTTCGCCATGCGCTTGCGCAGCTTCTTCAAAGCCGCATTCTCGATTTGGCGAATGCGCTCGCGCGTCAGCCCATAGTCGTCGCCGATCTGCTCGAGCGTCTTCTCCTGTTCGCCATCGAGTCCGTAACGGCGGCGCAGAATGGTGACTTCGCGCTCGTTCAGGCTGCCGAGCAGCTCGTTCATGAGGTCGAGGTCCATGCTCGCAGATAACTCGTCGGATGGCAGGCTGGCCTTCTCATCGGCAACGATGTCCGCGATCTGGTTCGAGTCGCTCGGGTCACCGACTGGCGCGTCGAGCGACGTCGGCGAAGCGGAAGCCTGGCGATATTGTTTCACCTTGCGTTCGCTGAGACCCGTTTCTGCGGCCAGTTCCTCATCGGACGGTTCGCGCCCAAGCTCTTCCGTGAGCTTCCTCGCCGCACGCTGCAGGATGCCCAGTCGCTCCACGACATGCGATGGTAACCGAATCGTCTTTGCCTGGTTGTCCAGCGCGCGACGGATTGCCTGCTTGATCCAGAACGACCCATACGTCGA